>Ga0187860_1001723_pt1 | contig 18947 bp, 17 predicted proteins | sample June2016WEW_10_4_FD_132981 | JGI IMG/M metagenome (GOLD analysis project Ga0187860, IMG submission 132981) | Peatland microbial communities from SPRUCE experiment site at the Marcell Experimental Forest, Minnesota, USA - June2016WEW_10_40 | ecosystem: Environmental > Terrestrial > Soil >...
CAGATGCTCGAGGACGAGGGCCTCGTCACGAGCCACCAGTCGCCCGACGGCAAGCGCCTCTTCGAGATCACCGATACGGGCCGCGCTGAGGCGGCTCGTGCCGGCGGAACGGGGCGCCCGCCGTGGGAGCACTTCGCTACTTCGACCGGAGCTCCGCCCATCGACCTGATCATGGCGATCCGCGATGCTGCCGTCGGAGTGGCGTTCGTCGCCACGCAAGGCACCGACGAGCAGCGCGCCCAGGTCGTCAGCCTGCTGGCTGAATTCCGCCGGCAATTGAGCACCATCGTCCCGAATGCCCCGTCCGGTCGCCCGGGCGCTTTCAGGCCACGCTCGGGGCCGTTCGGCGGCTTCGGCTTCCCCGGTTGGCTGTTCGGCCCGACGGGTGGCCCCGGCAGCCCTGCCGGCACTGCGGGCAGCGGCCCCTTCGGGCCCTGGGGCTTTTGGGGCTCGAACGACCCCACTGGCGCGGCCGAGCCAGCCGAAGGTGACTTCGCCGACGACGACACCGACGACGAGGACGACAGCGTCGAGCTGTGAGATTGGGCGACCTCTAGGCCGGCGCGAGTCAGCGGATCATCGGAGAGCGCCGGCGGCACGGGTCAGCCGCGAGCCCCCTTTATCTGGAGCACCATTTCGAGGAACGCTTCAGGGTGTGGGGGTACGGTCGGCCCAGCGACGAACGGCCAGATCCGGTTGGCAAGGTCAGCCGCCAGCCGCTGGCGGGCCTCGGGTGTGTACCCGGCGCGATTCGCCAGAAACGTCCTCGCCATCGCCAATTCCGGTGCCGGCACGGCGCTGACGTCCCAGTGCATCAACGCAGGCGGCAGCCACGTGCCGCTCGGGGCGCCGGGTGCCCAGAACGCCTGGCTCCCGGTTGATGCGCTGAAGCCGGCGCTGCTTGTCCACGCCTGACCCGGGACGGCGGCAGCCGCTGCCATCCGATCCCGGATGACCACGGTGCGGGCCGCCAGATCACCGAGCCGTTGGTTCCTCGGCGTGACGAGGATGGTGAGCATCCCGGCGACATAGGCGCTCGGGAGGAAGTCGACCAGGCGGAGAACGTTCCGGATGAGGCTCGGAAAGAATCCCACCGGCCCGCCATCGACACGCACCACCCTGATGCCGGCGGCGCGCTTCCCGATCGATCTGCCGTTCCACAGCATCTCGCACAGCACGAAGTAGCCGACGAAGTCGAAGAAGGCGAACAATGACAGCGCTCCGGTGGCGATGAGCTGGACGGTCTCGCTCGAGTTACCGCCCACCGCAGCTCCTTCAGCAAGGTCGAAGAGGACGAAGGCAACGACTTGCAGCACGAGATCGAGCACGTAGGCCTGGAACCGGGATCCGAGGCCGGCGAGGACGACGTCGAGCCGGACGCCTTCCGGGGTTGCGGTGACGTGCCGGTCGTCGAGTTCCACCGTATGACAACGTAGAACCTCAACGGACCGGGTCGAGAGCCGGCAGCTGGGTGAGAAGTTGGGAGCACGATGAACCTCGATCGATTCGTGGCCGAGCGAGGGCCGACCTGGGCGGAGCTCGAGGCCCTCACCAAGGGCGGCGCCGGCCAACCGGGCAAGCTGAGCCCCGAGGACGTGCTCCGGCTCGGCCGCCTCTACCGCTTTGTCGTTGCCGATCTGGCGGTTGCGCAGCGTTCGTGGCCCGACGCGGCCGGGACGATCCGCCTCCAGGGTCTCGTCGTGCGCGCCCACTCCATGGTGTACTCCAAGGCGCAGCGGGCGGACACGGCCGCGGAGTACCTCGGGCGGCGCCTTTGGCAACGGATCGCTGAGCTCGGCGGCTGCCTCCCGCTCGCGGCTGCCATCCTCTTCGGGTCCATCGCCCTCGGCGCGCTGTGGGGAGCGGCGGACCCGTCGTCAGCGGCCGGCCTCCTCCCGGCGGGCTTCCATGTGTCGGCGCACAACAAGGGGGGCTTCTACAACGTCTCCATCCCCGGCCGAGCAGGGCTTGCGGTCGCCATCTTCGTCAACAACATCAAGGTGGCCGTGCTGGCGATCGGCGGCGGGTTCACGGGCGGGCTGCTCACGGCGTACTTCCTTGCCTACAATGGAGCCCTCGTCGGGGTGCTCGGGGCGCTGGAGTGGCGCGTCGGGGGGTTGGGCGGGTTTCTCAGCCTCATCGTGCCGCACGGGCTGCTCGAGCTTTCGTGCATCACGATCGCCGGGGCGGCGGGCTTTGCCATCGCGCGGGCGCTGATCGATCCCCGGACGGACACCCGCGGCGAGGCGCTGGGTCGCGCCATGCCTGTCGTGGCCAGCGCCACCCTCTCGGTCATGATGTTCCTGGTGGTCGCCGGGCTGACCGAAGGGATCATCACCCCGTGGGACCTGCCGACGCCGGCCGCCTTCGGGGTGGGGTTGGCGCTGGCGGGAGGTTTCTGGGCGATGGTGGTCTGGCGTGGGCGGCCCGAGACGATCCCGGCCGCGGCGGCGCCGAGTGGGCGACCGGTCAGACGCGGGCTCTCTGCTTCAGCCTGAGGTACGCGCTCACGGAGGCGGGGCCGAGCGATTGGGCGGGCGCTTCGACGACCGTGGCCCCGAGGCGCTCGAGCAGCTGGATCGAGCGCCGCCGGCTCGCCAGGAGATCGACCGCCACGGCCGCCCGCATCACGGCGCGGACATCGCCGGGAGGTGTTGACACCGCAGCAGCCAGATCCGGATCGGCGCAGCTGACGACGAGGACGGCGTGATGGCGGCACAGGAGTGGAACGGCTGTGATCAACGTCCGCGAAGTGGCGTCGTCGACGAGGTCGGTGAAGAGCACGACGAGGGCCCGCTTGTGGCGGCCCACGGCGTAGAAGGCCCGCTCGTAGTCGCTCTCGACCTCCGTCGGCTCGAGGTCGAACAGCGCCCGCACGACCGCTTCGGCGCCACGCCGGCGGGGAGCGAGCTCGCGTGAGACCTTTGCCTCGAACGCCAGCGTCCCGACCCGGTCGCCGGCGTCTTCCGCTGCCACGGCCAACACGGCGACGGCGTCGAGGGCGACGTCGAGGCGGGTGAGATCACCGATCGGGGAGGCCATCAGCCTGCCGGCGTCGACTGCCAGGATCAGGTCCCGGTTCTCCTCCACGCGGTACTGGTTCGACATGGGCCGACCCACCCTGGCCGTCGCCACCCAGTTGACCTGCCGGATGTCGTCGTCGGGGGAGTAGTCGCGGATGGTTTCGAATTCGGTGCCGAGCCCGAGCCGTGCGCGGATGCGGCCCTCCTCCGTCGTTCTCCCGCGGCGCCGCGCAGCGGCGAACCGCCGGGCACGGGGGAGGTCGGGGTAGACGGTCACCTCGTCGACGTCGCCCACGGACCGGTCGAGCGAGGCGAGCCCGAGCGGTCCGGTCGAGCGGATCACAGCCCGACCGAGCAGGTGGACTCCCCGGTGCCGGCCGGTCAGCTCACCGTCCAGCTCGGTGCCGGTCACCTCAACCGGGTGGACGCGGAGCTCCGGGGGCGCCGGCTGGCGGAGCTGCGTCGAGCGCGCCTGGCCGACCCCGTCGACCTTGGCCCGGAACGGGACCGGTGATCGCAGTGCCAGCGTCGGGAACCGGGTCCGCTCCAGGGTCGGGTGGTGGCGGTATGCCGCCATGACATCGACAGCGATGCAGCCCGCCAGCGCGGCGACGGCGAGTGCCGAGGCGAGCACCGGGACCGGGAGGATCATCGAACCCAGCGCGATCGCACCGAGCACGAGCGCGACCGCGCGGGTCGGGCGCGGCCACGGACGGGGTGTGGAGGTGGCCACGGCCTACCTCGGGATCGGCACGCTCGACAGCGCGTTCGCGAGGGCGTCGGCCGGCGTGAAGCGGTCGAGCTCCGCCTCGGGCGTCAGCAGTATGCGGTGCCCGAGCACGGGCACGGCGAGCGCCACGACGTCGTCGGGTACGACGTAGGACCGGCCCGACAGGCAGGCCGAGGCCTTGGCGGCAGCCAGCAAGTGCACCGCCGCCCTTGGGCTGGCCCCGAGGGAGACGCTTGGCAGTTCCCGGGTCCGGCGCACGAGGGCGGCGATGTAGGACACGATGGCGTCATGAACCGTGACGGCATCGACCTCGGCGCGTGCGGCCATCAAGTCGCTGGCGCCGGCGATGGTCGCCACGTCACCGAGCGTGACCGGAGCGACGCCTGAGTGCCGGAGCTTCAGCAGGGTTTCTTCTTCGGCGGCTGACGGGTACGTGACGATGACCTTCATGAGGAAACGGTCGAGCTGAGCCTCGGGCAGCTGGTATGTCCCCTCGTACTCGATCGGGTTCTGGGTCGCGAGCACCGTGAAGGGTTGTGGCAAGCGGTGCTCGACCCCGTCGATCGTCACCTGGCCTTCCTGCATCGCTTCGAGCAGGGCTGCCTGGGTCTTGGGCGGTGTGCGGTTGATCTCGTCTGCCAACAACAGGTTCGTGAACACCGGCCCCGGCCGCCACGCGAGCTCCTGCCCCCTCAGCGTCAACGTCCCCGTCACGTCCGACGGCAGCATGTCCGGCGTGAACTGGATACGCCGGTTGTCGAGGCCACAGGCTCGCGCCGTGGCCGACGCCAGCAAGGTCTTCGCCACTCCGGGAGGGCCCTCGAGCAGGAGATGGCCGCCGACGGAGATCGCGATCAGCGTGGCGTCGACGACGTGGGCCTGCCCGACGACGACTTTGGCGACCTGCTCGTTCAGCTGAGCGCGCAGTCGTGACATCTGGCTGCCGGCTGATGCGGCGCCGGCTGACGCGGCGCCGGGCACGTGGTCGGGCCCGCCTCCCGGTGGTGCATCGGTCATGCGTGCAATCCTTTCTTGTCGACAGCCAGCGTGTCATGGAGGCGGCGGGCCGACCGTACCGGTGCGTGGCTCACCGGTGGTGGTCACGTTCGATGGCCGTGAACGCCGTGCCGAGCCTGACGAGCTCGTCAGCCGATCTCGGGGTGCCAAGGAGCGCCGTCACCTCTTCCGGCGTCACCGTCGCCACGCCGCCCTGTGCTGCCAGTTCGACTAGATGCTCGTCGGAGGCGTTGGGTTCGGCACGGAGCATGCGCCGCAGCGTCGCTCGGCCTTCCCGCTGCAGGGGGGCCGCACCTGCTGCGCGGCGCTGCGGGTCACCCGATGCAAGGAGCGAGGCCATCGCATCGACGTGGGCGACCCTGGGTGGGATGAACTCGCGGTTGGCGCGCTGTGGCGGCCCAAAACGGCGCGCCGCTGACAACACCCAGACCAACGCAGCGGCCAGCGCCAGGGCCAGCCCTATTCGCCAGTGGGCGGGGAGGCCGGCGAGCCCGGTGCCCGAACGGCCGAGACCGTGGTCGTACTCGTCGAAGAGCACAGGCGCCTTGGCGTTCCCGGCGAGGTCCAGAGCGAAAGCGGCGTCGTCGGCGGACGCCAGGTACTGATCCTGCAGTGGTCCGCTCGATCCCAACAGGACCACGGTTCCTTGACCTACGCGGGCGAGCAGGGCGAGCGAGTTCTCCGGTCCCTGGAGCAGCACGGTGATCTGCCCGGCAGGGCTCTCCGTGGCAGTCGGGCTCGACCAGGAGCCGGAGGCGTCTCCCAGAACCGTCGTGACGCCGTTCACCTCGGGCGCGTTCACGGCGGGGCGTGACGAGCCCGCCGGCACGGGGTCCCAGACCGGCAGGGCTCCCGGCCCGAGGAGCTCGGACAGCAGTGCGTGGTTCGGTTCGCCAGAGAGCACGAGGCGGCCCCCGTTGCGGACGTAGCTCTTGAGCGTCGGAATCTCAGCCGTCAACGAGCCCACGGGGTCGAGCACGAAGACCGTGCCGTTGATCGGCAGGTTGGCATTCGCCAGCGGGACGGTCGCCTGCTGGACCGGGTGATGCCGTGCGCTCAGCAGCAACGCCAGCGCCTGGGTCCCGTCCGGCGCTGCGCTCACCGACGAGCCTGACCCGACCGGTGAACTGCTCGGTGCCGTGTAGAGGTTGCCCACGAGCGAGAGGGCGAACTCCACGACCACTACGATCGAGATGGCGATCATCACGACGCGCCAGTGGCGTGGCACGAGGCGCCAGCGCTCGCCGAGCGTTGCCGGTGCGGGTGAGCGAGCGCCCACCGCGCTCATCGCTCGCTCCGGAGCCGTGTCGACCTTGCCTCGTCGACTACCCGCGGCCAGCCCTCGCGGGCTGATGCAGAATCGCTGGGGGTCGCTCGGGCGCCGGCGTAGGCGATCGCCTCGTGTGCTGAGGCCAGCCGGTCGAACGTCTGGCTGCGGACGGCGCGGTGCACTTGCTGGTCGGTCGCCACGAGCCGGCTGGCGATCACGCCGGCGGCCTCGAGCCGGGCGAGCCCGGCACGGAAGCGAAGCCGGACCGCCTCGTCGTGGTGGCCCTTGGCCTCGGCGGCAATGGCAGCCGCATCCAACGACGCTACGTCTTCGACCTCTGGAGCGCCGATGTCTGCTGGTGCCCCGGCAGCGATGCGTGTCCGGCGGCGGGCCAGCAGTACGCCGGCGACCACGCCGATGGCGATCGCGACGACAGCGAGCAGGACCCACGCCCAATCGCCGAGGGTGGCATGGATGCCTGAGAACGCCGAGAGGAGGACGTGATGCCAGATCCAGGACAGCGGTGGCCCGAACACATCCTCGAAGCCTCGGCCGATTGCGTGCAGCACGCCCCGCAGCGGGGCCGGTGTTCGTGACGGGCTGCTGGTGAACGGGGGCTGCGAAAGGATGTGAGCGGCCTGCCGCCGTGCCGCGGACGAGTAGCCCGACGATGTCCCCATCGGACTCAGGGCTGTGACCCGCCGTCCCGGTCAGGTGGAGGGTCTTCCGAGGGCGGAACCTCTGGTGCTGTGCTCCCCGGGTGGTCCGGCTCGGTGCCGGCTTGCGTGCCGTCGCCCCCGGGCTCAGGCGCCGGCGTAGGCGTAGGCGGTGAGGGCCACTGTGAGAGTCCTCCGGCCGGCGCTGGAGCCGGGTCGGCGAACCAGCTGCTCAGATCGTCGTCCTCGGAAGGTCCCGCCGGGTAGCTCCGCTGCTCAGGCGGGTAGCTCCGCTGCTCAGGCGGGTAGCCGGTCGGCGGCGGCGAGGCCTTGCCGCTCTGGGTCGGGGCACCCTGCGGTGGGACCGGCTGCGGCGGCCCGGGTGCCGGCCAGTTCTGGGGTGGACCCGCCGGCGGCGTCGGCTGGCCCCACGGCTGTGGCGGCGTCGGCTGGCCCCACGGCCGTGGCGGCGTCGGCTGGCCCCAACCGGGGGTTGGGTTCCCTGGCTGCTGGCCGGGCGGTGCAGCCTGACCTGGAGGGCCCCCAGCCGGCGTCCATCTGCCGGGAGGTCCCGGAGGCGGGTAGCCGGCCGGCGGATAGCCCGGTGGGTAGCCCGGAGGCGGGTAGCCGGATGGTCCCGGAGGCGGATAGCCCGGAGGCGGGTAGCCGGATGGTCCCGGAGGCGGATAGCCCGGAGGCGGGTAGCCGGCCGGCGGACCTTGACCCCAAACGGGCCCGGGAGCGCCGTACCCCCACGGCGGCGGCGCCGGTGGAAGGAAGGACAGAGCTGACGATGTGGGGCTGGTTCCCATCTGAAGGGCCAGCAGCTGAATGTCGAAACCCTCCTTCCTGACCCGGAGATCGATCGTGATCACTACGGCGACGGCGGCGCTGAATGGGGTGAACACGGCGTAGTCGATGCACCGCGTGATTCCGCTCTCGACCGCGGCCGTCACCGTTCCTCCGTGTAGGGCTACGAACACAAACCCGATCACGACGTCGACGGCCAGTCCGAGCACGCCGACGAGGAGGCTCGCGAGGAACAGCGTGCCGAAGACGGACCACCAGTGTTTGCGACACAGCGTGAACGACCTCCGCAGTGCCTTGGTCCCACGGATGCCCTCCAACATCATCGTCGGTACCGCTAGTTGCGATGAGACCCAGAACCAGATCGTGGCGCAGATCCAGAGCAGACCCAGAGCGATTGTGAGAAGGACCACAACGCCGGAGAACTGAACGTGACCCGCGAAGACGAACAAGAGGAAGATGAGCCAGAAGACCCCGATGGCGAGGGCGATGAGCAAGTTGATCCACAGGACTGAGTGAATTCTCCGCAGTCCGAACGCCAGCGCCTCGCGCCAGTCGGTCGGCTGGCCGAGGTAGGTGTTGCCCACGATCCGGAAGCACGTGGCCGTGACGAGGAGTGTGACCACCAGCTGGATGAGTCCCTGGAGCGCCAGGCCACCGAGCAGGGTCGAGAAGGTGCTCGAGGGGTTCACTGTCTCGACGCCGGTGGTCACACCGGTGCTCGTGCTCACAGCCGAGGCGGTGGTCAACTCGATGAGCCCGATGACGATGCCGGACGGGATCGCGACGACCAGCGCCGCCTTGACGAACGTCAGGAAGTTGCGGCGGACGATCTTGATGGCGGCGTCGAGTCGTTCGCCGACGCCGAGCGGGCGGAGTGCGGTCGCCGTCTGCTGCCACATGCTGCTCAGCTCCCTGCCTCAGGAGGACCGAAGGCGAACAGCGTCCCGTCGGTGTTGGCAGCGTACAGCTGCCCTCCAGCCACGGTCGGTCCTGAGTAGAAGATCTTGCCACTTGGGTCGCCGTACAGGAACAGCCGGCCACCGTTGTGCACATCGAGCGCCACCAGATCCGAGCCGTCGGTGGCGAACAGCAGCCCCGGGGCTTCGGTCAGCGCACCGACGACCGGCCCGTTGCGCATGCAGTCTCGCCAGACCGGTTGGCCGGTAGCCGGATCGAGCGCGTCGACGCTGCCCGGACAGCCTGTCGAGCCGACTGTCGTGTGGCCGCCCGCTACGAACAGAGTCGTTCCATCCCAAGCGGCCGGTGCGATCGACCCGTCGCCGCACAGCGGGCAGTCGCCGCCCTTGGCGATCCGGTACTCCCACAGAGGCCCCTTCGCCAGGTCGGTCCGATCCAGCGCGTAGAAGATCCCATTCTTGTCGGCCGAGCCGACCATCTCAACGATGCGCCCGTTGATCTCCGCGGTGAACAGGGTCGGGGTGGAACCCCAGTCACTGTCGTAGACCCGCTGGCTGAGCGGGATCGCCCATGAGCTCTCGAGCGAGAGGTTCGTCGCGCTGAGCTTCAACATGGCGTCCTGCAGGTTCGTCGTGCAGGTCGTGTTGCCCGTCGTCACGAACACGGCGTTCTCGGCTGGGTCGATGGCCGGCGACGACCACACGCCGCCGCCGAGACATCCGGGGGGCGTGGCGGGAACGGTCTGGAACTCGTGCTCGATCGCTCCCGTGGCAGCGTTCAGCATGAACACGCCGCTCGGCACGAGAGGGCAGTCGCCGAACGATGACATCCCGATGTAGACGCTCCCGTCGTACAAGGCGGGCGAGCTCCACACGAAGGCGTCGTTCTGCGTGCCGATCCGTGTGTCCCAGATGACCTTGCCGGTACTGGCGTTCAGCTCGGCAACGGTGGCGTTGCCGCCTCCCGTGACGACCACCTGGGTTCCGTTGACGGTCCCGACGGTCGCCGAGCTAGCCACGCCGGCGGTGCTCGGGTCACAGTCCGCGTTGTGGGTCGTACCGAGTTGGGTCACCCACAGCGATGCCCCCTTCGCGCTCGTGGCGTGCTCGTTCCCTGCCCAATCACCCCAGTAGGCGACGCCGTCATAGACGGTTGGTTGGTCGGAGACGACGCTCGAGGCCGATACGGTCCACGCCTGCCTGAGGGAGGTCACATTGCTCCCGTTGATGGCCGTCTCCAGGGGCGAGTAACCCTGGCGCCGGATGTTGCCGTGGAAGGTCGCCAGCTCGGTCGTCGTGACGACAGGAATGGCTGACTTCGACAGGCCGTCCGCAATTGCCGCGCCTTGCCCCGCGATGGCGAAACCGAGGCCCATCAAGACGGCAAGCACCGACCGGGCGGCACCTCGGCCGGCACCTCGTTGTGCTCTCGGTTGGATGGCGATCGGCCCCCTCGTCCTGGGTGTGTCGCCCGTCATCGTCGTTGGCTGCCCAGCTTCGCGCAACACCGGCGGGAACAAAGCCGCACCTGTGCTAGCAAACCTCGCATGTCTGACGTCACCGGCGACCGCTCCGAGCGCCCCCGATCCGCTCACAGCGAGCGCGGCGTCACTCCCCAGAGCGAAGACTTCTCCGCTTGGTACAACGAGCTGGTCCTGAAAGCCGAGCTCGCCGATCGTGGGCCGGTGCGGGGCACGATGGTCATGCGGCCGTACGGCTACCGCATCTGGGAGCTGATTCAGGCCGATCTCGACCGGCGAATCAAGGAAACTGGCCACGAGAACGCCTACTTCCCGCTGTTCATCCCCGAGTCGTACTTGCGGCGGGAGGCGGACCATGTAGAGGGTTTCTCGCCGGAGCTGGCCGTCGTGACCCATGCGGGCGGGCGCGAGCTCGAAGAGCCGCTCGTCGTCCGTCCCACCTCAGAAACCGTCATCGGTGAGTACATGGCCAAGTGGATCTCCTCCTACCGCGACCTGCCACTGCTGCTCAATCAGTGGGCGAACGTCGTCCGTTGGGAGCTGCGGCCAAGGCTGTTCCTGCGAACGACGGAGTTCTTGTGGCAGGAGGGCCACACCGCTCACGCCTCGGCGGCCGAGGCTTGGGCTGAAGTCCAACTGGCCCTTGGGATGTACGAGTCGCTCGCCCACGAAACCGCTGCCCTGGCGCCCATCGCCGGCGAGAAGACCGCCAGCGAGCGTTTCGCCGGGGCCGAGCGCACGACGACCATCGAGGCGATGATGCGAGACGGGCGGTCGCTCCAGTCGGGCACCTCCCACGCGCTCGGCCAGAACTTCTCCCGTGTGTTCGACATGACGTTCCAGAACGAGGCCGGCGAGCTCGAGCATTGCTACACGACGTCCTGGGGGCTCTCCTCCCGGATGGTCGGTGCCGTCATCATGGGCCACGGCGACGACAAGGGTTTGATCCTGCCGCCGGCTCTGGCTCCGTATCAGGCCGTCATCGTGCCGATCGGCCGCGACGCCGAGGCCGAGCCGGTGTTGGTCGCCGCACGGGATCTTGCCCGACAGATCGCCGCCGCCGGCGTGCGGGTGAAGGTGGACGAGCGGATGCAGCTGTCGCCGGGTTTCAAGTTCAACGAGTGGGAGTTGCGGGGCGTGCCCTTGCGGGTCGAGGTCGGCCCCCGGGACCTGGCGGCCAGCTCGGCCTTGCTGGCCTCGCGGCTGTCGGTTGCCCGGAGCGACAAGGTGACCGTGCCGCTGGACTCACTTGCCTCGGTGATCCCCGGTCGCCTGGCGGAGTTCCATGACGAGCTGTACGGACGAGCGCTGCGGTTCCGGGAGGACCACACCGTCCGGGTCGATACCTGGGACGAGTTGGTGGCGGCGGTGGAGACCGGCTTTGCGCTGGCGTTGTGCTGCGACTCCGGCGAGTGCGAGCAACGACTGAAGGACGCCACGACGGCGACGCCCCGCTGCATCCCGTTCGACGCCGAACCCGAAACCGGCCCCTGCGTGACGTGCGGCTCCCCCTCCGCCTACGTCACCCGGGTGGTCTTCGGCCGGGCGTACTGAGCCGCCGCCCGCCGGCCGGGTCGCCGCCGGCCGGGTCGCCGCCGGAGCCGGGTCGCCGCCGGAGCCGGGTCTCCTCGGGGCATGTCCATTTCGAACTTTGCTTACTTATCACTCAGTAAGGAACTCTCGAATTCAATATACCGAGGCCGCCCGCCCGCCCGGGCAACGCCGCGTCGTGAGGCTCAGGCGACGCCGGCAAGGACCTCGGCGATCTGGATGGCGTTCAGCGCCGCGCCCTTGCGGAGGTTGTCGCCGGCCACGAACAGCGCCAGCCCGCGACCGTCGGGGACACCGGGGTCGGTGCGGATCCGCCCGACCAGCGACACGTCGCCGCCAGCTACACGCTGCGGCGTCGGGATGTCCGAGAGCTCGACGCCGGCGGTATTCGCCAGGATGGATCGGGCCTCCTCGGGAGCGAGCGGTCCTTCGAATTCGGCGTTGATGGAGTTGCAGTGGCCCGTGAACACCGGCACTCGGACGCAGGTGCACGAGACGAGGAGGTTGGGGATCCCGAGGATCTTCTGCGCCTCGTTACGCCACTTCTGCTCCTCGTCGGTCTCGCCGCTCCCGTCGTCCAGAGGCTTGCCCGCGATGGGGATCACGTTGAAAGCGATCGCCGTCGGGAACTTGACCGGTTCGGGGAACTTCACCGCCGCGCCGTCGAAGGTCAACGCGGCCGCTTCCGACGCCACCTTCTGGATCTGCTCGTCGAGCTCGGCTACTCCGGCCACCCCGGCGCCGGAGCATGCCTGGTACGTGGCGACCACGACACGCCGGAGGCCGGCGGCGTCGTGCAGCGGTTTCAGCACCGGCATGGCCACCATCGTCGTGCAGTTCGGGTTGCCCACGATGCCCTTCGGAATGGACGAGAGCGCCTCGCGATTCACCTCGGGCACCACGAGAGGCACGTCCGGGTCCATGCGCCAGGCCGATGAGTTGTCGATCACGATGGCGCCCGCAGCTGCGACCTTCGGCGCCAGTTCCCTGGACGCCGCCCCGCCGCAGGAGAACAAGGCGATATCGAGGCCCGTGAAGTCCGCCGTGGCGACGTCCTCGACGACCACGTCAATGTCACGCCACGGGAGCGTTCGGCCGGCCGAGCGCACCGAGGCGAAGTAACGGATCTCGTCGACCGGGAAGTTGCGCTCCTGGAGGATCGACCGCATCACGCCGCCGACCTGGCCAGTGGCTCCGAAGACTCCGACTTTCATGCACGGATTCTAGGGGCGAGGAGGGCTTTGGCCGTGGCGGATACGGCGCGCTTCCCCAGAAACCCGGCCCCGCCCCGGCCCCGCCCGCCCCCGCCCGTCGCCGGCTCAGCCGCCGGCGCCCAACCCGAACGCCTCGTGCAGCGCCTGCACGGCCTTCTCGGCGAGGTTCGCACGGACCATGCAGGAGATCCGGATCGGAGACGTCGAGATCATCTCGATGTTGATGGATTCGGCGGCGAGGGTTTCGAACATGGTGGCAGTCACCCCCGGGTGCGTCTTCATCCCGGCGCCCACGAGCGACACCTGCGCCACGTCCTCGTCGGCGATGACCGACACCGCACCGAGCGACGGGCGCATCGCCTCGGCGACCTCCAGCGATGCCGCCACATCGTCCTTCGGGACGGTGAACGAGATGTCCGTCGTCCCGTCGTGCGAGACGTTCTGGACGATCATGTCGACGTTCACGGAGCGGTCGGCCAGGCCGCGGAACAGCGTGGCGGCGATCCCGGGCCGGTCGGCGACGCCCGACAACGTGATCTTGGTCGCCGACGTGTCGCTGGTCACGGCAGAAACGACCGGCTGCTCCATATTCGGATCCTCCTCAGTGACGATGGTCCCCGGCTCCCAGGTGAACGACGAGCGCACGAGCAGGGTGACATGGTGGTTGCGGGCGAACTCGACCGATCGCAGGGCGAGCACCCGCCCACCGGTGGCGGCGATCTCGAGCATCTCCTCGAAAGAGATGCGGGGTACCTTGCGCGCCGACGGCACGACCCGGGGATCGGCGGAGAACACGCCGGACACGTCGGTGTAAATCTCGCAGCGGTCAGCGCCGAGCGCCGCGGCCAGGGCCACCGCCGTCGTGTCCGACCCGCCCCGCCCGAGCGTCGTGACGTCGCGTCCCGTCGACACCCCCTGGAAACCCGCCACCACCGGCACGGAGCCCGCCGCCAACGCCTCTCGGATCCGGTCACCCTTGACCTCGATGATGCGGGCCCTCGTGTGCAGGTCGTCGGTGATGATGCCGGCCTGGCTGCCGGTGAAGGAGGCGGCCGGAACGCCTCGCTCCGCGAGGGCCATGCAGACGAGGGCCATCGAGATGCGCTCGCCGGCGGTCCAAAGCATGTCCATCTCACGGCCGGGGATGACCTTCGACACCTGGTTGGCGAGGTGTAGCAGGTCGTCGGTGGTCTTCCCCATGGCGCTAACGACGACCACGACCTGGTCACCGCCGCGCACGGTGCGGGCGATGTGGTCGGCGACCGCCTTGATGCGGTCGGCGTCGGCGATGGAGGTGCCGCCGAATTTCTGCACGACGAGGGTCACTGGCGACAAGCTACCTGGCGGTCGCCATCGGGGCTGAAGGTGCCCGCTTTCCGCGACCCACCCACCACCCGGTAGCCTCTCGCACCGTGCCGAGCGAGAAACGAGCCCGCCAGCGTGCCTTGCGCGCGCAGAAGCAAGCCATCATCCAGCGTCAGCGGAAGCGCCGCACGACGCTGAGGCGGGTGGTGTCGGCCATCGTGCTCGTTGCCGTCATCATCGGAATCGTGGTGTTGATCCAGACCAGCGGGGGTCCGAAGAAGAAGGTGGCGACGACCACGAGCTCGACCACGACGTCGTCGACGTTCCCGCCGCCGTCGACGTTGCCGCTCAGCACCAAGGCCGTTGCCCCGACCTGTCCGCCGGCGAAGGGCTCGAGCATCCGGGTCGTCTGGTTCACGAAAGCACCGCCGGACTGCATAACGACGACCTCGGTCTGGGATGCCACCTTCGACACGACGCTCGGGAACTTCGTCGTCCAGATGGACGCCGCCAAGTCCTACGCAGCCGTCAACAACTTCGTCTTCCTGACCGGCTGGCAGTACTACAACGGGACGTTCTTCCACCGGGTGATCCCCGGTTTCGTGGTGCAGGGCGGTGACCCGACCGGCCTCGGCACCGGCGGGCCTCACCAATTCCCGGGCTACTCCTACACCGGCAACACTCCGCCTCAGAGCTGCATCAAAGCTCCCACGGGGGCCGACTGCTACCACATCGGCGACATCGCCGTTGCCAACACTGGCAAGGCCACGTCGAACGGCAGCCAGTTCTTCGTGGTCCTCCCTGGCGGCCAGACGACGCTCAACAGCGAGCCCAACTACACCGACTTCGGCAAGGTCATCAGCGGCATGGACATCGTGGAGAAGATCGGGGCCGACGGCGCCGCCAGCGGCACACCCAAGGTCAAGGTGTACCTGTTGAAGGTCACCCTCAAGCAGGTCAAGGCCTAGGAGGTCACGAAGTGTCCACAGAGTTCCCGCCGGCGGACGGTTCCGCCCCGAAGACGCAGCGCTTCTCCGGCCAGCCGCCGATGGGGCTCGACCTCTCGAAGCGCTACAGCGCCGAGATGGTCACCTCGAAGGGCACGATGGTCTTCGCCCTCGACGCCATCGCCGCACCGAGGACAGTGAACAACTTCGTCTTCCTCGCCCGGTATCACTACTACGAGGGGATTGTGTTCCACCGGGTCATTTCCGGCTTCATGATCCAGGGAGGCGACCCCGAGGGCACCGGCGCCGGCGGCCCCGGCTACCGGTTCGAGGACGAGCTCCCAACGCCGGGCAAGTATCAGATCGGGTCGCTCGCCATGGCGAACGCGGGGCCGAACACCAACGGCAGCCAGTTCTTCGTGGTCTCCGGTCCCGACGGCGTGCGCCTTCCTCCGCTGTACTCCCTCTTCGGCCAGCTGGTCAGCGGCCGGGACGTGCTCGCGTCCATCGACAAGATCGGCTCAGGCAGCGGCAAACCAAAAGAGCAGGTCGCCATCGAGTCGGTGACGATCACCGAGGCCGCCTGAGACCGAGGCCGGCGGGTCGGCGGGCTAGACCGGCAGGTCTGCCAGTGACCCCTGCCGGCCATCCAGGTAGACGGTGACTTCGCCCTGCCCGGTGCTGCGCCAGGTGCCGTCCGGCTCCCGGAGGAGAGCCGTCCGCTCAGGGATGCCGGCGACCGGCACACCGCCCGGGGCCAGCTCGAGGATCCGCCACAGGTGCCGGCCTGCGCCGGAGTCGTGATGAGGGACCACGGCCATCTGCTCCACGAGGCCGAGCCCGACCGTGAAGGCCCCGCCCCGGGGGTCGACCATGGGGTCGCACAGGACCATTGCGCCGGCTGATGAGCCGGCGACGACGGCGCCCCGCCGCCAGGCCTCGCCCAAGGCCTCCAGCACCGCCGAGCCTTTGAGCACCGAGCGGAGATGGAGCGGCGAGCCACCCGACAAGTACACGAAACCCGCCCGCCTCACCGCATCCGCATTCTCCTCACGGCATGCGTCGGCGTGGCTGAGCACCATGAGCCCGGTGGCCGCCCCGCCGAGCGCCTCGAACCAGGCTTGCGCCGTCGCCACGGCACGTTCCGGGTGCTCGTACGCCGCTGCGGTGGGCAGCACGACGACGTCGGTGCCGCCTGAGCGCTTCAGGAGCTCGGCGTCGAACTCGCAGCCGGCCTGCCACTCCGCCCCGCCCACGAGCGCGAGCACACCGGCGACGGTCTCCGTGCTCACGCGCGCACCACGTCAGGCCGGTACAAGGTCACGTCGACGGCGTCCCCGGCCGCGTTCTTGATGATCCACACGCCACCCTTCGGAGCATCCGGGTTGGGACCGAGGTCCACGCTAAGCCGTGCCAAGCGCTCAAGGATGCCCCAGATCACGTCTCCGTGCGTGCACGCCACGACCGGCCCGCCTACGCCCGACGGCGGGTCGAGGTGCGCCGTGAGCTTGCGCAGCTGGTCAAAGGCGTGCTCGGGCTCGGATCCCTCGGAGAGCCATCGAGCCTCGACCACGTCGAGGCCGCTCGCAGCCGCCAGCGGCACCACGGTGTCGCGGCACCGGGTCGCGGGGCTGGACAGCACCCGAGCTGGTCTGCGCCCAACGAGGTCGACGAGATGGCCGGCGATGACACGGGCCTGCTCATGCCCACGGCGAGTGAGTGGCCGCTCGGAGTCCGCTGCCTCCCATCCCTCGCGGCTCTCGGCCTTGGCGTGACGGACGAGGTAGAGGGTGGGAGCGGCCCGGGCTGTGCGGCTGGTGCGCTGGCTGGCCCGGAGGGTCACCTGTGCCGGCCGTGCCGGCCGTGCCGGCCGTGCCGGGATCCCGGTCACCCGCCGATCCCCTTGACGCCGATCGCTGATCCGATGCCGTAGGTGACCGCGCCCGCCGCTGCGCAGATCAGGAGCTGGCGCATCGCCGAGAACCACCACTTGCGGCCCGTGAATATCGACAAGAGCCCACCGACGATGAGCGCTGAGAACCCGGCAACGGCCACCGCTCCGAGCGTGGCAGTCGAGCTGTGCAGGAACAGGAATGGGAGCAGTGGCATCAACGCACCGACCGAGAACGTGGCGAACGACACGACGGCGGCCTGGATCGGCTTGCCCGTCGAGTTGGGGTTGATCCCCAGTTCCTCGCGGGCGTGGGTTTCCAGCGCCGTCTCGGGGTCGGCCATCAACTCTTCGGCGACGCGCCTGGCGAGATCCGCCGGCATACCCCGACTCTCGTAGAGGTGGGCGAGCTCACGCCGCTCGCTCTCAGGGCGACGCTCGAGCTCACGCCGCTCGATCTCGATCTCCCGCCTCCAGAGCTCGCTCTGGGCGCGCATGGAGATGTACTCGCCCGCCGCCATGGAGAACGCCCCGCCGAGCAGCCCTGCCAGGCCGGCGAGGCGGACCAGTCCGGTGGCGGCGCTCGCGCCGGCGATGCCGAGCACGAGCGACGTGTTCGACACGAGGCCGTCGCTGATCCCGAACACGGCCGCCCTTGCCCCGCCTCCGGACATGTCCCGGTGACGGTGCTCCGGCATACCAGGCTCGTGGCGATGCGAAGCGCGCCGACGCCGGTTGGATAGCCGTGACATTGAGAAAGGACGTTACTGCCCGCCCATGGTCACAAGGTCTAGTCGCCGCCGAGCCGGTCCCGGGCACGGGGCTTTTTGGATCTGCGGCGGCTTCCCCGCTGATTGGAACGGCAGCGGCCGACCTACACTCAACCGGCCTATGGACTCGAACGCGACGCTGGACCGAGATCTCACCGAGGAGCTCCTGACCCTCGTCCGTACGAGGGGTTACGAGCGCCGCGACGAGCCCTTCGCGCTCTCGTCGGGCGGTACGAGTCGTGACTACGTCGACCTGCGGCGAGCGGTGGCGAGGGGCGCCGACCTCGAGCTCGCCGGGCGTGCCGTGGCAGCCGCCTTGGCCCGCAGGGGTGTCGAGTTCGACGTCATCGGTGGCATGACCATGGGCGCTGATCCGGTCGCCCACGCCGTGGCCATGCTCACCGGGCGCGGCTGGTACTCGGTGCGCAAAGGAGTGAAGGACCACGGTCGCCAGCAGCGGATCGAGGGCACGACGCTGTCGCCGGGCGTGCGCGCTGTCGTGATGGAGGACACCGTGTCCACCGGGAAGTCGTTGTTCGAGGCCATCGAGGTTGTGCGCGAGTCGGGTGCCGAGATCGTCGCCGCTTGCACGATCCTCGATCGAGGCGAGGACATCGCACCGACGTTCGAGGCGCTCGGGGTGCCGTACGTCGCAGTCCTCACCTACCGCGACCTCGGCATCGAGCCCATCGAAGGCGGGAGCTCCAACTCCTCGCCCAGCCAGTAGCGGCACGCGGTAACAGGCGCCGGCCACGGCCTGCCATGGACACGCTCGACATCATCCTCCTCGTCTTCTTGCTGCTCGCGGCCGTGCACGGTTTGCGGCTCGGGGCCGCGGTGCAGGTGCTGTCCTTTGCAGGCGGCTTGCTCGGCCTGACGATCGGGATCGTCCTCATCCTGGTGATCTCGCCTCACCTGCATGGCGAGTTCCTGCGGACCTTCGTGGCGCTCTTGCTACTCCTCGTTCCGTCGACCATCACCTGGGGCCTCGGGCGCCAGGTGGGTGCGAAGGTGTGGAAGCGGCTCCGTGGCAACCGTTTTGCGGCTGTCGACTCGGGGAGCGGTGCATTGATCGCGATGGCCGGCACGCTCGTCATGGTGTGGCTGCTGGCCTCCGTTCTGGCGAACAGCCAGGTGAGGCTCATTTCCAGTCAGATCCAGGACTCGTCTGTCGTGCGTGTCGTGACCCGAGTGATGCCTCCGTTGCCGAACGAGCTGGCCACCGTCGAGCGGCTTCTCGGTCAGGACGGATTCCCGCTGCCGTATCTCGGGATCCTCCAGCAGGCGGGTCCGGTAGCCATGCCTGGGTCCCCGCTGGTCCGCCTAGCCGTGGACGCGGCTGGGCGCTCGACGGTGCAGATCCAG
>Ga0187860_1001724_pt1 | contig 18947 bp, 18 predicted proteins | sample June2016WEW_10_4_FD_132981 | JGI IMG/M metagenome (GOLD analysis project Ga0187860, IMG submission 132981) | Peatland microbial communities from SPRUCE experiment site at the Marcell Experimental Forest, Minnesota, USA - June2016WEW_10_40 | ecosystem: Environmental > Terrestrial > Soil >...
CCTCGACCTGGGACAAGGCCACAATCGCCTGAGCAGGGCGTTCACCTCACGGGTAGTGGAAACACTTTCTCGCCGCGCTGCCATCTACCTGGGATGACGCGAAAGTCGCGCCGAAGTCCGGTCGGACGGGCTCGACGATACGTCGGATGTCGCGGGAGCGACTTTAGGCCCGCGAGGCGGGTTGCTCCACTGGCGGGTAGGCGACCACAGGCGTCGAATCCGGGATTGCTATCCGGCTGCTCCCGACATTTGCTTCAGCAAGCTGTCTGGGAGGCCCCATGGGTCACTGCCATGAGCGGCTGGCACCATGAAGCTGACAAAATTCATTCGTCCCCGCACTGTTGCAGCCACTCGCTGATCCACCTCGGTTTCGAGCACCGGAATGTAAATTCGCTCGGGCGCGATTAGCTCGAAACCAGTTCGGACCCGAACCACGCGACCCCACCTCTGAGTGAGTCGAACAGGATTCCAGCTGAGATCGTGGTGTACCAGTGACGGGCAGCCACCGTCGAGGTCGATGCTCTCTGAGAAGCGATCAGTCAACACGAGCACGACTGGTGAACCGCCGGGTGGCTCGCGCACGCGGCGGAGGAACGCGTCAGGAATGGTTCCATTGCGCGGTCCAGTCACCTTGTCGTCGCCCAGCTGGTCTGCGATGGCGAGGCGCAGCGTCTCCTGAGTCTCTTTCCAAACGGTGAAGACGATGACGTGATGCCCAGCCTGCACTTGAGAAACAGCCCAGTCCGTCGTGGCCGCGACCTTTGGATGGGCTGTCCCAGATCCCAATCGCGCCCTGAGCGTGTCCAGAAACGTGCGGATGCGCGGATCGGAGGCGTTTTGCAGCTCCGTCAAGCATTCACCCATCATCGGATTCTTCCAGACGGTTTCGCTGCTAGAGACCAGCCCCCGTTGGAAAGAGTCGTTCTTGCCCTTTCCGACCAACTCAGGCAGAACCCGAGCGGTGTGGTAGGCAGTGGCCCATGCTCCTAGGGGTATGCAGGAGAACTCTGGCTTGGGGGGTGGGTGGTTCTTCATCTTCGTCCGAGGGAGCAGGTGCGATTCAAGGGCTGCGGCAGCTGGCTTCTTCAACTGCCCAGCCACCTTCGCGGCTCGGTCAACATCGGCCGACTTAGGGTCGCGCTCAAAGGCGCGCAAAACTGCCGTCACCGACTTGCCGTAGCTGGCTAGTGCGCTGGCGTGGTGCTGATCGATGCCTGTGCCGAGACCCAGCATCGACGTCAGGCCAGATGTACTCATCTGGAAGGGTGTCGCGCTGACGAGCAGTAGTTTCGCTCCGGCGGCGGTGATCCGAAGCTTCTTATACACATCGGTATTGTGCTGCAGGCCACGGTGAGCTTCGTCCACGATGACAAGCGTGCGCTTCGGGTCGGGGCTCGGCTTTCTTAGCACCGTGTGGTGGGTAACGATGCAGAGGACATTCGGCAGCCACTTCTTGTTGTTCTTCTTTCGGGCTGTCTTGAATGGGACCTTGGCTCGGTCGAACCATTGCTGCGCGACACCGATGTTCGGAGCAACAAGAAGGACATAGTCGATCAGGCCGTCCTCGAGAAGGAGACGGGCTGTCGTAAGTGCCACCGCGGTCTTCCCCGTGCCGACTGGATCGCGGAGGATTCGGGGGTGACCGCTGATCAAACAGTGCACCGCCACCGCGACCTGGGTCGCCTCGCGCTCAATAGCACTGTCGGTGATCGCCTGGCCGTTCTCAGACTCGTCTCGTTGATCGCGGAGACTGGCCAACGCCCGCTCAAATCGGCTACTCGTCATTATCGTTTCCTCGCACGTCGAAAGCCGCGATCGAGGATGTCAGAGCCTTGAGCAACGGGTCGTTCTGGGTTCCGTGTCCCGGGTGATATGCGGCCTCGATCGCATACGCGACCGCGCGCGCCTCAGCTGGCTCGTGGATCAAAAGGGTGGCCAACCCGGCAGTGATAAGGGGTTCCGACAGCCGGGCAAGCGCTCGGCGGTGACGCGCTAGGCGCACGAGGCGCTGTTCGACAGGAATGGCGAACCGGTCATCGCCCTCCGGAGTCTGGCCCTTCCCAGCCTTTTGCTCAGCCGGGGTTGCCGCAAGACGGACGTCGCCAAGAAACTGCTCGAGCTCGCGGTCCGGACGGTCAAGGGTGGCTTCGGGGGTAAGTCGCTCCCAGAACCCAGGATCCCCGGGCGGCGCCTCGACCTGGATCATGATCGGCCACCGCCGTTGTCCCACCCGCACCTCGACGAAAGGGACATGCGGGTCTAGGGCCATCTCGAGCGGCCCAGGCGGAACAAGCGGCTTACCTCTGTAGCTGACCGTGATGCCAGCGGTAACACCGGTTATCGTCATTGTGCCGTTCCACGAGGTGTCATCCGCCATTTGACCAGGCGCAATGGCGAACGCGGCATCGACCGTCGGCCGGTCCGCCATGGTGCTGAAGGGCACCTTGGCGGACGGCGGGGTGAGCTCCCCCTTGAACTCCATAGCGTTGAGCTCGGTCAGGAGATCAGTCAAGTCACCGGTCCCGATCCAGAGTCGCACCAACATCTCGCGGTTGTCGCCATTGAGGCCGGGTCCGGTGCAGTTGGCCGAGCCGACCAAGAACTCCACGCGGCCGGTCGAGTTCACGAAGGCGTACGCCTTCGCGTGCAACGTGCGGGCGTTCGTTCCATCGTCGCCGAAACGGGGGACCGCATGGATGGTTACATTCGCAGCCGCCTTCTCCAGACCATGCCACAAACCGGCGGAGAGCACGAGGCCAGGCGAGCCTGCGGAGGCGGCCGCGGCAGTGCCGTCGTACCCGGTGTAAATATCGACAGCGGTGTGTTTGTCACACCACTGGGCCATCGTGGCTGCAGCCTCCTTGTCGGTGTCGCCTGCGAAGCCGGGCGAGACCACGACGATGCGCTTGACGGGCGGCTCGTTCTTTTTTGGCCTACCAAAGAGAAGTAGCGGCTCGGTCAGGGACGAGAGCAGCTCTCCCGTCGGGGGGCAGCCCTGAAGCGGACCGCGAAGCGCCTTGAGTGCTGCAGCGAGGTGGTCATCTGGCGTTAGCTCCTTGGCAAGCTTGCGGATCTGGCTGAGGAGATCTACGCCGAGGAACGGGCTGGAGCCCACGCCGTGCTCGTCCCACACGGCCAGCTCCCAATTGGTGCGCAAACCACCCTCGGTGAGATTCGCTGAAGTCACGATGGCTCGCGTGCGAGTCTTGTGACCCGACCTGAACTGAAGTATCGCCGCCTTCGCATGTTGCCGGCGACCGGTGACTGCTCGTTCCCTCACCCATGGCAGTACTTGTCCTTCCGGCGCGAACATTGGACCGCCAGCGTGAAGCACAACCAAACCAGGGACGTCTGGACCGACCGCAGCGCGAGTATCTTGGATGCGCCGTTCGCCAGCCGTGGTGACTCCGGCCAGAGTCGGGGCGAGAAGATCGCACACGGCTTTCCACGAGAGGTCGTGGGTTAGCCACACGCCGGAGTGGAAGGAGTATCCATATGGCGGTGCGGCCAGACTCAGTAGCGGTTGCGGTTCACGCAATGACATGGGGAGCCACTCCTTCAGCGAACAGAGACCTCGCCGCCCGCAACGTGAACGTCGGCGCCTCGACGACAAGGGCGGCCACACGCCCGTCGCCTGGTGTCCATTCCGGTGCGCCCCGCCTTCTTGCGAGCCAGCGATGGTGACCGAGCACGATGTCGAGTGCCTTGGCTGCTGGTCGATCAACCGCCAGATCGCGCAAGTGCATCAATTCGGACTCGCCGTCGACCTTCGCTGCCTTCCAGACGTCGGCGGACCATATCGACTTCGCGATCTGGGTCCGTTCGCCGGTTGCTACCCAATCTCGAAAGGGTCTCTCGATCCCCTCGATGGCTGCTACCAACGATCGGGCAACCTCTACAGCCCGCCGTTGTCGACCGGAGAGCGCTGTCAAATCAATCGTTTTCAAGTCGAGTTCGTTGTGTTGCTCGTAGGCGTTGCGGAGATGAGAAAGCGCTGACTCGTGACGAGAGTCGTAGGAGGTCATGCCCTGGGACAACAAGATGACCTCTTCCTTCGTCGGGCTGTGGTCAGCGTCAACAAGACGAAGCTTCGCAACTGGCACCTCATAGTTCGACTCGTCGGCCCAGCGGCCAAGCTGGACACCTCCACAAGCGTTCGATCGCAGAGTGTTCGCCAGCTGATGCCCAGAAGGTGCGAGGACGGTCTGGCTTAGGCGAACAACGCGGCCGCGAGCCCCGCCGATCAGACCGAATGCGGCTAAGGAGCGGCGATAAGCACCCCATACCCCCGTTGAGAGCTGCTGATCAAGAATGGGGCGGTCAACCGGGTACTCTTCGACGCCCTTCACGAGCCGCCACGCGCGTCGCTTGCCGGGGAACCAACCCTCCCCGTTCGTACGCAGGGCCTCGGCAGCTACCCAGATGCGTTCTACCCGCAAGAACCGCTCCCGCACGGCGGGCTCGTCGATTGGCTTCTGGCTCATCGCAACCTCGAGGGCGAGACAAAGCAGCCCGAACCCTCTCGTCATCGCAGTCGCCTGGGTGAGTCCGGGCACAATCTCGCGGGCGAGTCGATTGGCGTAGGCACGAAAGCCGAGCGGGTCACCGCCGTCGCGTGTGCGGAGGTCATCGGGCTCCATAACGTCAGTCCATGCGACGTCAAGCGCCATCGGAACCCCGCAGAATTGCCATGACTTTATCCTCCTCAAGAGGGGTCAAGCTCGCTGCCGGGAGGCAACCAAGCCGGTCGCCCTCGCCAAATGACGTCCTTGCGGACCAAAGCGTCTTGCTCCTAGTCATCGACACGCGGAGCCGGGAACCTGAGCGATGAGCGAACCGATGAGCATCAGACCATCTTCGGCCTGGTTGTGATCGGGTCCGTCATCTCGGGCAGTTGTGCAGGGGATCATCTCCTTGTCATAGGTCGGCAAGCACGATTCATGTGAACAACAAGATGCACCGATAGCGCCGTTAGTTACGTTTCTCTCGGCGAGGTGTTCGTTCACGATCATCCGGATCCGTGCCAGTAGCTCCGCCTGTGCTTCCGCGGCCGGTCGCGATGAACCTGGACTGGGCTGCGGGTGTCGACGCTGCCTTTGCAAAAAAGAGTGCAAGTCCGGTCGTCCATCGGTCCGTAAATCTGTCAGGTACATTCTGATGACCATGCCTAACCGTAATGTGACGCTGCTCTCCCTGTTTGAACGCATCGGTGGACTGTACGTCGGGCGCTTCATGAATCCGACCTGGGACGGTGCGGCTCCGAATCGAGACCCGAGTGCTCGCCAAGCCCTCCAATTGTTTGCCGGTTCGTACGCCTACGAGTATCTGGGTGCACCAGCAAACTTCGGCCCGGCGGCCGTCGCGGCGATTCGCTCAAGCCGCACCCTGGACCCCTCGGCGACCTGGAGCGCTTTTTGCTCGCAAGTAGCCGGGGGTACAAATCCCCAGCACAACCTCTTGTACCACGAGACTTCGTCGTGCATCTGCGTGCTCTGCAGGCTGCGCGACCGGGGCCATCTCACCAACCTGGTGACCCGCGCACGAGACCGGCTCCAGAGCGATCAGGTCGCGTTCGGACATCAGGAGCTCAAATCGATTCGTGGTATTGGCCCAAAACTCGCCTCCTTCTTTCTCCGCGACGTTGCGATCCGCTATGACGTCTCCCCGGTCTCCGACCGGTACCTCCTCCAGCCCGTCGACCTTTGGATCCGGCGATTTGTACGGCGGCTCGCTTGCGATGAGGAGCTTGGTGACTACTCGATAGCCCGGTGGGTGGTCGACCATTCATCGCGGCCTGAGTGGCTCAACGCCGGGATGTGGTACTTCGGCGCTCAGATTGCTTCCCAGCAGTTCGTCTACGACGCGGCGCTGGCAAGCCCGCATCGTGCCTGTGAGCTTGCAGAACAACACGTGGCCAGACTTGCTGGTGCTGTTCGGTTCTGGAACGCGGGGCGTTGACACCTTATTCCGAGACGATGCCGCGGTCTCATTTTCAGAGCACTAGACGCTGCTATCGGAACGCACGCAGCCATTTCGAGTGGAAGCGAACGTCTTCTTCGGTTGCGTTGGACTGAGCGACGTGCCAGATCGCTGGGTAGAAGCCAACGAGGCCGTCCCAATCGGAGCGGGTCGGCGTCTGTAGCTGCCACCCGAGGCGCTCAAGACTGAGTTCGCTCTTTTGCACATTGCAGCCCCAGCAGGCCGTCGCCAGATTTGTCAGCGCTTCGGGGTCGCCTCCGTGTGCGTGAGGCTCGATGTGGTCTATCGAGCCGGCGTGGGAGAGGTATAGCGGATGTGTTGCTGACGCCTTCCAGTGCATGTGGTACGGGAGTTCCTTGGGCCAGACCAGCGAAGCGGCTCGCAGTACAGCCGACGGGATGATTCTCGTGCCACAGTACCTGCAGCTGAAGAAGTCCCTCCGCATGACACTCGCCGTCAACGTGGGCGTGACCGGCACTCGGGAGCGTTCAACGGGGAGATCGACGGCAAGCTCAGTTGCTTTCGCGTTCGCCAGCTCGCGGTCACCCGTTGCCAAGGCGCCCACTGCTTTCAACAGAATGTCCAAGAAACTGTCGTCAGGACGAGTGGGCATCAGCGCGCAGGCTCGGAAAGGCTTTGGTGCTCGAGCGTCTCGAGACATTTGGCGACGTCGGCGATCACGCGGCGACTCTCGGTTCGCACATCGTCAGTGAGCGCCTCGCGGGGCGGCCGACCACTTTTCACGTTCGATTCCTTCACGTTGGTGTCCCGCCAATGCCATGAACCTTGCAATAGCCGATGAGAGCATTGTCAAGCACCTTGGTGGATGACGTGCGCCACCTCGCACCTACGAGCCGGGACGGATGTGTCACGCGGGCGACCTCAGCGAACGATTCGAAAGCCTCGTCAAGGATCAGCGCCCGGTTGTTTTGCGGGTCCAGAACCGACCAGCCGAAAAACGCGCCAGTCCAAGCACGGTCCATGGGAGGAACCAGATTGGGCAACACGTGGTGGAGGGTCTTCGTGCCGGCGACGATGCGAACCCGATTCTCGACCACTGCCAAGTTGGAGACAAGGAGATTGATCGAGCTCGACACTGCCTCGAGGCCTTCGGTAAGCAACTCGAGCGTCAGGGGTTCGAGCGCTAGCAACGGATCTGCGTTGTGGGCGAGTGTACGACGGAATTCTGCAAGTGGAGCGAGCCTCGAGGCTCGTCGTCCGATTCCCCAGCGCTGCAGCGTCTCGTAGAGCAATTCCGTGAACTGTTCGTCGAATATCGCCGCCTCGACAGAGCCGAGGGCCAAGCGTCGATCGATGGTTCGGCGGTGGAACTCATATTGGCCACTACGCGTGAATGGCACCAGGCGATCGTAGGCCTCGACGCATTCGTCGAAGTCAGCGATGAGTGCGTCGAGTCGGCTGCGGACCTCGGTCCGGCCGAGATGCCGTGCGCGCCCCCGGGGACTTGAAGTTCGCGGGGGTGCGCTGCTGATCGTGGGAACTGCTTCGCCTTCATCAAGATCGCAGATCTTGTAGAAGCCATGATCAACGCGGAGGAACACCTTGCCGCAAGGCGACAGCGGTCCCTTGCGGGCGTTCGCTGTCATACCCTGGACCACCGGTTGGATCGTGCCGCGCCCCCGCGCGGAGTCACGGCTTTGAACTTCAGCGATCAACTCGCTCAGCTTGAACGGTGATCGACCGCGCGCCGAAAGTCGCCGTGCCGCGTCTATGACGAGCATCCAAGTCGGACGTGTTTCACTCATTGCTGAACTCGGCTAATGGAGAAGGAGCCGGTCGTGTTCTCCGCGCCGCCAGTGGGGGACCGGGCCACGGCGTTGTCCGAAACGCAGTACCCGCCCAGTTGCATCTCACCCGTTCGGCCTGTTCGATCGTCCCGTCACCCGGAAACCCGTAGACGATAGGCGTCAGCCTGGCGCCGAACGTTGGACACGAGTCGCTGGTGGTGGCCGACCTTCCCGCGTTCGGCGGCTGTGATCCTCCTGTTCGCGCCAAAGCGACCTCCTCCTTGACACCGTTAGCGATCGACAGAGACTTCCCGTCGGTGTCCTTTCGAACGCTATCGGAGATGTGGGGCCGATCTGTGGCCTGCTCCTGAACCACCGGCTCCGTACGGGTCGCCCCATCGCTCGGGGCGTGAGTGTCGCCCGCCGGCCACTAAATATTGGATTTAGCGGGAAACTCGCATCCCGCGAATATCCCGCGGACGCCGCAGTTCGGGGTGGTTCGACAACGTGCGGGCAATGCGATGACCTGCCCTAATAGGTCGCCCTGATTCGCCGTCGTACGCCTGACCGCCCTTCCCAAGAGAAGAGTGAAACTGTCTTCTTGGCGTCTTCTTCCTCCACAGGTCCTCCAAGCTCGACGGCCTGGCCACCGGTTTTCTCCACGACCTGATCTCACTTTGCCGTGAACTTGGGGAGCGAAGCGGCCGCCTGCTTGACGACAGGCATGTCGCAGACCGAGCCCGGCTTGCCACCTGTCAGCTTGCAGATCTCGGCCGAGTAGTAGTTGGCCCCGTCCAGGATTGTCTGGGCCGGCGAAGCGGCGGGATTCTCGCTGAGGCTCTGCGCGATCTCCGCAGGGGTGTAGCCCGCGAGGATCGTGGGGTCCATGAAGGCGCCGTCCTCGATGAGCTGGTTGCCGAAGTCGACAAAGGGGATGCCGCCGGCGTTGTTGGCGCTCTGGTAGGGCTGGGCGTCGTACTTGCTGAAGACCTTGAGAGCCGTCCCGGTCAGCTTCTCCAAGGGCTCGTAGCCGAAGCAGTCCTGCACCGCCGGCGACGAGGTGGTGGAGACCACGTCTGAGCACTGCTCGCTCGACAGGAAGGCGATGTAGGGGCTCTTGTAGCTCACGTGGTAGTAGCTCAGGGTGGGCGTGCCGGGGTACTCGTCGGCCAGACCGGAAGCCGTGATCTTGAGGCCCTTGAACGTGCCGAATCGCGCGAGGGCGACGGCGAGCGGCCAGCGGGTCGCAGCGCAGTACGGGCAGTAATTCGAGCCGACGTAGACGATCAGCGGCTTGCCGCCGCTGGTAAGTGGCTGCGGGTTCTTCGGGGCCGAGAGGAACTGGGTCCACGGCCCGGACGAGGTGATCGAAGTCCCGGCGACTGCAAAGTCCGAGGCCGACACGTTGCTGATCGCGTTGACCACGCTCGCGGGCGCGGTCTTCATCCCGAACGGTTTGGCATTAGCTGGAGTATTCGGGACGGAAGAATTAGAAGCCGAAGTCTTGGAAGCCGAAATCACCGCGACCGCGATGACCAGGAGCACTGCTCCCAGGATCCCTAGGCAACCGATCACAAGGCCCGCTATCGCGAGGCCGTCTCCGCCTTCGACGCCCTTGGATCGACGGATGCTGCTCCTTGCCTTGAGGGCGAAGACCACAGCCAGAATCGAACCTAGGCCGACGATCCACAGGATCGACAGCACGAACGAGGCGATAGCCAACCCGTTCGTGCTGTGGGGGGTGGTCACAATGGAGTAGGAACCTGGTGGCGGTGGCACTCGGGGATGAGTCGCCGGCGCGTACCACTGTCCGTCTGAAGCCTGCCACCATCCTTCACCCTGTGGAGCTTCGGCACCACTTGGTTGCGGCGAGCTGGAGGCCGCTGAGGAAAGGCCTCCGCGAAGCAGCTTCGCCTTCTCGCCGTCGAACTCCTCTTGGGTCAGCACGCCGGTCTGTCGTAGCGAGTCGAGCTTGCTTAGTTCATCGGCAGTGCTCATCTCGCTTCCGCCTCCCGATACGAACCGTTAGTCCACAACAGATGCAACATCAGGGGTATCGGCAGTCTGATCGGCAATACTTAGCACCTATTCGCCTCGAGCGGATGGTACGACGTCGTCGCCCACTCGAGATTGGGTGGGAGCAGGTCGAGATGGATGCCGGATTCGGTGCGCACGACGGATGCTACGCGTTGGGGAGTGACGGCAGCCAGCTTCGGCTGCGTCTCAGCGTGAGTGCATGATGGCGACCAGGCCGGTAGGGATCAAGGCGTTCTGTGAGCGCATCCATGAGCGAAACGGGGAGCAAGCTCATCGAGCGTCCGCCTGGGGCTCAGGAAGCAGGCCGCCTGCATCGGTTCAAATGCGGCTTCAAGTCGATCACGGATCGTGCGGAGGCTGTAGTGATTCTTAGTTCAGTTGCCGCCAGATCTATTGTGATCTCGCAATCATCGGGGGAACCCCGAAGGTCGAAGCAAAGGAAATCCATCCGTACTTTCTCAGTACTCCTTCCGGCGAGCCGGTACGATCAGCCCTGCCCAGCGTGGTGTCATCGAGAACACCGAGGTAGAGACGCAATTCAGATCAGACCTACTCGAGCCGACTCCAACCGACCCCGGAGAAGACTCAGAGAGGTGTCACAACTTGACGGTTGCCGTGACTTGTGACTAGTCGCACCCGCGCGGACACTGGCCAGTGAACCTGAACCCCCTCGACAACGAGCAAGCCAAGGCCCTCTTCGCTATCTAACGAGCCCTAAGCTTCTGCGCCGAGGTCAGCGCCCGCCTGGAGCGGGATAGGCCGCCGTGGGATAAGTGGGGCCGTACACGACACCCTAAGCGAGATCATGAATGTGAAGGGTCTGCTGTCAACGAGGTGGCAACCTGTCCTCGGCTCCCCTCGACAAGGTCGCCACCTCCAAGGCTGTCAGCACGGTCGGGCGTTTGCGAATCTCCGTTACGAGAGTCCGCCAATCTGACACAACACGCACGTCGTCGAGGTCGACTGTCCGGCATGGGAGGCGCGCACTACCCACCAAGCACACAAAGGGCAAGACCTCAACCGTACGGTTGAGACACAGCGAAGCAAGAGCCGTCTCAGTCCTCCGTGCCTGATTCCGCGTACTTGAAAGCTTCACAGGGTACTTGCCCGTCCACAGAGTGCCCTTGCCCAAGGAGAGCCGGTAACTGAAGTTCTTCGCGTCGACGACGAACACGCCGGTCGGTCCGATTACCAAATGGTCGATATTTGCCGGCGACCCAGGCACCCGTCGGTCGTGGAGGATGACGAAGCCTTCACCCGTGAGTTGGTCGAGCCGGTGGCCGAGCCTTTCCTCCCCTTCGGCTCCCTGACGCCAGGCAACCGTGCTTTGACGGGGCTCCCAGATACGTATGGCCGCGAAGGCGCCGACTAACACTGCGAAGAGCAGACCGAACTCGTTGGTCAGGCCACCGCTGAATGGCGGCGCGGCACTGGTTGCTTTCAACCCCCCCGTCTTCTCAAGACCCTCCAAGGAGTGGTTAAGAGCGGCCACGGCCAAGTTCACAGCGACATAGGTGCCGAAAGCCAACAGAAGAACTCTGGAGATTGCAAGCGAGAACCGGGGCCGGTTGGCTCTATCGCGATCGCTCCGTCGTTCGTACTCAGCTCGTGCCGAGCGACCTGCCTGATTAGCCATCTGACGCGCTGTTCCCGCATCGGAGCACTGGGGGGAGGAGCCGTCGTTTCGCGAACGTCAGGCTCGGCGATTCTTGCTTCATCGACGTTCCTTGTTTCATCGGAAGCAAGGAACGTCGATTGGCAGTATGCGATCAGCGCGTTGATCGATGGGGTCGCGGGCCCAGGAGTGTGTCCAAGTTGCCACGTCAGCTCCCTTATCCGGTCTTCGTCTCACTAATCGAGCCTGGCACGTCCGCGGGGCCCCATCCTTTGCCATCCCACCAGCGGCGCTGACCTGGAACAGAAGGATCGGCGTACCAACCGGGCGACGGTGGACCGATGTCTACCAGCGCTGTCGCGGTCTCTGAGCCGGATACCGCGGTAGCAGCGGGGTAGCGCTCCCTGGCCGACAGCTTTGTCGCCGGTTGCGCCGGCTGGGTTGTCGCTGCAGCTTTGATCCCGTCACGGCTTCCCAGGTACACCGGGACCGCGATGATCCAGAGCAACAAGCATGAGAAGAACCAGCCAGTAGGCCCCATGTCTGAGATGTGGCCCGGTCGCAGCCCTCGCCGGGCACCGATGCGGCTTGAGTCGACAGTCACCAGAAACGTCGTCAATACCACCACGGCCATGAGCACTAGTAGCCACACGGCAGCCCAGTTCACTACCTGCTGGTAAACCACGCAGCCATTGCTGAAAAGGGCGGTTTCTATGCAGACTCTGTGGGTGAAGATCGACATGTCTTGATACCTCGCTTGATCGAGTACCGGCGGCAATGGCTGCGCGATCTTTGGCCATCCCTCGCCCAGAACCACTGCCGCTCAGTTTGGTTAGTCACTCTGAGGCCGAGCGCCGGGCTTTTCAGGAGTGGCGGGCAATCTTCCGCCCTGCCGCCCTGGTGGCCCTCGCCTGTCGCTTTCCCGCCTTGCGGGTGGCCTCCACGATCCTGGCGTTCCGGCTCACGACACCATGATGCGCTGACGCGGCCAATCCGACAGGCGGAACGACCCACGCCGCTGCCCTGACTGATCCTTTGATCACTCCCCAGCCGAGCATGTTTCGAATCTTCATAATCATTCTCACAATCTGCTTGCTGCTAGTGTCCGGCAGTAACCGCTTGCAAAACGACCACCTGATCGCCTACCAGTAGTCATCGGCAAATAGACCGTGACGACTTAGCGCCAAACCGCCACGGCCCAGTTCGAGCGTCGCGCTGCCAGCTGATCCACGCAGCATCCGAGCGACGTGGAGCTCGCTGGAGGTGACGCGTTGACGATGAGCAATCTACGCATAGGCACCATGACCGACTGGGGCTCGGGACGATGGAGGCTGCAGGTGGCCGTCGATCCGGATCCTGTTTCCGGCGAGCGACCGCGCTTGTCAAGCACCCTTGGTACGCGTTCCAACGCCTAGTCCTGGACGCCGGCGCCTGCGGTAGGTGACCTTGGCACCTGCGCAGTCCTGCAGGCTCACGAGACGGCCGTCGCAGCCGTAGGTGTAGCTGGTTTGTGAAACTACGGCAGCCAGCCACTAAGTGTTGGATTTAGCGGGAAACTCGCATTCCGCGAATATCCCGCGGCCGCCGCCGTTCATGGTCATTCACCGACGTGTGGATAACCTCCTGACCTGCCGTAAGACACCGCTGTAGTTCGCCGAAGTTCAGTTCAGGAACCTTCCCAAGCTGAGTCCCATCTGTCGGTTGTCGGCCGGGACGCTCCGGCGTCCGCGTGTGCTCACACCGCCGCCCGCCAGTCACAGGCGGTGGTCACTGACGCGCTGGGCGACCTGGGCAAGGAAGACGCTCGCCCGAAGGAGCGTCTGGACGACGTCCTTGCCAGCGACATCTGACTGGTACTCAGCGAACCCCTGGTTGTTCCCGCTGGGGCGCTCAGTCATCGACTTCCATGTCCACATCGCGCGAAAACTCGACGACTCCGTCGCGGTAGCAGCGACGTAGTTCACCTCGTCGACGCCGTGGCCGATGCGGTTCCTCGCGAATCGAAGCCCCGCCAGAAGGCGATCGGTACCTTCCAGCTCCTCCGCCAGCGCGTTGGAGAATGAGCGCTCGTACTGGGTACGCAGGCGGTCGCCAGCCACCCCAATCCACCAGAGGGTTTCACCGATGGCCGCAAAGCCTCCGACCGGATCGTCCCAGCCAGTCGCTCGAACCCGTTCTAACGCGCGCTGCATGGCTTGCACGGACCACAGGAGCGGGACCACTTCAAGGCCAGCGATGTCGAGATTCACCATTCGCCTTCGTACTGCCAGTCGGTGCTGAACTCGTCGAGGAACTCGTAGCCGACGACAACCGCCGCCCTCTCTGCTCCTGAGAACCGCAACGCGCAGCCCCGGTGCTGACCATTCGTGTAGCTGCCGCCACCGATGAACACCGGGTCCCTGAAAAGGGACTCGAGCCACATCAGCTCGGGCTCAGCGAGCCCAGACGAGCCCACGGCGCTCAGGTAGTCCTCCGTATCGCGCCTGCCGAGCTCCTCGATAATGTGCACGCTCGCGTCGGCGACAGCCGCCCAGTCCGCCGCGTGGAAGGGACACTTCCGGCGGTCATCCAAGGTGAGCCCGTCGAGGAACTCGCGGCCAGCCTGAAGCCGGTCCCGCTCGGTGGGTCCGTACTTCTCCTCGATCGACCTGAGGCGGGTAATCCAGTGGCAGCTAGAGGGATTATGAGGAGACGGCAGCTCCCGAACATCGACTGCCGCGAACAAATGTCGGACTGCCTGATCACTGGTGCCTCCACCAAGCGCCAACACACTCTGGTAGAGGGTTTCGTGGCTCGGTAAGTCAGGGAGCGATTCGCCGACGAGAGTCTCGATGTCTGTGCGCTCCGCGGACCACCACTCCGGCGAACCTGTAAAGGGCGACGTGTCGAGCGCGGATCGATCTCGACCCTTCCGCCAACCAGGTGGCCTCTCCTTGCCGTCGCTCGTAAAGGTCACACGCTGGATCTTCGGTTCGTGTGACTCGATTCGCGGCCAGATCTCGAAAAGGACGAGCTCGACAATGTCCACGGAAAATCGCCTGGCAATGTGGTCCGCCACCTTGGACACCATGTTCGTGACGGAGTAGGCCGGGTTGCCCGGGACGTTCGTCACGATCGCCACGCAAGGATCGCCTCGGTAGAAGCGCAGCCAGCAAATACTGTCCTCGCGCCCAGAGCGAGGGACCTTCAGCAGATCGTGGTATTCGAGGGAGTGTGAGATAGCTCCAAGTATCGACCCTGGGTGTCTCACCCGCGTAGCACTGATCCCCATCCCGGTCTCTACCGCTGGCTCCCCTAGGAGCCCATACGAGCCGAGGCGCACCGTGAACCCACGGTGGTTGAGAATGTGGAAACGATGACGCAGAAATGGGACCCCGAGCGCCTGCAGTTCAAGCTGCTGCCGGAGAACGTGGCGGCCAACCTCATGCGCGCAGCGACGATACTCACTGCATGGGAGCTGATCCACTCTGACATCGTCACGGCCGTCAAGGACTTCTACCTCATCGGCTTCGACGAGAACGGTTCCTACGACGAGGGCTATCAGCACAAAGTCCTCGCACGAGTCACGAAGGACTCCGGCATCTTCGACGCATCGGTCGCCTGGCTTGTCGAGAACGAAGCCCTCGGCGAGAGCGACGTGGAGCTGCTGCGCGCGCTTCGCGCTCAGCGCAACGATGTCGCACACGAGATGGCGAAGTACATTGTCGACCCCGGGCACGAGGTGAGCCTCGATCTCCTCACAGAGGCGCGCGAGGTCATCGCTCGACTCGGGAGATTCTGGGGCCAGATCGAGGTCGACATCAGCCCCGATTTCGACGACCGTGAGGTCGACGTCGACGGTATTCGCTCTGGTGCGTCGCTCCTCTACGACTACGTGCTCTCGCTCGTGTCGATACCTCGCGAGCCAACCGATCCAGAGTCCGTGGAGCCGAATGATCTGCCGAGTTGACGGAGTCGGCGACCCTCACTCGCCCGGCATGTGAAGGCACTCGATAATTTCGAGCGCGCGGGCAGATACGGGACGTCACGAAATGGCCGCCTCGCTCCGGGTCCGATTCGAGTGGAGGATCCGGATCAACGCGACAGGCCCAACACGCGCTCCCCGAAATGACCCGTACCAAATGTCGAGCACCGGCAAAGCGGCTCTTCGCGTTGAACTGGGGATCGTGAGGTAGCAGACCATCCGCCACTGGAGTCAGGGCCGGATAAACGGGGCTACGAGACCGAACAGTTACCTCTCTGGTAGTTCGTCGGGCGCCGACGCCTACCCTGAGATGGGATGATGAGTAACTGCATCCCCTACAGCGAACGACATCGATGGCTAAGCCGAACCTATCCAGCAAGCGGATCGCTCCCGGCGCCTACGACGCGCTCGTTGATGCCTTGTCTGTTGTGTTCTGGAACAAAGCCCCGTTCGAGCAGTTTCTAAGGCTTTTCTTGCGAGAGCATCCAGAACTGCTCTCAGGGTTGACGTTCGGTGGCCTGAAGCGACAGGTTGCCTCTGATCTCGTCATGCAGCTCGCAAGCAACGAGGCTCGTTACCAGGCTGTGACTCTTGGGCTGATGCTCCAAGTCGCTGCGCTGGACGACTTTCCCAATCTCCAGCAGCAGGCTGATCACGAGGATCTCGTTGCGGTAGCGCTCTCCGCGGTTGCGCAGCTTCGCAAATGGACCGCCAGGTACGGCGAGATGGCAGAAGCACAGGAGAAGCTGCGGGCAGACCGAGACGCCGAAGAGGCACAAAACGAGCAGCGGCGATCCGTAACGCGAGTCCTCGACGAGATGAAAGGCTCGTTCCTTGCCATGCACTCTGAGTCAGACCATCAGCGGCGTGGCCACATGTTCGAAGGGCTCCTGAACGAGCTCTTCTTCCTATTCGATCTGAATCCGCGCAAGAGCTTCGTCCTTGAGGACGAACAAATCGACGGAGCGTTCACCTTCAGCACGGATGATTACCTACTCGAAGCTAAGTGGGAGAAGGACGTAGCCAGCAGGGAAGATGTCGACGTCCTCGCACAGAAGGTGCAGCGGAAGGGAAAGAACACGCTGGGGCTCTTCATCGCCGTCGCCGGCTTCTCCGAACCCGCAGTTCGAGTGCACTCCAACTGCGGAACTGGGCTCATGTTCATGGACGGCGCCGACCTGTTCAGCATCCTCGAAGGTCGCATCCCCCTGACGGATGTGTTGGAGGCCAAGCGCCCTCACGTCAGCGAGACAGGCCTACCGCTGCTTCTCGTCCGGGACATTCTTGGGTAACGCGAGACCGTGCGGACCTACCCATACGGGTTCCGCGAGGTGACGACGACGTCGCCAGAGCTGCAAGCGGACGTTTCGCCTCTCGCTACCCCCTATCCCCTGTGGAGGTGAGGGTCCGAAGCACGGCTGATCCCGAGGAGAATTGCGGTAGCAGCGTCCCGTCTCCCCGGCCAGACAAGACACATCCATCAAGATCGAGTTCGCTCCGTCTCCATCCCCTCTCCATCCCGTCACCGCAATAGACCGCCAGAGTCCGTCAACGTCTGTGACGTGCACCTATGTCCAGAAGGTGCAGCATAAGAGCCCAGGTCACCTGGCCCGCAAAGCCCTATTACGGCGGCTACGCCGTCTCCACCTCAGGAGAATCGGTTACGTAGCCGCGTTACCAGCGCCAATAGCGCCACTACAACCACGATCGCAAAGAGGATCCACCTGATCTCTGCGCCTCGCAATGCAGCGATTAGCGCGATGGCAGCAACCGCGAAGACGAGGTAGAACTCACGAATCTCCTTGACAACCTGGAACCGCCGGTCAGCTCGAACCCGCACCGCAGAGAGCGGCTCGTCTTCGATGCCCAACCGCTGACGCGCATCAGCGTCCAAGAATATCCATGGCAAATCTGGATACACCGCAAGGGCATCGCGCGAGGAAGGATAGCGACTTTCCCTGCTCCCGCCCTCCAACTCGTGTCGGCGATCCATCACGATTTCTGGAACCTCGTGAGCCTTGAGCACCAACCTCCCCACAGGGCCAACAGTACCTGGTGAACCCTCAATGACGATGCGCTCACCGTCGGATACGCCCAGGATGTTGAGGGCGGTACGGGATACCAAGCAGATGCCCATTTCTGCTGACATCAGGTCGGCAACTTGGCTCCTCATGACAAGATATCGGTGCGGGCCAAAGAGCTTTGCCCCGTAACGAGCCAAGAATGGCTCGTTCCGATCTACTTGTGCCAATTGCACGTGTTCCTTGATCTGCACTCCCAACGCATCGCGAATGACTTGGTCGAGAGCAACGTCAACATCAGTCGAGGACCGATTGGCATCACTCACACATCGGGCAACGATCCTCATTTCATGGCCATCGATGGGAAACGCGACAGAAACGTATCCTCCTTTTGCGAACTTCCTCTCGTCGGCGACCGAAGTCACTGCAACGTGCTCGCCTCGGCGATCCAGCGGGCCGCCAGTGGCACTTACCACACGGATACCGTCGGCTGCGTCAGCGGCTGAGACTTCGTCGAAACTGGACCGGCCGCGACCGTACTCTGCTCCTGATTCTGTCAAGATCTGCGGCGATGATGGCAACTCAAGTCCATCGGAATGGACGAATCCCTGGCTGAGAAGGGTGTTTGTGAACGAGGCAGACTCTGCTGGACTATAAGAGGGGCGAACTGGCAGGAAGCAGCCCAGTGTCGGTAGCCGCTCACGATGATGATTCCACAGAACCTCCTGAGTCGGACTCAGCGTTGAGGTGAAGAGGGGTTTAGAGATGGCGGAAATGCCGACCGGAAACCGATAGAGAAAGAAGGAGTACAGAATCTCTTTAGTATCATGGAGGATTATGGATCCTCCATAAGAGTCACCAGAGATTCGGTCGTAATTCTTCTCGGTCTTGTCAATGAGAGCTAGTTGCGTAGGATCGAAGAAGCAAACAAACACATCTGTATCTCGACCCGGAGAGTGGTATGGGGCAAATGGTATGGCCCCATACCAACTCAGGTGCGCCGCGGCGGCTATCGAAATATCCTTGGCAGTCGCACGCACCACCGGAACGACTCCGTTGACCGCGCCGTGACGAAATTTCTCGTGGAGCTGGGCGGGAGAGGCGTTGGAACCCACCGCCACAACGGGTATACGTCGTTCTATCGCTGCGGCGTTAGTTCGCAGAAGAGCATAATTCAGGGGTACTAGTTCCCGATGGAGCTGTCCTTGGAAGTCTGTGGCTGGGAAGTCTCTAACCTTCACCGCACCGAGGCGCCGACCTGTTGACCCCCCCCAGACAGGGTAGATCGTTTTGCCGGCGAGCAGAAAACTTACCCGCTGGTTGTCGACCTCTACACCGTTGCCAGGATAGTTCGATGGCTGCTTCGCGGGCGGTGTACCGAACGGCTCGATGTCGGCGCCCCTGTCCGCGTCACTCATGAACTCGCCCCCACTGCATCAGCATCCGGTACTCAGCATCACACTAGTGTTCTGAGTTGATAGATCGGTGAATATATCTAGTCATGCAGCCCCTCAGTGTTGGGTGCCGCCGCGGCGGAGACTTTCTGGCAGTAGCGGGCCAAGGCGTTGAGGATCTGGTCGGCG
>Ga0187860_1001736_pt1 | contig 18858 bp, 17 predicted proteins | sample June2016WEW_10_4_FD_132981 | JGI IMG/M metagenome (GOLD analysis project Ga0187860, IMG submission 132981) | Peatland microbial communities from SPRUCE experiment site at the Marcell Experimental Forest, Minnesota, USA - June2016WEW_10_40 | ecosystem: Environmental > Terrestrial > Soil >...
ACCGGTAGCGGTTCGGTAGGCTGAGCCTTCCGAGCAGCCCGGCCGACGGCTGCCAGCACGAGGAGTCTCAGATGTCCACCGAGATCACGGTCTTGTTGCCCGACGGGTCCGCACGCGTCGTCCCCGCCGGCACGACGATCGCGGATCTCGCCTCGCAGATAGGGCCGCGCCTTGCCTCGGCCGCTGTCGCCGCGGAGCTCGACGGCGCCCTGGTCGATCTCTCGACGCCGCTGGCGGACGGCGCCGAGGTGCGTATCGTCACCGCAGACACCGACGAGGGGCGCAGCGTGCTCCGGCACTCGACTGCGCATGTCCTGGCCCAAGCGGTGCTCAGGCTCTGGCCCGGGGCGCGCTACACGATCGGCCCCGCCATTGTGGACGGCTTCTACTACGACTTCGAGCTGCCGCACGGGGCGCGCTTTTCCGACGATGACCTCGGCCGGATCGAGACCGAGATGCGGGCGATCATGGCCGAGTCGCAGCCGTTCGTACGGGAGGAGCACACGATCTCCGAAGGGCTCGAGATCTTCGCCGACCAGCCGTACAAGCGCGAGATCATCGAGGGCGTGGCACAGGCTGCCACAGGGCTCGACGACGAGCTCGCGGCCGAGGCCGGTGGCAGTCCCGGCGAGGTCAGCGCCTACAGGAACGGCCCGGGGTTCGTCGACTTGTGCCGCGGCCCGCACGTGCCCTCGACCGCTCGCCTCGGCCATTTCAAGCTGACCCGCGTGGCCGGGGCCTATTGGCGCGGCGACGAGCACAGGCCACAGCTGCAAAGGGTTTACGGCACCGCATGGGAGTCCGAGGAGGCGCTCGGGGCCTACCTGCTGCGAATCGAGGAGGCCGAGCGGCGTGACCACCGGCGTCTCGGCGCCGAGCTGGACCTGTTCTCCTTCCCCCCCGAGCTCGGCTCGGGACTGGCCGTGTTCCACCCCAAAGGTGGCCTCGTTCGCAAGGTGATGGAGGACTACTCGAGAGCCCGGCACGAACAGGCCGGCTACGAGTTCGTGAACACGCCTCACATCACCAAGGCGGAGCTGTTCGAGACCTCAGGCCATTTGGGCTGGTTCGCGGAGGGGATGTTCCCTCCAATGGAGCTCGACGAGGGCCAGCAGTACTACCTGAAACCGATGAACTGCCCCTTCCACATCCTGATCTACAAAGCCCGGCAGCGCTCCTACCGTGAGCTGCCGCTGCGCTGTTTCGAGTTCGGGACGGTCTATCGCTACGAGAAGTCCGGTGTCGTCCACGGGCTCACCCGTGTGCGCGGCCTGACCATGGACGACGCCCACATCTTCTGCGCCCGTGAGCAGATGGCGGCCGAGCTGCACTCGTTGTTGAGCTTCGTGCTCGAGCTTCTGCGCGACTTCGGCCTCGAGGACTTCTATCTGGAGCTGTCGACCAAGCCTGAGGCAAAGGCGGTCGGCACCGACTCCGAATGGGAGGAGGCGACCGAGGCGCTCCGCCTGGCGGCGCTCGCCATGGACCTCGAGCTCACGCTCGATCCCGGCGGCGGCGCCTTCTACGGCCCGAAGATCTCGGTCCAGGTGCGGGACGCGATCGGGAGAACCTGGCAGATCTCGACGATCCAGGTCGACTTCCAGATGCCCCAGCGCTTCGCCATGGAGTATGTCGGACAGGACAACGCCCGGCATCAGCCGATCATGATCCACCGGGCACTGTTCGGATCGGTTGAGCGCTTCTTCGCCATCCTCCTCGAGCATTACGCAGGGGCGCTGCCGACTTGGCTGGCACCGGTGCAGGTCCGTGTGCTGCCCGTGCGCGACGACCACGCCTCTTACGCGAACGAGGTGCGGGAGCGGTTGGCCGCAGCCAAGGTGCGCGCCGAGGCGGACAACGCCGACGAGCCCTTAGGGGCGAGGATCCGTCGCGCAAAGCTGGAGAAGCTGCCCTACATCCTCGTAGTCGGTGACTTGGACCTCGCCGAGGGGACAGTCGGTGTGAACGCACGTGGCTCCGACGCGCCCGAGCGCGGCATCGGCCTCGACTCGTTCGTGGAACGGTTGCGAGTGGAGGCGGCCCCTCCGATCCCGGGCGGTCTCGGCTCTGTCGACGAGGGGGCCCCGTGAGCCTCGACCACCTCTGGGCGGGTTGGCGGTCGAGCTATTTGAGCTCGTTCGACCAGGGTGGTGCCGAAGGCGGCGCCGGCGCCGGCGCGACGGGCGGGGAGGCAAGACCGGCGTGCGTCTTCTGCGCCATCGTGGCTTCCGGCGAGCCGGACGAGGCGCGTTACGTGCTGTGGACGGGCGAGTTCACCGTCGCGATCCTGAACGCCTACCCCTACTGCCCAGGCCATGTGATGGTCATGCCGATCCGGCACGTAGCTGACCTGCCCGAACTGGAGCCCGAAGAGGCGACCGAGCTGTCCGGTGGCGTTCTTGTTGCCGAGGCAACGGTGAGAGCGGCCTATCGGCCCGACGGCATGAACATCGGGTTGAACCTCGGGCGCGCGGGCGGAGCGGGGATCCCTGCCCATCTGCACGTCCACATCGTCCCGCGATGGATCGGGGACACGAACTTCATGACCTCGGTGGCGGGGGCCCGCGTGATCCCCGAAGCCCTGGGCGACAGTTGGGCGAAGTTGCGGGCCGTCTGGAAGTGAGCAGTTCCCAGTCCGGAGCGGGCCGGGCCCCTCGGGTGTGGGCCGAGTGCCACCTGGAAGGGGACAAGGTCGTCGTCCGGCTCAAAGGGTGGCGTTCCCTCCTTGCCACCAGGTCCAGTCTCAGGTTCGACCTGGCATCGATCGTCCGCGTCGAACACGACCCGTTGGCCCGGGCGCATGTGAGGAGCAGCCTTCGCAACTGGCGCCACCACGGTCAGGGACTCTGGCGACTCGGCGTCTATCACGGCTTCGACGGCTGGTCGTTCTGGTCGATCGGGCTCGGTCGCAATGCGGTGCTCATAGAGTGCTCGGGAGAGCGTTTCCGCTATGTGGTCGTCGAAGTGGCCGATCCGGGGCGGACCGTGCGCGAAATCCGGGCGGCGGCGGCCCCGCCTGAGCTCCCCCGCGCCCGGTGGCCTGGAAACGGGCTCACGGGCACCGCAGGCGCGCCTGGAGAGAGGTGCCCGCCGCGGGCCGGACGAGCCCGCCAGCGGGGAAGAATGAGTCAGTGATCGGTCATTGCCTCGACTACGAATCGCACCGCGAGGCGCTCAGGCGCGAGTGCGAGCTGATCCTCGACGCTGGCGACGAGGATCTCGAGGTGCCGGTCCCGACGTGCCCGGAATGGCGTCTCTCGGACCTGGTCGAGCATCTCGGCGATGTCTTCATCTTCTGGCGCGCCCAGCTCGAGGCGGCGTCACCGGAGGCTCCGGCGGAACCGTCGCGAAGAGGCGTGCCCGCCGGGAGCGCTCTCATGGACTGGTTCGAAGGTACCTGCGCCGAGCTGCAGGTCACCCTCGGCGATCGCGATCCGGGAGAGCCTTGTTGGAACTGGTCCGGCACCGACTTGACCGCCTCCTGGGTCTGCAGGCGCATGGCGCTCGAATCGGCAGTGCACCGCTACGACACCGAGATCTCGATCGACTCGCCGACGTCGATCGATCGGGAGCTGGCCGTTGACGGGATCGACGAGTGGGTATCGGTCCACCTTGCCACCGACGTGCCCGAGGCGCCGGAGGCGACGCTCGGAGGCGTGCTCTGCCTGGCGTGCGCTGACGACCCGGCGGCGTGGACGGTAGAGGTTGCCGGCGGCCGGTTGCGCTGGAGCGAAGGAAGAGGGCCTGCCGATGCCGTCGTCGTCGGCTTGGCCTCGGACCTCTACCTGTACTGCTGGAACCGCAGACCTCTCGAGGTGCTCGAGTTGACCGGCAGCCGTGAGGTCGCGCTCGCCTGGACCTCGCTGCTGATCTGATCGCCGGGCCCGGCGCGGCGGGCCGAGCCTGCCTCTCAGCTCTCGGCGGCCTGCTTCGCAAGCCGTTCGGCGAGCGGTGCCGGCACCACTTCGTGGTGGTCGTGACGCACGACAAAGCGACCGCGGCCGCCCGTGAGCGAACGAAGGTCGGTCGCGTAGCGCTGGATCTCCGAGGCGGGCACCAGGGCGATGACGACTCGCTCATCGTGCTCCCCGGCCTCGGTGCCGAGCACACGGCCCCGGCGAGCGTTCAAGTCACCGAGAACGTCGCCCTGGTAGGCGGCAGGCACCGTGACCTCGAGCCGAGAAACGGGCTCGAGCACCACCGGACCGGCGGCCGCGATGGCTTCCTTGAAGCCGAGGGAAGCGGCCATCTTGAAGCTCATCTCGGACGAGTCCACCGAGTGGTACTTGCCGTCGTAGCAGGTCACCCGGACGTCGACGACGGGGTAACCGTAGTAGCCGCCTGTGGTCATCGCCTCTTGCACGCCCTTTTCCACCGCGGGGATGAACTGGCGGGGGATGGCGCCGCCGACGATCGCGTCCACGAACTCGAAGCCCTCGCCGCGCTCCAACGGCTCGACGCGCAGGTTGGCCACGCCGAACTGGCCGTGCCCACCGGTCTGCTTCTTGTACTTGCCCTCCGCCTCGGCGGCCCTGGTGATCGTCTCGCGATAGGGGACGAGGACGGGCTCGGTCTCCACGGCAACGCCGAATTTCCGGTTGAGCTTCTCGCACACGATCTGCAGGTGCGTGTCGCCCATGCCGGAGAGCACCGTCTGGTGCGTCTCGTCGTCGCGCCGGACGAGGAGGGCGGTGTCCTCCTCCTGCAGCCGGTGGATCGCTGTCATGAGCTTGTCGTCGTCCCCTTTGGCCTTCGGGTGGACGGCGATGGACAAGATGGGCGTGCGCAGCCTCGGGCCCTCTGCGACCACTGGTTGGTTCTTCGGTGCCAGGGTGTCACCGGTCAGCACCCCGGCGAGCTTGGCGACGGCGACGATGTCGCCGGCCGGCGCGGCCGATGTCGGCTGGGTCTCCTTGCCGCGCATGACCTGCAGGGCGTGCAGCTTCTCCTCGGTGTGGTTGCGGCTGTCGTAAAGGGTCATGTCGGGCCTGAGCGTTCCCGAGAGCACCTCCATCAAGGAGATCCGCCCTACGAACGGGTCGGCGATCGTCTTGAAGACGCGGGCCAAGGGCGGACCGTCCGGGTCGCGTGGGAACTCGATCGTCTCGTCGCCTGCACGCACCTTGAACCAGCCGCGCTCGAGCGGACTCGGCCCGATCTCGCAGATCAGCGAAGCCAGGCGATCGATGCCCACGCCGGTCAGGGCCGACCCGCACACGACGGGGAAGACCGTCGCGGCGGCAACGCCGTGGGCGAGGGTGGCCTCCAGGTCCTTGGTGGAGGGCACCTCGCCCTCGAGGTAGCGCTCCGTCATGGCGTCGTCGCCGACGACGATCCCTTCGATCAGGGCCTCACGGACGCGATGCTCGAGCTCGGACATCTCCTCGGGGATCGGCCCGGTCGTCGGCTTGGAGGTGCTGTAGGTGATCGCCGTGTCGGTGAGCAGATCGGCGACCCCGTTGAACTCGGCCTCGCTGCCGATGGGTAGCTCCAAAGGTGCGATGCCCGACCCGAAACGATCGCGGAGCTGGTCGAGGGTCCTTTCGAAGTCGGCTCGCTCGCGATCGAGCTTGTTGATGAACACGAGCCGGGGAAGGCCGAGTTCGGTCGCAAGACGCCAGGTCTCCTCGGATTGGACCTCGACGCCTTCGACTGCGCTCACGACGAGCACCGCGAGGTCGGCAACCGAGAGCCCAGCCTCGACCTCGGCGACGAAATCGGCGTAGCCGGGGGTGTCGATCACGTTGATCTTGCAGTCCTCGTAGAGAAACGGAGCCAGTGCCAGCGAGACCGAGATCTGCCTCTTGAGCTCTTCGGGCTCGAAATCGCAGACCGTCGTCCCATCCTCTGTCCTTCCCGCTCGGGACAGCACACCGCCGGCCACCAGCAGCGCCTCGGCGAGAGTCGTCTTGCCGGACCCGCCATGGCCTATCAGGGCGACGTTGCGGATTTTCGCGGACGGCACGGTGTTCACGTCGGTACCTCACTTCCCGCGACCGGCTTCACCGGGGTGGCTGGTCGACAAGCTCTGTTTTGACAGGTTGGCAGCCTACCGGGCGCGTGCGCACCAGCAAGAGGCTGCGGGACGGGCGAACTGCTCTGGTAACCTCCTAAGGAGAGAGTACGCGTCGCGCGATGTGGTGAGACACGCGTTTTCTAGGCAGTGCTTGCCAGACAGGAGCGACATGATAGACGGCCACCGGGGCCAGCCAACGGCGGACGGCAAAGATGATGCCCACGTCGAGGACCTGGCCGCGCTCGACCCTGGGGTGAGCATCGCGACAGGGGCGCCCACGCTCGCCCCAGGCCCGGGCGAGCCAGCAAAGCCCGGGATCCGCAACGGCTTTGCGATCGGGTCGCGACTGGTGCGCCTCGGCGTGAGCGCGAACCAGGTCACCTGCCTCGGGATCGTGCTGGCGGCCGCCACCGGTGTCTGCATCGGACTCGGACACATGTGGATCGGCATCGTGCTCCTTACCGTCGGTGGCCTCATGGACACCCTCGACGGCGTCGTCGCGAAGGCGGCGGGCACGGCTTCGAAAAAGGGAGCTTTCTTCGACTCGGTGGCCGACCGCGTGGCCGACGCCCTCATCTTCGGCGGGGTCGCGTGGTACCTGGCCTCGGGTACCGATCCGAGGATGGCGCTGCTGCCGTTCGCGATCCTTGGCGTCAGCACCGTCATCTCCTATGAGCGCGCGAAGGCGGAGTCCCTCGGCTTCGACGCCAAGGGCGGCCTCATGGAACGGGCCGAGCGCCTCATCCTGCTTGGGGTGGCCTTGCTGTTCCACGTGACCCTGGTGCCGCTGCTCGGGCTGCTGCTGGCCCTTTCCGCCTTTACTGCCGTGCAGCGTTTCGCGAAGGTCTGGCGCCAGGCGAGCCCGGAGCTCGCGAGCTCCGAGAGCACTCGCGGAGCCTGGCGCCGTGGGCGGGTCGAGTCGCGCTGGCAGGCTTGGCGTGAGCCGCGAGCGGCGGGCACGAGGCGCCGGGCGACGACGCCGAGCCGTGTGCGTGCCCGGCGCCGGGACGAGCCGCTCGGTGTGAGGTTGCGCCGCGTGCTTGCCACAGAGCGTTCCGGCTTGCGCCGCACGCAAGTTGAGGCAGAGCGTCGCAGCCTCGTGCGGTCCGGGCGTCGCCGGCAGACGGGAACCGATAGCTGACAGGAGACCTGTCGCCTGTCGGGCAGCCGGTGACGATCAGGGCGCGTCAGTGGGCGCTCTACCTCGTTTATCGGGGCCTGGCGGCCGTGCTCCGGCTGATCCCCCCGCGGATTGCGGCGGCGCTCGCGACTTTCGCAGGCTTGACGATCTCGGCCCTTTGGCGAGAGAAACGTCCTCTCGTTCGGGCCAACCTTCGCCGAGTTCTCGGGCCCGATGCCGACGAGGCGGTCGTGGACGGGCTCGTCACGGGTGCCTTCGTCTCTTACGCGCGCTACTGGGTGGAGTCGGCGCGGGTGGGGGCGCTGCGCTCGGACCAGATCGAGTCGACCTTCAGCATCGACGGCTTCGAGCGGTTACGTGTCGAGATGGCAAGGGGCAGCGGCGTCGTGGTAGTGCTCCCCCATGTCGGCTCCTGGGAGTACGGCGGCCGCTGGCTCGCCCAGCAGGGGTACCCGATGACCACTGTCGGCGAGCTGCTGGAACCGCCGGAGCTGTTCGAATGGTTCACCTCCCAGAGAGAAGCGCTCGGGCTGACGGTGCTGCCCCCGGGGCCCGGCACGACCGTCCGCCTCCTGGACACGCTCCGGGAAGGTCGTGTCGTGGGACTGCTCGCGGATCGCGACCTTGCGGGCAACGGAGTGGAGGTGGAGTTCTTCGGTGAGAGGACGACCCTACCGGCCGGGCCCGCGTTACTGGCTCTGCGCTCGGGCGCTCCCTTGATGCCGTGCGCGATCTATCAACGGCGTCACGGGCTCTACCACGCCGTCCTGCAGCCCCCGCTCGACTCGACACGCAGCGGGCGGATGCGCCAGGACGTCCATCGCCTCACCCAGGACATGGCGCACGCGCTCGAGGAGCTCATCCGCCTGGCGCCTGAGCAGTGGCACCTCTTCCAGCCGAACTGGCCGTCGGACCGCGAGCGGTATGGCTGAGCTGCGGTTTTGGCCCACTCAGTCTTCTTCCGGGCTGGTCCGCCTCTTCAGCACCTCCACATCGGTCGCCATCTCGCCAATCTGGGCCGCGAGAGTGCCAACCTCTGCCTTGAGATTGCCAACCTGAGTGATCAGGCTGTCGAGCTGCGCGGCCAGAGCTGCGACCGCATCTTGAACCGCTCTCTCACCGCCGCGAAGGTCTGCCAGCGCAGCCTTGAGTCGGGGGTCTTTGATAGCCACGGGCGGAGCCTAGGACGAGTCCTTCGCGCCGTTCGGACGCGCTGACCGGCTCCTCGGACCGTGGCTCGGTCGTAAAGCTGGGGGAGCGAAGGCCCAGGGCGAGCACGTAGGCTGCGCTTGCATGGTGAAGGTTGACTCTCAGGCGAAACCCGTGACGGAAGTAGGGATCAACTCCCTGATCGTGCTGCTGCGGCTCACGGAACGGCCAGACCCGATGTGGGCGTCGATCTTCAAGGGCAAACTCGAGAAGCCGAGCGACTACGCGCTTTTGTTCTCAGCATCCGAAGTGGGCGGCGCCGCCGCGGTTCGAGTGATCTTGCCTTCGATCTTGAGCGATGCGGACGCCGAAGCGATGCTTCGCTTCGCCGTCAAGCTCGTCGCAGAGGTTGACGGCGAGCACTCCGACCGGGTGCGCAGGATCCAACACCTCGAGCAGGTCGTCCAGAACGTCGCAGGGAGCGTGCTCACCGGCTGAGCCCTCGCAGATAGCCTCGGGGCGAATGCGGATCGCCCTCATCTGCCCCTACAGCTGCACAGTGCCCGGCGGCGTGCAGACCCAGGTGCTCGGGCTCGCGAGGGCGTTGCGATCACGAGGGGACGAAGTGGCGGTCATCGCACCTGCTGAGACAGCGCGCATGGCCGGTCGGCTCGACGAGGCCGCACTGGACGGCGCCATCTTCATCAAGGTGGGCGCCGGGACCCCGGTGTCTGTGAACGGCTCGCGCGCCCCGGTCTCGCCGTGGCCGGCGACGATGTCGCGGACCCTCGCGGCTCTGCGCTCGTCCGCCCCTCAGGTGGTACATGTCCACGAGCCGTTCGTCCCCGGCCCGACGCTCGGGGCGGTCCTGACCGGGCCTCGCCCCATTGTCGCCACCTTCCACCGTTCCGGGGCCGACCTCGCCTACCGGGTCTACGGGCACCTCGTCGGACCGTTCTCACGCCGGCTTGATGAGGTCTTCGCCGTGTCCGAAGAGGCCGCCAGCACGGCCCGGGCGTGTGTCGGGCGCCTGCCGAGGCGGATCCGGATCATCCCCAATGGCGTGGAGGTCCAGAGGTTCGCCTCGACAGATCCGTGGCCGTCAAGCGGTCCCACCGTCGTTTTCATCGGCCGCCACGAGCGCCGGAAGGGACTCGAGGTGCTGCTGGAGGCCTTCGCCCTCTTGCCGGCGTCCACGCGCCTGTGGGTGCTCGGAGACGGTCCTGAGACCGGTCGGCTTCGGGCCCGGTTCGGCTCGGACGCCAGGATCGAGTGGCCGGGGCGTGTCGACGACGATGAGCGGGCCCGGCGCCTGGCGGGCGCGCACGTCCTTGTCGCGCCGTCCCTCGACGGGGAGTCCTTCGGCATGGTGCTGCTCGAGGCGATGGCGGCGGGGACAGCTGTCGTCGCGTCGGACCTGCCCGGTTATCGGCTTGCTGCCGCAGGAGCAGCCCGTCTCGTGCCGACGGGGGACCGCACGGCGCTCGCCGAAGCCGTCGCCGAGCTGCTTGGCGACGACGCCGAGCGGGAGGCTCTGTGCCAGCGTGGTCGCCTCCGCGCCTGGGAGTGTGACATGGGCGCCGTCGCCGACTTGTACCGAGACGTCTATGCCCGGTTGGGGCGCCCCGGGCGGGGGTAGCCTCGGGAGATGCCTTCTAACACCAGGGACCGAGCGAACTGGCAGCGCCGTGGCCCCGAGGGGGACGGGAGGGCCCGCCGCGCGGCCGAGGCTCAGCAGGCCGCCTACGAGGCTTCGAGGGCGGTTCTCGCCGTTGCCGCCCGTCGCAGGGACGCGGCCTGGCGCCACGCGGCTCGAGCGAACCGGCGACGAGCAGCGGCGGCCCTGGTGGCGCCGCTCTCGTTCGCGATCGTGCTGATGGCCCTCGGAGCCGTCTCGACGGCCTTTTTGATAGCCGGGGCTGTGATCGCCTGTGCCGTCGCGGTCGTGTCCTCGACCGTTTGGGTGCGCTCGGCCGGTGTGCTGGCGCGCCAGCTCGGAGGCACGGTGGTCACCGCCGAGCGGCGGCCCTCCGCTCTCGGCGCGGCGGAGGCCGCTCGTCTCGTCGATGTCGCCGAGGGACTGTTCGCGGTCTTCGGTCTGCCGGGAGCAGAGATCCGCGTGCTCGACGACCCCGCTCCGAACGCCATCTCGGTCGGCAGCCCCCCTCAACGGGGGGTGGTTTTCGTGACGAGCGGGCTCGTGCTGGCCTTGGACCGGATCGAGCTCGAGGCCGTGCTCGCACACGAGCTCGCTCACATAAAGCGCGGCGACACGGTCTCGGGCGCGATCGCCGTCCTCGTTTTCGACCCGATCGGGCGTCACATCCCCGTCTTCGCCAGGTTTGGCGACAAGGTCGCCGGCAACGCCCGTGAGACGATCGCCGACCTTGCCGCCGTCGGGGTGACGCGCTACCCACCAGGGCTGATCTCGGCGCTCGAAAAGATCGCCGGGTTCCCGAGCTGCCGACCCGGGTGCCTCTCGCGCAGTGTGACAGAGTCGACCTCGCGACTATGGCTGGCGCCCTTCGAACGGCCCAGGAACGACCGGGAACGGTTCGGGACCCTCGATCTCGACGAGCGTGGCGCGGTTCTGCGCGAGCTGTGAGCGACCGGCAAATGGGCGGGCGTCCCAAGCTCGGACTGGCAGGGGCATCCCAAGCGTGGTCGAATCATCAGTTGGGCATCGAGGGAGGCTGAGGCGATGTCGGGCCATTCCAAATGGGCAACCACCAAGCATCGGAAGGGCGCCGTCGACGCGGCCCGGGGGAAGCTGTTCGCCAAGCTGATCCGCCAGGTCGAGGTCGCGGCGCGCGAGGGCGGCGGGGACGTGGCCTCCAACGCCACCCTCCGCACGATGTTCACCAAGGCTCGGGACGCCTCCGTCCCCCTCGACACGATCGAGCGGGCGATAAAGCGCGGTACCGGCGAGCTCGAGGGGGTGCGCTACGAGGCGATCTCCTACGAGGGCTACGCGCCCTCGGGCGTCGCGCTGATCGTCGAGTGCCTGACAGACAACCGCAACCGCACCGGGTCCGAGATCCGGTCGCTGTTCTCCCGCAACGGTGGCTCCATGGCTGAGCCGGGGGCGGTCTCCTGGCAGTTCGAACGCAAGGGCGTCGTCATGGTCCCGAAGTCGGTCGGGGAGGACGAGCTCATGGCTGCCGCCCTCGACGCAGGTGGGGAGGACCTGCGCGACGAGGGGGACGAGTGGATGCTCACGAGCGCGCCCACGGATCTGAGCGGGCTGCGCAGCGCCCTCGACGCGGCGGAGATCGCCGTCGACTCAGCCGATCTCGAGATGGTGCCGAGCACGCGCGTCGAGGTCACTGACGAGTCGACGGCCAAGCGCGTCCTGAAGCTCATCGAGCTCCTGGAGGAGCACGACGACGTGCAGGCCGTATGGGCGAACTTTGACATCCCCGACGAGATCCTGGAGCGCGTCGAGCTCTGAGCCTTGCTGCACGGTCCCCCGGCTCGCCGGTCGCGCAGGTTACCATCGAACGAGTGTTTGTCCTCGGCATCGATCCAGGCCTGTCCAGGTGCGGCTACGGCTGCGTGCGCTCTGAGGCCGGACGGACCTCTGCTGTCGCTGCCGGTGTGATCACCACAGCCTTGGACGAGGCCGTGCCCTCTCGGCTGGCGGTGCTGCGTTCGGAGCTGCACAGCCTCGTGCGCGAGTTCCACCCTGGCGTCGTCGTCGTCGAGCGCGTCTTCTTCCAGACCAACGCCCGTACCGCGATGTCGGTCGGCCAGGCGAGCGGCGTGGCGATGCTGACCGCCGTGGAGCTCGGCTGCGAGGTGGTGGAGTACACCTCGAACGAGGTCAAGCTGGCGGTCACCGGCTTCGGCGGCGCCACGAAGGACCAGGTGCAACGCATGGTGGCCCGCCTTCTCGGTCTTGACGCCGTGCCAGAGCCGGCCGACGCGGCCGACGCCCTCGCCCTCGCCCTGTGCCATCTGAGCACGGCACCTTGGGCGCGCCTGGCACGTCCTGTGGCCGACGGCCCAGCGGCCCAGGTGGCCCGGCCGTGATCGCCTCCTTGCGCGGCGTGGTGACCGAGCGCCGGCCGATGGGTGACGCCTCGGTCGACCTCGTCGTCGAGGTCGGCGGCGTCGGCTACCGCCTGCTCGTCGCCCCGAGGACGGCCGCCTCGTTGCAGCTCGGCGAGGAGGCCGCCCTCTCGGTGCACACGCACGTTCGCGAGAGCGCCATCACCTTGTACGGGTTCGCCTCGGCCGAGGAGCGCAACGCCTTCGAGCTGCTCCTCGGGGCCCATGGTGTAGGTCCGGGCCTGGCTCTGGCGATCCTCAGCACCCACGGGCCGGGTGAGCTCGCCCAGGTGGTCGCCACCGGCGACGTCGAAGCTTTGAAGCTCGTCCCCGGCGTCGGGCAGAAGACGGCGGCGAGGCTGCTTCTCGAGCTGCAGGCGCGCTTTGACTATCTGAGCCCCGAGGGCGCGTCGCTGAACGGCTCCCGCCAGCCGGACCGCCCACCTTCGGTGGCGGCCGAGGTAGGCGAGGCACTGGCGCAGCTCGGCTACTCGCCCGAGGAGGTGAGAGCCACGATCCGCGCCTTGCCTGGAGAGGGGACCGTGGAGGAGCTGCTGCGCCTGGCGCTGCGCAACCTGGCGCCGCGACGGTGAAAAGGCCATGAGCCCCCGACGGGAGATCCTCGCCAGTGCCGGTCAGGGCACCGTCCAAGACGGTCTCGAGCAGCGGCGCGACCCGACTCCCTTTGACGGTGAGAGCGCGTTTGAGGTTGGGATACGCCCGAAGCGCCTTGCCGACTTCGTGGGCCAGCAGCTGTTGCGGGAGAAGCTCGAGATCATCGTCGAGGCCGCCCGGCGTCGGGAGCAACCGGTCGACCACGTGCTGTTCGCGGGGCCGCCCGGGCTCGGCAAGACGACCCTGGCGGGGATCATGGCCTGCGAGATGGGCGCGGGCCTGCGGATCACATCCGGGCCGGCGCTCGTGCGAAGTGGCGACGTCGCAGCCATCTTGACCGACCTCCAGCCCGGTGACGTGCTCTTCATCGACGAGATCCACCGCATGGGCCGGGCCGTCGAGGAGCTGCTCTACCCGGCGATGGAGGACTTCCAGCTCGATATCGTCCTCGGGCGCGGCCCGACCGCCCGCTCGATCCGGCTCGACCTGCCGAGGTTCACCCTCGTGGGCGCGACGACACGTACCGGCCTCATCACCGGCCCCCTCCGCGACCGTTTTGGAATCGTGGCGCGTCTCGAGCTCTATAGCGAAGCCGAGCTCGAGACCATCGTGCGCCGCACCGGCGTGCTCTTCGGGGTCGAGCTGACAGACGCGGGGGCAGGCGAGATCGCCCGCCGTTCCCGCGGCACGCCTCGCCTCGCCATCCGCCTGCTCCGGCGCGTGCGCGACTTCGTGGAGGTCCGGGGCGAGGGTGTGATAACCGAGGAGGCGGCCCGCGAGGGTCTGAGCGTGTTCGGTGTGGACGAGCTCGGGCTGGACAGCGTCGACCGGAGGATCCTCGAGACCTTGTGCCTCCGCTTCGCCGGCCGGCCGGTGGGCCTTTCCACCGTCGCGGTGAGCGTGGGCGAGGAGCCGGAGACGGTCGAGGACGTCTACGAACCGTTCCTCTTGCAGGCCGGCCTCATCATGCGCACGCCGCGGGGAAGGCTGGCCGCGCCGGGCGCTTACGCCCATCTCGGCCTCGAGGTCCCGGGGCAGCTCTTCAGCATCCTGTCTGTCGGGGAGCCCGATAATTCGGACGTTTTACCGTCGCGTCAAGCGTCCGCGAGCGGCGGGGTGCAAGATGTGCTGTTCGCCACCGAGCCCGACGAGGACCGTCGCATGAAGGACCTCGATCTGGGCGACTAAGGTGACGGGTCGCATCATTCCTTGAGCGATAGGCCTAGCATGTCCCCTGTCCACGTCACCGCCGTCTCCAGCATCCACACCCTCGCGACCTTCACAGGCCCACTCATGGTCGCTGCGACCAAGAAGTCCGGCAGCGGGGCTACCACGCTCATCTTCTTCCTCCTGCTGTTCGCAGTCGGGTACATGTTCTTGATCCGGCCGCAGCGCCAGCGCCGACAGCGCCAGCTCCAAGCCGGCAAGCAGATCTCGGTCGGGGACAAGGTGATGCTCACCTCGGGCATCATCGGGCGAGTCGAGGGCTTCGTGGGCGATCGGACGAGGATCGAGATCGCTCCCGGCACGGTCATCGAGGTCGTGCGTCAAGCCGTGTCGCAGCGTCTCGACGATACAGTCGACGGCGATCACGGGGTCGACGCCCCTGCCTATGACGGGCGTGGTCATGACGACCTTGTCGACGACGCCGGCCGCGACCCCTATTCGGTGGCACCCCTCGAACCAGGCGAGACGACCGATCCGGCCAACGACCACGACGGGCACCGTCCGGGTGGCAACGCGAGCGGAGGCGGCATCCGTTGAGAAGGGGCTTGGTTGCCAGCGTCGTGCTCGTCTGCCTTGTCTGCTTTGGAGCGCTCGGCGGCGTCCTAGCCGCGGGCTGGTCTCCCAAGCTCGGCTTGGACCTCGAGGGAGGCCTATCGGTGGTGTTCCAACCGGTCCACAAGGCGTCCCCGGCACAGCTTCAGACCGTGGTCAGCATCATGCAGCAGCGGGCCAACGGCCTCGGCCTCGCCAGCCCCAACATCGGGACCCAGGGCGGCAACATCGTCGTCCAGCTCCCCGGGGTGAAGAACTTCTCAAAGGTCATCGGGGAGATCGGCAGCACGTCCCAGCTTTTCTTCCGCCCGGTGCTGTGCGCGGCTGACGCCTACACACCGCCCAGCTCGTCGACGACCACGACCTCGACGACCGTGCCGAAGTCCAAGTCGACAAGCGCGACTTCCACCTCGACGACGACCTCGGTCCCGCCGGCCAGCAAGAAGAGCACCACCACGAAATCGACCGCGGCGAAGAAGAAGAAAAAGGCCGCCTCGTCCGGCTACGTCAAGCCACCGGCGTGCGGTTCGGCCTACGTCTACACCACCTCGACCTACGTCGGCGCCAGTGGGACGGGCGGTGCCTACAACCCCGGCCCCGGGCCGGACACGGCTTTGACCTCGGTGCCGAGCACGCCCGCGCTCGAGGACACGGCGTCGCGAACGGTCCTCATCCCGGCAGCCAACACCTCAGCCACCGGCGGCGTGCCCCGTTACGAGCTCGGCCCGACCCCCTATGACGGCACGACTCCGGCGACCGGCGAGATCCTCGCCTCGGCCTCGACAGAGTTCGAGGCGACCTCGGGACAGGGCTGGGTCGTGAACTTCACCATCAAGTCGCAGTACTCGGCCTTCTTCGACTCGATCGCGAAGCAGAACTACCACCTCCCTCTCGCCATCGATCTCGGCGGCAAGGTGGAGTCGGCGCCGACGATAAACGCGACCGCCTTCGGCGGTTCGGGTCAGATCACCGGTGCCTTCACCCAAGACCAGGCGAGCGCGCTCGCGCTCGTCCTCAAGTACGGCCAGATCCCGATCGCCCTCTCCACCCAGACGTACCAGACGGTGTCGCCGACGCTCGGGAAGAAGTCGCTGCAGGCCGGTCTCCTCGCCGGCCTCCTCGGGCTGTTGTTAGTGATGTGCTACACGATCTTCTACTACCGCTCGCTCGGCGTCGTGGTGGTGCTCGGCCTTGTGAGCACGGCCGCACTCATCTACTCGATCATCTCCCTCCTCGGGGAGACATCGGCCGGCCTTACGCTGGACCTGTCGGGCATGACGGGCCTCATCGTCTCGATCGGCATCACTGTCGACTCCTATGTCGTCTATTTCGAGCGATTAAAGGACGAAGTGCGCTCCGGCCGGTCGGTCCGGTCCTCGGTGGACAGGGGCTTCAAGAGTGCCTACCGCACGATCCTGTCCGCTGACGCGGTGTCCTTCCTCGGGGCACTCGTGCTGTGGATCCTGTCCATCGGCGCGGTGCGGGGCTTCGCTTTCATGCTCGGGCTGTCCACCATCATCGACGTCATCACGGCCTACACCTTCACGCGTCCCCTCGTGATCCTCCTCGGCCGCAACCGGTTCTTCACCGACGCCAAGGTCTTCGGTGTCGCGAGGGGCCTGGCCGCACCCACGGCGGCCGGAATATGAGCACCGCCTCGATCGCGCTCGGCAGTGCCGAGGAGCGCAGGCCCAATGCGCTCGTCCGGCTCTATCGCGGACAGACCCGTTTCGACTTCGTCCGCAGGCGGAAGTGGTGGTTCGCGGCCTCCGGGCTCGTGATCATCGCGGGGCTGGTCTCGCTCGGCGTAAAGGGCCTGAACTACAGCATCGAGTTCGTGGGCGGCACCTCCTGGGAGGTCGCGGCACCGGGCGTGACCGTGGCCCAGGCGCAGAGCGCGCTTGCACCGCTCGGATTCGGCGGGGCGACGATCACTCAGCTCGCCAGCGGCAGCAAGGAGAGCCTGAACGTAGAGACCAAGCTCGCCAGTGGCAAGCCCGGTGTCAGCACGGCCGAGGCGACAAGAGTGGCGGCAGTCCTCGCCGCGCTGGCGCACAAGCCCGCATCGTCGGTGTCGGTCGAGAACGTCGGGCCGACCTGGGGGAGCGACATCACCCATAAGGCTGTCGAAGCGCTCATCGTGTTCCTCATCGTGATCGCGGCCTATATCTCGCTCTTTTTCGAGTGGAAGATGGCGCTCTCGGCCATCGTCGCCGTCGCGCACGACATTCTCGTCACGGTCGGGATCTACTCCTTGGCGTCATTCCTCGTCACGCCGGACACCGTCGTCGCCTTCCTGACCGTGCTCGGATATTCGCTCTATGACACCATCGTCGTGTTCGACCGCGTGCGAGATAATTCCCGCGGTCTCGGCGCGACCGGGAAGCTCTCGTACAGCGACGTGGTCAACCTCTCGATGAACCAGACGCTCGCCCGGTCCATCAACACCTCCCTCGTCGCGATCCTCCCCATCCTCTCGGTGCTCGTCCTCGGCGCCGAGGTGCTCGGTGCGGTCACGCTCGAGTACTTCGGACTTGCCCTGCTCATCGGGCTCACAAGCGGGGCGTACTCGTCGATATTCATCGCCTCGCCCCTTCTCGCCGTGTCGAAGGAGCACGAGGACCGCTACCGGAAGATCCGCGAGCGCCTCGAGTCGCGCGGAACCGCGACACAGCTGATCTCACCGGCGGCCCTTGCCGCCGGTGCCCTGAGCGGACCAGAGCCGGCAACCAGCGTGAAGCGCCGCCGCGCCGGGGGTGTGGCGCCAGCCCGACCCTCGACGCTGCGTCCTGGCTCGGCCCGCGGCGCGGCTGTCGCGGTCGCCGATGAGGAGGCAGGTGAGGGCGGTCCGGAGGCGGGCTTCGGGGACGACGGCGCCGCAGCCACCGGCAACGGGGACGGCAAGCTCCCAGGACCCCGCGGGACGCCGAAGCGCCCCGCACCTGCGCCCCGCGCCGGCACGCCGACACACCGCCCACCTCCGCGGCCCCGCAAGAAAGGCCGGCGCCGGTAACGCCGGTGCCCGTCCCCGTCGCTCTCGGCAGCCGGATTCCGGGCCCGGCCCGTCGCGCCCCGTAGGCTACGCGGCCATGATCGACATCCGCCTGGCCCGCGAGCACCCCGACGAGTTCCGCCGCGCCCTTGCCCGAAAGGGGGCCGCCGCCGACTTCGAAGCCCTGATGCAGGCCGACGCGCTCTGGCGGAAGCTGTCTGCCAGGGTTGACGAGCTGCGTGCCAGGACCCGACCGCGGGACAAGCCGACCGAAGAGCAACGGGCGGCCCTCGTGGCCGTGGGCAAGGAGCTGCGAGAGGCCCAGAGCGAGCTCGAAGAGATCGAGCGGCGCCGGGCGGAGCTGCTTGCGGCGCTCCCGAACCCACCCGACGACAGCGCCCCCGACGGTTTCAGCGACGAGGACGCTGTGGAGCTGCGCAGGGTCGGGACACTGCCCAGGTTCTCATTCGAGCCTCGCGACCACCTGGCGTTGAGCTCGCGCTGGGGCAGCTCCCGTGCCGACGCCCTCTCCAGACCGGGCTTCGACCTGGAGCGGGGGGCGCAGGTGGCGGGATCCCGTTTCGTCTATCGCAGGGGTGCGGTGGCCCTCGTGGAGCTCGCCTTGTACCGATACGCCCTCGATCGGCTGGTAGGGCTGGGCTTCGAGCCTGTTCTCCCGCCGGTGCTGGTACGGGAGTCGGCGATGTACGGCACAGGCTTCCTGCCGACCGATGAGGTGAACCTCTACCAGCTCCCCGGCGACGGCCTCTACCTCACCGGGACCTCCGAGGTGGCCCTGGCCGGCCTTCACCAGAACGAGACCTTGCCCGCCGACGAGCTGCCATTGCGTTATGCGGGCTACTCGACCTGCTTCAGGCGCGAGGCGGGCGCGGCCGGCCGGGACACGCGGGGAATTTTCAGGGTGCACCAGTTCGACAAGGTGGAGATGTTCTTCTTCGCCCATCCCGAACGTTCCCGTGCTCACCACGAGGAGATCCTCGCCATCGAAGAGGACCTCGTGCGAGACCTCGGGATCGGCTACCGGGTCGTGGTCACCGCGGCCGGCGACCTGGGACCGTCCGCGGCGAAGAAGTACGACGTCGAGGCTTGGATCCC
>Ga0187860_1001738_pt1 | contig 18857 bp, 15 predicted proteins | sample June2016WEW_10_4_FD_132981 | JGI IMG/M metagenome (GOLD analysis project Ga0187860, IMG submission 132981) | Peatland microbial communities from SPRUCE experiment site at the Marcell Experimental Forest, Minnesota, USA - June2016WEW_10_40 | ecosystem: Environmental > Terrestrial > Soil >...
CGCCGAGGAGACGGCGACGGGCACGGTGAAGCCGGTTGCGATGGCGGTGCGGTTTCTCGAGTGGTACCGCTCCGGACCGGCTGACGTGGGCATCCAGACTCGGTCGGTGCTCTCAGGGTCGGCGGAGGCCAACGACGTGGCCACCCGAGCGGCCGACTACTTCACGTCGCACCCGGAGCGCAGTGCAGGAAACGGCAGCCTCATGCGCACCGCTCCCCTCGCTCTCGCCGGCCTCGGCGACGACGAACGACTGGTCGAGTTGGCCATGTCGGTGTCGGCGCTGACCCATGCCGACCCGGTCGCCGGCGAGGCGTGCGCCTTGTGGTGCGTCGCCATCGACCGGGCGATCAGGCAGGGCACCTTGCATGGAGTCCGCGACGGGATCGAGTTGTTGCCTGCCGACCGACGGTCGTACTGGGAGGAGCGCCTCGAGGAGGTGGAGGCGGGTCCGCCTTCGAGGTTCTCACCCAACGGGTTCGTCGTCTCCGCGTTCCAAGCAGCGTTGGCGGCCATCTGGCACACGCCGATCCCCACCGGGGACGAGCCCTGCCTGCACTTCCAGCAGGCGCTGCAGGCCGCCGTGCAGATCGGCGACGACACCGACACGGTGGCCGCCATCGCCGGATCGCTGCTCGGTGCGAGATGGGGTGCGAGCGCCGTGCCGGTCGAATGGCGGGCGATGCTCCACGGGAAGCCAGGCGCGTACGGACCGCCCGACTACAGGAGCCAGGATCTCGTACGGCTGGCGGTGATGTCCGCTCGGCGTGGCAAGCCCGACTCGGTCGGGTGGCCCGAGGCCGGCGACCTGACGTCGTATTACGTCGAGGACTGGTCCGTGGCACCTGTGGCGCAGCCGCTCGAAGAGGACCCAGGCGTCCTGCTCGGGAACGTGTTCGGGGCAGCCGAGGCAAGCGCTGACGTCACCGTGTCGCTCTGCCGAATGGGAAGGGCGCAGCTCGATGCGGTCAACCATCCGGTCAGGGTCGAGCTCGGGCTGGAAGACGTTGGCCGGTCCGTCAATGCGAACCTCGAGTTCACCTTCCGCGACCTGGCGCAGGCGATGGTGCGATGGCGGAACGAGGGTAAGACGGTGCTCGTGCACTGCGTGCGGGCCGAGCACCGGACGCCCGCCGTCGGGGCGGCGTACCTTGCCGAGAAGTCGGGGTTGTCCGGCCGGGAGGCGCTCCGGCGAGTCTGTATGCAGCTTCCTATGGCCGAGGTCAACCCGGTGTTCGAAGAGGCGCTGGAACGGGTGTGGCCGAACGAGGTCTCACTATGAACGCCCGTGACCTGGGACGGCAGGATGACGAAGCGGTGATCCGAAACGCACTCTTCGGTCCCGATGCCATCGCCGGCGGCGACGAGGACGAAGGGGAGTTTGTCCGGGTCAGGCTGAGCGATCTCGACCTCCGCCTTCCCGAGGCACTCGGGCTCATGGTGAGGTCGCCGTCCCGATGGATCCTCACCGTCGAAACGATATCGGCGCTCTACGTGCAGTTTCTGGCCACGGAGGACGGAGTGCTCGTCGCGGAGTGTGTCTCCAACGAGTTCCTGCACGGTCACTTCGGGCTCTCCGAGGAAGCCGAGGAGCTGTTGCCCGTTCTCGGCTGGGATTGGCCGGCGCCGCCCGACCAGCTGAACTGGATCAAGGTGGAGTTCGACGAGAACGCCGTACTCGACTCGGCCGTGCTCGCCCTGCACACCCTCCGGCGCGTGTTCGGCTGCGGTGACGACGACGTCGTCTACGCGCAGTTCTTCCGGTCCCCGATGCAACGTGATGGCGGTTCAGGAGACAGCGAAATGCGGCCCGATGGAGTTTGAACACGCCATCGTCCGCTCGTCTGAGGGCGGTCAGGCCGACGACGTCCTGTTCGGGGACCTGTTCTCGGGTCTCCCTCTTTCGCGGCGAAGTGGCTTCGTGGTGGAAGGCTCGATCCATCAGAGGGCGCGAGTCGGCTGCCGTCGCCTCCCGTGGGAGCATCGAGAATGTCGAGCGAACCACTATGCGGTAGTTGAGCTCGCCTGCCTAAGAGGAGGACGAATGTCTTCGCGGGACGCGATCCACCACCCCTTGCGGCGCTCCGATAATTGGCACTACTCTCCCATAAGGACCAAATGTAGGTCCTAAGACCGTGAGCCGTGGGGGATTAGGCCGTGATCGACGGGACTGGTGGCAGCGAACCGAGCCATGTGTTCCCGCTCGAGACTGCTGGAGCGGGTGCAGGCCGGCCGGCTGGTTGCTCTGCTGGGTTGATGCTCGAGTAGGAGGGGAGGCCGCCTTCGCATCACCTGACCCGACCGCACCGGCAAAGGTGTCCCGAGCCTCGCGGCCCGGCCCGAATGCCACAAGCGGCTGGCTGTGTAGCGAGGGCTCGCCCGACCAGGACAGTAGGGAGGGGACGGAATGACCGACACCGTGCCGCCAAGGCTTGTACCTGAGGCGACGGCTGCAGCGGCGACAACTGACAAGTTCGACATCTCGCAACGCCAGGACGTCCAGAAGCTTCACAAGCACGCCGTCGGCTTGGGCGGGGTTCTCTTCCTCACCTTGACCGGCTCGGCACCGATCTCGGCCATGCTGTTCAACACGCCGATCATGGTCGGCTACGGAGAGGGCAAGTATGCGCCCTCCGCCTTCATGTTCGGCGCAGTGGTGCTGGTCATCTTCGCCGTCGGCTACGTAGCCATGGCCCGCAAGAAGACGACGGCGGGCGGCTTCTACTCTTTCATCAGCCAAGGTCTCGGCCGCGAGCTGGGCATGGGTATGGGCTTCGCTTCTGTCGTGGGTTACTCGGTCTTCGAGGCGTCGCTCTGCGGCGGCTTCGCCTTCTTCCTCAACGCCAAGCTCAACAGCTTCGGCGTCCACGTCAGCTGGCCCTGGCTCGCTCTTGGCATGGTCGTTCTGATCTCGCTGTTGACGTATTTCGACATCAGGTTGTCGAGCATTCTCTTCGGCATCGGCCTGTGCTGCGAGATCATCATCCTCCTCATCTTCGACGGATTCATGTTTGCCAAGGGTCACGCCTCATGGTCGTCCGTGAACTTCGTGGGCGCCTTCAAGGGGTTTTCCGCTCACGGCACCCTCCTTGCGGGAGCCGCCGGAATCGGTCTGTTCTTCGCCTTCTGGAGCTGGGTGGGCTTCGAGATGGCCCCGAACTACGGCGAGGAGTCCCGCGACCCGAAGCGCAACGTCCCGCGGGCCCTCTACATCTCGGTCGTCGGCCTCGGCATCTTCTATACCCTGACCTCCTGGGCTCCCCTCGCCGGCTATTCGAGTGGCCACGCCGCCGTCGTCCAGGCCCAGACGAACGCCGCCAACTTCTACTTCGTGCCGGCTACCAAGTACGCCGGCAGGTGGGTGGCCTCCATCCTGAGCTACCTGATCATCACGGGCTCGTTCGCCTGCGGTATGGCGTTCCACAACACAACGGCCCGGTACTTCTACTCGCTCGGCCGGGAGGGTGTCCTGCCGAGCGCACTTGGCAGGACGCACAACCGCTGGAAGAGCCCTCACATCGCCTCGCTCACCCAGTCGGTCATCGCCGCTCTCATCGTGGGCGGGTTCGCCCTCTTCACGGGCACCAACAACCCGAACACCCAGGCCTACCTGCAGCTGTACGGGTTGATGGCGATCATGGGCGTGATCGTGATCCTCGTGGCGCAGGCGCTCGTGTCGCTCAGCATCATCGTGTACTACGAGCGGCACGAACCCGACGACGTTCATTGGTGGCGCACCCGCCTGGCTCCCGTCCTGGCTTTCGTGACACAGAGCTACGTCGTGTACCTCTTGTTCAAGAACCTGCTGTTCCTCGGCAGCGGCTACAAGTACTCGGAGTGGTTCGGGCCGATCGACCTGTTATTCGTCTTGCTCGGGGTCGTCGGTGCCCTGTACTTGCGGGCTCGCAACCGGGCCAAGTACGAACAGGTCGGCCGTCTCATCAACGAAGGCCTCTGATCGCCCCCAGGCCGTTCGCTCTGACCACACGGTGGCGGCCCGGCTCCGCATCGCGGCCTGTGGTCGCCGGTCAGCCCGCGACCGGAGAGACGTGAGAAGTCACCGAGCCGGCACGGTCCGTTGAGCTACGTAATCGGGGTAGACGTCGGTTCGCAGAGCGTCAAAGGCGTGCTCATGGATCCTGACGGCAGGGCCGTCGCCACAGCCGGGCACCCCCTCGAGATGTTGCATCCGGCTGCCGGCTGGGCAGAGCAGGACCCGGCGGCGTGGTGCGACGGCGTCGCCCACGTCGTCCGCTCACTCATTTCCGCTGAGAGCCTTCCAGCCGGCGCGGTGACTTACCTCGGGCTGGCCTCTCAGGTCGACGGCGTGGTTCCGGTCGATGCCGACCTGCGGGCCTTGCGGCCCGGCATCATCTGGCTCGACCGGCGGGCCGCCGGCCAGGCTTTCGAGTTGGCCGAGCGCATTGGGGCCGACCGTATCTTCGCCACGACCGGCCTCAACGTTGACGCGTCCCACATCGCTCCGAAGATCGCCTGGCTGCGCGACGAGGAGCCCGACGTGTTCAGCTCGAGCCGGGCGTTCCCCCCCGTCGGCGGCTACCTGCTCGCCTGGCTGACGGGCGCCATGGCTCAGGACCCGGCGAATGCCTCTTCGACGATGTTGTACGACCCCGTTGCTTCAGCGTTCGACGCAGCTCTCGTCGAAGCGGTCGGCATCGACCTGGACCGGCTGGCCGAGGTGCGCCCTTCCACCGAGGTGGCCGGTCGCCTGACGGCCGCCGCCGCCGACCGGCTTGGGCTCTCCACGAGCTGCCAAGTCATCGTCGGAACGGGCGACGAGCATGCGGCTTGTGTCGGGGCCGGGGCACTCTTCGAGGGCATCGTCGCAGACGTGAGCGGTACCGCCGAGCCGGTTGCGGTGACATCATTTCGGCCGGTGTTCGACCCCGAGCGTGTCGTCGAGACCCACGCCCACGCCCTGGCGGGCCGGCTGCTCGTCGAGAACCCCGGCTTCGTCTCGGGCGGGAGCACGTTGTGGTGCGCCCGAAGCATTCTCGGCATCGGGCAGTCGGAGCTGTTCGGCGAAGCGGCCCTGGCGCCGCCCGGCGCAGACGGCGTCCTGTTCCTGCCCACTCTCTCCGGGGCGACCGCCCCGCGCTGGAACGACCGCATGAGGGCGGCCTTCGCCGGGCTCGGCATGACGCATGAGCGCAGACACCTCGCCCGAGCGGTCCTCGAGGGCTGCACCTTCGCCTTAGCCGACATCGTGGGGCGGCTCGAAGCCCTCGGCCTGGCCGGCGAGGAGATACGCGTCGTCGGAGGTGGGGCAAGAAGCCCGCTCTGGCTGCAGATCAAGGCAGACGTCACCGGCCGCTGCGTCCGGCCGGTGCTGGCCGAAGAGCCGACCGCCCACGGGGCGGCCATGTTGGCCGGGCTGGCCAGTGGGACCTTCGCCGACATCGACGACGCCGTCGAGCGTGCCGTCGAACTGGCCAGCGAGCCCTTCGTTCCCGACCCCTCGGCCCAAGCCGTCTACGAAGAGCGCTACGGCGAGTACCGCGCCCTGTTCGACGGAGTCGAGGGGGCCCTCGCGTGAGCATCGATCTGGCGGCACTGCAGAGCTCGCTTCGCGCCTCGGCCGGCGGTGCCCGGCTGCAGCCGATCGGGCTTGGCCGCCTCGTCGTCGGGAGTGGCGCTCTCGATGAGGTGGCTGGGGTCGTCGAAGATCTCGTCGTCACAGCGGGGAGCCGGGACGTCGTCCTCCTCTCGGACAACACGACGATGAGCTATCGCGGCAAGCTGCTCAAGCCACTCGTGGCGGAGGCTCTGTCCCGCTGCTTCTCCCTCCGCCAAGTGGTCGTAGGCGGCGCCGGCGGAGAGGCGCACGCCGACGAAGCCAGCCTCGCCGACGCCGTAGCCGCCTCGGGCCGGGCCGCTTGCGTGGTGAGCGTCGGCTCGGGCACGGTCACCGACCTGGCCAAAGCGGTAGCCGCCGAGGCGGCTTCGCGCCATGTCGTCGTGCAGACCGCCACGAGCGTCAATGGATACGTCGACCCTTACTCCGTGCTGCTCCGCTCCGGTGCCAAGCGGACGGTTCCAACCCGATGGCCCGACGCTGTGGTCATCGACCCCGGTGTCCTCGTCGAGGCACCGCCTGGGTTGAACCGCGCCGGAGTGGGCGATCTGCTGGCCATGTTCAGCGCGCCGGCCGACTGGTACCTGGCAGGCGTCGTCGGCACCGACACGTCCTATTCGGACGGTGTCGTGTCTGCCGTGCGCGAGCGCGGCAGGGGCTTGCTGGCGATGGAGCAGGACTTCGTGAAGGACGGCGCCGCCTTGACCGAGCTGGCGGAGACGCTCACGGTGAGCGGTATCGCCATGGGCGTGTCCGCCACGACAGCACCCGCCTCGGGCATGGAGCACACCGTCAGTCACCTTCTCGAGATGGCTTCGGAGGCCGGGACGGGACCCACGAACTTCCACGGTGCCCAGGTCGGCGCAGCCACGCTCGTCGCAGCCGCCACATGGCAGCGCGTCCTGCAGGCGATCGACGGCGGCGCCCTCGACCGTGGGGGCCAACTCCCGGAGCCGGGCTCCGCCCGCACGCGGATCGAGCGGGCCTTCGCCAAGCTCGATCCCTCCGGTGCGACCGCGGCCGAGTGCTACGCCGACTACGAGCGCAAGCTCATCCGCCTCGCCGAGCTGGACCCGATAGCGCGGCTGCGCGCAGGTTGGGACCGTCACGCCAACGTCCTCCGGGGCCTGCTGGTCGATCCCGGCTCGCTCGGCCGGGCCATGACTACCGCTGGGGTTCCGGCGGGGTTCTCGGAGCTGGCCAACCCGGTTGAGGATGATCTCGCCCATTGGGCGGTGGCTCACTGCCACCTGTTGCGGGATCGCTTCACCGTGGCCGATCTCGCCGATTTGCTGGCGTTGTTCGAGGATGAGGACGTCGCCGCGGACCTCGCTGTAGCCGGAGCGGCGGCGACGCCATGAGCTCCAACCCGCCCTCAGATCCTGCGTGCGTCCTGCGCCCGCTCGATCGGGTCTTCGGCGGCTATGCCCTCGATCTCGATGGGACGGTCTACCTCGGCGACGAGCTGTTGGCGGGGGCGCAAGCAACGGTGGCGGCCATCCGGCGCAACGGCGCCAAGACGGTCTTTCTCACCAACAAGCCGCTGGAGAGCGCCGCGGCCTACGCCGCCAAACTGACGCGCCTCGGCATCCCGGCCGACGAGGCCGACGTGCTCAGTCCTCTCGGCGTGCTGTGCGATTATCTGAGCGAGCACCATGCCGGGGATGGCGTTCTCACGGTGGCCGAGCCCCTCGTCGACGAGACGCTTCGATCCTGCGGGATCGAGGTGACGACCGACCCACGGGCCGCCGGCGTGGTGGTGGTCTCCTTCGACCGGACCTTCGACTATGACAAGCTCCTGCGGGCGTTCCGGGCCGTCCGCCACCACGGTGCAGCCATCGTTGCCACGAATCCGGATCCCTTCTGCCCCACCCCGGATGGCGGCCTGCCGGACTGCGCGGCCATGCTGGCAGCGATCGAGGCATGTACCGGCTCGCGGGCCGAAGCGATCGTCGGCAAGCCGAGCCGCCACATGGCTGAGGCCCTGCTGAGCCGGCTCGGAGTGAGTCGGGCCGACGCGGTCGTGGTCGGTGACCGACTGGGGACTGACGTGGCCATGGCCCAGACCATTGGCCTAACGAGCGTTCTCGTGCTCTCGGGCGTCACCGGCCCGGACGAGTTGAGAGCCGCCGGCATCCGGCCGGACTATGTTGTCAACGGCATCGGCGAGCTGCTCTCCGTCCTCGAGGGCGCACGGTGAGAGGGAGCCGGCTTCCGGGCCCACCGAGCGTGGGTGCGCACGAGCCTGAGCTGTCGAGAAAGGCTGAGGCGTGGTGATCGAGTTCATCTTCATGCTGACCCATCAGGACCGCACGGTGGACAACGCCCTCGACGTCTACCGGGACGTACGCCGGGCGGGGCTTCGCTACGTCGGCTTCAAGGACGTCGGCGCGTCGCTCGAGCAGCTGCACGACGTGGCAGACGCAGCCCACGAGGACGGCCTCGAGGTGATGCTCGAGGTCGTCTCGACCTCGCCCAGCGACGAGCTGAGATCTGTCGACGCGGCGGCGGCCATAGGCGTCGACTGGGTCCTCGGCGGAACCCACGCCGAGTCCGGGGTCAAAGCCCTGGCGGGAACGGGCCTGCGATACTGCCCTTTCCCTGGCACAGTCGTCGGCCACCCGAGCGTGCTCGAGGGGGAGATTGCCGACATCGCCGAGAGTGCCCGGCGCCTCACGGCGCTGGACGGCGTCTACGGCCTGGACTTGCTCGCCTACCGCCATGCGACGGCCGACGTCCCCGCTCTCGTGCGAGCGGTCGTCGCCGCCTCGAGCGGCCCTGTCATCGCTGCCGGCTCGGTGACCACACTGGAACAGATCGCCGCGCTCAACGAGGCCGGCGCCTGGGGCTTCACCATCGGTGGGGCGGTCTTCGAGGGGCTCCTGCCCGGAGGGCCGAGCGTCGTCGGCCAGGTGAGGGCGGTGCTGGATGCTCTCGCCGGCCCGTCGGAGCCTGCCGGAGAGTCGCAGGCCGGATCGGGCCTCGCCGGCGGCTGAGCCGGCCGTCGCCACCCGCGCATCGGAAGCGTCCTCGCCCCAAGCGACCAGGGCGCTCACGTGCTCAATATATTTCGAGGTACTCCTCTCGTTCCCAATCGGTGACGTGATCGGCGAAGCGAGCGAGCTCGTGCCGGCGCACGGTGGCGTAGGCCCGGACTAACTCTTCGCCCAAGAGCTCGGTCATCTCGGGGTCGGCCTCGAGCGCCCGAAGCGACTCCTCGAGGCTCGTCGGGAGCATCTCGAGCGAGTCGTCGTCCTCTGCAGGCGACCGGGCGGGCGGCCCGAGCTCCAATCGGCCTTCTATACCCAGCAGCCCCGCTCCGAGAACGGCCGCCGCCGCGAGGTAGGGGTTGGACATCGCCGAGGGCGCGCGGTTCTCGAGGTGGCGGTTCTCGACCGCTCCGCCCTTGATCCGCACCATGGCGCTTCGGTCCTCCACGCCCCAGGAGATGTTGGTCGGACTGAAGGTGTGCCGGCGGCGGCGCTTCAGACAGTTGACCGTCGGCGCGAGGAGGGCGTCGATCGAGCGGGCATGGGCGAGCTGGCCGGCAAGGAAGCTCCGTCCCGTGTCGGACAGCCCGGAGATCGGATCCGGTCCCGCGAACGCGTTGGCCCCGCTCGAGCTCTCAAGGAGAGTGATGTGCGTGTGCGCACCTGAGCCTGCGCCATCCCCGAAAGGTTTCGACATGAATGTCGCGAGGAAGCCCTCTCGTCTCGCGATCTCTTTCACGGCGTTCTTGAAGCTGAAGGCCTGGTCCGGCCCCTTCATGGCGGTCGCTGGCGCGAAGTTGATCTCCCATTGCGAGCCGGCGTACTCGCAGTTCGTCGTGATGATCTCGAGCCCGTAGTTACCGAGGGCATCGACAAGCTGCTCGATCACCGGCACCCACGTGTTGCGTACCGTGTTGAAGATGTGCTGCCCGCCAAAGAGTGGCGCGTGGCCCTCGCCGTCCAACAGGTAGAACTCGTACTCGATGCCGATGAGCGGTTCGTAGCCGAGGCGATTGCAGGTTTCGAGGACCCTCCTGAAGACGTGCCGCGGCGCCGCCGCGACCGGCCGGCCGTCGTGCCAGTAGGGATCGCAGATGAAGCGCGCTGTGGCCGCGGCCCACGGGACCAGCATGCCGGTCGAAGGATCCGGCCGGAGCAGCTGGTCGGCGTAGCCGATCTCCTCGTTGTAGAGCGAGCCAGGAACGACGTCCGAGTGGCTGTCGAGCACGACCGTGCCGCCGTACATGTTCAGCCCGTGGCGTGCATAGGCCGGTGCGGCCTCGATCTGGACCATCTTCGACCTGCTCGTGCCGTGCATATCCGCCAGCTCGAAGCGGACGTTGCGGACTCCTTGCTCTCGCCATCTGTCGAGCAGTTCGTCGACAGTCGAGGGTTGCGCCTCGGTGCTCGCCATCCCATCAGCTCCTTGTCCCGTTGTCCCAGAACCCCGCCACGACCCCCGCCGCTGCGGCAGCGGCACTGAGCCGCTCGATGGCCGTCGGCGCGCCGACAGCCAAGATGCCGCCGGCACGGCCGTCCGTCCGCTCGAGCGCGTCCGCGAGCGCTCTCGGCGGTTGCAAGTGAGACCCGCCAATCCCCAAGGTGGGGTACGAATCCTGCACCCAGACGAGAGAGCCTCCGGGCCCGCGTAGGAGCAAACGAAGCTGCACGAAGTGGCCCACGTCCCAGTCGGGTGGTGGGCCGTCGCAGGGCACCCCCATGAGCTCGGCCCGAGCGAGGTTCGGGTCAGGTCGGCTTCCCCACAAGAGTCCCGTCTGCAGGTTGGCGATGAGGTGGGTACCCGGCGTCTCGCCGCAGGCGGCGACGAGGGCCACCACCGACTCGGCAGTCCACGGTCCGCGTAGCGCGACGGATCGGAGCGCGCCGCCGCTCACCTCCTCGGCCACCGCAGCGAGCGCCTCCGCCGTGGTCCCAGAAGCCTCCGGCGCCGCGGTCGCAAGCGGGAAGCGGTACGCGACGTCATGAGTCGCGCCGGGCGGGACCGGGCAGCCATCGGGTTCGCGCGAAAGCGTCGTGCCCGCCCTCGCTGCGAGCAGGTCCTGGTCGATCGGCTCACCGTTCCAGGTCGTCCGGCCCTCCTCGGCGAGCACCCTCGCCAGGCAGAACGGGCCGCACAGCCCGTCGCGCTGCTGGGTTGCCGGCGACGCGCCGGGTCTTGTCACTCCGGGCGCGCACGCGTGAGCGAGCCCGTCGCTGTGTGGAGCTGTCGGAGTCGACGATGAGAAGTGCATCTACACCGCGCCTTCGTAACGCTGTCGCTCCCAATCGGTGACAGTCTGCTGCCAGCACTTGAGCTCCCAGGCCCGGGAGACGACGAAGTACTCGCTGAACTCGTCCCCGACTGCGCGACGGAAGGCGACGTCTGCTTCGAAGGCCCGCAGGGCCTCCTCGAGCGAGCTCGGGAGCATGTCCAGGTCTGCCCGGGCGTAGGCGTCATTCTCCACGGCCGGAGGCGGAGTGAGCTCTCGGCGCATCCCGTCGGCAGCTGAGTGCACGAGCGCCGCAAGGGCGAGATAGGGATTGGCGTCGGCACCGGGGCGTCGGCACTCGATGCGGCAGGTCGCTGGCGTGGCGGACGGTATGACGCGGAGGGCCGCCGAACGGTTCTCGACGCCCCAGCTCACGTTGATCGGGGCGAACCATCCGGGGACCAGCCGCTTGTAGGAGTTGATGTTCGGGTTCAACAGCAATGAGCTCGAGGCGAGGTGCTCGAGCATGCCGGCGATCGAAAAGGACAGCGCGGCTGGCTGGTCCGTCGGCGGTCCCTCCCAGGCGAATGCGTTCCTCTGCTCCTGCCAGCAGGAGAGGTGAATGTGGCCGCTCGAGCCTTCTTCACCTGGAGCGGGCTTGGCGAGGAAGCTCGCGCGAAGGCCCATGGAGCGAGCCAGGTCCTTCAGCGCGAACTTGAGGAAGGTGGCATCGTCTGCCGCCTGCAGGGCCGGCCGGGCCTCCAGGTTGATCTCGAGGAGTCCTGGGCCGGCCTCGGTGTGGACCGCCGTCACTTCAACGCCGAGCGCGTCGAGCGCCGGGAGCAGCACCTCGACGAGCTCGTGAGACCGCCCGAGCTCCGTCAGGCTGTAGCTGACCCCGGAGGAGAGCGGAGCCCCGTCCGCCTCGCGCAGGCGGATCTCGTACTCGAAGGCCGCCAGCACTTCGTAGCCCTCGTTCTCCATAGCCTCGAGCGCGGATCGCAGCACCTCCCGGCTTGCGAACCCAACGGGCGACCCGTCCGGCCACCGAGGGGTCGCGAGACAGATCCGCCATCCCGGCCGCCAGGTGAGCTCGTGGAGGGTACCGGGATCAGGGTGCACGACGAGATCCGCCGCGCCCGAGCGGATCCCGAAGCGCTCGTAGTCAGTGATCGGCACATCGAGGGGATCGAGACCGAGAATCAGATTGGTGAGCGGCGCACCCCGCTCGAGCGCCCGTTCGAAAGCGCGTGGCCGCATGGCTTTGCCGCGCAGTGAACCGTTGACGTCCGGCAGCCCCACGAGCACGAGGTCGGCACCGGGCGCTCCCGGTCGGCCGCGAGACATGTCCGGGAGGTTCATCACGTCCCCCCGGGGCTGGGCGTGGCGGACAGCTTCTCTTTCACCTGCTCGTCCACGACTCGCACCGCCCCCGCGAATCGGTCGATCATCTCGGCGAGGTCGTCGTCGGTCGCGACGAAGGCGGGAGCGAGCAGGGCCTGGTCGCTCGCGAAGCCGTCCGCGTTCGGGTGGATGCTCGTCACGAGCACGCCGTGGTCGAAGGCGACGTTGTCGAGCCACCCGGCAGCGTCGAGCTCGGCGGGTAGGGCCGAGCGGCCGTCGCGGGGGTCGACGAGGTCCACCCCGAACAGAAACCCCCGCCCGCGCACCTCGCCCACGATGTCGACACCGGAGAGCGCCGTCTCGAGGTCGGCGAGCAGTCCCGGGCCGCGGGCGGCGACGGAGTCGACCAGGCTCTCTCCGATCAACATGTGGAGCACGGCGAGACCGACAGCGCAGGGCAGTGGCGCCGCGTCCCAGGTGTGGCCGAGATCGAAGGAACCGGATCCCTCCGCGATCGCCTGGTACACCTTCGTCCCGCACAGGGCAGCGGCGATCGGGGCGTACCCGGCGCCGAGTCCCTTGCCGATGGTGACGATGTCCGGCTCGATCGGCAGCTGGTCGGCGGCGAGCCACGATCCCACCCGTCCCATCCCCGTCACGATCTCGTCGAACCAGACGAGGAAGCCGTACCGGTCGCGTCGCTCTGCGAGCCCCTCGAAGAACCGGGCTGGTGGTGAGTAACCGGGTAGGGAGCTGGCGCTGACGGGCTCGCAGAGGAAGGCCGCGATCGTCTCGGGCCCGGCCTCCTCGATGGTCCGGTCGAGCGCAGCGAGCGCCTCCTCCCCGGTCGGATCGAACGGTGCTCTTGACGGGGGGATGTGGAGGTGGCCCGGCAGGTACTCCTCGTAGGGGTGCTGCAGCGTCCTGGGCCTGCCGGTGAGCGCCAGCGCGCCCATGGTCGAGCCGTGGTACGCCTGTGCCGGGGACACGATCCGCCACCTCGACGGCTCTCCCCGCTCGACGTGGTAGCTCCGCGCCAGGCGCAGTGCCGTCTCGTTCGCCTCCGAGCCCGTCGAGACGAAGCGCACCTGCTGCATGGTCGGCGCCACGACCTCGATCAGCTCGTCGGCCAGCTGTTCGGCCGCGTCGTTGGTGAAATACTCGTTGTAGATATAAGAGAGCTGTTCGGCCTGCTCGGCCGCAGCGTCGACGACGGAGTCGACGCCGTAGCCGAGACAGGCCACCATCGCTCCCCCGGAGCACGCGTCGAGGATCTCCTCGCCCGAGACGCTGTAGAGGCGAACCCCCTCTCCGCGTTCGATGTTCGGGTACTCGAGATCCTGGAACCGGTGCAGCACGCTGCTCTCGGCTGGGCGGACACGACCTTCCATCTTCGGTTCCTCCTTTATGAGGTGAGCCATGTCCGCCCCCGTCGAAGCCCTGCGAGCACAGCCCGCACCCCCTGCTCGCTGTTGGTGACGTGACTCTCGGTGACCGAGAGCGCCTTTTTTTCGTCGCCCGCTTCTATCGCCGCCGCGATCGCCTCGTGCTCGGCGTCGACCAGCCGGTGCCACGTGTCCGACTCGGGCAAGAGTGTCATCACGTCGTTCAGTCCGGTGCGCAGTTCCTCGATCGCCCGTACCAACAAAGGGTTATGGGTCGCGGCCGCGACGGCGAGATGGAACTCGGTGTCGGCTCGCATGTACTCGAACTCGGTTTCCGCCTTCGCCATCGCGTGGATCGCTCTGGTCATCGCCGTGAGATCGCTGCTGCGTCGGCTCGAGGCTGCCCGCTTCGCGATGGCGGGCTCGATCACGCTGCGATAGACGAGCAGGTCCTCGATCTCTGCGAGGTGGTGAAGGATCCTCGCCATCAGGTCGGCGGCCGCCGCGTCCCCGGCCGGTCGCAGGACGAACGTGCCGCCGTTGCGTCCCCGCCTCGCCTGCACGAGGCCCTCCGCTTCGAGCAGGCGGAGGGCCTGTTGCATGGTTGGTCGGCCGACGCCGAACATGACGGCCAGCTCCCGCTCCGAAGGCAGACACTCCTCCGGCTGCAGGATTCGCAGCGCGATGTGCCGGCGGATCTGCTCCGCGACGTACTCGTGCGCGCGGAGCGGCTTGATTGGTTTGAAGCGAGTCGCCGGTCGCCGATCGCCGCCGGCCTTGCTGTTTGAGGCCGCTACGGCGGGCATCAGCGGGCTTGCTCCCGCCGATCGCCGCCGCCCGCCGAGGCGACCGAGTCGAGGTACCACTCGAGGAGCACTGCCGCCCGGGCTTGGCTCTCGCCCGCCCGAGTTCTCGTCTCGGCAAGCAGCTCGTCCGGGTCGACGCCCTCGGCATTGAGCTCGTGGCGGTAGGCGTGCACCCAGCCGTCCATGATCTCCGGGGTGACCTCGGGATGGAACTGGACGCCGAGCGAACGGCCGTACGTGAAGACCTGGGGCCCGACCTCGTTCTCGGCGATGACGGTCGCTCCCTCGGGCAGCGTGAACGTGTCGAAGTGCCACTGGAACCACGGCCCTGCCGGGACGGCCCGTTCGTCCTTCGTCTCGACCGTCAGCCAGCCGATCTCCGCCTTGTGAGCCTTGACCACCTCCGCTTTGAGGGCTCGGGCGAGCAGCTGGCCGCCGAAGCAGATGCCGAGGATCGGAACGTCGGCCTCGAGGCCTTGTAGGAAGAGCCGATGCTCGCGTTCGACGAAAGGGACGTCGTCGTCGCTGGCCGAGAACTCCGAGCCGAGGGACACGATGAGGTCGTACGACCTCGCGTCGGCCTCGCGATCCTCGACGTCAATGCGGAGCTGGTCGATCTCGCTGCCGTGCTCGGCGAGCCAGCTCTCGACGTAACCGGCAGGGGTTGCCCGTTCGTGCTCGATGATCAGCACTCGCCGCGGGGCGAACGGAGCGCTCACTTGGCAGCGCTTCCCGACCCGACAGCTGCTCCTTTGAGGGCACCGAGCTCCTTCTCGACGGCCTCGGCCACCTTCCGGGCGGCATCCGCGAACCGGGTGACCATCTCTGCGAGCTCCTCGTCGGTCGCAACGAAGGCAGGGGCGAAGAGCGTCTGGTCACCGGCGAGGCCGTCCCGTGTGCCCTGGGTCGAGAGCGTCATGAGACCGTGCTCGAGCGCGGTGGCGTCCATCCGAGCGGCGACCCGCAACTCCGGTGGCAAGAATGAGGTGCCGTCGCGGGGATCGACGAAGTCGACGCCGAGGAGGTAGCCGCGACCGCGCACTTCCTTCACGGTGGGGAGGTCCGCCAGCGCGTCCGCGAGCTGCTGGCGTAAGAGGGGGCCGCGCTCATGCACCCGCCTCACCCACCCCTCTCGCCTGAGGACATCGATCACGCCGAGCGCGACGGCGCAGGGCAGCGGGGCGCCGTCGAACGTGTGTCCGAGGGGGAACTGCCTCGAGCCACGAGCGATCGCTTCGTGGATCTCCTCCCGGCACAGCACGGCTCCGATCGCCGCGTAGCCGGCACCGAGCCCCTTCGCGGTGGCGATGATGTCGGGAGCGGCAGGCGTGGCATTGCCGGCGAACCACTCCCCGGTCCGACCGAGCCCAGTCACGACCTCGTCGAAGCAGATGAGAAAGCCGTAGCGCTCCCGCCGTTCGGCAAGACCCTGCCAGAAGCGCTCCGGAGGGCTGTATGCCGGCAGCGCTGCGGCGCTCACCGGCTCGCAGAAGAACGCGGAGACCGTCTCGGGCCCGAGTTCCTCGAGGACGGCGTCAAGCGCCGAGAGCGCCTCCTCACCCGTCGGGTCGAAGCGCCAGGAGCTCGGAGGGATGTGGCGGTGAGTGGGTAAGTAGGGGGCGAACGGCCCGTGGAGCCCCGGGCGGCCCGTGAGGGCGAGTGTCTCCATCGTCGGGCCGTGGTAGGCCTGCGCCGGCGAGATGATCTGCCAGCGATCCGTATCTCCTCGCTCGACGTGATAGGCGCGGGCGAGTTGCACGGCCATCTCGTTCGCTTCAGAGCCACCGGTTACGAAGCGAACGCGCCCGAAGCCCTTTGGCGCGATGCTCACCAGCTCGTGTGCCAGCGACTCCTGCTCGGGGTTCGTCAGCCGCTCGTTGTGGACATAGGCGAGGCGGCGAGCCTGCACTCGCGCCAGCTCGATCAGGTCCCGACGGCCGTAGCCGAGTGTCGCCGCCATCGACCCCCCGCTCATGGCGTCGAGGTATCGGCGGCCATCGGCATCCTGGAGCCAGACGCCCTCTCCTCGGACGGCCACCGGGTAGTGCCGCCCGGTCTCGAGCGGGAACACATGACTCGGTCCGCTGCCACCAGTCCCGTCGGTCACGGTCGAATCCCCCACGGTTCACGGTCTTAGGACCTACATTTGGTCCTTATGCGAGAGTAGTGTCAATTATCGGAGCGCCGCAAGGGCGCGGCGAGCGCGCCGGTCAGGCGATCACCAGCCCAAAGGCGCCGTTCGTCGTCCAAGCCGATGGCCACCTTCTGCAAGGTCGACCTGCGGAGGGGTCGAGAGTCAGATGCCGGAAGTCAGGCTCGCCGCGTGGCGAGGAAGATCGGGATCTCCCGCTCCGTCTTGGCTTGGTAGTCCGCATATGGCGGGAAGGCAGCGACCGCACGCTCCCACCACGTCGCCCGTTCGTCGCCACTCAGCTTGCGCACGACTACATCGAAGGGCGCAGGCCCGTCCTGAATCATCACGGCCGCCGGGTCGGCGACCAGGTTGTAGTACCAGACAGGGTGAGCCGGTGAGCCTCCCTTCGACCCGACCAAGGCGTACTCGCCATCGTGCTCGACCCGCATGAGAGGCGACTTGCGGATCTTCCCACTCCTGTTTCCTCGAGTGGTCATGATGATGATCGGCAACCCGGTGTCCAGAAAGGTGTTGGCCCGTTGTCCTCCAGAGCTCTGGTACTCGGCGACCTGGTTCCTCACCCATTCAGCGGGACTCGGCTCGTACTCTCCGTCGAGAGACATGCAGCGATGCTACTGCGAAGTTCCCGTGCCCGGAGGGGTGGACGCCCGCTCGTGCCGATGCCACTGGCTCTTGGCCCGCAGACGTCCTAGCCTGGTCCCGTCGGGAGGACTACCACCGGCTCCCGGGAAGGGGGATCAAATGCTGGACAAGATCTTGCTTGCCTATGACGAATCGTCGCACGCCCAGCGGGCTCTCGAGGTGGCCGCGATGCTCGTTGACGGCAGAGGTGAAATCCGCGTCCTCCACGTGCGAGAGATGGTGGCCGGTAAGGGCCGTCCCCTCCCGCGCCGCGAGGACCACGAGGAAGCGAACGAGCTCATAGACGGAGCGCTCGCAGCTCTCAAGGCCAAGGGAGCCAAGGCGAGCGGGGTCGTACGCGACGCTCCATCGGGACGGGTAGCCAGCGAGATCGTCGACGAGGCGGATGCGTTCGGCGCAGACCTCATCGTCGTCGGTACGCGCGGCTTGACCGACCTGGCCGGGATCGTCATCGGCAGCACGTCGCACAAGGTGCTCCATCTCGCGAAGATGAATGTGCTCGTCGTCCCCTGAGGCCGAGGGCGGCGCCGTGAGCGGACCAATGAGGACGCGGCTCGCTCACGCTCTGGCCGAGCTCGCTTCGTATACCGGGCAGAGCGCTTCGTAGGCCGCCCGGTAAGTGGCATAGGTTCTGTCGTAAACCTCGAATCGACTTGCATCCGGCTCGAAAGTATCGGTGAGTCTCACCGTGGCGCGAGCCGCTTCTGCAACGTCGCTATAGAGCCCGACACCGACCGCGGCCAGGATGCAAGCGCCCAGGGTTGCCGCATCAGGCTGGTCCGTTGTCAACACGGGCCGTTTGGTGACGTCGGCTTCGATCTGCTTCCAGAGTCGACTGCGCGCCCCCCCTCCGCTCGCCCGGATCGAGGTCACGGCAACTCCGAGGTCCTCCAATACCTCAACGTTGCGGCGGATGACGAACGCAATCGCCTCGAGGATCGCCCTTGTCACATGGCCTCGGCCGTGCCCGAGCGAAAGACCGAGCAGGGTAGCGCGAACCTCCGGGTTCGACTCCGGCGCCATTGCCCCCTGCAAATGGGGCAACACCAGAACGCCTTGGCAGCCGGGCGGAACACGCTCCGCCTCTTGTGTCATCACGTCGTAGGCGTCAAGGCCCTGTAGCCGGGCAACTGTCTGTTCGGCGTCACAGAATTCGTCCCGGAACCAACGCAGAGCCACCCCGCCGCTCGTGAAGGTGTGGAACATGTATCGGTCGGGGATCCCGTGGTAGTGACAGGGCATCCGCAACTCTGGATCGAGCATCGGCGCGTCCAGAGTCGCACACAGGGCTACGGCCGTCCCCGTGTTCTCACTCAGGATGCCCGGAGTGACGTTGCCGACACCGATCGCACCGCACGCCTGATCGAGGGCTCCGGCACAGACAAGTGTGGTCGCGGCCAGACCCAGTTCCTCTGCCACGGCGGGCAACAGAGAGCCGACGACGCTACCGGGCTCCACCAGGGTCGGCAGCTGGCCATGCTCGAGCCCGATAGCTTCGAGCATTTCTGGCCACCACTTCTTTGACCGGAAATCCCAATAGCAGGTCGAGGTGACCAGCGATCCCTCACAAACGTATTCTCCGCTCAACCTGAAGAGGAAGTAGTCCTCGAGCAGGAGAATCTTCGCCACTCTGTCGAACATTGCGGGCTCATGGCGAAGCAGCCACAAGACCTTAGCCGCCGGCCACGTGGGAACCATTCCCGGCTGCCCCGTTACCTCATACACCGTCTTC
>Ga0187860_1001741_pt1 | contig 18832 bp, 14 predicted proteins | sample June2016WEW_10_4_FD_132981 | JGI IMG/M metagenome (GOLD analysis project Ga0187860, IMG submission 132981) | Peatland microbial communities from SPRUCE experiment site at the Marcell Experimental Forest, Minnesota, USA - June2016WEW_10_40 | ecosystem: Environmental > Terrestrial > Soil >...
CGTTGTGCCTGGAGACGCAGCACTTCCCCGACTCCCCGAATCACCCCGATTTCCCCACCACCGAGTTGAAGTCCGGTGCGCGCTATCACACCGTCACGGTCTACAGCTTCTCCACCCGCTGAGGAATACCGGAATTCGCCTACATGGATGGCGATTCAAGACGGTTCGGTGCGGATGCAGTTCAGTCTGCCTCGGCAAGGTCTATCCCTGTTGCGCCTCGCGTGGTAAGGCAGCGCATCGTAAAGGCTTACTCCGGCTATGCCCGAGCGACAGATTCCAAACCTGCATGGAGGTCGCTTGCCGGTTCGCCCAGGCGTAATACGGAATGCGCGAAATGTCTCCCTTGTCGGCCATGTCCTCCATCCCGCTTCTAAAGCGACCATTGAATCACTGTGTAGGAGCGCGCTTGTACCTCGAATTTCGTTCGACCGCCGCGGGCTTCGGGCGCCATGAACGACTGCGGAGCCACTCGTTGCGGCGCAGCGAAGCTGTTCGAGGCCTTCAAGTCATCGCCGGTCAGCAGCGACGCTGAACGCACTTGGGCGGGAGCAGCGTCCTCCCACACTACTTCAACCTCATGGGCCTTCAAGAGATCGCGGTTCAGAATGAAGAGGGAGAGCTTGCCGCCGTCGTGATCCAACGAACCCGCAACATCTAAATGCGCTACCGGGTCCATGCCGGAAACTTCATAGGTGGAAGACTGCACCAGAAGATCCAGCACCGCGCCCTTGGCAAACTGCAGCGCCCAACTATATGGGTAATAGATCGTCTGCCGGAACATACCGCCTGCATTGGTCATGATCGGGGCGATAACGTTGATCAACTGGGCGAGGCAGGCGAGTTTCACGCGGTCGGCGTTGCGCAGTAACGAATTGATGAGTCCGCCAACCAGAAGCGCATCTTCCAGGTTGTAGACTTCTTCCAGCAAGTGCGGCGCTTCCTGCCTGTGGCCATCGACGGCGTCCCCGGTGGTGGCGCGATACCAAACGTTCCATTCATCGAAAGAAAGCCATAGCTTCTTGAGCGAGCGTTTGTGCCCGCGCACCAGATCGCAAACGGCAACCGTCTCGGCAATCTGACGCTCCATGCTCAGATTCATGGCGAGATATTTCGAAGTGTCACCACCAGTGTCGCGTTCATTGTTGCCGAAGTAGCGGTGGAGCGACAGCCCATCGACGTACTCGTAACATTGCTCGAGCACCTCGCGGTCCCACTCCAGGTAGGTGGGCATGAACGGGCCGCTCGACCCGCAGGCAATCAGTTTCAGCGAGGGATCCACGTAGCGCATCTGCCGGGCCGCATCCGCGGCCTTCATGCCGTATTCCGCGGCCGTCATATGGCCGATCTGCCAAGGGCCATCCATTTCGTTGCCCAGGCACCAGCGCTGCACCTTGTAGGGATCGGCAATGCCATGCTGACGCCGCAGATCGCTCCAGCGCGTTCCCTTGTCCACGTTGCAGTACTCGACGAGCGCAGCGGCTTCCTCTGGCGTTCCTGTGCCCAGATTCAATCCCATGAGTGGTTCCGTGCCTGCGGCTTCGCACCAAGCAAGAAACTCATTGGTGCCGAACTGGTTTGATTCGATGGTGTCCCAGGCCTTGTCGAGCACGCGCGGCCTGCTTTGTTTCGGTCCGACGCCATCGAGCCAGTTGTAGCCGGAGACGAAGTTCCCTCCTGGATAGCGAATGATCGGCACACCCAGTTGGCGTATTTCGTTGAGGACGTCCTTGCGAAATCCGTTGGAATCGGAGAGCTTTGATGCCGGGTCGTAGATGCCCTCGTAGATGGCGCGTCCTAGATGCTCGAGGAAAGAGCCGAAGAGGTTGCGATCAAGGGGGGCAACGGTGCGCCGGGAATCGACGTAGACTCGGACGGGTGCACTGGGCGAGGGAGTGGCTTGGCTAGAACTGCCAGCCGCGAACAAAGTACGCCCAAATAGAGCAGTCGCAGAACACGCCATCCCCGCATTGGAAGCCTGTTGCAGGAAGCGTCGTCTGGAGGCGGAGAACTTTTTCATGTCTTCGCACTGTGAGGTGGATCTAACGCAAGTCGCAGCACGCTGGGACTCTGACTCCGGCGATCTCCTGGAGGAGTCCATCGCTTAGCAGCGCCCAGCAATCCAGAAACAATGTACAGTGAATGGTCAGGGAAAAACCAGCGAGCCGAGATCAAATCCCGGCTCGCCGCAAACATTATCTGGCACGCCTAGAACGATATCCTCAAGCCCAACTCAATCTTTCTTGCGTCGTATGGATTGAGGGTGCTGGTGACTTTGCCGAAGGTACTAGTGTCGGCCATAAAGCGATCTACATTACCCAAGTTGCCGTGATTGAAAACGTTGAGAAAGTCAAAGCGGAGTTGCAGGTTGCCCTGTTCCCCGAGCCAGGGTAAGTGGTTGTTCTTCAGGACGCTCGCATCCGCCTGGAACATGCCCGGGTTGCGATAGATGTTACGCGGCTCAGTGCCTTCCGTTCCTTGAGCTGCCTGAGTAAAGTCAGCGGCGGTAAAGATTCCGTTGATGTAGGCCGAGCGGCTGTGCGACCCGGTAAAGTTTTGACTGGGCAGGTTCGGGATGCTGTAACTGAGTCCGCTAAGGGTGTAGTCCCCGCTGTCGGGCGCAAGCACGTTCGGCGTAATTGCGGAGCTTCCTGGGAGAGCAACGGAACATGGAGTCGGAGTACCGGCTTGGTTGCACATTACGTCAGGCGCACGGTTGTCAATCACCCAGAATGGAGTGCCGGTCTGAACGGCGATGACGCTGGACACCTCCCAGCCGCCGGTCAATACCTTTCCAATGCCACTTTTCATCCCCGGCAGAGTGTACAACCCAGAGAACGAGAACCGCTGCCGCACGTCCCAATCAGCATCCCCATAGTAACTAAAATAGGCATTCTGATCGGGGATGTTCCAGCCGGCCGCGCTGTCCTGGTCGAACCGAGTGTTCGCTTCGGGATAGTCCTTGGCATGGGAGAGAGTGTACGAGCCCTGGAAGCTTCCCCGGCGCCCGGCCTTTCCACGAAGGAAGAGAATCATCGCGTTGTAGGTGGCTTGATTGGCATTATTGACGTAGATGATGGATCCGAAGTTGGGGTTTGGACGGCTGATTGTCTCCACCACGCCGGTGCAACTAGGAGCGGAGGAGCCAGCTACGCATCCTGAGAAGGAGACGTCGCCGGGCACACGGTTCACGTCAGTTCCGGTCAGGCCGTTATAGCTTTTGGAGCCGGTATAATTGGCGCCCGCCACCAAGTTTCCCGGCAACTGGTGCTCCACGCCAATGACATAGTTCACGGCGAGAGGCGCCACCAGATTTCGGTCAAGAGTATCGATACCGCTAGCAACCCCCGTGATGCCGCCAGCGGCATTCAAACTCCCTGCCGGAATCGGTGGCAGGACAAATCCCCACGGGTAGCTGCCGGAAGGAGCGATGGCAAAGTAGTTGCTTAGCGGTAGGCCGGGTACACCATTTACTGTTGGTGCGACGTCCGTGAACGTCGGGCTTATCACTCCGGGGGGATTGTTGCGCGTTTCGTCTATGGTCTGGCCCATCGCAATCCAGTCATGATAAACACCGATTCCGCCCCGCACAGCCCACCTGCCATTCTTCGTTGGATCCCACGCGAAACCGATGCGCGGGCTAAAGAGATTCTTCATATCATTGGCAAATACCTTGGGAACCACGCCGACGGTGGCGTACTTAACCTGCTCAGCGAAGTTGCCCGCCGTTCCCAGGTTCAGAGCGCTAAATTGGAAGCCGCTGTTTCCCCAGGCGGTATGGTTCGTAAAATCGTCCCAGCGCAAAGAAAGCGTCACGGAAAGATTCGATTTTACCTTCCAGTCGTCTTGAACAAAAAAGCCGAAGGGGATTTCCTGACCGCCAAATATAACAGTTCCGGCTAAGCCTGTGAGCGGATTGTAGGCACCCACCGATTCCTGGTAGACATTGTCCTGCACGAGGTCAAGAAGGTTGTTAAACAGAAAGCCCGGACGGACGTTGACCGGCGTGAAATTACCGTGCTCGATGCCCTTAGCACCGTCATAGCCGAACTTCAAAGTGTGTTTGCCGCGCACCAAGCTCAGCACCGAACGCCAGTTGTACATCGGGCCTCGGTACGCGCCCGGACCCCATCCACCGCCCACCGGCCAATTCGTGGAGATGCCAGTGACGGTGACGTTCGGCACCGCCAAGTTGGCGTCCTGGCCATTGGCGCCGCCCACGCTGGCGAAAGCAAAGCTGGATTCCCACAGGAGACTGGAGCTAAAGGTATGGGTAAAGTCGATTTGCCCGTACCGATTTCTTTGAATATCCAGGGATCCCAGCTTTGGCCTGGGCGACTTCTCTTGCTGGTTGAAAGAGTCGTTGTAGTAGCTCAAGTAGAGCCGATCCTTATCCGTGAAGTACTGATCGAGCCGGAAGTTGTATTGGAGGGCGTTGTAGTATTCGCTGGCGTTGAAGCTGCCACTATCCACCATTGGAAGGCTACACGGAAGCGCCGGAAGTGAGCCCGTTGGACCGCACACGCCTGGGAGGTAGGTCCCCGCCGTTTGGGAAACAGTCAACCCCCCTATATTAGTAGCCGGCCAGCCCGTGAGAACCTGAGTCCCGACCGTGTTGGCATAGTTCGTTTGTGCCCATGATACAAACTGCGGATCTTCAACCGTCACTTGCCCAGTTGCGCCGGGGACGGTCGCCCAGAGCTTTTCGACATCGGCGAAAAAGAAAGTCTTGTTTTTACGGATCGGCCCACCGAGCGTGCCGACCAGATCCTTCCGGGAATAAGGCGGGTTTGTGGAGACAAAGTCCGGGACCGCCTGCAAATCCTGATTGGTGAAAAAGAGGCTGCCGGTGCCGTGAAATTTGTTGGTTCCCGACTTGGTGGTGATCTGAACCAGGACTGAGCTGCCAAGATTGTCTGCCGCGTCCCATGAATTGGTCTGCAGCGTGGATTCCTGTACCGCATCCGGGATCGGCGCAAGAATGATGTTGCCGTTTTGGACCGGGCTGGTGACGTTCATACCGTCAACCATGACTACGTTGCCGGTGTAACTGCGTCCGTTGGCGCTGATTTGAGGGGTCTGGGTTCCAAAGTTGTCTGGCAGACCACCGGGGGCTTCTCCAGCAAGGCGCGTACCTGCGCCTACCACGCCCGGCGTGACGGCCAAGTTATCCCAAAGATTCCGATTCGCTGAAGGCAGATCTCGAACGGTTTCGGAGTCCAGGGTTTCCTGCAACCGGCTGTCGTCGGTGTCCACTGTGGGCGGCGTCACCTCGACGGTAATGGTCTGCTGAGTCGCAGCTAAGGACATCGCCAGATTGATGCCCTTGGTTTCGGAAGTGCTGAGCGTGAACTGAGCTTCCGTCTTCCTGAAGCTGGTGGCTTCCGCCGACACGACATAATTGCCGGACGGGAGACTGTTGAAGCGATAATTGCCGGAACTGCCGGTGGTGGTGCTTTGTTCAATTCCAGTGTCAACATTGCGCAGATGTACTGACGCGTTAGCGATGGCCGCCCCAGATGGATCCATCACTACACCTTGAATGTTGCTGCTGTACTGGGCATAGCAGGTGAGAGCCGTGGCCAGTAGAAAAAATAGGCCTTGCACGATGCGATACTTCGATTTTGCCAACATGATTCCTCCCTCGCGGAGCAACCTTGATGTGAAGTAGACGATTTCTCAACTAATGGAAACAGTTTATAGCGCCACTTGCGAACCGCTGTCAAGCACTTTCTGATCTTGGCCTTCAAGCAGGGAAATCGATTACTCAAAGCTACTAGAATTCGTATATGAAAAGGTGTAGCCTGGTCCTCGGTTGACGCAGATCGATTTAGATCAGTGACCAGCAACCCAGCTAGGCCAACGACGCACGTGTCATTGCCCATCCGAGGGTCGAGAGCGCCATCTCAGTGTCCAAGGGCAGGCGCACCAGCTTCTTGGCGCACGGGCTGGCCGCGCCTCGGCTGCGGTGGTGTTCTGCTATCACGGGAGGATTGACAATGGAAACTCGTCAACTGGGAAAGAGTGATCTCCGCATAACCCCCATGGGTATTGGCGCTTGGGCCATTGGTGGGGGAGGCTGGAACGGGAGCATGGGGCCGCAGAATGACAGTGACTCCATTCCCGCCATTCACGCCGCCTTGGATCACGGGCTTAACTGGATTGACACCGCCGCGCTTTACGGGCTCGGCCATTCGGAAGAGGTCGTTGCCCGCGCGCTCAAAGGACGCACTCCGCGCCCTTATGTATTCACCAAGTGCGAGCGGGTGTGGGACGCCGCGGGAACCATTGGGGCATGCCTCAAGGCGGAGTCGATTCGGCGCGAGTGCGAATCCAGTCTGCGCCGTCTGCAGACCGATGTCATCGATCTCTACCAGATTCACTGGCCAGAACCGGATGAAGATATTGAAGAAGGGTGGACGGAACTGGCGCGCTTGCAGAAGGATGGCAAGGTCCGCTATATCGGGGTTTCCAACTTCAGCGTTGCACAAATGAAGCGGGCACAGAACATCGCTCCCATTACGTCGCTGCAGCCGCCATATTCCGTTGTCACCCGCGCGATCGAAACAGAAATCCTCCCCTTCGTCTCAGGTAACAACATTGGTGTCATTGTGTATTCGCCGATGTCTGCCGGCCTGCTTACTGGGGCCATGACACGTGAGCGTGTCGCGAACTTTGCCGCGGAGGACTGGCGCAGGAATCTCCCCAATTTCCAGGAGCCGCTTCTTTCTCGTAATCTCAAACTGGTCGAACACCTGCGCGAGATCGGGAACCGGCACGGCCGCGCGCCGGGAGAAGTGGCCATTGCCTGGACGCTGAACAATCCAGCGGTCACAGGCGCGATCGTCGGGTTTCGCAGCGCAAAACAGGTCGCTGGCACCATTGGGGCGGCGGAGTTTCGCCTGCCACCAAGCGAGATGGCAGAGATTGAGGACGCACTGAAACCAGAGCTTGCCGCGTGAGCGCGAGCCCGCTCATGCTTGCATGGCCGGAGTACTATTGACTCTTTGAGGGACGGACGTGAAACGACTCCGGTTTGTTGTCTCTCTGATCACCGACGACAACGACTACCAGCGCCAGCAAGCTGCCGCTGCTCAGTGTCGGGCGCAAATGAAAAAAGCAATTGACAAACGTCCGGCAAGGGGGTCAAGCTGATCACAGTAAACGTTTGCTCCCAAGTCCTCGTCGCACAGGAGACATCGTATGGAATCTCGCGTCAGTCGCCGAACTTTCCTTGGAGCCGCCGCTGCTGCCACCGCAGCCACCTACGCGGCTCGCGTGCTTCCCGCATGGGCCGCCGCTGACAAAGGTGCCATCGCGATCCAAACTCCGCTTAGGACCTTTGCGTATTCCGAAGTGGAGTTGTTCGAGAGCCCCATGAAACGGCAGTTCGAAGAGAACCATGCTCGCTTCCTGAACCTTGACGACGATCGCCTGCTCAAGGTCTTTCGACAGGTTGCTGGTTTACCCGCGCCAGGTGAGGATATGGGGGGGTGGTACGACCTCACCGGCTTCAGCCTGGAACGAAACGACTTTCACGGCTTTATCGCAGGCCACAGTTTTGGACAGTATCTTTCTGGACTTGCGCGGGCTTGCGCAGTCACGGGATCAGCGCCAACACGGGCGAAGATCAATCGCCTGGTCAAAGGATACGCAGAAACACTCGATGCCAAAGCCAAGTTCTTCGTCGATTATCGCCTGCCGGCATACACGTACGACAAACTCTCCTGCGGCTTGATTGACGCGCACGAGTTTGCCCAAGATCCCATGGCCATGGACGTTCATGAAAAGCTCACTCACGCCATCGTCGCCTATCTGCCAGAAAAGGCACTTTCACGGCAAGAACAACGTTCCCGCCCGCACAAAGATACGGCCTATACCTGGGACGAGACCTATACTCTGCCCGAAAATCTGTTTCTCGCGTATCAGCGTAGTGGCCGGACGTTCTATCGTGACATGGCCAAGCAGTATCTCGAGGATGATACCTACTTCGACCCGCTTTCCCAAAACAACAACGTGTTGCCCTTCGAACACGCGTACAGCCATGTAAATGCTTTCAGCTCCGCCATGCAGGCCTATATAACGTTGGGAAGCGAAAAGCATCTGCGCGCTGCCAGGAACGGGTTCGAGATGCTGCTGAAGACGCAAAGCTTTGCCACAGGCGGCTGGGGTCCTGACGAAGCGTTTGGAGAACCGGGACGAGGTCAGCTGGGCGACAGTCTGGCGCAGACTCATGCCAGCTTTGAAACGCCGTGCGGCGCCTACGGACATTTCAAGATCACGCGTTACTTGCTTCGCGTGACCAAGGACGCCCGGTACGGCGATAGCATGGAGCGTGTGCTTTACAACACGATCCTCGGAGCCTGGCCCATTCAGGCTGATGGCACTTCGTTTTACTACTCCGACTACGCGACCACCGGCAAGAAGGTTTGGTACGGCCAGAAATGGCCGTGCTGCTCGGGTACATTCCCACAGCTCGCCGCCGATTACCACATCAGCACCTATCTGCGATCGGCCGATGGCGTCTACGTAAATCTCTTCACGCCGTCCAGAGTGCAATGGAATGACGCAGGTGGGAGCTACGGATTGAAGCAGGAAACCAAGTATCCGTTCGACAACCAAGTTCAGATCCTGGTGTCGGGTTCGAAGCCAAAGGAGTACACGCTCTATGTCCGCATTCCCAACTGGGCTGCGCCGGACCCGCTGCTGTCCGTCAACGGCAAGCGCGTTTCGGATGCAGTACAGCCGGGTACTTTTGTCGGCATCGAGCGCACTTGGAAAAATGGCGATCGCGTCGAACTCGAACTCCCCGTGCCACTACGGCTGGAACCTGTGGATGCAAACCATCCGAACTTGGTGGCCTTAGTGCGCGGCCCGCTGGTGCTCTTCGCGGTGGCCGATTCGCAGCCCAGCTTCGACAGGAACACGCTGCTGCAAGCTAAGCCAGCAAATAACGCAATGGGGGATTGGCTGGCAAATTCGGTCGACGGCAACAGCGTGACGATGCGTCCGTTCATGAACATCGACAAGGAAAGCTACAGCACGTACGTGTTGCTGAAGGCTTGAGTAGAGCAACCAGTCGAAGGCACAGACGGCCGCGCCAGCTACTCGGGTTCGGTGTCCTCTTCGACCAGTTTGTAGTGGGAGCGCTCTCTTTGTTCCTGCGCAGCCTGCTTACGAAGCTGCGCCAGGCGTTTCAGCAAGTCCGGGATCTCGCTTTTGTTCCCCGTTTTCCTCAGCCCCTGGATCAGGTGATACAACGCGGTTTGATCCTTGGGATCGCGATCCAGAGCCTCCCTGCACTGTTCGACAGCTTCCGGGTAGTTGCCCGCCTGCAGATAGAGTTTCGCTAGTGCCGTCCGGGCCCCACTAAGCGCAGGCTGCAAGGAGACAGCTTGCTTGGCCGAGCGCATGGCTAACTGAAATCCCGGCGCGCCCGGCTCTACGCCTTTCTGGGAAAGAAAGTCCGCCTGAAGGTAGAGCAGAAGAGCGTCATTTGGTTTTCGCGCCAGTCTTGCCTGTACCGTAGCCAGAGCACGATCCAGATCATCCTTCTGCACTGCCAGCAGCCCCTGCGCGGCGGAGCTTAAGGACTGGCGAGGATCTAATTCGTGGGCTGTTTCAAAATCGGCCTCCGCTTTATCGTAGTCGGCCATTTGGACGTAGAGAACACCGCGTGCCAGGTAGAGCGGCGCCGCCTTCGGGAGCTGGCCGATACCGTCGCTCACCACGTTAACGCCCACCTGAAACGAATCATGCGCCGAGCTTATATTCGCAAAATCCAGGTAAAGGTTGACGTTCTGTGGGTCGAGCAGAATAGCTTGCCGAAGAGTAGCGACCGCTAGCGGCGTGTCATTGGAGTCCTCATACGCCGTGGCAGCAAGCTCCAGGGTCCCGGCATCCGGATTGCCTGCCTGCAGAAGCGGCTGCAAGGTAGCAAGGGGCATCCTGCGGCTCGTGCGCCATGAGTTGGATGGCGGCCAGCACGTGACGCTCGCGCCCGTTGTTCGGGTTGAGAGCTACGGCGCGCTGGAACACCTGGGCTGCTTTGTCGAGTTGCCTGAGCTTCACCAGGCAGGTCGCATATGCGTGCAGCGCGTCGAGTTGAGAGTCAAACAACGCGCCCGCCTTTTCAAAATGAACGACCGCAGCCGCGCAGTTTTCCTGCTGGTATGAGACCGGAAATACGAAAATGTTGAACGGAAATAGTGTGCCGATGGTGTGCTGAACCTCAAAAGGCCAACTAAGGGTGTGGGCGAAAAATCCCCAACTACTCGCGTCCTGGGCCCTTCTGAATATAAAGGGGCTAAGAGCGGGCAGCTTGGTGGGCGGGAATCAACAGATTTCCGCTCACCGTAAATCATGGCGGCGGTCAAGAGGGTGAACTTCGACGGCCAGACCGCAGCTTTTGAGTGGATTAAGAAGATATGGCTCCAAAGCAGAGATCTACTGATTAAGAGTTAACGTACACTCATCGGCACAGTGGGTTCCTGAAGACTGCGGAGTAGCTAGTTCAGCGACCCAGTGGGTACTGTTTGCCGACTAGACCGAGTGCGGCACAAATCTCGCTCTGATCCGCACGGTCGTACACTCCGGGCGCAAGTTCGATGCGCTTGTGTCCAACCACGGCCGGAACGTGGGTCGATGGTGGCCGCGTGTGCAAGGCTGGGACAAGCCGCAATAGCGGTGGAATTGGGCAAAGGTGGGCGAATGAATAAGTTGCTTCGCGTGCCCGGCGCGTTTAGTGACTGTTTACCTTCAGTTCACATTTTGCAAGCGCTTTTTTCACGTCCGCATCGCCGGGCGCAACGGCAAGTATCTTGTTGCCGTAGGAGACAACGGCATCGCAATCCGACTTCTGCATCGCGGCGTTGAACTGCTCACGGTTGAAGAAAGTGACTCCGAAATCGCTGGGGGGATCGCCGAAACTCGGATCAACCTCGCGCGCCTTTTGCAGGTGCGCCGTCCCTTCCACCAGGTTCCCCTGCCACATGAGCGCAAGGCCGAGGTTATTGTGGGCCTTAGCATTTCGAGGGTCGAGTTCCAGAACCTTCCTCCAAGCCGCGATGGCCGGCTCCAAATAGCCTTTGGCGGTCAAATCTGAAGCAATATCGAAGAGGCGGTAGGACTCGGCCGCGGGGACATCGATTTTCATCATCCCGTCCGGAGGAATATTCACAAACTCCGGAATATTCACAGCACGATTTGCAGCGGTCGCGTTGTCGATCAGGATCGACGGGCTGTCGTTGCCATCCGCGTCGATGTGTGTCAGAAACATCTGCGTGTAGGGTGATCGGCTCTTCGACGAAAACACCAGCCAATGTCCATTGGGAGAAAAGCTGTGCCACGAGTTCATCAGAGCCGTATTGCAACGCAAGCGCCTCGCCACACCACCTCTCGCAGGCACGATATAAAGTTGGCTGTCCGGTCGCATTAACAGCGCGTTGCGGCATTTTACAAAGACGATCCAGCGGCCGTCGGGTGAGATCTTCGGGAAGCTATTGCTCATGCCGTTGCGCGATGCGCCCTCGATTGGCACCGCCTCGCCGCCTTTGCCGTCGTTGAAAGGTATCTTGTAGAGGTCGAATTGAATCTGCGTCTCTTCAGGAGCGTTCGCGTACTCGGGCATTTTGCCGTCTTCGGGCCGAGGCTCCCTCGCTTCAGCCCGCGCAAAGACGATGTATTTGCCGTCAGGACTCCAGACGGGATTCGTTTGCACGTACCGTGGGTCATCCGCCCCGGGTAATGGTTGGGTTTGGCCCGCGGCGCGGTTGTACCATGCCAGGATTCCGCGCGTCGGGTAAAACACCTGCAAGAAACGATAGTCCTTGAAATTCACGACGAAATAACTACCGGCAAGATCCTTCTTCAATCCTCTCAACATGGTCACGACGTATTTGCCATCGGGAGAGACCTGTGACATGAAACCAACTCTCGTAGGCGCGGCCGTCTGGTCCCCTGGGGATTTCCAAGAGATCACATCCTGATTGCCGATCGACATCGCAGGCTTAATCGGGGTGAGTGCGTACAGCCCTTTGTCGTTCGCCGGACCATCGAGATCCATACCCAGTGTTTTGCCATCGCGGGAAAACGAATGGCAATTTGCGCAGGTGTGAAGGCCCGTGAGTAGCAGACGGCTGCTCGGTTTGGCGATATCGCGCAGACGCCACGACAGCAGGGGCAAATCGGCTTGGGCCAGCGGTTTGATCACGCCATCTTCCTGAGTCGAAGGAATCAACGGCACATCGCGGTAGAAGATTGGCGCCCCTACCGGATCGGACGAGGTTTGAATCGTGACGCTTCCGCGAGAAACAGGACGGTTCAGATCGTTGTTCTGGAAACCGGTGATGGTGATTGTGGCTGGACGGTCCTTTGAGTGTCGCTTGATTGCCTCCCAAATCGCCGCATCCGGTTTCCAGGTGCGCGCTGCAGCTTGCTCAGGTGTCAGCTTGGGCAATTCGTTGCTGGCGGAAACGCATCGTGGATCGATCTCGCCAGTGCTCAACCGCTCGCCTATCGATTTCGCCCGAATGTCAGCCGAACCGTCAGTAAAAGCTACCTCGATCGTCCACACCGCGGCAGTGTTCGAAGGTTCACGCCAAAGGAACGTCGGGGGCGTGATCTCCGGCGGAAAGATTGCTCCTTCCTCGGGGTAATCGACGGCAATCTGAACCAGTTCTGAATTGTCGGGCGGGGAGGTTAGGGAAGAGCGCGAATCGCTGATGCTAGTCATGCGTCTGGCGAATGCCGGACCAGCAACGAAAAAGCCGTCCTGGGTCGAGCTCGCGCCCAGAATCAATAAGCCGAAAGCAACCACGACCCAAGATATCGGACGTGCTCTCAATCCCTTATCTTGCTCGCTTCTGCACACAGGATATCTCCAGCGAATCACTTTTCCCTTGAACCTTCGGCCGCCTGTTCCTCGACCAGCTTAAAGCGACTCCGAGCTTTTTCCTGCTCGCGCACTTTCGCCGTGATCTCTGTCAATCTATGCACAAGTTGGGGTAATTCGGTTTGATCGCCTCTCTTGCGAAGGCAAACGATCAGGTTGTAAAGGGCGGTCTGATCGTCATGGTCAGACGCAAGCGCGAGCCGGGCCGTTTTCTCGGCCAGAGCCGTCTCTCCTGAGCGCAAGTAAAGTTGGGTGAGAACATCTTGTGCCGCGGTCAAATCCGGCTTGCTGCGCACGGCACGTTGTGCGGCAGCTTTCGCTCTCTGAAAAGATGGCGTTCCGGGTTGAACGCCCTTGCGGATCAGGAGTTCAGCGAGCAGATAGTTAAGAGTGGGATCGTCGGGCTCCCTCGCGAGACGGCTTTTAACAATCTGCAGGGACTTGTCCACTTTGTTTTCCTGGAGTAGCGAGATACCCAGTGCAACAGAACTAGCGTTCTCGAGAGGACTCAAATCAGCCGCTTTTCGAAAATCATCGTTGGCCTCGTCGTACTTTTCCATTTGTACTTCAAGCACGCCACGCTCAAGGTAGAGAGGGGCGGCATCGGGCTTCACACGTAATCCGGCATTCAGGACATCGACGGCTACCTTGAAGGCCTCGTGATTCAAGCTGAGAGTGGCCAAGTCCAGATAGTTGTCGACGTTGTCCGGCGCAAGGGCGATTGCCTTCTGCAATGCGTCAACCGCTTGCGGCGTTTGCTGATCGGCTTCGTACGCAGCCGCGATTAGATTCAAAGCTGCCTCCCGCTCTTTTTCCGAGACATCTTCGGTGAGGGGCAACAGAGTCCGAATTGCGTCTTTATTGTGGTGGCTCTGGTATTGGGCCAGCCCGAGGTAATAAAGCGCTTCCGAGTCCTGGGGCCGAAGTTCAGCAATTCTCTGGAACGTGGCCAGGGCTTCCTCGGCTCGATTCAATCGAAACAAACAGGCACCGAACTGCGAGAGAGCTGGAACGTTGCGTTCCACAAGCTCAGGGCACTTTTGGTAGTGTGCGACGGCGGTCGCGCAGTCCTTCCGCTTGAACGCAAGCGCCGCCATCATCGCGTGCGCTGTCTGTTCGTCCGGATTCAATTCAAGAAGTTTCTCCAGGAAAGGCAGTGCGTCGGGGCTGCCGGCCTGAAATTCAAGCTGCGCCGCGCCCTCCAGCGCGGCGATATTTCTTGGATCGATTTGCAGTGCGTGCTCGAACGCTCGCAGGCTCGCTTCAGGCCGGTTTAAACCCTGCAGGGCAATCCCCTGAAAAGTCCAGGCGCGGGCATCGTGCGGGTGCGTTCGAGCCACCTCCTGGGCGAGGGCAAGAGCTTTTGAGTTGTCATGGGATCGAAGCGCCTCTACGACGGCTTGTACCGTAGGAGGTGGGTTCGTTTGCGCCTTCGTGAGCACGACCGGCAACAACCCGCCAGAAATGCACAGAAGCCAGGCTGAAAACCACGATTGCATCGGGACCCCAGGTCGGCCTGAGACATTCTCACGCTTCCCTCATAAACATTGAAGCGATCGTAGCATGTGTCCAACAGTCGTTATGCGGCCCGCCGCTCGACGACAGCCATGCCATCCGACAAGCCAAGCATACTACAACTCCGCTGCGGGTTGGCAGGACGCCGCCGTTCATGCAGAGATGGGGGCATGGATACGGGCCGCTTGTGCGAGCCAGAACTTCTTGTTTAGGCTAGCAAATGCCTCTGCGCAGATTCGTAAACGTGTACCCAGGGACGGCCACAATTCTTTGGTAAGATGTGCCCGTCGTACTTTTGTTCGTACATTCCTATGGATATCCGTGAGATTGCGCGGAGGGCAAGGGTTTCGACCGCCACGGTTTCTCGTGCCATCAACCGCATCCCCACTGTAGACCCTAAGCTTTCCAAGCGTGTTTGGAAAGTGGTGGACGAACTTGGCTATTACCCCAACACCCAAGCGCGAGCCTTGGTCTCAGGAAGAAGCCGGATCTTCGGCTTGATCGTTTCCGAGATTACGAACCCCTTTTTCCCGGAGATTGTTCAGACGTTCGAAAATCTCGCGGTGGAAAACGGGTATGAGATCCTTTTGACCTCGACCGTGCACGATCCCAGGAGGATGGAATTATCAGTCCGGCGCATGATCGAACGCCGCGTCGATGGGGTTGCCATCCTGACCTTCGGTATGGAAGATGTGCTGCTCGAGCATCTTCGTTTCCGAAAGGTGCCACTTGTATTTGTCGATGTCGGCCCCGATACTCCGCATATAGCCAACATTCGCGTCGACTACCAGAACGGGATTCGGCAGGCAGTACAACACTTGGCCGCGCTCCGACATACTCGGATTGCTTTCATCACTGGACCGCTGAACTTGAAATCGGCCTTGGCCAGGAGCAGCGCATTCGTGCAATCCATGGCGGAGATCGGGCTTCCTGCCAACTTGATCGTAGAAGGGGACCACACTCTGGAAGGTGGTATGGGAGCACTCACCAAATTGATAGGCTTGAATACTCGCCCGACCGCAATCCTGTGCTCCAATGACATGACCGCCATCGGCGTCATCAGGGAAGCCTTCGACCACAATATCAAGATACCAGCAGACCTACCGGTCATCGGTTTCGACGATATTCGACTCGCTCAATTTACGACACCGCCGCTGACCACAGTCCAAATGTCGCAAACCGAACTCGCCAAGCTCGCATTCCGAGCGTTGATGAACGAGGTATCCCAAGTATCTCCGAACCATCGGATGAGCGAGTACCGACTCATCACCAACCTGATCTTGAGACGTTCCACGGCGTTGGCGCGCTCCGGTAGCGAGCGCAAGAAATTATCCAAAATGATGTGAGATCCGAGGGGACGCAAGTCACAGCGCCCATTGCATCACTATGTAAGAATGCGCCGGCACCTACAACCTTGCCCGCGCTCCTGCGCAGGAAGGCTTAACAAAGGGCTGAGGGGAAACACGCTGGGGTGCAGCAAAACCGTTCGAGGCCTTAAGGTCGTCTCCTGTCAGCAGCCAAGAAGAGAGCGCAGTAGATGGGGACTTGTCTTCCCACACCAACTCAACTTCGTGAGTCTTAGACAAATCCCGGTTGAGAACAAAAATGCAGACCTTCACTTCCCCGATGTCCACTGTTCCAGCAACATCTAGATACGGGACATCGTCCATGTCGCGCACCTCGTAACCAGGACATTCAACCACGAGGTTCAGGACGGCGCCGCGGGCAAACTGCAACGTCCAACTGTAGGGGTAATAGATCGTTTGCCGGAACAAACCATCCGCGCGGGTGGTGATGGGAGCGATCACGTTCACTAACTGCGCCAGGCATGCGATCTTGACGCGGTCGGCATTGCGGAGCAGCGAATTCACAAGACCGCCGACCAGAAGCGCATCCTCGAGGTTGTAGACCTCTTCGAGCAGATACGGAGCTTCCGTCTTGTGCCCATCGACTGCATCGCCAGACGTGGTTCGATACCAGACATTCCATTCATCGAACGACAGCCACAGTTTTTTCGGCGACCGCTTATGACCGCGAACCAGATCGCAAACGGCCGTGGTCTCTGCAATTTGCTTCTCCATGCTCAGATTCATGGCCAGGTATTGTGACGTGTCGCCGCCGGTCGTCTGGTTGTTACCGAGGTAGCGATGCAGAGAGAGGCCATCGACATAGTCGTAGCACTGTTCCAGCACTTCACGATCCCACTCCAGATACGTGGGCATGAACGGACCGCTGGAACCACAGGCTATCAACTTGAGCGATGGATCAACGTAGCGCATCTGCCGCGCCGCATCGGCCGCTTTTAGACCGTGTTCGGTGGCAGACATATGGCCGATCTTGCCAGGGACCGTCCATTTCGTTGCCCAGGCACCAATGCTGCACCTTGTAGGGGTCGGCTATACCGTGCTGGCGGCGCAGATCGCTCCACTTGGTTCCCTTTTCGACGTTACAGTACTCCACCAGCGCTGCCGCTTCTTCGGCAGTACCGGAACCCAGGTTCAGTCCCATCAAGGGCAGTGTTCCGGCCGCCTTGCACCACGCCATAAATTCATTGGTGCCGAACTGGTTGGACTCGATCGAGTTCCAGGCTTTGTCCAGCACACGCGGGCGGTTCGCCCTGGGACCGACGCCATCCAGCCAGTTGTAGCCGGACACGAAGTTGCCGCCTGGATACCGCACGATCGGTACTCCCAACTGACGGATTTCATTGAGAACATCTTTGCGAAACCCGTTGGAATCGGACGGCTTTGAGCCTGGGTCGTAGATCCCTTCATAGATAGCAGGGCCCAGATGTTCGAGGAAGGATCCGAAAAGATCCGAAAAGATTGCGGTCCAGCGCTGTAATCGTGCGCCGTGTGTCGAGGTAAACGCGTGCGGCAGAGGCCGAACCTGTCGATGTCGTGCTTTGCGCAAAGCCGTTCGGCGCCAACCATGAGCGTCCGCCGAACAGGGTAGTCGTGGCACAGGCCAGCCCCGTGGCAGAGGCCTGTTTCAGAAAGTTACGTCTCGACGTGACGCACTGGTTCATAAGAGGCACCGTCTCGGCCATCCGGAGATAATTTACAGTGAAGGCCTAGAAAAAACTAGCGCGCCGAAGCTAAACTCCGGCTCGCGAAACCGATGCGGCCGCCCCCCGCAACTTCGCGTAAGCGTTTGCGCTAGAATGCGCTCAGTCAAAGCTTCTTATGTCGGCGGCATGGTGGAGACGAACAGGATCCAGGACGCGATGGGTTAGGGACAGATCTGGCACGCCATTGAGTCGACAAGTTCTGGTACTGACTAGCGAGAGGTGTTGAATGGAAACTCGGCAGTTGGGGAATAGCGATCTTCTCATCACTCCGATAGGAATTGGCGCCTGGGCCATCGGCGGCGGAGGCTGGGAAGGAAGTATGGGCCCCCAGAATGACAGCGACTCCGTGCCGGCGATCCATGCCGCACTGGACCACGGCATCAATTGGATTGACACCGCCGCCCTGTACGGTCTAGGCCACTCCGAGGAAATGGTAGCCCGCGCTTTGCACGGCTGCACGCAGCGTCCTTACGTGTTTACGAAATGTGAGCGCGTATGGGACGGGAGCGGCGAAATTGGAGCATCCCTGAAAGCTGCGTCGATCCGGCGGGAGTGCGAGGCCAGTTTGCACCGCTTGAAGGTTGACGTGATTGACCTGTATCAGATTCATTGGCCCGAGCCGGACGCAGACATCGAAGAGGGCTGGACGGAACTGGCCAAGCTGAAGGAGGAAGGCAAGGTCCGTTACATTGGGGTTTCGAACTTCAATGTGGCGCAGATGAAGCGCGCTCAGGCCATCGCCCCGATTACGTCCTTGCAGCCACCCTACGCGGTAGTGAGACGGGAAATTGAGCAGGAAATCCTGCCTTTCTGCGCTGCCGAGAACATCGGCGTAATTGTTTATTCGCCGATGTACGCCGGGCTGCTCACAGGGGCCATGACGAAGGAGCGTGTTGCGAACTTTCTACCCGAGGACTGGCGCCGCAATCTGCCAGGTTTCAGGGAACCGGCGCTCTCTCGTAATTTGCGGCTCGTGGAACTCCTGCGCACCATCGGCAGCCGACACGGCCGTACTGCCGGAGAGGTGGCGATCGCATGGACCCTTAACCATCCCGCCGTGACTGGGGCGATCGTGGGTTTTCGCAACCCACAGCAGGTCGCCGGCATCGTTGGCGCGGGAGAATTCCGCCTCTCGGCAGCCGAGGTTGGCGAAATCGAAGACGCACTTAAACCGGAGCTGCCGCTTAAACGCGGAACGTAGTCTTCCGATGCGCATGCGTTTCCCATGGAAAACATGTTGTTAGCAAGTTAAAATGTCCGGTTTTTGTAGCAAGTGAAATGTCCGGTTTTGTTAATCTCCCGTAGCCGAGGCGGTGGAAAAGTGGGAATCCCGCGTACTTGGCGGGATTTCCAAGCGC
>Ga0187860_1001746_pt1 | contig 18817 bp, 20 predicted proteins | sample June2016WEW_10_4_FD_132981 | JGI IMG/M metagenome (GOLD analysis project Ga0187860, IMG submission 132981) | Peatland microbial communities from SPRUCE experiment site at the Marcell Experimental Forest, Minnesota, USA - June2016WEW_10_40 | ecosystem: Environmental > Terrestrial > Soil >...
AAGGCTAAGCGCGTTCTGCTTGTTGTCCTGCAGCCCCCTTCCACTGTTGACGTAAACTGCCCAACCTAGCTCTTGGGCAATTTTAGCAGTCTCGTCGGTGCTATGATCGTCGCTGACGATTTTTTTGCCGATGTGTTCTGCGGGAATAACTTCATTAATTCGTTGAAGCACGGTTGGCAGAAGCTTGGCGCTGTTGTAAGTCCACATAATCAAATCGATTTTGCCGTTTTTCGCCATCTGCGAGAATTACCTGCCAACGTTTTGGGGTTTACACAAGGGACAATTTATAGCAAAGGCAAAAAAGATGTATTTAATGGTTGCTAAACAATCCATAGGCGAGCAGTTTTTCCCTCTTCAGATTTGTTTGCAAAACAAAGCGGGCTACAAGGGTCAATTGCAAATGAGAAAGCATGTACGTTTTGACCGTAACGTTTTAAACTAAGGAAAAAATTCAGGCAGGTGCCTTCTCTCCAATTCTTCTGAAGTTACGTTTTTCGTCAGTTCGCCCGTCGAGTCAATATCACCGCATAAGGCTCAGTGACTCTAGTGCTCATCATCCTAAAGACTGGATGCACATCAGAGCTTAAGGCTTTTATGCAAAAAAGTTGGAGCTTCAAAACGAAGCTGTTTTATTTTTTCGGTGAATACTATTTTATGGTGATTTTATGATGTCTATGGAGATTTTTGAAGCAATAACTAATAGGAGCAGCATAAGACCTAGAAGAAACAGGAGTTACCGCTGGGCACCGTCGAGAAGCTTATTTAGGCTTCAGGACACTGTAGCAGCTGTTCAAAACATCCTGCTGGTGGCTTACCCGCTTGGTTTAGCTCATGTTGGGTAGGTGCCTTCAAGGAGAAGCAGGTGCGGAAAGTGATTAGGGCTTCTGATAAAATGCGTCGAGTCGCCATGATTCCGGTGGGGTGTCCTGACGAAGCGCCTGAAGCAAGAGGCAGATTATCGTTAAGCGAGATAATGCATAAGGAAACCTTTTGATCTGCTTGAACAGTCAAAGAACCCCAAAAGTAAAAAGCTCTAGCAGAAAAAGAATATATGACTTAGACACCAATCTCTTGGAAAAGGTGCTGGTGAAATAATACGGCTTCATCAAACGCGGAAGAAAACAACAACGAAATGGTTGTTACTCCTTGGGAAGTTAAAGGCAAAGTGGATTATGAACGCTTAATCCGCGAGTTCGGAACCCAACCAATCACACCTGAACTGCTTAGGAAAATAGAAACCCACACCGACAAACTTCATCTGCAGCTTGAAAGACGCATATTTTTCAGCCACCGCGACCTCGACACTGTGCTTGACCTCTACGACAAAGGCGTCAAATTCGTCCTTTACACCGGTAGAGGACCCTCAGGGCCAGTCCATATCGGGCACCTTGTTCCATGGATCTTCACTCTTCACATTCAACAAAAATTCAACACGCGGCTTTATTTCCAGATGACGGACGACGAAAAATTCCTAATAGATGACGACGCCAACCTCAAGGAAACAGGTAAGTTCGCCTACGAAAACGCATTGGACCTAATCGCGTTGGGGTTTAAACCCGAAAACACATTCATAATTTACGACACAAAGGACATTGACTTGCTCTATGACATAACTCTTGAAGTTGCTAAGCGCATCACATATAGCACTGCACGCAGCACCTTCGGCTTTCAAGACAGCACAAACATCGGCTGGGTCATGTGGCCAGCTATCCAAGCCGCCCCATGCTTTTTACACAAGAAACTCACAGGTGAAAATGTTCCAGCACTCATCCCGGCAGCCATCGACCAAGACCCCTACTGGCGAGTAACCCGAGACATAGCCCAGAAACTCGGCTACTATAAACCTGCGCAGATCCACTGCCGTTTCCTACCCGGGCTTGGTGCAGGCGGAAAAATGAGCGCCAGTATGCCTGAAACAAGCATATTTACTATGGATCCGCCGGATATTGTTAAGAAAAAGATTTGGAACGCGTTCACGGGCGGCAAAGGCACCGCAGCAGAGCAGCGGAAAACAGGCGCTGACTCCACAGTCTGCAGCATCTTCCAATACTACTTCTACCTGTTCGAAGAAGACAGCGACAAACTGGCGGAGCGGGAGCGCAGATGCAGAGGCGGCGAAATGCTATGCGGCGAATGCAAAAAAGATATAGCGGAAAAAATCAACAAGTTCCTCGAAGTCCACAGAGAACGACGGGAAAAAGCCAAAGACGTCATCGAACAATATCACATAAAACGTTAACATTTTTTGAGAAAATTTCTTGTATATTCTAAAATTGAACCTGCAGGTTCAAAATTTGAAATATTTTCAGCGGAACGAGGGTTAGTTTGGGCTTGAATTTGTAAATGCAAACTGAAAAGGGAATTTGAAGGCTATTTATTTTGAACTAGTTTGATGTTGAAGCGGATCAGGTTTGAACCAAATGTATGTGGAATACATTGAGAATTTGCGCGTTGGTTGCAGCGGTTTTTGGTTTTTCTTGGAAGCGTTTGAATTGTAAGCAGGATTTTTTTCTGTTTTGCAAAGCTTTTTTCGAGTTTTTACTTTTTATCGCTTTCTTTCCCTTTCCAAACTGCCCTTGACGCAAAAGTAGACAAACTCTCCCCTGAATCTTGTTCAAGGATACCATGTGTAGTAGGTGGCTGACCTTTTTCTCGTGAGCGACCCCCCGATGAGACCGGCAACCGCCGAGACGATGGTTCCTAAAGCTGCTAAAACGCCGCCTATAACATCTATGGCTGTCCCCACCAAGCTGCCGAAAGATCCATGGATAATAAGGCTGAAAAACCCTCCCAGTAGCGATGCGCCCACGAGGGCAAACACCACAATTACTGCTGCGCCAAGCAATCCCGCCAACAAGCCCGATGCCAAGCCACGGATAACTCCTCTCGATATCGCGCCAGCAGCAAACCCGCCGACGAACATGCCTATTAAAACGCCGACAAAAGGTAAGAGAAAGCCAAGAGGTACCCCAATCACCAAAGACAAAACAAAGCCTGCCAAAGCTCCAACCAGAACCTGACCAATTGCACCCATTTATACACCAACTTTAAGCGTAAAGATAATTTTAAGATAAAGCCTTTTCCCAAACAAACCAGTTTACTGCGTCTTTAAGAAGGAAAAGAGAAATAAGCAAATCTGACCAAATAATTTTGTACTAAAAGGTGACTTATTTGTCCGCAAAAACTCAAGTGAACATATCTTCAGCCTACAGGCTGCTTCATCCAATGCACACAGTTCTGGTTTCATGTATCGGAAAAGCAGGCAAACCTAACATAACAACGCTTGCGTGGGCGATGCCGACATCCATCAAGCCGGCGCTTGTAGCCATCAGCCTTGCGCCAACACGCCATTCACACACGCTGATAACAGAGTCAGGCGACTTCGTTGTAAACATCCCCACGTTGGAAATACTGCAAGCTGTCTACGCCTGCGGCTCATTGACCGGACGAAGCTTTGACAAATTCAAGAAAACAAACCTGACGCCGATGCCCGCTAAAAAGGTAAAGGCGCCAGCTATCCGCGAATGCATAGCGCACCTCGAATGCACCGTCCAAGACAAATTTACTACAGGCGACCACACAGTTTTCGTCGGCGAAATCGTTGAAGCCTACGCTGACATAGGCGTATTTGCTGAAAGCTATGATTTGAAAAAAGCCCGCCTGCTCTACCATTTGGGCGGCAACAACTTCGCTGTGCTTGACCCTAAAACCTACAAGCCATAAGGCGCTGAAGACGGTTGCGCCCAGTTTTTCTTGGAGCTTTCGCCACTGGGTTACGCATTTAAGCATCAAATGCGTTATCCCAACGCAGCAAAAAAGTGAGCTGAAATGGCATACGACAGCGAAGAAATTGAAAAATTCCGTTTGTCAGGACGAATTCTGCGTGAAACAAGAGAAGAAATGAGAGCAAACGTTAAAGAAAACATGCTGGTAATCGATGTCTGTGAAAAAACAGAGGGGTTAATCTGCGCTAAAGGCGGCAAACCTGCTTTTCCCTGCAACGTCAGCATAAACGAGGTAACTGCACATTACACTTCACCGCCTGGCGATGTGTCGCGAATTCCTGAAGGCTCCACGGTTAAGGTTGACCTAGGAGTTCAAGTAGATGGTTACGTCACCGACACCGCCTTCACAGTAGCCTTCAACCCTGAGGGCAGGTCAATGACCAGTACCGCAGAGCAGGCTTTAAAAACAGCTATCGAAAACATCCACGGAGGCATGTCCGTGGGAAGAATCGGTGGCTTAATAGAAGCCACGATCAGAAACCGCGGGTTCAAACCCATCTCAAACCTAACAGGGCACTCGGTGGGCAGATACTTGATTCATGCTGGCCTGTCTATTCCCAACGTTTCCGAAACCGTTTCGCTTGCCAAAGTCAAAGCTGGAGAAGTCTATGCCATCGAGCCATTCGTTACTCTTCCTGAAGCGGTTGGTCGCGTTGATGACAGCCCGCAGTCAACCATTTACCGGCTTCTTAAAGCAAAATCCGTTAAAACGGAATCTGCAAAAAAACTACTCAAGCACATCGAGGCCAATTTTAGGACGTTGCCATTTGCCGAAAGATGGCTAATCGGAGTAGTTCCCACAGAGCAACATACGGCGGCGTTCAAGGAGTTGCTTTCTTCAAAAGCAATAATGAAATACCCCGTTTTTGTTGAAGTGAGCCGGAAACCCGTTGCCCAAGCCGAACACACGGTGCTGTTGACTGAAGACAGCTGCGAAGTCTTAACCTAGGCGGCCAAGATGACGTCAGCTGAAGGGTCAATCCTTTACGAACCTAAAAACATTGATGATCTTAAGGTTTTTTTGAATTCTAACAAAGAAAAGTACCATGAAATCTGGGTTGTGTTAATCAAGAAAGAGCATGCAAACCCACAGCCCGTGTCATTCACCGAGGCAGTCGGCGAAGCGATTTCGCAGGGGCTTGTTGATAGCCGCACAAAAACTTTGGATAATATCCGGTATGCTGTTCGTTTTACAAAAAGGAAAAACAAAAAAGTTTAGGCTTTTTTAAACTGCGTATTTCTTTTCTTTGTCTTTGACTTCTTTGTAGATTGCTGTTATCATTTGTTTGTTTGCGCATTTTTGGCATGGCGTGTCAAGTTCTTTGTAGACGTAGTCTCCGCGTTGGAATTCCCGCACTGTTTTTGCGTCGCATCCTACTCCGCTGCATCCTATTGTTGTCATTACTTTAGGAATTTCAATTTTCATTTCTGCAACCTGCCTCCTTGATTGGAATAGCGTGAAACTCGACATTGAGAGGGCGATTATGCCGATGACTGCGAGGACTCCTGCGGCTGCGTAGTCGCCTGATTGGGTTGAACCAGTTGTGGTTGTCCCGCTATAGTATAGGCTGGCTGCTAATATGAGCGCTATGGCGGCTAAGGCCATCACTACTACGACGATCATTGTTATGTAGTTTGAGATTTTTTTGGTTGATGCTGATGTTTGCTCGTTTTTTGCCATTATTTTATCCTCCTATTGTCCGACTCCGATGGAGTTGCCGACACCGACGATTATGACTTTGTCCCCTTCTTTGGTTCTCTCTAAGACGACCGCTCTTATTCGTTCAATGGCTTTGTCGACTGCGTCGTTGATTTCTTTGCGCATAGGTGAAACTGCGTCTCCGATGTCTTCCTTAATTATTATCGCGTAGTTTGGGATCTTGTATTTTGTGAGTTTATCTTCAATTTTGTATTGGTCAACGCCTGGTCCGCCGATTGCGGCGCCAATTCCTTCTGCAACTTCGCCGACGTCTTCGCCCTCTAGCTTTAAGCCTGCATCAATCATTATTACATTGGCGATTTTGCCTTCGTTTTCTTCGATGACTGCTTCAACTGCGTCGCCTGGTTTTCCGACGTTTCCACCTGGGCCTTCAGCTTTTATGATTAAGGCTGTGCGTCCCGCAAAAGGAACTGTTGCCATGACGCAGTCTTTTGGTAGTTTACGTGTTTCATAGCCGTGCATGAGTTTTGCTGCTATCAGTGGACCTGCTCCGTCGCCGATTGGTTGTCCGTACGCGAAGGCTTTAAGGGCGCTTGCGTATGCCTCGGCTTCTTTCATAACCATTGGCAAAATCATTTGTAGCTGCATTATGACGTAGAGGCTTAGTGTTTTTTTGCCTTGTATGTAGTAGTGTCTGACGACTTTGTAGATGAAGTTTAGTGCCATTGCGGCTTCCAAAGTGTTTTCTAAATTGTTTATCTGGACTTCGTCGCTTGCAGGTGCCATAAGTTTGACTTCATCTTTCATGCGTTCGTCTCTGACGTCAAGGATGTGATCAAGTTTGTAGACGACTCCGGATGGATCCATGTTTTGGGGTCCAATCGTGAAGTACTCTAAGAATCGGTCGACGCGAGCCGAAGGGTCAGCGGTTGGTTTGCCAATTTCTTTTATGGCTTCGATGGTGACTTTTCGGCCTTCTTCTTTGATGTACTTGAGTTTATGAAGCGAGTTCTCTACCTCGCGGATCATAACGTACATTTGGATCCTTTGACCATAGAAAATCAAAACTATGAAGAACACGTATGAAAGTAAACTTAGATATGTTAGCCACGTGTTTGAGCCGCCGCCAAGCTGACTTGCGTGAACTGGCAGGGCTACTGTCATTACTCGAGTAAATGCCTCGGCTATTGGAATAAGACTCAAATGTTACACCACTTCTCAAAAACAATTAAAGCTTAGTTATAAAGCTATGCCAAATCTACCCGCGAAATTTTAGGGAGAAAAGTGGTTGCCAGCTTTCCCAGGTTCACGTGGCCTAAGACCACACTACAGCTGGAAACGGAGCACAGTTTAACTTCTGAGTTCGGAATGGGATCAGGTGGAACCCGTGCCCTTTGACCGGCAGACCAACCATTACACCTAAACAATGCATTATTAACCTTTCGCTTTTTGCCTGCTTCTTCCTTGGGAAAAACATGGAATTTCGTATGAACGCGGTTTTCTTCAATTTTAGCCTGCTATACCATTTGTATCGTGTTTCCTATGGCAGAGAGCGAAGAAAATTTAAGATAACCAAAGTAATAGGTTGTTGGGGAACCAATGGAATGCTTGATTCGAGAAAAAGAGGAAATCTTCGAATAGGCGGATTTGCGGGTATATTAGCACCTATACTTGCGTTCACTTGCATACTATTATCTGTGGCGTCTGACCCCAAATTTAGTTGGACAAATAACGCGTTAAGCGATCTGGGCGTTGTAACAGGCGTCACAGGACCTCTTTTCAATTTTGGGCTCTACGCCAGCGGGCTTTTAGGGCTCAACTTTGCTATGCTTGGTTTGTTTAGCTATCTTCGGAAAAGCTTAGTCGGGAAAGTTGGCGCTTCTGCCTTTTCAGCGGCAACAATAGCGCTTATCGGTATCGGCGTTTTTAACGAAAGCTTCTCTGGAACCCACTACGACTTTTCGGTAGCATTTTTTGTCCTGGCGCCCATTTCATTATTCATTATTTCAGCCTCGTTTGCTGTTGCAAAGGAGAAATGGCTATCAGTTTTTGCGGTATCAATTGGAGTTATTGCTGCTTTGCCTTGGCTTCTTCTGTTTGCTTTTACCTATGTCCCGGGAGTAGCTATCCCGGAAACTATTTCAGGGCTTGCTGTTTCAGCCTGGATTATCACACTTGGTTTGAGAATGATAAAACAAGCTGAACAATAATTACTTCATGTTTTGATGGCAACATCCAAGTACATCTGAGCGCAGCAAAAAGACGAAAACGACGTCTTCCAGCCTTTCTCATTAGAGTACTTGACGGCTTCCTCACTGGGAAAAGCGATGGCATCTACCCCCGCCTTCAACGCTAAAACGTCGGTTTCCCCTCGCGCCTTGCCTTTAGGTCTCATGCAACCAAGAATCAACGGCACCTTTGGAAACATCATGCGGGCTGCGGCGACGACTTTAGCTATGTCCCAAGGCTTGGGCGGCGTCGTTTTCTCCATAGCTGTCCCCGGTATAGGCATGAACGCTATCAAAACAACTGCAGAAGGCTTCACGTCGGCTACTATTCTAAGAGCGTCTAATTCCCCGTCCAGTTTACCTTCGTTTAACCCTACGATGATGTGGGGTACAAAGTTTAGTTTCGACTTGTCAAGAGCTTTCAGAGACTCAACGTAATCTTTGGGGGTTATGTTTAGGCTGAGGGCTTTCTTTATTGTTTCAGCTGAGCCGATGACGTCAATCAAAGCGGCGTCGACTCCCGCCTTCTTGAGTGCAGCGGCCGATTTAGAAGTAATTACTCCTGTGTGTACGAAAACGGTTAAGCCGAGTTCTCTCTTCACCTTCTCGATAGCATCTGCGAACTCCTCAAGGGGTACTGAACCGTCGGGCAGGCATCCCCCGCTGACGAGACAGCCTACGGCGCCCTTCTGCTTAAGCTTCGCACATAAGTGAAACAATTCTGAAGGCGAGAGCGCTGGATGCATGGTTTCGAGGACTTTGCCGCCGCAGTGCTTGCAGTTTAGCGCGCAGCGGGTTCCCGTTACAGAAATTGTTGGGAAACTCGACGGGGAAGAGCAGAAAAATTTTGTTTTGTAGTAGGCGAAGCTTGGCGCGTAAAAGCGGATTTCTCGGGTTTGACGCGTGAAAAACCCCGTTTCCAGCATGTTTAGCAATTCTTTTTTGTCTAGTTTCCAGATTGTTTCGGGGGAGGGCAGCTGCATGTTTTTCAGTTTAAGAATTCTGCCTCTCGCTTAATAGTTTAGCGTCGCTTCTGTGTTTTTGCTTATTGTTTCTGTGTTCGTGAGTGATTTTTGTGTGGTGGAAAATTCTGTGATTTTTTTATTTGTGTTTTGGGTTGCTTTTCTTGTTTAGGGCTAGGATTGTCTGCAGGTTGAGTCAAAAAAAGTCAAGGAAAGTCAAAATAAGTCAAGAAAAGTTAAAAAAAGTCAAAATAAGTGAATGAAAGTCAAAAGGACTAACCCGGCGTCTTAACTAAAATCTGCAGAGTGTGATTTTTCCAAATAAAAAAAAGAGTGAAAACTAAAGTTTATGCCACTTTGACTTTCCGTTTTTGTTTTGGCGTCTTTTTGGGAAGCGTAATTTCCAGAACACCCGCTGCAAGATCGGCGCTAACTTCATCTGCTTTTATTTCTTCAGGCAAATCCACTACTCTGTAGAATGTTTTGCAGGCACGTTCTTTACATAAATACTCATGTTCTTTCTTATCGTATTTCCATCCCACAGCACCCGTAATTACAACAGAATTTTCGTCCACGTCAATTTCGATGTCCTCTTTTTTGAAACCAGGCATTTCCGCTTTCAAACGGTAATCTTTTTCATTGTCTTCAACATCTACAGCGGGAATTCGCGTTTCAGGCAAAATCGACATTGCTTTATCCCAGTACGATGGGAAAATGACGTCTTCAAAATCCCTTCTGAACCGCTCGAACGTGTCGTCAAAGGCTTGATAAAGATCTGAAGGATCAATTGGAGCTAAAACGCTCGAGGTTTTTCGGGCTTTGCTTATCGAAGATGGCTTTTTCTTTGCAATTGTTATCTCGGTTTTTTTAGAAGTTTCCTCTTTTTCGACTGGTTTTTTCTTTTCAGCCATTAAAAATCGCCTATTTATAGAAATATATTTTCCGAGATTTATTTTTTGCTTTTTTTGTTACTTTGCGGCGATAACTGTGATTGCATCAAGGTGAGAGAGCAAAGGCGGCTTCCACCGGAGTGGTTGTGGGTTCAGTTTGTGACAACATCATTTTATATTAATTTTAAGCAATAGTAGAAAGCGAGAAGTGTAAAACTAAAGGCAATGGTTGTTTGAGCGGGTTCGGCTGCTAATACCTAATAAAGTGTTCCCCTAAAGCTTTTACACTTTACCTTATTAGCGCCCGGCCAAATCTGCTTAAAACTATTTTTGCCCCCAATATCATTTTCGTGGGTCACAGGTAGGGAATTCTGGATTCCATGCGTTATATTAAATAGTCAGTTAGAAAAACTAATTGTTAGAAGATGCAACTAATATGACGTTGTCCCCTGAAGAGGCTGCACATGAGCTACTTGAGGTAATTCCAATCGTCATGAGAGACATACGCTCTGAAATGCGCAGCCGAAGATCACCAGACCTAACAGTTCCTCAATTTCGTACCCTCGCTTTTGTAAACCGAAACGTGGGCTCCTCGCTTCTGGAAGTAGCAAACCATCTAGGGCTAACCCCACCTTCCACGTCTAGGCTGGTGGATGGTTTGATTGTTCGTAGTCTGATGACAAGGGAAGATCATCCTGATGACAGACGACGCGTAAAACTAACAATCACTCATCTTGGACAAAAAATCTTGGAAACATCGCGTCAAGATGCCCTAACCTACTTGGTAGGCAAACTGAATAGGATTAATGCTGATGACCGAGAAGTCATAGTTAAAGCCATGAAAGCTCTGCAACCCATCTTCACTGAAGGTGTAAAAACTGAAACGGTGAGGAAGTAAACTATGGCTATTCTCACAACCGAGCACCTTACTCGTCGCTTCGGAGAGCTGACAGCGGTTGATGATTTGTCAATATCGGTTGAGGAAGGTGAAATATTCGGTCTCCTTGGTCCAAACGGCGCGGGTAAATCAACAGCAATCAAAATGATCATCACTCTTTTGCCTCCATCTGCCGGCCGCGTAACTGTAGGAGGGTTCGATTTAGTGCATAACGCAAGCCAGATAAGAAGACTTATTGGTTATGTACCTCAAATCCTCTCGGCTGATGGCACCCTAACCGCACGTGAGAACCTCATGGTTTTCGCGAAGTTATATGATATTCCAAGAAGTGAACGTTCCAAACGAATCGACGAATCCTTGGCTTTAATGGAGCTCACTGACGCTTCTGACAAGCTTGTGAAAAATTTTTCGGGCGGCATGATTAGACGTTTAGAAATTGCGCAGTCCATGCTGCATCGACCCAAAGTCTTGTTCCTGGATGAACCAACCATAGGTCTTGATCCAGTCGGACGGAAAACAGTTTGGGATCACATTCAAAAACTGCGTAGCAGCTTTGGCACCACCATTTTTCTTACAACCCATTATATGGAAGAGGCAGACAAACTTTGTTCCAGGGTGGCGATTATGCACTTGGGCAAGTTGGCTGTTATCGGTGCACCAGCTGATTTGAAGAGGTCTCTGAACGTGGAGGAAGCGACGCTTGAAGACGTATTTACCCATTACACTGGGGGACTTCTTGACAGAGGAGACAACTACAGGGAAGCTAGGTCGACAAGACGCACGGCAAAGAGGCTCGGATAAATGGCTGTAAACAGATTAAAAAATACTGGCAACTCGATTAGTTGTTTCGTCAGTAAGACGCTGAGCATAGCAGAAATGGAGGTACGGAAACTTCGCCATGACCCAACAGAACTGATTACTCGCGCCGTGCAACCAGCACTTTGGCTGCTGGTCTTCGGAGAAGTTTTCACAAGAGTACATATCATACCGACGGGTAATTTGCCGTACATATCGTTCATGGCGCCGGGAATTCTGGCTCAAAGCGTGCTTTTCATAGCAATCTTCTATGGCATAGCTGTCATATGGGAACGAGATCTGGGGATTCTCCATAAATTCTTGGTCAGTCCTACTCCTCGGGAAGCGCTTGTTCTTGGAAAAGCTTTGTCCGCAGGAGTCCGCGCTCTTTCCCAAGTAATAATCATATATGCTCTGGCTGTACTGATTGGAATTGGCATCAACTGGAACCCAATAAATCTAACACTGGTTGCAGTCGTTGCAATATTAGCCTCGGCGCTATTCTCAACATTTTCACTAATCATTGCATCGCTGGTGAAGACTCGAGAACGCTTTATGGGTATAGGCCAAATTCTCACTATGCCTCTGTTTTTTGCCAGCAACGCGATCTATCCCCTTTCTATGATGCCCAGTTGGCTGCAAGTAGCTGCTCGAGTTAATCCCCTCACTTACGCGGTAGATGCAATACGGGGTCTCATGATTACCGGTGGAACAAGCACATATGGCGTTGGCCTGGATTTGTCTGTGCTTTTCGTAGGCGTGGTAATTTTGATCTTAATTGGAGCAAAGTTGTATCCGAAAGTGATTGTTTGAAGCTGCAATCTTGGTAAGCTCTGCCAGCTTAATTTGAACGTTTTCAATAATTTTTTTGAGCATATTCTTGTTTTTGATCTATTTTGACTCTTGAAACATCTCTTATATTGTGACTCTCGACATCATAAGTCAACTAAAAAGGAGAAGGAAAAAACATGCAAAAAAAACAAATCGTAATAATCGCATTTCTAGTTGCCCTATCAATAAGCGCACTAACAAGCATTCCAGTAAAAGGCTGCGAAACTAACGGCACCTACAGCGCAAGTATAACGCCAACAACAACCGATGCAGGTTTAACTCACATATCATACACCATGACATTTACCAACACCGGTAGCACCAGCATGGGCTCCGGAACCATAACCATCCCCTCAGGCTACAGCGCCGTTTCATTGACTAGCGTAACAGCATCAGGAGCACAGACATGGACAGGATCAATATCTTCATCTACAATAAGCTTTTCAGCAAGTTCCTCCAGCCAGGAAATAACCACCCACCAAACTGTAACTGTGGTTTTGACTGCGACAAATCCCGCTTCTGCAGGATCATACACCTGGAAAACCGCAGCTTACAGCGGAATAAGCCAAGGCGGGACAGCATTTACCGCAGATCCAGTCACCGTAACTGTGAATAATGGTCCAACTGTGAGTCTGTCGCCTTCTTTGTGGACAATGCAACCGAATCAGCAAGAGACCTTCACTGCAACTGCTTCTGGCGGTTCAGGTACCTACCCGAGCTACCAATGGTATGTCGATGGATCTGCTCAAAGCGGTCAGACAGCTTCAACATTTAGTTTTGGTCCTGCACCCGAAGGTTCTTACTCTATTACTGCTACAGTTACTGACAGCTTAGGTGCAACTTCAGCTCCGTCTTCTGCGGCAACAGTCACTGTAAATCAACTTACAATAACCGTCACTCAAACTGCTAACGGTTTAATTACTCCTGGAACAAGCAACGTTAACTATGGAGACACACCAACATTCAACATCACACCAGCCTCTGGTTGCTCTATCTCAAGCATAACTGCTGACGGTGCGTCAGTACCCATCACTTCACCATCAGGCCAAGCTTACCAGTTTAGTCCAGTTTCAGCCAACGGTTCATTAACTGCAACTTTCGCCATCAACACGTACAACCTCATCGTCAATGTCGGCGTGGGCGGTTCCTCAAACATTGCTTCTCAAGCAGTAAACGTGGGTTCAGTAGAGAACTTTGCATTCACTCCAAACACAGGCTACAGTGTCTCCGACGTCATAGTCAACGGAACCATTGATAAAGAAGCCGTCAGCACTTTGAGTCTGACAATTACTGGCGATACCACGGTCAGTGTAAGTTTTGCACTCAACACATACACAATTACAGTCAATCAAGGCGCTAATGGAGTTATTGCACCAGGAACATCCACAGTTAATTACGGCGCTACACCAAGCTTCACAATCACACCAAACTCTGGCTACTACATCGCGAGCATAACTGCAAACGGCTCAGCAGTGACAGTTACTTCATCTTCTGGTCAGACTTACCAGTTTAGTCCAGTTTCAGCCAATGATTTAATAACTGCAACTTTCGCGTCGAGCAGCAACACGCAAACTTCAACTCCAACACCAACACCAACTCCGACGCCAACACCCGCCGCAGCGGCACCTCAAACACAAACAATCACGCCAACTCCAACACCGACAGTGAAACCAACCCCAACACCAACAGTCAAACCAACTCCAACACATACACCTACACCAGCTCCGACAAAAGTTCCAACCGCTACCCCACACACAACACCTTCACCAACACCATTGTATGTCGTCCTTATCGCCGTCATAACCTTCGCAGCAATCATCATACTATTACTACTCATGCTAGCAGTCAGACGTTCAAAACAAAAAATAAATAAGGCATTACCAAACCCTCAAACACCCCTTTAACAGCCCATTTTTTCGGGCTCTTTTTCTTAATTTTTTAGGCACTTTTTCTTAGCTTCTGTTTTTTAAGAGAAAATTTTTATGTGAACAAACATCACTTAACATTATGACTAAATTCCTTTCTTGCGGGGAACTCTATGAAACTATCCAACAAAAATCCATAGAAGCCAAAGAGATTCTCTGGATATCCTCCCCGTATCTAGGATTAGACGCACACACAATTTTTTCCCAAGAAATCCTGAAGAATCCTCCAACAGACATACGATTCGTTTTCAGAGTCGACGAAGCCGCTGTCAAAGAAGGGAAAGTCAATCCCTATGAAATACAGTATTTCATCGAGCATTTTAAGAGCGGCAGTGTAAGGTCACTTGACGGTTTTCATTCGAACATTTACATTTTTGACAATGCTGCCTTGATCACTTCAGCAAGCTTGACAAAAACTGCTTTTGAAAACAACGTTGAAAGTGGAGTGCTTCTTGAAGGGACAGAAACAGATGTAGTAAAGAGCTTTTTTGATCAAAGTCTTTGGAACCACGCAAAAACGGTAAGCGACCTAAAAAAACTCAAGCAAGCATGGAATATGTCCCAAAAGATTGTAAAGAGCAGTAATCTGAAGAAGCTAAAGCCTCACACAATAATCAAAGATTGGACCAACGATTACAGCTGCACATGGTACATCGGTATCCTCAACCGAATCCCTGCAAAAACCGAACGCAAGATAAAGAAAGAAACAAATTGGCCACCTACTGTCTCGCTGGTCGGAGACATCGGGTACACCTGCTTCAAGGAAATTAAACGCGGCGATCTAGCATACATAGCCGACTTGAGCAAAAAACGCGGCAAAATAGAAATTGAATTGGCACGAGTCTTCGACAAAAGCAAGGTAGAAACAGATCAAGGAGACCTCCATCTTGCCATTGAACAAGAACATGCCTATTCACTGGAGAGGCAGCAATTCTATGAAATGCTAAGTAAAGCTGACATCAAGTCTAGAAGCTGTGAAAAATCCGTCAATGGGGACCAACTAAAAATAATCGTCGATACGCTCGCTTCTATCAAGCGCAAAAGGAAACCTAAACCTTAGACCTATTTCTTTCAATTTTTTTCTTCCTTTGTCTCAGGCTTTCTATTGGCTAATTTTACTTGCTTAAACATGGTCAACGAAGGCTCCTGAAGATGCCTTCTGCTTTTCAACGTATTCCAAGGCAGATTGCTGTGGTTTTTTGCTTCTGTTTTTTTGCATTGATTTTTGCATTTTTCATGACTCCTGATGTTTAAGTGCCCTTGCTCAATCTTTGTAGGAGAGAAAAACCAGTCAAACGAAGTTCGCTCCTGCATTTGTTGCAGCGAATGCTCAGTTCCTCCAAACCCTGATCACTCACATAGGCTTCCAAGATAGAAAAAGCCTCTTCGCTGGGATCATCAGGAGATATTTTGTTACCACATCTTGGACATGAGAAATCTCCGTTGCCATCTATCTTGGTCAAATCCAACACATACACCTGTATTTGCTTCACCCTTCAAACCTCCACGTTTTCAATTTTCAGTTTCTTTTAAGCCGAAAGATTATAAAACAATATTCCAGATTTGCACTCAAATCTTAGCCAAATCCATACCATATAACCACCTACTCTTAGCCGCGAAACATTGCAAAATGGAATTATTATCCGGCTGATTTTCGTCATTGGCGACGCACTTGACTAAAAGGCGTCATTACGTTGACTTTAATCCTAACAAAAAAGAGACTGGGATCGTTGGATCCAATATTTCTGATAAAACGTTCTGTTTTTCCGAAATCTGTTTCAAAAATTGGAGGAAAGAGGTCGATTTAAACCTCATTAAGTATTTTTTACATCTTAGGCTTCATCATGTTAGGTTTCATCATGTTCCAGATGAATAGTATCAGAGCAACAATTAGCAGAACGAACCCTAGCCAAAATATGCCTAAGCCTACGCCTTGACCTGAATGGGCGCGTGCAACCGATGCTCCGACGAGCACTAAGATTATTCCTAAAACATCCAAAAGAATTGCAACCATTTGGTTGGTACTTGCTAACATTTTGTTTTCAGTCATTCAGAAATCACTACTTTTCAAGGTTATTTTTTTATATTTAAAGTTACTGGTTGCCGAGATACCTGTAAAATATGACAAAAAATAAAGAAACCGCTTTGATTTAACTGGTTGTTTGAGAAGTGTAGGTTGAGTCTAAGCCTTAACATGTTCGCGGTCCATTGAGACTTTGTCTTTGTCGCTGCACAGTCTTTCACCGTTTTGACTGCGCCGCTCAATGTCTCACTGCAACATATAGTGATGCTCAGCCCATCAAAGCATTGTCTTTGTCGTGTATCAATTTTCCGCTGTTTCAATTGACACACTCATTGCCTCAATGCACTGCGTCCAATGTTCAGCCCATCGAAACAGAGTTTTTGTCGCATACCAACTTTTCGCTGTTTTAATTGGTACGCTCTTTGTCTCGATGCATCGCTTTTAAAGCGTGCTCCTCAACCTACATCATCCTAATACTGCTTGCTTGAATATAACAAATTTTACACAAAAAATCGGCAATTGAACCTACTTTTTGTTTAGTAAAGACGTTCTTTCTACTCAACTGGGGTTGTCCCAGCTAAAATTGGGTGAAGAAGTTTTTACGCTTGAATTATCTCTTGACATAAACTTGTCAATTTGACATGGATAGCGCAATTTTTTTAGAAAAAATGGAATTAAGCGGTTAAGAATCAAATACACAGCGCGAAAGAAGCCAGTAGCTTTTGTATTATTTTTCTGGGGAAATAAGTCTAATATAGTCCTTTCAAAACTGTTTAGAATGAAAGGAGAAGACCACAGTAGAGTAGCGTTTTCTCTATTTACGACGCATTAACCTTTAGATACGATAGGTCGGGTTATCGTTTAGTTGGCGGCAGCAAATATGAATGGTTCGTTTCAAGATAGAATTGCTAAAGAAAGAAAGTTTGAAGAATCCTTAAGTGAAGCAATAGACGAGGCATTGACTCAATTAGGCGAACCAATAAAAAATGCTTTGTATTTGCAGCTAGAAGATAGACTTAACATCCAACGAAGCGAAATTCCCCATCACGTTAAAGAATTTAGCGATTTTTTAAGTACGACTTTCGGCTTAGGAGCTGCTCGCTTTGAAATAAAATGTATGCAGAAACTTCACTCAAAAATAAACGTAAGAATTCAAATGACTGAAGACAATTATTCTATTGACAAATGGGTAGATGATGGTCTGACCTTCGAATACTATATCAACAGAGCACGCGAAAATTACTGCAACCCGCGTTAAGTGCTTGAATATTATGCTTCTTTTCGTTTCGGCCAAGATCCAAATCGATGATTGAAATTAATACACTTTGTTAGCTTTAGTTTGTGGTTATGGTTGTGTCGAAGCTGAAATTTGTTATTCCACTTACGGTTGCGCACACAGTCAAGGTTAGTTCTATAGGAATCACCTGGCCTGCGCTGAGGACTTGGCCCGAGTAGTTCCATTTTAGGGATATGTTATTCATGGCGGTGGAGGGGTTCCAGTTTGACGTTTCCAATGATAACGGAGCCGCTGAATTGCCTTCATTCTTAATGTAGATAGTCAAGGTAGTGTTTGAACCAGCTTCCACTGATCCCCAAGGCAGCGAAAGAGTCCTGTTTGTACAGGCCTGGTCCCAGTAGATTCCTGTTCCAACGCCGTTCACGGAGCTCGCATAGACAATTGTTTTGCTCGAACCGCCAGAAGCAACAAAGGCGCCGAAAGCAACGATAGTTAGTAGGCATATTGCAGCCGGTATTGTTTTTCGGTAGGACATTACATCGCCCCCATAGTCTTATATCATAATAAACACTACAGAATGGTTTAAACAAATGTGGGTGTACCATCACTACAACAAAGTCAAAACTGTTAAAGAGGACCCAGTTCGCGAAATATCCCGCCATTGTTTATTGTCAACATCGTTTTTTGTTTCTACTTGGTTATGCTCAACCGTACTAAAACTGCTGCAAAAACAATAGAATATTCCCGCAGAGTTATCAATTTGAGCCGTTTTGCGACGGGTCTTTAGCCCTCTGTGCTTTGCAAATTGGTGAATTTTGGTTCTCAAAAATGCTCAAAAGCTCCTTTGAATGATAAGCTGTCTAATGATCTGATATGGCTACCAACAATTGTCACAGTCGGTTCGAAGCATCAGTTAACCTCTTTGTTGATCCATCTCTGAAGACCCAAATTATTAATGCGCTTTCAAAGGTCGAAAACATCGAAGAGATTTACGAAGTTAAAGGAGAATTTGATATAGTATCGATTGTTTCGGCCTCGAGCGTAGAAGAATTCCGCGATATCTTATAAAAAAAGATCGCCAAGATCAAAGGCGTCAAGAGCATCATAACATCCGTTGTGCTCAAAGCGCACAAACGCCACCCCTATGCATTAACAAAGCCTTTCAAGAAATTGGCTCCCTGAAAGAAAAAGTGCTCTTTCTGGTTTTATTTATTCTTTCATGTTTACTTTGAGTTTTAAAAAGTTAGCTTTTGCAGAATAAAGCGGCTTTTCTCCGATTGTTTTGTGTTTTTGAGATAAGGGGAGATAGATGTGCATATTATGAAACGTTTTATTTTCTTAGAGGCGAGTTAGCATAAAGCGAGTTGGAAGGTGAATAGGGTGAAAGAACTGAAGGCTGTATTTGAAAACGAAGAGGCCGTGAGATTATTAGATTATTTCCAATCCTATAAAGAAATTGTCAACAAGCATGCAATATCTCACGTCACCAAATGATGATCTAAGAAAATAACAAGAAATATGGTTATGAAAATGGGAAAAAAGAGTTAGGTTTTCGGGTTTAGTTGTTTTTGGAGTTCTTTTAT
>Ga0187860_1001750_pt1 | contig 18795 bp, 15 predicted proteins | sample June2016WEW_10_4_FD_132981 | JGI IMG/M metagenome (GOLD analysis project Ga0187860, IMG submission 132981) | Peatland microbial communities from SPRUCE experiment site at the Marcell Experimental Forest, Minnesota, USA - June2016WEW_10_40 | ecosystem: Environmental > Terrestrial > Soil >...
CACGGCGGCGCTGTTCCTGCTCGTGGCGATGATCTACCGGCGCTCGGGCAGCTTCTCGACGAAGGACCTCACGGGTCTCCAGTCAAAGGCGCCCGTGCTCGCCGGCATGTTCACCGTGGTCATGCTGGCGTCGATCGGCGTGCCGGGCCTGAACGGGTTCGTCGGCGAGTTCCTCATCCTGTCGGGGACGTTCCTCACCCACCGCTGGTGGGCGGTTGCCGCCACCGGGGGCGTGATCATCGCCGCCGTCTACCTCTTGTGGGCCTACCAGCAGGTCTTCCACGGCACTCCGACCGAGCGCGTAGCAACGTTCAAGGAGATCACGTGGCGTGAGAGCGCCTATGTCGCTCCGCTCATCGCGTTGATCGTGCTCCTCGGGGTGTTCCCCGGCCCATTGCTGTCCCGGATCACCCCATCGGTCGACCTCCTCGTCACTCACGTCGAACAAGTCGGCCACGCACCGGTACCGCCGGCAGGACAGCCGGCCGTCAAGGTCGCCCTCAAGCCGGTAACCCCACAAGGTGGCTCCCGATGAGCTTGTTCGCACTGCTGGCTCCGATCCCCTCCGTGCACATCGACTACACGGCGATCCTGCCCGAGCTGATCTTCATCGGCGGTGCACTCGTGTTGTTGCTGGCCGGTGCGCTCAGGGTCCGCCAGATCCCGACGGTGCTCTACACGGCCGCGACCGTGGTGATCTCCGTGGCCTCGCTCGTGAGCTCGATCGTGCTGTGGAGGACTGTCGCGGTTCACGGGCCGTTCGGGGCGATCTCCGACTCGCTCACCATCGACGGCTTCTCCGTTGCGTTCATGATCCTGGCCTCGTGCATCCTGGTCGTGGCGGCCTCTGTCGCCGACGGCTATCTCCGTCGCGAGGGCATCGTCGGCCCCGAGTACTACGCGCTGGCGCTGCTGGCGGCGTCGGGAGCGATGCTGATGGCGTCAGCCAACGACCTGATCGTGATCTTCCTCGGGCTCGAGATCATGTCGATCCCGCTGTACATCCTCGCCGGCTTCGACCAGCGCCGCGCCGAGTCCGGTGAAGCAGCCATGAAGTACTTCGTCCTCGGGGCATTCTCGTCGGCGATCTTCGTCTACGGCATCGCGCTCACCTACGGGGCGACCGGCTCGACGAACCTGGCCGAGATCGCGTCGTACCTGGCCAACAACCTCATCACGTCCAACGGCCTGCTGCTGGCGGGGCTGGCGTTGCTGCTGGCGGGTTTCGCGTTCAAGGTGGCGGCGGTCCCGTTCCACATGTGGACGCCCGACGTCTATCAGGGCGCCCCAACGCCGGCAACGGGCTTCATGGCGGCGATCGCCAAGGTGGGCGGGTTCGCTGCGCTGCTCCGCGTGTTCTTCTCGACGTTCCACTCGCTGGCAGTGGACTGGCAGCCCATCTTGTGGGCCATCGCCATCGTCACGCTGCTCGTGGGCGCCGTGCTCGGCCTTGTCCAGCGTGACATCAAGCGGATGCTGGCCTACTCGTCGATCAACCACGCGGGCTTCATCCTGCTCGGTTTGCAAGCTGCCACCGCCTCCGGAATCGCGTCGAGCCTGTACTACGTATTCGTGTACGCGTTCTTGGTGCTCGGCAGCTTCACGGTTATCGCCGTTGTCGGCGGGACCGGGGATCGCGACCACTCGTTGGAGGACTATCGAGGCCTTGGCCGCCGCCAGCCTGTGCTGGCGCTCTGCTTCGCGATCTTGCTGCTGGCACAGGCGGGGGCGCCGTTCACGACTGGATTCCTGGCGAAGCTGTACGTGGTCGAGTCCGCCGTCCAGGCGCACTCCTACGCGCTCGCTGTCATCGCCATGCTGTCGGGAGCCGTGGCGGCGGCGTTCTACCTCCGTGTGGTGTTCCTGATGTACGGGTCCGGTGGGGCTGTGGTCGAGACGCAGGCCGGCGGCGTGCCCGAGGTGGACCTGGCGGCCCCGGAGGCTGCCGGCACGGCGCCCGCCGGCGCCCTCGCCGTGGCCGTCGCCGACCCGGCCACCGCCACCGTTGCCGTCACCGCTCCTGGGTTCGGCCTCGCTCGCCTGCCGATCCCGCTCGGGAGCCAGATCGGGCTCTTCCTCACGGTCGGGTTCACGCTCGTGTTCGGGATCTGGCCGGGACCGCTGTTCTCGTTCGTGCACGCTGCCAGCTTGGCGTTCTGACCCATGCGCGGTATCGCCGGGGTCGCCCGGTCAGCGGAGGACCGGGCCCGGCTCGGCGCCATGATCGAGTCGATGGCGCACCGGGGCCGCGAACGGCCGCGGCCGCGCTCCCCGTTACTTGCTGTCGCCCGACTCCACGGCGCTCGCCCCGGGCCCGACCGTCTCGTCACCCGCTTCAGACCCGGCGCCCACACCCACCGGCACGAGGAAGCGCCCGATGAGCGGAAGCTCCCAGAAGCTCTCGGCCTTCGCGATCGCCAGTGCCGCTGCGAGCGACTGCTCGGCGGAGTCCCAGACGACATAGCGCGGTAGCCATTCCGGGTCGAACTTGGCGTTGAAACGCCAGAGCGACTCGATCTGCATCGAGTCGGACATCCGGCGGAGCAGCCAGCGCTCCAGCTTCGTCGAGATGCCGTCTCCGGCTTCGCCGGCGAGGACCGCCCGCATCATGGCGAAGTTGAGCCCGAGCTTGGCATGACCGTCGTCGCGCAACCGCTCCATCGTGCGGACGAGGATGAAGTCGAACAGGCCGTTCGGGTGGTCGCCGTTGTCGCGTCGCATGAGATCGAGCGAGTAGCCGCCGATCCCGGGTGCGGGGACGAACTGGCAGAACGCCACGGGCCGCCCGTTGGGGTCCGACGCGACGGCGAGGATCAGTCCCGAATCGTGCGGGTCGAATATCCGCCCGAGCGTCATGGAGAAACCCCTCTCCACCCCTCCACGCCGGCTCTGGGTCATCACGTCCCGCAGGGCTTCGGCAAGCTCCGGGTCGCAGTCGGCGGGGTCGTGGAAGCTGATGGTGTAGCCGTATTTGGCGATCCGGTTGACGGCCTGGCGCAGGCCCTTCTTCGACCCTCCGGCCAGCGACATCGTGCGGACGTCCACGACACCCTCGTCGCCGATGTAGAGGTCACGCATCCCGGACCGGTGGTAGATCGGCAGCCAATCCTGGCCGGCCGCGAGTACCGCCACGGCCCAGCCGTGCTCGTCGGCAAAGCGCCGGAACGCCGCCCACAGACGGGCGCGCTCTTCGAGTGGGCCGATCGGATCCGGCGAGACCAGGCAGACCCCTGAGCGGATCGCATAGGCCACGACGCTGTCCCGATCGAAGAAGTGCTGCTTGTCACTCCGTAGCGCGAAGTAGTCGAGGGTTCCGCTGCCCCGCCGGCTGACGACGTCCCGTGCCTGGTCGAAGTCTGCCAGCGCGGCGTCGGCGGAACGCCCGTCGCCGCTGATCGCCGATCCGTCGCCTCCACTGCCTTCAGCTGCCGTCTGAGCCGGGTGTCGTGCGAGCCTGCGGTCCACGACCGGACGGAAGACCAGCACGAGCGCCACTGCCGCAAGGCCGAGGCCCACCGCGAGCAAGGCTGGGTCGAGGAAGTCGCCGACCGTGTCCGGAAGCTGAACCGGTCTGAGACCGACCAGCCCGCCGGCCGACGCCAGGAAGGCCGAGCCCAAGGACAGCGACTGGACAGTGGTGTGGTGGTGATCTTGCCGGTAGAACGCCACACCGAGCCAGAGGGCGAGCGTCGTGAAAGCCGTCACCCCGATCGCGCCACCGATCAGTGTCATCAAGCCGGCGCGGAGCGACGGGGGGTCGAACCGCCCACGAAACGAGTCCCGTGCCCACACGAGCCACGCCAGCACGACGAGCGCCACCAACGAATGCAGGACCTGACCGCCTCGCAGCAGGTGCAGGAGCGACGTCACGGCTTCGATGCCGATGGAGACGAGCCAGGCGAGTCGCTGCCCTCGCCGGAGGCCGAGCGCCAGGAGCAGCAGGGCGATGCCGGCCAGCGCGTCGAGGGCGCCCGCAGCCTCACTCGCGCCGAGGGGGACGTAACCGAGGTAGGGGTGCAGGTGGCCTCGAACCTGTACCGGCGCCAGCGCTGACACGAGGTCGAGCACACCGCTCAGCAACACGACGGTGGCGGCGGCTCGCCGAATCAAGCGCCGGCGGCGCATCGGGTCGTCGATCGGGGGCCAGCTCGTCGTCCCGGGGAACGCCGCCACGACCGAGAGCTCGAGAGGCGGCCGGCGACGGCCCACGGCGAATCGCTCGAGCACGCTGCCGGCGGCGCGCTGCTGGCGGGCCACGCACAGGCGTGCGTGCACGTCGGCGCCGCCCTCGACCTCCACGAAGGAGACCTGCTCGTCGCGTACGAACACCGGCGGCATGCCGAGGACGGCGCGCCGCTCGTCGACGAGCTCGGCGCAAGCGCCGGTGTTGGCGAAGAAACCGTTCCCGACGCTCCCCAGCTCGGCCCTCAACGTGTGGCCGGTGATGAGGCCGGCATAACCCTCGGCCACGAGGATCCGAGCGGCATCACGGGCAGCGTCGTTCGCCCGGTCGCCCGGCGGCCCGAGGAGTGCACTCCCGGGACCGGCCCACACGCGGTGGTTCACCACGGCCAACACCACCGCAACCGCCACGAGCTCGAGCGCCAGCGAGATGGCGATGTCCCGCAGCGGCTGGGCGAAGCCGTGCAGCCTGCTCGGCACACCGAGGAGCCAGAGCTCCGGCAGCCGGGCGAGCACAGCCACGGCGATCGGGATGAGCAGCCACCAGGCGTAACGTCCGAACCGCCGGTACATGAGGCGCGAAGCCACAAAGCGCGGCAGCCCGGCGGGATCCGCCAGCCGGTCGATGCCATCGAGCCATCCGGACTTCGTCGAGGTGAGCGCCGGGAACAGGTCAGTGACGGCATGATGGCCGAGCGGCGTGTCGCGCGGGTCCGTGGGGTCTGCGTAAGCGCAGCGGCTGTCGTAGGACCAACCGGGCTCGACACGGACGAGGCGACTCCCGGAGGCCGTCCGGACGGCGAGATCGGCGGCGAGCGCCACCTCGAAACCGCACGAGGCGACGGACTCCATCGTGGCGGGGTCGTAACAGATCGCCCGGTCCCTCGTCCCCGGCAACAGGATCACCCGGCGGCAGTCTTCCCGGACAAAACCTGCCAGCGCGTCCCCCAGCTCCACATGTGCCGCCAAGGCCTTCGCAGGGAGATCCGCCGCGCAATCGGTCAGCTCGAACATGTTGCCGGCGATGACGACAGCTCCGGGGCCCGTGATGGCGGTGATCGTGTTGGCGAGCTCGCGCGACGCTGAAGTCGACGCGGGAGTCGGCGAGGCACCGAGGAACAGGTCGCTCGCCACGACCACACGGCCACCCACCGGTAACTCGACGGTCGTGCAAGTCGCTACGCAACTCGGTTGGGCCATGGTGCCCCCATCTTGCCAGCCCATCGGCACGTGACGGGCACAGCGGCCGTCGGCGCGAGCAGGCCAACTTTGACATCGGCCGAGCTTCGGGGTTAAGTCTGCGAATGAGCGACGACACCACGCCCGCAACTGCTGGGGCAACGATCGAGGACTACCTCGCGGAGGAGCGGACGTTCCCTCCATCGGGCAAGACCCGATCCGAGGCGCTCGTCAACGATGACTCGCTTTACACCGAAGCCGCTGACCGGCTGCGGTTCTGGGACACTCAGGCGCGTGCGCTCACCTGGTTCGAGCCGTGGGAGACGACCCTCGAGTGGGAGCTCCCATTCGCCAAGTGGTTCGTCGGAGGCAAGCTGAACGTCTCGTACAACTGCCTCGACCGCCACGTCGAGGCCGGGCTCGGCGACCGGGTCGCCTATCACTTCGAGGGCGAGCCGGGCGACAGGCGCACGATCACGTATGCGGCACTGCTGGAGGAAGTCGGGCGCTGCGCCAACGCGTTGCGCAGCCTCGGCGTGGAGCGCGGCGACCGGGTGGCGATCTACATGCCGATGATCCCCGAGCTTGCGGTGGCGATGCTGGCGTGCGCCCGGGTGGGGGCGGCGCATTCGGTGGTGTTCGGGGGTTTCTCGGCCGATGCCTTGCGCGGCCGGATCGAGGACGCTGACGCACGTGTCCTCATCACCGCCGACGGGGGTTGGCGTCGCGGCCAGCCCGTCCGCCTGAAGGCGAGCGCCGATCTCGCGCTGGCGGGTGGGGCCGAGTCGATCGAGCACGTGATCGTGGCCCGCCGGTTAGGCGATGCCGCCGGCGACACCCACATGGCCGAGGGCCGGGACGTCTGGTGGCACGACATCGTCCCGCAGCAGGACGCCCACTGCCCGCCAGAGGCCATGGACTCAGAAGATCTGCTCTTTCTCCTCTACACCTCCGGCACCACCGCGACGCCCAAAGGCATCATGCACACCTCCGGCGGTTACCTCACCCAGGTCGCCTACACGCACAAGTACGTGTTCGACCACGTGCCCGAGCGTGACGTCTACTGGTGCGCAGCCGACATCGGATGGGTGACGGGCCACAGCTACATCGTCTACGGACCGCTCGCCAACGCGGCGACGAGCGTGCTGTACGAGGGCACGCCGGACCACCCCGGCCGCGACCGATGGTGGTCGATCATCGAGCGTTACGGCGTCACGATCCTGTACACGGCGCCCACGGCGATCCGCACGTTCATGAAGTGGGGCGCCGAGCACCCGGCTGCCCACGATCTTTCCAGCCTGCGGATTCTCGGATCCGTCGGCGAGCCGATCAACCCCGAGGCATGGGTCTGGTACTACGAGCACATCGGTGGCGGGCGCTGCCCGGTCGTCGACACGTGGTGGCAGACCGAGACGGGAGCCATCATGATCTCGCCGCTCCCGGGTGTGACGACGCTGAAGCCGGGCTCTGCGACGTTCCCGCTCCCGGGCATCTCGGCAGAGCTCGTGGACGAAGCCGGTGAGCCCGTTACCCGAGGAGGGGGATACCTGACGCTGCCCGAGCCGTGGCCGGCGATGTTGCGCGGGATCTACGGGGACCCGGAGCGGTACCAGGCGACGTACTGGAGCCGTTTCGCCGGGCGGTACTTCGCCGGTGACGGGGCCAAGCTCGATGCCGACGGTTACCTGTGGCTCCTCGGTCGTGTCGACGACGTCATGAACGTCTCAGGCCACCGGGTCTCCACGACCGAGGTGGAGTCTGCCCTCGTCGATCATGCGAGCGTCGCCGAGGCGGCGGTGGTGGGGGCAAACGACGCCACGACCGGCCAGGCCATCATCGCGTTCGTGACGCTGCGGAGCGGGTACGAGGCGAGCCTGGAGCACGGCGAGATGCTGCGGGCCCACGTCTCGGTCAAGATCGGGGCGATCGCCAGGCCGAAGACCGTGATCTTCACCGACGATCTGCCGAAGACCCGGTCGGGCAAGATCATGCGCCGGCTCCTGCGCGACGTCGCCGAGGGCCGCGATCTCGGGGACACGACCACGCTGGCCGATCCGGCGGTCGTCGAGGAGTTGCGGACCCGCTCGACCACGCACCCGACCGAGGAGTAGCGCCGAAGCGACCCGCCGTCGCTCTGTGCCGGCTCTCCGGCTCAATCCCGGTAGTTGCCGAACTGCAGGGGGATGTCGAAGTCCGCCTCCTTCAGCGCCGCGATCACGTCTTGCAGGTCGTCGCGCTTCTTGCCGATGACCCTGACCTGTTCGCTCTGGGTCTGCGAGCTCACGCCCTTCAAGCCGAGATCCTTGATCAGCTTGTTGATGCGCTTGGCATGGTCGGAGGAGATCCCGGCATTCAGTGTCGCCGTCTGGCGGACCGCACCACGAGATCCTTCCTCGATCTTGCCGTACTGGACCGCCTTGAGGGATACCTGCCGCCGTACGAGTTTCTCCTCCAGCACCTGCACGAGCGCCCTCAGGCGGTCCTCGGTGGGCGCGTGGAGGGAGATCTCGTGACCCTTCAGCTCGAGCGAGGCGCCGGTGTTCTTGAAGTCGAAACGCGTAGCCACCTCTCTCGAAGCCTGGTCAACAGCGTTGCGAACCTCCTGGAGATCAACCTCGGACGTGACGTCAAAGCTCGGCATGCGAGCAAGCTACCGCGGGAAGGCCAGGCCTTCTGTTCCGACGGGCGGAACGGACCGAAGACTGACCACGAGTCCCCGGGCGGTCGATTATGGTGACGGACCGCGGGTCGGTACCCAAGTGGCCAAAGGGAGCAGACTGTAAATCTGTCGGCGCAGCCTTCGAAGGTTCGAATCCTTCCCGGCCCACCAGCGATCAGAAACTGTGAGCAGCGCCGCGAGGTCGAGCCCATCGACCGGCCCACTGCAGCAAGCGGCGAACGACAACAGGGCGCGGCACAACGGCCGTTCGGGACGAAACCGAGGTGGAGATGACGATCCCGTGGGTGTTCGATCTGTCGTCGACGTTCGTCCATCTCGGTTTGGGTGGGACCGCTACCGAGCTGCCGGATTTCGAGTGGACCGCAGACTTCCTCGACCGGTACGAGGCCGAGACCAGGAGTGACGGACCGGACGGTCGGCTCGTTGTCCTCAGCCCTCAGGAGGAACACTGGTCGACCTGGGAGCGCCATCCCGCCGGCGAGGAGGTGGTCATCCAGATGTCCGGCCGCGCGGTCCTCATTCAGGACCTCCCGGACGGGGAGAACCGATGCGTGCTCGACCCTGGGCACGCGGTCATCAACCCGCGGGGCGTCTGGCACACCTCTGACGTGCTCGAACCGGGCATGGCGCTGTTCATCACTCCGGGGTTCGGCACCGAGCACCGTCCCCGTTGATCAGCGGGTCCGCGACAGGCCCTAGCCCTCCGGGGCACCCGTCGCCTTCGCTCCAGCCCGCTTCCTCCGCCGGAGGGCGACCACGTCGGCAACCGCCAGCCCGAGGAGCACGAGCGTGCCACCCAGCGCCACCAACTGGCCATCGCCCCACCCCGGAGCGACGTAGACGAACGTGACGGTCGACTCGCCGGCTGGGACAGTCACCTGCTGCACCAGGCCGTGACGCCGCACGTCGGCAACGGACGACCGCCCATCGTGGGCGATGGTCGCCTGCCACCCCGCCACGGCTGCCATGGATCGCACGAGGGATGCCGCCTGCGACGTGGTCACCTCTACCGAGACCGCGCCGGTCCATGGGTCGCTCGAGACGACCTTCCAGGAGGCCCCAGGGGAGGCCACGGTGAACGGAGCCGCAGCCGCGTGGTTGACGAACGCCGAGAAACCCCCCACCCCGTCGACCTCCACCCATCCCGCCGCTCCGACCGGTGCCGCCAGCGGCCCGTCGGTCGCGAAGCTCGTCCCGCTGCTCGCACGCACCTGCGGTTCGGTGATCGCCACGGCGCCGGTGACCTGGCTACCACCGAGCGAGATGCCGAACGCCGGCACCGGCGGGGCGAAGCGGATCGACACCTCGTCCGCCGCCAGCCGAGTCCGACCCTGCGTGGCGATCAGGCCGCCCGGGCCGATGAGGCGCACGCTGCCGGCGAGGGAGCGGACCGACGAGGGGTTGGCGGACCCGGCAAGGTCGAGCACCAACCCGCTGACATCGACCTGCTCGCCGAACCACCGGCGGACCGATGCTCTCGGGCCCACCTCCAGGGCTGGGTGCGAGGTATTGGACACCGGCCCGACGAGCTGTGACGGGAGCGTCAGCAACGCCGTCACGCCGAGGGCGGAGAACGTGCCGCTCGTGAACCCTTGTGGAGCGGCGCCGTCTTGCACGTGGGTTCCCGTCGCCGACGCGTACGGCCCCCACATGAGCGAGCCATACCCGCCGGCTTCCGGCAACCGGTCGAGCACGCCAAGGTCAGGTGCTCCGATCCGGTCGAGGCCGAGTCCGTCGACGAGACGAGGGTCGACCACGAGGACCCGGCCGGAGCCGGCCAGGGCTGCGACGGCGAGGCCGTCGGAGGGGGTGAGCGCCGAGCGGTTTTGAGGTGCCAGTGATGACTGGTTGATGTTCATGAGCAACAGGTCGACCACGACCAAGGACACGACGAGCAGCACCCGCCGCCTCGGAGGAGCCCGCCAGCCGAGCAGCAGCAAGGCGCCGGCGGCGGCCGCCAAACCGGTACTGACGAGCAGATAGGGCAGCACGCCTCCCAGGCTCCAGCCCGTGCCGGCGTGGACCGAGAGCGCTCCACCTGCGGGCCGGCGCGTGATCACCGTCGCAACGACCACGGCGAGCACCCCGAGCAACGGCACCAGTCCCGCACTCATCTGCAGGCGGCTCAGGCGCTTCGAGACGAGGCCATCGACGAAGTAGCCCGTCGACAGCGACGCCGAGAGGGCGAACAGGATCAGGGCCCGGCTGGGCAGGCGCTGATCGCCGACGACCGGGAGCTTCGAGATCACGTGCTCCAGGGGAGTGTGGTCGCCGGAGACGATGAGCAGCGAGGCGGCCAGCAGCACGAGCCAGATGCGCCAGCGCCACGCGGTTGGTTCCCGCCATCGTGCGAGCAGCACGGCGACGGCGACCAGGGCGAGCGTGCCGGGGTAGGCATTGACCTCCGCGAGAGGGAACGATCCGGCGAAGTTCCGTAGGCCGATGGCGCCGCCGCCGCGCACGTGCGGCACGAGCAGCTCGAGGAAGTTCGCCCACGTGAGCGAACCGCCCGAGATGAACGAGTAAGACGGGTGCGCCCGCTGCGAGACCGACACGAATTCGGCGGCCGGCAGCCACTGCAGCGCTCCGACGGCGACGCCGCCGAGGCCGCCGAGCCCCGCCCACGCCACGAGGCGCAGCCGGGCGGTGAGCCGCCGGCCCTCGCCCGCCGGCTGCAACAGCAGGTGGACCAAGTAGGCGCCGCCTGCGACCGCTGCGTCGATGACGATGTCGGGGCTCCCGCACAGGCAGATCCACGTGGTGGCGGCGGCGAGTAGCAGCACGTGCCGGCGGCGTGAGTCCGGACCGCGCGCCGCCAGCCCGTGCAGGGCCACGAGCGCCCAGCCGAGGGCGGCGGCGGCGGCGGCGAAGTCGATGTGAACGATCTGGGAGCTGACGAAGCCCCCCAACCCGAAACTCGCCCCGCCCAAACCTGCTGCGAGCGAGCTGCAGCCGGTCCGGCGCAGGAAGAGCTGGCAGCCGATGGCGGCGCCCGCGAGCACCATGACCTCGCCGGCGACCCAGGCAGCCAGCGGCGGCAGTACGGCGAACAGCAGGGTGATCGGCAGCAACCCATGCGCGTTCACGCCGCCGAGGAGCGGGGTTCCCGACCACAGGTAACTGTTGAACAGTGGCAGGTGGCCGTGGCGCAGCACCTGGCCCGAGAAGGCTTCGAGTGGGTAATTCTGCGCCAGGTCATCGCCGGTGATGAGCGGGTAGCCGGCCAGGGCGGCTGCTGTGAGCACCAGCGCCGGCACGCCGGCGATCACGCCGGCGATCCTCCAGTCCGTGCGGTCCCACGCTCGGTCAACGGGGATCTTCGGCGCGGGCACGGCAGATCGTAGGGCCCGGCGGGGCTCCCGGCTTGGCCCCCGGCGCGACGAGGCCTCCGCGCAGCGAAGGGCTCCGCTTGACCGACGGCGCAAACGGCCCCGCTGGTACCATCGGAGTCGCAGTGGCTCGGTCCCGCATGAGCGCCGAGACCGCCGTGGCGTTCGAGCGCGAGTTTGATTCGCGCAAGGCCAGCCGGGCCTGAGTTTCGGCAGGTGGCCGGTGCCCGCAGCGGGCCCGGTGGATCGCGACAGGACGAGATGACGACCTCGGTAGGCCCGGAAAGTGACGTCCCGGCAACGGGGAGCAAGCGAGTACTGGCTGCGACCTTGCGGCCGCTCGGTGCAGCGTGGTCCGCCGTCAACCTGCTGCGGATGCCGGCGCCCGAAGCGGACCCGTTCGTTGCCGGCGAGACCCGCATCGCCAAGGTGATGTGGCCGTCGGCGCTCGCCGGCGCCGTCGGTTCACTGCTCGTGCTGTGGGGAGCGTCGCAACCCACCTCGCCGTTCACCCTCAACCATGCGACGCTCTCGACGTTGCCAGGGCCGCTGCAGTCCGGCGTGAGGACCTGGTACTTCGGCACGGAGGCAGTGGGCGGCCATGGTGACGTGCTGGTCGGAGTCGTGGCGGTCTATGCGGGCATGTTCCTCATGATCAAAGGTTGGATGGGCCTGATCAGGGTCACGCGACTGCACCCCGGCACGCCCGTGCGGCACTTCGTGCCGCTGTTCATCGTGTGGATGCTCCCCCTCCTCGTCGTGGCGCCGTTGTTCAGCCACGACGCTTACAGCTACGCCGCCCAGGGGGAGGAGATCACGCGGCACATCAACCCCTACATCTACTCGCCAGCTGTGCTCGGTGTCGGCGGGAACCCGTGGGCTTCGGGCGTGGACACGCTGTGGGGCAGTACGACTTCTCCCTACGGTCCGGTGTTCTTGTGGCTCGCCGGCGCCGTCGTCGGTGGCGTGAACCACAACTACTTGGCATCGGTGGCCGGGTTTCGGTTGCTGGCGGTGGCCGGCGTCGTCCTGCTCGCTGTCTACGCACCCCGTCTCGCACGCAGCTACGGGCACGACCCGGCGAGAGCGTTCGTGCTGGCGGCGCTCAGCCCGCTCGTGCTCCTCCACCTCGTGGCGGGAGAGCACAACGACGCCCTCATGATCGGGCTGCTCGTGGCCGGCCTGGCCCTCGCCCGAGAACGTCACCCGATCATCGGGATCATCCTGTGCTCGCTCGCCGGCCTCGTGAAGGTTCCCGGTCTGGTCGGCGTCGTCTATGTGGCCTGGGACTGGAGCGGTGGCGGCACCCCGGTGCGCGGGCGGCTGAAACTGACCGCTGCAGGGCTCGCCATCTCCGGCATCACCCTGGCCGTCGTTACCGAGGCGATAGTCCTCATGACCCGGGCTGTCGGGAGCGGCTGGGGGTGGGTGTCAGCCCTGTGGAACCCCAGCTCGGTCAACTCGTGGATGGACCCGGCCACAGGTCTCGGGACGTTGCTCGGCAAGGTGGTCAACGGCGTGGGCCTCGGCATGCACGTGGCCACCATCGTGTCGGTCAGCCGGGCCTTGGGCCTGCTGGGCGCGGCGGCGATCGGGTTGTGGCTGTTGCTCCGAGCCGACGGGGTCGGCAGCCTCCGGGGCGTCGGGCTCACGCTCCTTGCCTTCGCCGCCCTCGGGCCCGTCGTGCAACCGTGGTACCTGGTGTGGGGGCTTGTCGTGCTCGCTCCTATCGCCGCGGGGCTCACCCGGTCGGCGATCGTGGCCGTGTCGGCGGTGTTCTCGTTTCTCGGGTTGCCCGGCGGCCGGATGCTGCTCCGGGATCTCGGGCGGGCGAGCCCGCTCCTGATCGCCGCTGCGGTGGCCGCCCTGGCGCTGGTGGGCCTCCTCTCGCTCACGCCGCGCATCCGCCAGCTGCTGCGGGAGCGCCGTGCACGGGCAGCCGATCGCCTCGCCGAGGACAAGGCGAGCGTGCCGGCGGGCGGCACATGACCGCGACCGTCCAGGTGTCGGCCGACGGCCCGGTCCTCACGGTCACGATCGATCGTCCGGAGGTCCGCAACGCCGTGGATCGCCCGACTGCGGCGGCGTTGGCGGATGCGTTTCGTTCTTTCGAGGCGGCCGGCGAGCTGTCGGTGGCGGTGCTGACCGGGTCCGGGGGCACGTTCTGCGCCGGAGCGGATCTGAGGGCGATCGCGTCGGGACGAGGCAACCGCGTCGAGATCACCGGCGACGGACCGATGGGGCCAACCCGGCTCCGTCTTTCCAAGCCGGTCATCGCGGCAGTGTCCGGCCATGCGGTCGCCGGCGGTCTCGAGCTCGCGCTGTGGTGCGACCTGCGGGTGGCCGACGAGACGGCAGTATTCGGCGTGTTCTGCCGCCGGTGGGGCGTGCCGCTCGTCGACGGGGGCACCGTGCGGTTGCCCCGCTTGATCGGCATGAGCCGGGCGCTCGATTTGATCCTGACGGGCCGACCGGTGGGTGCCGCCGAGGCGCTCGCGCTGGGCCTTGCCAACCGCGTCGTGCCGGCCGGCGAAGCCTTGACTGCTGCCCGGGAGATCGCCGCCGAGATCGCCGGCTTGCCGCAGGCCTGCCTGCGCTCGGACCGGATGAGTGTCCTCGAGCAAGAAGGGCTGGACACCGAGGCGGCGCTGTCGAACGAGGTCCGGCGGGGTATCCCGGTGCTCGGCGAGGCGGTGACCGGGGCGGCCCGGTTCGCTGCCGGCGCCGGGCGCCATGGTGAGAAGGCGTCCGGCTGACGCTCAGAGCATGTGCTGGGCGAGGGCCACGTCGAGCCAGCGCCCGAACTTGCGGCCGACCTCACGCTCGACGCCGATGATCTCGAAGCCGCACGCCTTGTGCAACGCGATCGACGCCACCTGCTCGGTGATGATGCGCCCGATGACCGAATGGAAACCGTGGCTGCGCGCCGCCTCGACAGCCCCGCTCAGCAGCAGCCGCCCGACGCCTTGGCCACGGTACTCCTCGGCGACATAGACCGAGTCCTCGACGGCGGTGGCGTAGCCCGGCCTCGGCCGGTAGGCGGACAACGACGAGAAACCCGCCACCTTTCCCCCGTCATCAGCCACCATCACGGGGTAGACGCCCGAGTGGCCGGACATCCAAGCAGCCTGGTCGGACACTGATCGCGGGACGAGGTCGAGGGTCGCCGTCGACGACAGCACCTCGGCGTTGTAGATGAGGCGTATCGCCTCCGAGTCACTCTCGACGGCCCGCCGTAGCAACATGGCGGCCGATCGTAGTGACCTGCAGCGGTACCACCGAATGACCTGGTCCGGAAGTCCTTGTTCAGCAACTGACCGCACGGCCGATATGATCTCGTCGCGGGCATGCCCACCGGGGGCGTGATCGCCCCCTTAGCTCAGTCGGCAGAGCACAGCCATGGTAAGGCTGGTGTCGTCGGTTCGATTCCGACAGGGGGCTCAGGGCGGCGTAGCTCAGTTGGTAAGAGCACACGGCTCATAATCGTGGGGTCGCGGGTTCGAGTCCCGCCGCCGCTACCCGGAGCAGTATCAGAGTCGTACGACACGAGGATCAAGACACATGGCCAAGAACGAGAAGCGCGTGCAGGTGACGCTCGCTTGTGAGGTCTGCAAGCGTCGTAACTACATCACGACGAAGAACAAGCAGAACGACCGCGAGCGGATCGAGATGAAGAAGTACTGCCGATGGGAGCGCCAGCACACGCTCCACAAGGAGACCCGCTGACCCGTCACTCGAGCAACTAGTGATGTCGAGGTGAGCGCGCTCCGCGCTGTCGACCTCGACCTTCTCGGAGGCCCACGGCCGCCGGCGGCCGAGGCTTCCGAAGCGCTCGTCGCACGCGCTCGTGACGGGGACAAGTCTGCGTTCGAGGAGCTCGTCCGGCTCACCTCCCCGGCTTGCTACGCGCTGGCGTTCCGTCTCGTCGGGAACGAGGACGACGCACGAGATGTCGTGCAGGATGCCTACCTCCGGGCGTACCGGGGGTTGAGGCGGTTCCGGGGGGAGGCGGGTTTTGCGACATGGTTGCACCGCATCACGGTGAACTGCGCTGCGACGCTCCTGGAACGTCGCAGCAAGGCGTCGTGCGACCAGCTCGATGACCTCGACGATTCGGCGCAGCTGATCGAGAGCCGCTCGGAGCGGGACCCCGAATCAGCCGCGAGCACGGCGGACGACCGTGAGCGCTTGGTCGAGGCTCTCGGCGAGCTGCCTGACCAGCTCCGGCTCGTCGTCGTCCTGCGGGATGTCTACGACCTCTCGCACCGGGAGATCGCGAAGGAGCTCGGCATCAGCCAAGCCGCCGCGAAGGTCCGCCTCCACCGGGCGCGCCGGCGCTTGCGCGAGCGGTTGTTCCCCGGGCGGCGGCCAAAGGTCGAGCCGGAGGACCCGATGCCGGAGGACCCGATGCCGGAGGACCCGATGTCGGAGCACCCGATGCCGGAGCAGCCTGCCCCGCTGGTGGAGCTGGAGCACTCGGCGTGAGTCGGTTCGGGGACACGGCGATCGCTGTCGCCACGCGCCGGTCCTGGGCCTCGATGGCTCGCCCACGCCGGCGGATTGGGTCCGTGAGCTGTGCCGAGGTGGCCGCCGAGCTGCCTGGCATCCTGGACGATCGCCTGCCTGCTGCCGCGCCACTCGTGTCGCACGTCGAGAGCTGCCTGTTCTGCCAGGCGGAGGTCGCTCGTTACCGCCGGCTCGTGCGCCTGCTCCACCAACTGCGGACGGCCGATGTCGAGCCACCGCCGGGTGTGGTGGCCGACGTGCTCGCCGTCGTCGGCAGCGCGGCCAACCGCCGGATGATCCGGTCGGTGCTCGACGGACGGCGCCTGGCCTACGCGGGAACGGTCCTGGCGGCCGGCGGAGCAGCCGCCGGATTGGTGGCGCTGGCGAGGGCGCACACCCGCCATGTAGTACCGGCTGGAGCTGGTGCTATCGTGATGGCGCCCGGCGTGCTCGGTGCTCAGCGGGGTGGCGGGCTTGAACGCCCGTCCGGAGGGCAGTAGCTCAACTGGCAGAGCACCGGTCTCCAAAACCGGCGGTTGGGGGTTCGAGTCCCTCCTGCCCTGCACAATCAGCATTTCCATAGGTCCATTTGCTCAAATCGAGCCGAGGTCACGCAATGAATCGAGAAACCAAGCGCATGCTGCAGCGCCAGGGCCAGCTCGGGCCCGACGGAGCGCCACTGGCGGCCGGTCGCGAGCAGCGCGCCTCGGCGGCGACCACCCGGGCCGCGGCGGCGCAGCAGGCTGAGCGGCCGAGTTTCTTGCAACGAGTGTCCGAGTACCTCCGAGAGGTACGCAACGAGCTGGTCAAGGTGGCCTGGCCGGGACGTGCCGAGGTCATCAAGTACACGATCGTGGTGTTCTCCACCATCGTCCTGCTCACCTCGACGGTGTTCGGGCTCGACTTCGTGTTCGCCAAGTTCGTGATCTTCCTGTTCCCTGCGAAATAACACCAATAAGACCAATCGAGATCAAATCGTGAGTGACGAGACCACCTACCTTGACGACGCCTCCGCGGAAGCTGCCCCGGAGGATGTTGACGCGCCGGACGCCGAGGCGTCCGCCGACGCTGCCGAGGCTGTTGCCGAGCCTGCTGCCGAGCCTGCTGCCGAGGAGGTTGCAGAGCTCTTCGCCGGCGCCGACGGCGGGGACGAGGAGGAGGAGCCTCGTGAGCGTCCGCCGAGCCCGTACGACCGGCCCGGCCGGTGGTACGTCGTGCACACCTACGCCGGCTACGAGAACAAGGTGAAGTCCAACCTCGAGAGCCGCATCTCCTCCATGAACATGGAGGAGCGCATCTACGAGGTCGTGATCCCGATGGAAGAGGTCATCGAGGTCAAGAATGGCAAGCGGGTGCCGGTCCAGCGCAAAGTCTTCCCCGGCTACCTCCTCTGCCGCTGCGAGCTCGACGACGATTCGTGGTCGGTCATCCGCCAGACGCCGGGTGTGACGAGTTTCGTCGGCCCCGGCACGAAACCCACCCCGCTTCCCCGTGGGGAGATCGAAGCGATCCTGCAGGTGCGGCCCGAGGGCGCCGAGGGCCAGAAGCGGCCGAAGGCTCGCCTGGAGCACGAAGTGGGAGAGACCGTTCGCGTGAAGGAGGGGCCGTTCGCGGACTTCTCCGGCCAGATCGCGGAGATCAACGAGGACCAGCTGAAGCTGAAGGTCCTGGTCAACATCTTCGGCCGGGAGACCCCGGTCGAGCTCGAATTCAGTCAGGTCGCCAAGCTCTAGGCCGTCGGCCGCTGAGCGCAGGCACAACAAGGAGAGAGACGCACCACCATGGCACGTCGCCGCGTCACCGCTGTAGTGAAGATCCAGTTGCCCGCCGGGGCGGCCACTCCCGCGCCCCCGGTCGGAACGGCGCTCGGTCCACACGGCGTGCAGACGATGGAGTTCTGCAAGCAGTACAACGCCGCCACGGAGAACCAGCGCGGGACGATCATCCCCGTCGAGATCACGATCTACGAGGACCGGTCGTTCACCTTCGTGCTGAAGACCCCTCCGACGACCGTGTTGTTGCGGGAGGCGGCTGGCGTCGAGAAGGGCGCCCAGCTGGTCGGGCGGGAGATCGCCGGAACGGTCACCGACTCCCAGCTCACCGAGATCGCAGAGAAGAAGATGCCCGACCTGAACGCGAACGACCTCGAGGCGGCTAAGCGCCAGGTCGCGGGTACCGCCCGGTCGATGGGCATCTCGGTCGCCTGACGCGCGGACGACTGAGCACCGAAAGGGATATGACGTGAGCAACGGAAAGCGATACACCGACCTGCTGAAGCGGTTTGACCGCCAGCGCCTGTACTCGCCGCTCGAGGCCATCGACCTCGTGAAAAGCCTTGCGGTTGCCAAGTTCGACGAGACGATCGAGATGGCCGTGCGCCTCGGGGTCGACCCTCGCCGTGCCGACCAGATCGTCCGAGGGTCGCTGGCACTGCCGGCCGGCACCGGCCGGACCAAGCGCGTCGCCGTCTTCGCCGCGGGTGAGGCTGCCGACGAGGCTCGTGCCGCCGGCGCCGACGTCGTGGGCTCAGACGACTTGGTGGCGAGGATCGAGAAGGAAGGGTTTCTCGAGTTCGACGTCGCAATCGCCACTCCCGACCTCATGGCGCAGGTCGGCCGGCTCGGGCGCGTCCTCGGGCCCCGAGGGTTGATGCCCAACCCGAAGACCGGCACCGTCACCACCGACGTCGCTCGGGCCGTGAGCGAATTCCGGGGCGGCCGCGTCGAGTACCGCACCGACCGTGTGGGCAACATCCACGTGCCGATCGGGAAGGCATCCTTCGAGCGCGAGCAGCTGATCGAGAACTTCCGTGCCGTCGTCGACGAGCTGCTCCGTGTGAAGCCAGCCGCTGCGAAGGGGCGCTACATCCGTTCGGTCACGCTGAGCTCCACCCAGGGACCGGGCGTCCATATGGACCCG
>Ga0187860_1001752_pt1 | contig 18788 bp, 19 predicted proteins | sample June2016WEW_10_4_FD_132981 | JGI IMG/M metagenome (GOLD analysis project Ga0187860, IMG submission 132981) | Peatland microbial communities from SPRUCE experiment site at the Marcell Experimental Forest, Minnesota, USA - June2016WEW_10_40 | ecosystem: Environmental > Terrestrial > Soil >...
TCAAGACCTCCGGGTCGCCCGCATCTACATGAACGCGACCGACTATGCGGACATCCGTAAGTTCGGCCGGGATATCCTGGACATCGAGAGCCAGGCCGTCCTCCTCAAGACGGGCCTCCAGGCCGTTCTTTGGGGCGCTCAGATCATCATCTCGCGTCTCGTCCCGGTAGGCTTCGTGTACATTTGCGCCGAGCCGGAGAACTTCGGGCGTTTTCCTGTTAGAACGGAGTTAACCGTTCTCAGCGCAGATGACCCGAAGGCTAGGACGATTGGTTTCTCATGTTTTGAAAATGTCGGCATAGGCGCCTTCAACCCACGTGGCCTCACCCGCATGGTGGTCACCCGCATCTGATAACCTAGCGTAATCGTTAGGTTATTCTAAGGGGCTGCCTCCGAAAGGAGTGCGGCCCCTTCTCATTCCATCCAAAATAACCAACAGCTCATTTCTCACTTGACAATAGGATAATTATGGTTATCCTTGTTGTGAGGTTTATAGGATTACCTGTAAGTTGGTGACTATGAGACGAAATCGCTTCAAAGAATTCGGGTTGACCAAGGAAACTGTAGAGGATTGGTACGTTCGCCAGAACAAAACCGATGCCGAAATGGCTGTGATTGTTGGCGTCACAGATGTTGCGATGTCTTGGTTCAGACGAAAGAAGTGTGGGATCCAAACCAGGACGCAGCTCGACAGATTGACCTTCAATCATGAGGGGCCTAGCTTTGCTGATATCACTCCCGTGGAGCTGGCTACTCTTTACACGTCTATGGGGGATAGGGCTATTGCAGCTCGTTACGGGGTTAGCAAGCCAACGGTCGCGGCTAAACGAGCCCAATTTGCTATCGAGGCTATTTCCAAGACAGAGCGTTCAACTTCTATTGAAGAGTTGACAGAAGAGCAACGAGATGCTTTTATCGGGTGTTTGTTGGGGGACGGACATCTTCTTGATAGAGGTGTCTTCAAGGTTAGTCACTACCAAGAGCAATTTGACTACCTTACCCATCTGCATCGAGTTCTGTCTCCACATGCCCTTCCAATTGTATATGAAGAAAAAGAGATGGACAATGGTCGTCTGACGTTCGCCTTCGGTTTTCGAACTGTTCAGCACGAGTGGTTGAAGTCTCTTCGAGGTACTTTCTACCCAAATGGGGAGAAAGTATTTCCAGAGTCTGTGCTTTCTACTATGACTCCAAGGTCTTTCGCCTACTGGTATTTTGATGATGGTCACTTGGATAGTGGTCTCCCATCATTTGCTTTAGGTAAGATCACTTCTGACCAGACAGAGCAAGTTTGCCGTTTGGTGAGTCAACATTTTGGTTTAGTTGCATATCGTAAGCCATCCAGCTCAACGTCAGGGGAGATAATGTGTTTCCGAGCTGTCTCCGCGGACGCTTTTTTCTCGCTCATCAAGGATTTCGCCCCCAGGGACATGCTATACAAGTTCCCTCCGAAGCATTGGCCGAAGGGCGTCTCTCCTCGTCTTCCCACTAAGACTCCGGACATAGCTCTTCTTCCTAAGGGTCTTTCCGATGAGGCCAAGGCGTGGGAAATACTTAACGAATCGGAACAAGTATCCCTTGTTGAAGCGTTTGCCAACTTCTGGACTAGTAACGGGTTTCCGTATCACACCCCGCGCCCCGAGGAACTGACCACGGTATCCAACCTTGATGCATCCCATGTTATCCAAGACGGCACCATTAAGGCTAGGCAGGTAGGCCAAAGCATTTGCCAGGGTATCAACAGGCACATTTGGGAGGGTAGGTCTTACGGCTGCCCTAGCCCCGTAGAGCTTTTCCTAGACCCTACCCAACTTCGAGGAGTCATTTCCTACTGTCTCCGTACCGGGCAGATTCCCAATGCCGCTCGTATGCGAGCCTCTCTTCGCTACTGGCGTAGAACGGGTGTTTACAACTTCCGGCCCTCCGCGGCCAAGGCTCTTGTTGACCGCTACTGCTCATTTAAGGGGACGGTATTTGACCCTTGTGCTGGCTACGGAGGGCGCCTTCTTGGGGCAATCCTCTCGAAGAACAGACCAAATTACATAGGGTGTGAGCCATCGTCAACATCGTTCGAGGGCCTTCATAATCTTCACCAATGGGTAAGCTCCTATCTACCTGAGTTTGCTGAGAGTGTGACTCTTCACAAGGTCCCTGCGGAAGAATTCGATTTTCCTCAGGGAGTCGCTATGGTCTTAACTTCCCCTCCGTATTGGAAGAGGGAGACCTACTCCGATGAGGAAACCCAATCGGGTATCCGCTACCCCACCTACAATCTCTGGTTGGAACAGTTCTGGGCCCCAGTCATCAGAAAGAGCGTTGAGGCTCTTCGACCGGGGGGATGGTTGATCCTCAACGTGGACAACTTTTCGGTAGGTGGAATTTCCTATCCCCTTGTTGAGGACACTATTCGTCTTGCGGCTGAGTGTGGTCTAGGCCGTCCGGAACTTCTCAAGTACGAGATGCCAGGTGTAGTCGGAGACTCCGTTGGTAGCTATGAGTCTGTTCTTTGTTGGCCCAAGGGGGTTTCTTCTTTCATTTCAGTAGCTCAAAACGTCTCTGTTGAACTGCCCCGTTGCAGAGGTTGTGGGAGGGTGGCTTCTTCTGAAACGTTGCACGGAGGTCTTTGCATGCCTTGTTTAGCCCCCGTGGGGTATGAAAAGGTTTGCAAGGGATGTTCTTGTAAGTTCACGGCAAGTCGTAGAGATCAGGAATTTCATGACAAATCGTGTCACGCTCGATGGCGAAGGAGGCTAGCTAGAGAAGCTAATCCTTCATCAGGGATCCGTGTCTTCACTTGTACGAAGTGCTCTGCAAAGTGGGAAACGAAGGAGAAGGGTTGTTTCTTTCTTTGCGCCAAGTGCAAGGAGGAGAAAGACCTTGAAGGTAGACGGAAGACGTGCGGCTACAGAAATTGTGGGATAACCTTCACGGACACTTCTCCCAAGAACGGCATGGATTACTGCTGCGTCGAGCACAGGCGTCGTGAAAAGTCAATGAGATCGGGAATCATTCAAGACGCGAGTCAATTCAGAGATCCTACAAAAGCTCCTCGTAGGTGTGTTGAGTGTGGTGCTAGGTGGGATCGTTCTGAAGGATCAACGAATAGTCGATGTCCCGCTTGTCGGGATAAGAAGCGTCACAAGACTTGCCCTCAGTGCGGGATAGCCTACAAAGATGAGTCTCTTCGGAACAATCGGCAGCGATGTCCGACTTGCTCTCCCCGTTAGCCCCTAAATCTCCACATCTTCCAGGTTCCCGCCTCTCCACTCGGCTTCCCACTTCCGAGCAAGTCGTTTCCCGGCGATTCGTTGTTGAACGCACGGGTGGTAGTCGCCGTTGTGGCAGTGACAGAGGGAGCCTTGGATCTTCGGGCTCAGACCTCGTTGGACGCGGCGGCAGCGGCATCCCAAGGTGTTCTCACGGGCGTTGAAGCCGAAGAGCTTTTGGGAAGCCATCATCCGGCTGAAGATTTTGAACGCACGTTTCTTGAAGCAGAGGGTCTTGTTTCTTCGTTCTCCACGATTTTACACGATAACCTCCTAGCGCCCGTCAGGCGCATGGTCGTGAAGATCGGGGGAGACGTTCGCATGGGTAGTGGTTTACCAGGCATAGTCTTCTTTTACAAGGACTCTTGGTGATGTTAGCGCATGACCCGTGGTTTGTCCGTGTCGGATCGAACGCTGCACACGCTGCTTACGAACGACAACTTCGACCTGGACGATATGAGTTCCTCAACGTCTCTTAATCGTAGTGTTGCTAGTCGATTTGCCAGGAATACCCAAGGCGGTAAGGATTACCGTGGGAATCCTTGCGAGCACAAGGTGATTCTTCGGGTCAACAAGACCGTCAGTAAGCACACCCCTATCATACATCCTGATTTGACTGGGAACACAGATGAGGCCGAGATCATTTTGAATCGAAAGGCGAAGTTCAAGGTTTCCAAGCGGGAGATGGCGTGGGACGGAGAGACCATTATCCTTCACTTGGACGAGGTTTGATATGAGAGATCCTTGGAGCATTTACGCGGACGAGAAGCCTTCCGAAGACAAGCCTGACGGGAAATCCAAGAACTACGAAAAGTTTGGGGACACAGGTGACGGTTTTTTGCCTGTCGCTGACGAAGAGAAGAAAGAAGTCGAGCGACTTAAGGAAGCCGCGGAGAAGGGCCAGGAGGAGATTGACGCCCTCACGAAGAAGCTCGATAATGAAGACGAAGAAAATGAGGAAGACGACGACCCTCAGACGAAGGAAGCTAGTGTAGGCTACGATTACGACCGCCGAAGGTGATTGGCCGTAGCGCAACCGAACGGTGTAGTTCTGTGGTATGCACGCTTCGTGGAAGGCCGCGCTCGCTGGTGAATTCCAGAAAGACTACTTAAAACAGCTTGTTGCCTTCGTAAAGACTGAGAGGCAAATTGCCACGATCTATCCCCCCGAGGGGGAGGTCTTCACGGCGTTGACGGTAACGCCCCTCGACTCGGTGAAGGTCGTCATCTTGGGACAGGACCCCTATCACGGGCCCGGGCAGGCCCATGGGCTCGATTGAGAAAAGTTCGTGAATGACTTCCCAAGCTTCGTCATGAATTCCGAGCTGTGGGGGAAAAGCACGTTCGACTCGGGCCATGAGTTTGTTTGGGGGCGGGGAAAGGCGCTGTACCAGGGAGGTTGGATCCATAGATCCTAATCTACACCGGGATGGTGTTCCTTGCAATAATCTACTTTTACTTTTGCTTACGGGGCATCTTCATGCGTTTTCCCCGGAGGCTGTTACAATGGATCCATCTCAGATCAGATTTAGGACGGGAGATCAGCTCTCGTTCATCGCGACTCGCAACTTCACTCTCGGCGCTACAGGAGCAAATATACCCAAAGGTTCCGAGGTTTTGTTTGATGGGTCTACGGTTCATTTCGCAGGTCAGACGTTCTCGTTTCCTCAACTTCGCGGCGCGATTCGTCTCGATTGGGTAGTCCCTTCTGAGCACTATGACGAGAACGATTCCAGCTACGGTCGGCCGGAGAGAGCGAACATTCAGGTACGTCACCCGACGAAGGGTGGGAATCCGATGGCTCCTCCGCCGAAGGTAGCAATTCCTACGACGCTTGACGACGAGCGAGAGGTAGGGAATTACCGACAACACGCTCAGGAAACGGCCGCCCGGAACAAGAACTATGTACGCGGGAATCCAGTAAACGTAGTCGTTCCTGGAGAAGCCGTTAGGTCCCAGTATGGTTTTGAGGTTGTTGAGCCTCAGGATGGCGTTGAGGTTCCTGGTCGAATGCTTCATACAGCAGCGGGGGAAAGAGCTAAGCAGGAACGTACTACATTGACCGCAGAATCGGCGGCTCTTGCTCTTCAGAGGGCTACCAAGGCAGGGATCATCGTTCCAGGACGGGGCATCACCCAAGAGGAGATGCTCGAAAGAATGAGCCCCGAGGAGCGGGATCAGTATCTGGCGGAACATGCCGCCTACAAGGCTACTCATGTTGACGTGGATGCTATTCAAACCCGCACCATTGTGTCGTCTGTTTCTAGGGCCCAACCTCAAAGGACGGAGGGAATTCTCGTAACCCCCGATGTAGGTCACGGTACCGAGACGATTGATCTTGTAGGGTACGGCAACGGAAAGCCTCGGGAGAATGTGATTTTCGAAGATGGGATTGCGTTCAAGACGACCAACGGACCGGATCGTTACGCTCCTACCCAAAGTCCGCGATCGGCAGCCCAACAAGAACAACGGGTGGTACAACCGGCCAAGGAATCTTCCGTAGGGAATGCCGATGTTCGTCGCATGGTCGCGAAAGCAGTATGCCCTGATTTCCCGGACAACTACGACTTCGCGCAACCCCTCAAGAAGAAGATGGCGCGTCTTCAGGCCGATTATGAAGATCGTCCTGACGTTTTGCGAGCTGTCTTTGCGGCCGAGGGGGACGATGTGAAGGGTATTCTTCTTCAGGAATTCCCTTCAGCCTTTGCGGGCTGATCTCTTTTAGCGTCCCTATTCTTCTTGTTTGGTGTGTCCATGTCTGGTAGGAGAACTGTCTGACATGGACAATTTTGTAGGGTACGTATACCTAATCACCAACTTGTTGAACGGTAAAAAGTACGTTGGCCAAACGATATGCGACGTAAGAAGGCGTTGGAGTCAGCACAAAAACGAGGCTAAGAAAGGCAGTGTTAGTGCTATCCATGCAGCCATACGGAAGTACGGCCCAGAGAACTTCCAAATGGTTATTATAGACACTGTCTACAGCAATCGGGAAGAGCTTATCGCTTCCGAAATTCGTCATATCGAGGTTCATGATTGTATCAGTCCTAAGGGGTACAACCTCAGCAAAGGTGGTGAGGGGGTGGACTTTTCTAATCCTGAGGTTAGAAAGCATCATGCCGATTGCATAGAAAGACGAAAAGAGGATGGTTCTTGGTATAAGCATACTTTAGAGGCTGCCCGAAAACGAGCTTCGGATCCAATTTGGATAGCTTCTAATGCTGAGAGACTTCGTGAAATGCACGCAGACCCTCAGTTTCGGGAAGCTAACATTGAGAGGATGCGGAGGCGTCATGCTGATCCTTCCCGTAAGTTAACGTTGGCTATTGCCAACGGGGTTCGAGAATGTGCTCGTACCAATAAAAAATGGTTGGAAGGGGTCCTTAGGGGGTGTCAAAAAGGTAGTGCTAAGCAGGAAGCTGAAGCTCTTATGAGGGACTTATTGGTAACACCCGAAGAAAGAGATCGCAGGATAAGGCATAGAGAGGCTTCTCGAAGGTGTTACAGAAAGAAAAAAGAGATGGAGGCATTGATACGAGCTTCAGGAGGTACTTCAAATGCCTAGTGATTTTTCTCACGGGTGTTTAATCAGAACGGCCTCTTCGGAAAGTCGAGTTGCTAATGTTTCTACTTTTATTGTAGAGGAGTTGGGCGATGCTCGTGTTCGGTGCGAGCAGCTCAAAGGCTACGTCGATGAGGCAACCAAGCTCATTGAGAAGTCTCCCGCTAGGGATCATGTCTTTGAGGTCGCTGGTCATTTGATGCACGGTATTCCCGAAGTTCTCTTCAAGTTGGAGAAAGCTTTGGAAGCCGCTTCGATGGGCGCTAGCCGTATGGATTATGACCAGTTGAGCGAGAGGGTGAAGCCAGAAAAGGTTGAGGAATTGGAACGGGCTTTGTCCGATTCTCGTCTTCGCAAGTTACGTCGTTCGGAGGGTGAGGAGCCCAGAGGTAAGGAAGGATCCATGTTGAATCCAAAAATTGCAGCCAATGAATTGCACCAAATCGCTCAGCACGTCGAGGTCACGGGGAATGTTCCTATTGGCAAGCTCGTGTCGCTTATCAGCCAACTTGAAGCTGGCAAGCGAGAAGCCAGTGCATCTCCTCAAAAAGTTGCGGGCTATCTCCACGCGCTTGCCGATAATCTCCTGACGACGGGAGAGGATTCTGACCCTTCGAACAGGCCAAGCCGATTCACGTTGGCGCAACATCTTCGTCGGGTTGTAGGGGACCAAATCCAGATGCCGATGACATCGGGGCAGCAGCAAGTCTCCGCTCAGGAAGTTGCTCAAATTTATCAGCGGAGCAACTCGAGAGAAGAAGTTATGAAAGGCTTCAAAGACGCAAACCCCGCCATGAGTGAAGAGGACTTGTCGAAGGCGGCTGATATGTGGGAAAAACATCGCAATGTGGTGAAAGACCAGAACAAGTAGGACGTATCCTACATTTATGATCCCCTTCCGAGCCCTGCAACAGCCCCTGGTCTCTCGGCCCTCCTATGGGCAGCGCCAAGAATTGGCTGAGTCGGGACTTCCTCAAGGGGATCCAGGGGGCAAAGGGATAGGGCTCAGCCCAGACATTCCTGGAGAGGCTACCTATAGTAAGCCAGTAAATGATTTACGCCGGCCCGACAAGGCTCCGCCAGGGTCTATCTATCGGAAGGACGGGCCCGACGACTTGGCTAAACCGCAAGACGATCCTGAAGGGGATGAACGCCATCATGAGCAGTTTAAGCCTCGGTTTACTCCACCTGGGGGGCGCCCCCCAGATAGTCCTATAATGACTGATTATCCGTACAGAGACGGATTGCCTCATCAACATTACGCAACGACGCGGGAGCAAGCGGAGTTCGTTCTAGGGATGTTCCTCGTTGAGTCCGCGCACTCTTTAAGGGTCTCTCCTGAAAGTCGCCTGTTTATTGCCTCAAAGCCAGATGAGATCCTCGCGGGACTGAACCCAAAGTTCCAAGAACGTTCCAAACGGTGTGCGGTAACCGTAAAGCGGGTAGATGCCAATAACCTTCGTTGGCTTTTCTCCGTCGACGCTGGGAACGGACCCAAGGTTGTCAAGCTCAAGGCGTTTCGGGCAAAGAATGTTGTCAGGCTCGGGAAGATGGATGTGGATGTGACCTGCTCTTGTCCCGCTTGGCAGTGGCTCGGGCCGGAGCACCACGCGAAACGGGAAGAATACCTGGACGGGAGCCCACGGGGTACGGCTTCGGTTCCTGTTATTAGAGATCCTGAAGGAATCAATCGTGTTTGCAAGCATGTCGCCGCTGTACTTTCCTTCGTGAAAGACTGGGAAGTGCCTAAAATCAAGAAAAAATAGGAATGTAAACCATGCCCCTCTATACCGTTCAATGCCAGGTTTGCTCCAAAAGGAGTACGCAGAAGCTCACATTTGCTGAATACAAATTGGTCAAGGATGGAAAGCAAGATGTGACTTGTCCGGTTTGCGGTGGGTGGGCGTCCATTGTCTTTGACCCCGGGAACGTTAACTTCGTGTTGAAAGATGGACAGTCTGGGGGATGGATCTCGAAAGCTGGGAAAGAGAATGCTTTTCGTCAAAAGCATAACGTTGTGGTGACACGTCGACAACGAGACCATGCTCCGAGGACGACGCTTCAGCCTAACTTCGGGGGGCTCCTTACGGGTACTTGGAAGACAGCTAAAGAAGCTGCTTATGAGACTCGGTACGATGAGGTCAAGCAAGAGCACGGGGCCCAAGTAGCGGCCCAAGCGGCGCAAGAAAGCGCTAGCACGTACGATCCCTTGATTAAAAAGGCTGTAGTGACATGAACCGGCTCTTCAAAATCCCTCGTCGACGACCGAACTTGGTTGACTTCTACACGCCCCTCACCCAAGGGCTCGACACCTTCGGTTATCGCATTAAATGGGGGCAAAATTTTGATACTTCCCCGTTCACGGCGATCATCAATTCGACCAACGTGGGGTTCCTCGACCCCAACGTGAATCGTTACAAGGTGGAGAGCCAGCCCACTACGGGGACCGACGTAAGGATTGTCTTTGATCCCGCGAGCTACAGCATCACGGACACAAAGAGTTTTTGGCTTCAATTTGCTCAAGTGACGGGAGGATCGGAGACTCTTGTAAGCGCTCCTACACTCATCTTGCCGGACTCTTCATTGAAAGGGCAAGGGATCGTTACGATCCACGGAACTGCTCCTGGAGCTACATCGAGTGCTGGATCTCTTCAACTCGACTTTCCTTTTGTTGTACAGAATTTCCAAATTCACAATGAGGATACGGCAAATTACCTGTTTGTGGCCACGGAGCAGAATGGACCCGAGCAACAGCTTGGTCCGGCGGCTTTTCCTCAGTACGAGACGTATAAAGGCTCTCAGCCCTCGATTTGGGTACGAGGGGCAACTTCGGCGGATGTTGCTGCTAATGTAGTTTTCTCCGCAACTTTCACTCTCAGTTTCCCGCGTTGAAGCCTCGGAGGAGGACTGTGTGTGTATCTCATCAACCCTCTTTCCCTGCAAATCGCTCAGACGCTCTTCATTGGTATAAGTCGGTATCGGGCGGCACAGGGTCTAGTAGGGCCCAAGAACGGAGTCAACGAGGTTTTCACAACTCCGGGTCTAGAGAAGTTCACACACAATCTTCCGTTCCTCGACATCTCCGTGTATTACAACGGGATTCGACTTGCCTTGCTCGACGATTACATGGTTTCGGAAAGTGGAGGTCCAGGGACCGGTTACGACACGGTCATTCTGAACATAGCGCCTCTTTCGAACGATCATTTGTTTGCGGATTACATTTTGGCCTTTACCTAACCATGTGAGGAGATTTCTTACATGGCGGGTACCTATACACGTTACCGGCAGACCCGAGTCGCTGACAACCTCAATGATCAGGCCACTCCGCTTCAGGTTTATGGAGCGCTTGTCAATTCGGTTACGCAAGAAGACCTTCAGTTCTACTACCTGAGTCGGCTGAACCAGGTCATCTTCGGGGAAGCCTATCCTTCCCATCATTGGTATGAGGACTTTCTTGGAGAGGGAATTCTCTCTCTGAAAGACCTCAGCATGGCCGTAGGGCCTGTGGTGGTCCGTACCGGGATTGCATTGATAGGGCCCCGGGATGGCAATAATCGTGTCTTTCGCACAACCCCCGATTATTTTGTTCATGACCCGACGGGGACTGGAAGAGATATCGAGGTTTGGCACAACGGAAGGCGTTTAGCTCTTACGGAGGCTCCCGACCCGAGTCAAGGAGATTTATTTGTCTCCGAATCGGGAGGCGTAGGTACTGGATTTGACACGATAACCCTTTTGACCTTTGCCCCTAGTGGTAAGTCAACGCTTCTTGCAGACTACCAAATTGCCTCATAGGAGTTCTTCATCATGGCTGGACAGTATTCTAGATACAATGCAATTGATCAACTTCTTGACGTTGCAGGTTCAGAACGTCAGGACAATGATCGCCTGCTGACAGATGAGACGAATGGTTTTGGCTCTCCTGTCATTCTGAACTCTGGTAATTCCGCTACGATTCTGGCTTACTCGAGCCCGAATCTAACCGTGTCCGGTCTGACGGGCATGACCGCTGGGAGTGTCGGAAGTCTTCTCTCGATTCGAGGAGCAGGGATTGCTGGGAACAACGGCGTCTTTGTTATCTCCACGTATGTCAGTGCGACCGAGGTAAAAGTAACCGACCTTTACGGCTACTACCCGGATCCCAATGGTTCTCTTGAGTGGGAGAACTACAACTCTGGAAATACAGCGTCGATCACCGCTGTTCTTTCTGGAATCGTGACAATTACTGGTCTTGCCAACATGACGGCGAACTCGGTAGGCCACTTCATTACGATTTCAGGGTCCGCTACTCCCGCGAACAACGGCACCTTCCTCATCACGACGTATATCTCGGCGACAAGCGTTACGTATGCAAACGCCGCTGCGGTTGCTCCAGATGGGAACAACGGGGCCATAGGCTGGACAGAAAATCTTCCGTACAGTCTCAATGACGATCTCGATTTCGAACGATCGGACCGAACCTACATCAAGGGGGTGAACTACGATCAACCCGTTCCTACCTATGCACGGCCGGATCTCGCTCTTCAGGCGATTCCAAAGAATCTCCTCAACATCTACCCTCTTGACGAGAAGCTTCTCAACGTCAACCGTATTTTCTACTCGGCCACCGTTGCAGCGACCAACACTTTCATTGCTATTACATCGGCTGGGAACCTTCTACACGCTTCGACCTCGAACCTCACGGGTATTCCGTGCTTCGATGTAGCTCCTTACGTTGGTGACTACACGAGCTGCTTCGTTGGGATTACGAACACGGCCACGGGTGAGGAAATCGTCGTATTGTCTGGGGCGCATGCGGGAGAAAAAGTCTTTGGTGTTACCGAGAATGGAACTTCCACTTCGCCAAACTCGGTCGACATCTACTTCTACTCGGTTCCTGTGGGAGGTAACCCAATAACCTCTTCAACGGCCTACACGTGGGAGGTTGGACAATCTACGACCATCAATCTCGTCTATGGGTATGGGGAGCGCGGGGACTTGTTGGATCTGAACTGCCTTCGTTCAACCCCTGCTTTGGGTGTTGTGACGGATGCCAATCTTCAGCAGCAAGTCAACAACATCTACTCGTATGATGGGACTTCTTACGGTATCACCAATATCTCGACGTTGCTCACGAACACGGGCAATTACTTCCCCTTTTCGTATCTTCCTGGGGGTGCCGGAGATACGGTCATTGCCGCCCTTAACGTTCTCAATTCCCAAATTGGCAATGATAACTTCACTGGATCTATCCTCACGAGTGGGGACACGATCACTCAGAGTCTTCAAGCTCTCTCGACTGCGATTGGAAGCTTGACCACTGGGGTTCGATATATTGAACGCCTTGCATCTCCTGTTGCGGCCAACACGAGTCATATTATTCCCGGAGGGGCCACTTACACTCTTGATGGGACGAACAACGGTAGGGGTTTGTGGGTTTACTGGCGCGGAATTCTTCGTGATCCTGGATCCGTTTCCACGGGAGATGATTACCAAGAAACCAATACCAGTCACATTACTCCTTACGCCAAGATCAACACGAACGATCACATCAACTACATTGTTTTGGCCTGATGATTCGACCCGAGATGACCATTAAGGAGGTACCCCCTCCCTTGAGCTTTTACTGCCGATCGGGACATCGGGCACCGAAGCTGTTTCGTAGGGAGGGGACCCAAGCTCCTGAAGAGCCTACGAGGTTTTACCAAGTTTCCTGTCTTGTAGACTCTCGGGTTGAGGGGGTCTACTGCGAGCCTTGTCTTATTGTCGCGAACGCTTTAGCCAAATCAAATGTGAGACGATAAATGAACATTCCTGTACCGCCACCGAGCCCCAAGATGGAGAACTACACGAATTATCAACCGGATCAAGAGATGCACCGGTTGCGAATGCGTGTGGGGGAGCTTCTTCGTCTTGGAGCTTTGACTCCAGATACCTTTCAACAGACGATCATGCAAATCTGGCAAGAAGGAGAACGTAGACGCCAGATGTGTTTGCAAGAGGCAGAAGAACATTTGCGAAGATACCACGCCTCGATTTCACAGGCGAGCGCTTTTGGAGCCCAAAGCAGCATTCTCTATTCCGTGGTTAACGGGTACGTTGTTCTTGAAGAACGGAAAAATGTGGAGCTTGCCGAACGTGCATTGGAGAAGGCACGTCAGGAAGCCGAAAAACAAGAACTTGAGAAGCAAGAAGCTGAAAAACAAGAGGCAGAGAAGAAGATAGAGCCCTTAAGTGTTGCCCCGGCTCAAGAGGCTGCCGCGGTGGCCATCTCCAAGCCCTCTGGAGGCAGGCGCAGAAGGGCTTGATTGATGGGTAAATGCAGCCTGTTCGGAAATCGGATCTCAATGATTATGACATTGTAGATGCTTATGAGCTAGCGTCCGATGGGCTCGCGACGACGCCATCCGCTGTCTACCTTGTTACTACCAGTGTTTCGACAACTGCACTTACCCAAACCGTAGTATCGACGACGCCTTCGGACGGAGAAGGTCTTCTTACTAGTGCGGATCATCCCGTTCAAATAGGGGATTTTCTGTATATTACCGGATCCGGAACGGCGGATGGTAAGTATACGGTTGCGACAATCCTCAACGATACGACTGTCACTGTCGTAGAGCCTATCTCGGATTCAACCGGGGGAACGCTTACTTGGGTTTACCCGGCGGGGGCAAGTGAGGTTGGTTTTGATCCGTCAGGTCAAACAATCACGGCGGCAACCAATGTTGAACAGGCGCTTACCGATATTGCTAATTCGGTAGGTGGCCTCACTGCGGACCAACACGAGGTTCTTCGACAGCTCATTCACTTGGCTGATGGAGAAGGTGGTCCGTTTGAGGGCTTCACGACGGGGGCCGTAAGAGTCACGACCGGGGGTGCGTTTCCTACGCAAGTTACCTGGTACACCGATAACACGCTTAGTCTTAAGATTGTCGAAAAGCTAATCACGTACAACCCTAATAAGACTCCTGCAACCCTGTACTGGGCTGTTTACGCAACGGATGGAGTCACGGTTCTCGCTACGGTTTCGGACGCTATTTCCTATTCAGGGGCTTTTGAGACAAGCCGAACTAGAACGATTACAGATACGCCTGCCCCTGGAATTATCACTGCTCAACAGCACAAAACTCTTCGACAGCTCATCCACTTGGCGGACGGACAAGGGGGTCCATTCGAAGGATTCACGTCAGGGGCTTATCGAGTCACCGTAGGAGGCGCATTTCCGTCTTCCGTGACCTGGTATTACGACAACACGATGACACAGAAGTACGTTGAGAAAGTCATTACCTACACTTCTTCTTATCAAATCAACACGTTGACATGGACTGTCTACGACACGGATGGAATGACCATCCTAGCCACAGTTTCGGACACGCTCTCATATTCTACCTTTTTTGAGACTAGTCGTACCCGATCGATCGCTTGACCCTCTGACTTGGAGCCCTTTCTATGAGCATTGAATCTGGTTCCGTTCTTATTATCGACGTGAATGGCGTTCTGATGGCCGTTACGCCAGGGTCTTCGATCCCGGTAGGCACCTCGGCCTTTCTTGTTGCTGGTACGGACGGGACCAATGCTCGGGTGCTGTCTACGGATACCTCGGGTCGAGAGATTGTTGTAGGTGCGGGTGTCTCTGGAACCCCTGCGGGAGGGGTTCTCACCATTCAGGGTATCACCGGAGGTACCCCAATCCCTGTTTCTGGGGCAACGAACCCCTCGATCGGGACTACGGGTTCTGCGGTACCGACGTCGGCAACGCTTATCGGAGGTACGGATGGAACAAACCTGATTGCTGTAAAAATCAAGGATGCTTCGACCGCCGCGGCTGCTTCTGACCCATCTCTTGTTGTTGCATTTTCTCCAAACTCTGCGCTTCCTACCGGTTCCAACGTAATCGGCGCGGTTACTCAGTCCGGGACTTGGACAAACGTTGTTACCCAGAGTACCGCTTCAAACCTGAACGCCCTTGTTGCTCAAGGGGCAGCGGGCACAGCGGCTGGGGGATGGTACTTCAAGCTTACGGACGGCACCAACACGGCCCCAACGTTTGATGTCGCGTCTCGAGCTGGTTTTCAGAAGATCACGGATGGGACGAATACGGCTGCGGTTAAGGCAGCTTCTACCGCTCCAGTAGCGAGTGATCCCTCTCTCGTTGTTGTTCTCTCGCCTAATCAGCCTTCGATCCCTGTAACGGTGGGGGCAGGAACCGACAGAACCTCGACGGGGAGCATCACCAGTACCCAGAACGTCGCCATCAATACGATGGCTTCGGGAACCTGTGGTATTCAGGTTACGGGGACGTGGGGAGGCACCCTTGTTTTTGAGGGAAGCGTAGATAACGGAACTACGTGGGTTTCTATTCCCGCAGTGGTTCCTGTAACCGGCGTCGAAGTTACGAGCACCACGGCCAACGGTGTGTGGTCTGCCGCCTGTGCAGGTTTCGCACAGGTCCGTGTTCGTGGAAATACAGTTACTTCCGGTTCTGCCACAATCTTCCTCGATTCAGCGACGGGAACGATGGTGGTGTCTCTTGGGGAGCCCCTTCCCGCAGGCACAAATACCATCGGTGCGGTCAACCAAGGAAGTCAGGGCTCGATCGGGAGCTATTGGTACGTTCGAACGACGGACGGTACAAACCTTTCTCCAACAATGGACGCGGTTACCCGTAATGGTTTCCAAGCTATTACGGATGGTACCCATGGTCCGGCCGCGGTCAAAGCAGCTACTATCGCAGCAGTAGCTTCTGATCCGTCTTTGGTTGTAGCTTTCTCGCCAAACTCTTCGATCCCGGCAGGATCCAACGTTATTGGCGCTGTCACTCAGTCAGGTACGTGGTCGGTCACGTGTACTCAGACCACGGCAGCGAATCTCAACGCGACGGTTGTTCAGGCCACAGCTTCGAATCTGAACGCCACGGTCGTTGGATCTGGATCAGCGGGCTCTCCTGCTTCTGGAGTTGTAACTGTTCAAGGTGTTACGGGGATGACTCCCGTTGCAGTGTCCCCGAAGACCGCAACGACAAGTACCATCACTACAGTTGCGGCGTCTGTGTCTAGCGTGAGTCTGTTGGCGTCAAATTCCAGTCGACTCTCGGCTCTTATTACAAATGATGGATCGGCCATTATGTATATTGCGCTTGCCGCATCGGCCTCAGCGACGTCGTACACGTACAAGCTCTTTGCGAATTCTCAGGTTGTTTTGGATGGTAACTGGACCGGAGCTGTCAGCGCTCTGTGGAGTTCAGCAACTGGGAATGCTTGTATTACAGAGCTTACTCCGTGATGCAGATACTCGATACGAAGGAAGATCATGGGGATTTCTAACGAAACCATCTCGATCTTAGACTCAAGCGGCAACACGATCATTGTCGCAGCCGCTGCGGCTGTTTCGGCCAGCGGTCTCATGGTCATGGGGTCGGACGGAACGGATGCTCGTTTCCTGGCTATAAATACGTCCGGTCAGCTCGTTGTTGTGGGGGCTGGGGTAGCAGGTTCTGCTTCGGGTGGGGTCATCACAGTTCAAGGGTCTGCGAGCGGCACACCAATACCTATTTCAGGCTCGATCTCAGCGACCAATCCCTCTGTAAGCACCACAGGGGCGGCTATTCCGACTTCGGCCACTCTTGTAGGTGGCTCGGATGGGACGGATCTTAGAGCCTTGTCTTCAGACACTTCGGGTCGCCTCGTCACAGTTGGCGCGGGTACCGCAGGATCTCCTGTGGGCGGTGTTTTCACGATCCAAGGGGTTTCCGGGGGTCAAGCGGTTCCTATCTCCGGTTCAATTTCAGCGACGAACCCATCGGTAGGGACGACAGGGGCGGCTATACCCACATCGTCTACTCTTGTTGGTGGATCGGATGGGACCGACTTAAGAGCACTCAGCACAGATAGCTCGGGTAGACTTGTTGTAATCGGTAACGTCACCCCAGCGAATGCTTTCACCAATCCTACCACGGCATTTAGTGCCTATTCGCTTGTAGGTGCTTACAACGGTTCGACGTGGGATGAGATTCTGTCGCGCTTCACCAACGCCGACGGTGAGGCCAGTGTTTCGACCGGAGCGATTGAGTGCTGTAGCCATTCTAAGCTGTACAACGGCACTACGTGGGATAGGGCGCGAGGCAACGCAGCAGGGGGTCAGTGGGTTCAAGGACCCTCGGCTTCTGGATCGGCTACAGCGGGTAATCCGTTGCTCGTTGGTGGAATTAACGGGTCTAATGTTTACTCTGCGGCAGCGGATACTTCAGGTAGATTTATTGTGGTTGGCGCGGGTACCGCAGGATCCCCTGTGGGTGGTGTTTTCACGATTCAAGGGGTTTCCGGAGGGCAAGCGGTTCCGATCACTGGATCGATTTCAGCGACGAATCCTTCCGTGGGTACAACGGGAGCGGCCATTCCTACATCTTCCACTTTGATTGGTGGATCGGATGGCGTCGATCTTAGAGCCTTATCTGTCGACACATCAGGGCGTTTGGTTTCTGTAGGAGCCGGCGCAGCAGGCTCTACTCTTGTAGGTAACCCGGTTCAAATCGGCGGATCCGATGGCACGAACACAAGAACTCTTGCCACGAATACCTCCGGCAATCTTATTGTTGCCGCCCTTACGGACTCCGCTCCTTCGACTTCAACAATTACAGTGAAGGACGCTGCGTCTACGAGCACAACTGTAGCCAACGGTCAAGTTTTCGTAACAGGGACGCCGACAACAAGCAGCTTCGTCAGTTTCTCTATCTCTACGCTGAATAGTTGCATTGTTCAGGTCACGGGTACTTGGACAGGAACGGTTGTCGTTGAGACAAGTGTTGACAGTGGTACTACGTGGGTTGCTCGCTCCGTATTCCAGGATACCTTAGGAGCAGCTACCTCGTTTACACTGAACTTCCAGGGTACCGTTAACACTGTAGGTTGCACCAATATCAGGGTTCGCGCTACGGCGACGTGGACGGGCACGGCTACTGTGAAGGTCATCGAGACTGTTAACGAGCCAACAAGTGATTACGCCGTCATAACGGGGGCTGGTCTGGGGGCTACCTACCCCGCGCAAGCCACTGTTCAGAACATCAATACAAATGTCAACTCGCTAAGTGTTATAACCTACGCGGGGGACACACCTCAGTACGAAGATAACACCAACAACGTTGCATGGACTGCTCAAGCAGCCTTGCCGACCTTGACCAATGCCTACACTGTAACCTATGGGGTTGTAGGTGCTAGCGGGTTAGGATACGTAAAAAGTGCGGCAGGTAAGCTTTACGAGCTTTGGTTGTCCAATAATGATACGTCCACACATTACTTTGTACTGACGGATACCGCAGGAGCACCCAGCTCGGCTCCTACCTTTGCCTCAGGAGGGGCTCGTACTCCGATTCCCGTAGCCGCAGGAGCTATTGCTGGGCCCTTTACCTTCCCTATGGGGAGTCCGTTTGCTAACGGAATTGGTTACGCAGACTGCACAACGATGGATGGGGGCACTGCAAACACGAACTCCAAGCTCGCGTATGCGATTGGGTGGATTTGATGGCGACTGTTTACAACTACTACGCCGTGATTTTGAGCTTTACTCCTGTGAACGTAGGGGCAGGAATATACAAATGCCAGTATTACATCATGAATAACTCGACTGTAGCTGCCTCTACTGAGTTTTGGAGTGAGGCTAATAGCAGCTCAACGCCTCTGGCTTCCCCTCCTACCTCGCTTACTGTGCCAGAAATTACGTTAAACGGGACAAGCCAAACGGCTATTTTAGCTTCTCTTCAGACGGAAGTCAACACGCTCGTTGCTCGGCTTGAAGCCAAGTATCCTACGGCGGTTAGTCTTCCGGCTGGAACGATAACCCCTGTCACAGTGACGTATTAAGCCGTGCGCGAGGTCATTCCGTCTTTTCTCAAGCAAGTTGTTACGGCGAATCCTATCCTTTACTCGACGGGACCTTCAAACTCGGCTAGTACAACGGTGAACGCCACGTTCAAGCTGACCTCTGGA
>Ga0187860_1001757_pt1 | contig 18721 bp, 15 predicted proteins | sample June2016WEW_10_4_FD_132981 | JGI IMG/M metagenome (GOLD analysis project Ga0187860, IMG submission 132981) | Peatland microbial communities from SPRUCE experiment site at the Marcell Experimental Forest, Minnesota, USA - June2016WEW_10_40 | ecosystem: Environmental > Terrestrial > Soil >...
GCATGGACGACTACATCGCCAAGCCGATGCGCCGCGCGCAGCTGATCGACATCCTGCGAGCTTGGATCCCGCCGCAGGACGACCCGGCCGGCACCAACGAGCCGGTCGCCAACCGCACGTAGCCGACTCAGAACGAGACGGCCGTCCAGCGCTGGCCGCCGTCGAAGGTCATGATCAACTTGGTGGGGCCGCTGAGGGATCCGACGATGGCGACCCCTTGACGGGGCGTGGTGAACGCGAGATACAGCGGCTGGCCGTGGTAGACGACGGTCCAGTGGACGCCCCCGTCGAAGCTGGCTGCGAGCTCCTGGCTGTTCCCGATACCGCGACCGATCAGGATGGAGCGAGGAGTCGGTGAAGCGAGCACGCTGAACCAGGGTGTTCCAGGCGCCAGCTCCGGTCCGGCGACGAAGCTCTGCCCGCCGTTGCTGGAGAAGTAGAGCCAGCTCGACCCCAGCTTCGCCCCCGGGGGAGCGGACTTCGGCAGCGGGGAGGCGAAGCCACCCATCACGCACACCGCGACGAGGTTGCGAGCGCTGGCGGCCGCGGGGATCGCGAAGCTGCCGCCCAGCGACGCGCACGGCGGGGTCCAGCTGACCCACTGACCCTCATCGAGCTGGGCGCTGCCGGTCGTGCCGCGATCGTTGCCCTCGACCAGCCAGCCGCTCGCGCCTTGCAGGACGAACGCGCCTGACTGCTCGCCGCCGCCGGCCGGGTCGCCGAGACGCGGCGTGTCGGCGAGCTGCCAGTGGTCTTCGGTGACCGGGGAGCTCTTCACGCTGACGCCCTGTGCGTCGTTGGTCGCCATCAGATACGCCGTGCCACCCGAGGCTTCGAGGTCGAAGATCTGCTCGTAGGACCCCAGGCCGCTGAGCGGCTGCTTGTGCCAGACGGCGCCGCCGTCATGCGTCGACCACAACGTCGGCTCGAGGTTGACGCACCCGGCGCATTCCCGCTGCGCGGACACCGGGAGGCTGCCGTAGATCCACCCGTCGCGCGTGTCGGCGAAGCGGACGTTCAGCCCGCCACCGTCGTAGAGGTCGGCCACGACGCCGGCAACCTTGCGGTCGGCTGCGGCGACGAGCGCCGCCGGCAGCGGCTGCGCAACCCACGCGCGTCCGGCGTCGGTCGTCTCACGCAGCCCCAGGCACGCGCCACCGGCCCCGCACGGCGTCGTCCCCAGCACCCACCCGCTATCCGCCGAGATGAAGGTCACCGAGCGCGGATCGAACCGTGACGCGGCGGACCGTGTGGAGGAGCCAAGCGCCGAGGACCCGCTCGAAGCCAGCACACCGGCGGCCGGGAGACTCAGGCAGGCCGCCAATGTCACCCAGAAAGACCGGCGTCTTCTACCTCCCAGGACCATAGTGGAATCCTCGCAGATGCCGAGCGGTCCAGGCGCGAACTACGATCCCGTCAGTGCGAGTTGACTCGCGTCCCATCCAGGCCGGGCCGGTCCCCGATCCGATGCGTGCGTTCGGCGCTGATCAGGTGCCCCGGCGCGACTACCTGCCTGTCATGTTGCTGCTGGCGGCCGTGATCGCGTCGTCGCTCGCCGTGTTCCTGTCAGTGCCGGGCTCCACTGTGCGACGGTGGTCTTTCGGGCCCTTTGCCGGCTACCAGTGGGACGGCCACGTACGTTCGCTGCAGGCGTCGTGGACGGTGCCGCTGATCGACGCCGGTTCGCCGAAGCGCTCATGCGCCGGCACGTGGATCGGCGCCGCGGCCCCCGGCAACAATGGTCCGTTCATCCAGATTGGCACCAATGAGCAGCTCGTGACGCCTCGCCAGGCCCGTGATTGGGGAGTGCCTCGCCACTACTACTTCGCGTTCTGGAGCGACACCAGGATGCACTTCCTGGCGCGATCCCTCTTCCTGGTCCGTCCGGGTGATGAGATCTCGGCGAGCCTCTCATTGACGAGTAGACGCTGGAGGCTCGCAATCCGCGACACGACGAACGGCAAGACTGCGCGCTTCTCCACTCGTCAGGAGGCCGGTGGAGCGTTCAACGAGGCTCAGTGGCTGCAGGAGGACGTGACCGACAGCAAGACAAACAAGCTGTTTCCCTATCCCCGACTGTCGGCCGTCGCTTTTCGCCGGCTTGCGGTCAACGCGCGGCGCCCCAGCTACGCCGACCTGTACACAAACTGGATGTCCGAGGACGGCGTCAACTGGGCGCCGACCCCGCTGCGGTACGACTCCTTCGCGCTGGCGCAGGCGACCGTCAGCAAGGCAGGCGCACAATACATCCGGATCATGAACCTGGAAGATGGGCCGACCAACAAGTTCTTTGGACTGGCCGGAGCCTGGAATGCGCGAACCCCGCAAAAGCGGATCCAAGCGGAGGTGGCGAAGTATGGAGCGGTTCTCCGCACCGGCAGTCGCATGCTGAACGACTCGGCGTGGCCGTCCCCGGCGCGGCAGATCATCTCCTCGCTGGCCGCCAACCAGCGCTGGCAGATCAGCAGCCTGCGAGCAGTGGCTGCCGGCCCGCCTGCCCGATCTTCGGCAGCGCTCAACAACGCGTTCCCCACATACAACGGTCCGGACACCTACGGTCATGAGATCTGCCGCGCCCTGCACCTCCCGGAGGTGGCGGCGCAGTGCTAGCGCCGATCGTGAGCCGGCGCGGACAGCTGGGAGTCGCGACCGCGACAGCCATCGTGCTTGTCATCGCGCTCGCTGCCTGCTCGCCAGGATCGAGTTCTACCGCGAGCTGGTCTTTCGGGCCCTTCGCCGGCTACCTGTGGCGCGGTCGCGTGACGTCGGTGCAGGGTTCCTGGACGGTGCCGGCGATCAGGCGCGGGTCGCGGAAAGGCGCATTCGCGTCTACGTGGATCGGGGCCGCGGCTCCTCCTGGCGACGCTGGTCCGTTCATCCAGATCGGAACTCAGGATTGGAACATGTCAGCCGCTGACTCCGTCGGCTACCTCGGGCTCACCTCCTACGACGGGGCGTTTTGGAGCGACAACGTCCACCACTTCCACCCGCAGTTCCTGTTCACGGTGTACCCGGGGGATCGGATGTCGGCAAGCCTGTCGCTGAAGGGCGGACGCTGGCGGCTGTCGATCGTCAACAGGACCCTGGGCGAATCAGCGCATTTCTCCACGAGCCAGGAGGCAGACGCAGCGTTCAACGAGGCCGAGTGGCTGCAGGAGGACCCCGGCGGGACGAAGAAGCCGGTTCCCTATCCGCGACTGTCGACGGTCTCCTTCTCCCGGCTCGCGGTGAACTCGGCGGCACCGCGCTACGCCGACCTCTATTCAGGCTGGATGTCCGAGGACGGCACCAACTGGGCGCCGACGCCGCTGCGGAACGATTCCTTCAGGCTGCAACGGGCGAGCGTCAGCGCGGCCGGAGCGCAGTATCTGCGGATCATCAAGCCGATGGATGCCGCGTCAAGAAAGTTCTTTGGACTGGCCGGCGCCTGGACGGCGAGGACCCCGCGGAAGCAGATCGCAGCGGAGACCTCGACGTATGCGGCAGTGCTCCGCAACACGAGTAGCGCGCTCCGCCGTTCGGCATGGCCGTCCTCGGTGCGGCAGCTGGTCGGATTGCTCGCCGCGGACCAGCTCGCGAACGCCAGCCGGTGGCGAGCGATGACCAGCCTCGCGCCCTCCCGCCGCGCCGCAGCGGTGTCGAAGCTGCTGCCCGTGTACGGCAATCCGGACAACCACGGCCACCTGGTCCGCCGCGCGCTGCACATCCCGGAGATCACGCCACAGAGCTAGTGCCAGCGACCGCGAGCTGGTCTTTCGGGACGCGCAGACAAATCCGATCCGCGCGCGCGGACCGCTCCTATGACGAGCGGGTGTTGGTTCGCGTCGGTTTGGGGGTAGTGCTCGGTGTGAGGGTGTAGATGGTGTAGCGGCCGCTGTTGTAGCGGGTGACGCCTGGTGGGGGCGCTCGGCGGGAGGCGATGATTGCTTGGGCGTTGGGAACGGGGTCGTTTGGGTAGTAGCCGACGGCGAGCGAGCTGGGGTCTCCTGGGGGGTAGTAGCGGTCGAGGATGACGGTGCGGATGCCGTGTTGTTCGAGCCAGTTGATGGAGCTGGGGGCGGGGAATGTGCTGGCCGCGGTTCTGAAGCGAGTTTGTTCATTGGGAATGAAGCTTGCGGTGCCGTTGACGATCGGTTGGAAGCTTGTGGCGGTCCAAGGCATGTATTCGGGGTCGACGTAGTCGTTGCTGGGCAAGACGAGTACGGGCCCGGGTAGGGATGCCATCCTCGCTGGCGGGGCGAGTACGTCTGCAGCCGGTAGGCTGCCACTGCCTTCGGTGACGATCGCCGCGACGAGCATCACGGCGGTGAGGACGAGTGGGCGGCGTGTTCCGTCGCGGCGCTGAACGGCGTTGAGGATTCGTTGGGCTCCGATCGCGGCGAGGATCGCGAGTGCGAGGGTGGTGAAGGTGATCAGGCGTCCGGGGGTGCGGATGCCGTTCCAGCCGGGAAGGTCGTACAGCGCGTGGTAGGCGATCCCACCGTCGGGCCCGCGAAAGCCGAGCGCCAGCACCGTCATGACGATCGCTGCGAGTGCCAAGCCCAGACGGGTCGAGCGGTGGAAGGCTGTCCAGGAGAGCCCGACGAGGGCTAGGCCCACGATCACCAGGCCCGGGAACAGGCTCTGCTCGGCCGGGGCGACCAGGCTCGCGCGCAGGCCTGCAGTGATGGTTGCCCAGAAGCGTTCGTGATCGGGCGCCGTGATCAGTGAGGACAGCGGTGGCGAGTAGAACTTGGTGAGCGCGATTGAGCGGACTGACGCCGGGAACGCGCGCTGGACTTGCAGGTAGGGGAGTGCCATCAGGGCCGCGGTCCCACCCAGAACCGCGACTCCGCCGAGTGAGGCCAACAGCAGACGGCGCTCGCGCAGCCGGGCGCGCGTCGCGGGAAACGCGCAGCTGATGACGGCTAGGCCGGCCAGGAGGTAGAGGAACGGGAGGCCAAGACTGAAGCCCAACGAGACCTGCCAGGCGGCCACCAGCCAGCCGGCGAGCACGAAGCGAACGCTTCGGCGGCGATATCCGCGAAGCAGCAGAAATAGCGAGATCGCGATCCCGCCACTGGAGAGGATGTTCAAATGGTCGGCTTGAGCCAGACGCCACGGCGCGAACGCGAACGCGGCACCGCCGACTAGCGCTGCGAGGCGGCCAACGCCGACCTCACGCGCGAGCGCCCACCCGCCAGCGAACGCCAGCGCGTCCGCGAACACGAACAATGCGTTGTAGCGGATGATCGCAGCGCGAAAGCCACCCCCGACCAGTCCGAATGGCGCATAACCCAGCAGTGAGTCTGAGAAAGCGAGCGAGTCGTGCAAGGGCCAGAACGTGTTCGCGTTAAACAGCGAGAGCGGCTGGTGCAGCAACGCATGGCCATCCCAGGCGACCTCCCAGGCCTGCTCGAACGGATCCCAAGGAGAGGCTGGCACTTCGCTGCCGACGTGCAGCATCAGCGGCCACGTGACAACAACGCACAAAACACCACCGAACAACAGCACGAGGACCCACGCCCCGAAGCCACCGAGCCGTGGCCGCGGCGAGCCATCCTGGGGTTGAGTTCGGTGCGCCTTGTGCATGTTGAGATCTTGGCGCTGATCTTGACCGCAGATCGGTGCGCCGACAATCCGAGCCGCGCCTGTGGATGGCACCTATGATCGGCTGATGCGCATGCGACGCGCGTTTCTTGTTGTGGTCGTGGTCGCTGCGGTGTTCGCGGTGCCGGCGTTGGCACGCGAATCGTCATCGCGTACCGATAGCGCGGTGCGCGCGGTGCGCGACACGGTGACTGAGGCCGTCATGGCGATGCGCGCGGATAACGGGCCTCGGGTCTGCTCGCTGATGACCGGGCCTGGGGAGACTTTCTTTCTGGGGCTCCCATGGCCAAAGCACGGTCCGTGCGGGCCGCTGGCGACCGCCATCCTCAAACGCGTGAAGTGGACAGCGCCGCTGGCCCTTGTTCGGCATGACATTGCGGTGGCAACGTTCGTGTCGAATTCGCAGCCACCCCCGTTTTCGCGGTCCTGGTCGAACGGAATGGCTGGCGAAGCGTGCAGCGCGATACCGAGTTGTCGAAGCGACCCACTCAGGCGCTACCTCCGCTAGCCGCCGGACGCACGGCGCGCTGTCACTCCCGCGTGCTAACCCGCGAGGGTCCCGAAACGACGTGCGACCCAGTGCCCAGCAAGGGCGCGTTTGGGCGGTACTGGCCGCCTCGCGACCGGAATGTGGCTCGACGAGGAGGCCACCAAACAATTCGACCGTGCCCGCACAGATAGTGCAAGAATCTGCGCCATCGTGGGCCCCCGAACGAATGGGGCTCGGGCGACGGAGGCTAGCCTTGAGTCTGCACCAGTGCTGTCCGCCGAGATCTTCACGGTCCCGCTGGAGACGGATCGCTATCTCGTCTACGCGCCGCTCCGCCGGGCTGCCGTCGTAGCGAACGCGAGCACGGTCAACTTCCTCGCCGACCTGGCAGGCGGTGTTCTCGACCACCCGGCTGACCCGGACGGATCGCTGGTCGAGTTGCTGCGTCAGCTCCAGATCCTCGACGCGGGGCCGGAGACGCCGCCTCTGATGAGCTTCGCCGGCAATCCGGAGCCGACCTCGCTGACGCTGTTCCTCACCACCGCCTGCAACCTGCGCTGTACCTACTGCTACGCGATGGCCGGGGACACGGCGCCGCGGTTGATGAAGCTCGATGTCGCCAAGCGCGGCATCGACTTCGTCGCAGCGAACGTCAAACGCAAGGGGTGGCCGTCGTTCGAGGTTTCCTATCACGGCGGCGGCGAGCCGACGCTCAACTGGCGGACGCTGACAGGCTCGCTCGATTACGCGCGCAAGCGTGCCGCCGCCCTCGAGCTCGAGGTCAGCGGCACCGTGGCGACCAACGGCGTCCTCAGTGACGCGAAGATCGACTGGATCATCGACAACCTCGCCGGCGTGAGCGTCTCATTCGACGGCACGCCGGAGGCACACGACGCGCATCGGGTGACGCGGGGTGGTCGGGGCTCGAGCGGTCGCGTGATGCACACGATCCGCCGTTTCGATGAGGCAGGCCTGTCTTACGGGCTGCGCATGACGGTCACCGCCGACCAGATCTCGGCGCTGCCCGAGTCGGTCGAGTTCATCTGCGCGAGCTTCAAGCCGGATCGGATCCAGATCGAGCCTGCGTACCAGATGGGGCGCTACGAGGGTGGTGCGTCGACCGAGACGGAGGCGTTCATCGCGGCGTTCCGTGAGGCCCAGGAGCGCGCCTCTCACCACGGCCGGGAGATCTCTTTCTCGGGCGCTCGGGCTGAGACGCTCACGAACCACTTCTGCGCGGCCACGCAGGACGGCTTCTGCCTCTCGCCCGACGGGAACGTCTCCTCCTGCTACGAGGCGTTCGCGGAAGACGGCACGTGGTCAAACGTCTTCTTCTACGGCTCGCCGGATGCAAACGGCGGCTACCGCTTCAACCGGCGGCGACTCGCTCGTCTGCGCGGGCAGTCGGTCGAGCACCGCGAGTACTGCCGCGGCTGCTTCGCCCGCTGGAGCTGCGCCGGCGACTGCTACCACAAATCCCTGGCCGCGACCGGCGAGGTCGAGTTCAGCGGCTCGGATCGCTGCGCGATCATCCGCGAGCTGACGAAGGATCAGATCCTCGCTCGCATCGCCGCTTCCGGTGGTCTCTTTTGGTACGAACCTCGGCTGACAGAAGCTGAGATGGCCCGACTACAAGGGGGGTGCTCCTGTGAGCCCTGCTAAGCCTGAGTTCAACCTGACGCGCGTTCCGCCCGGCGGTGAGCGCGGTGCGACCGATGCCCCCGAGATCATTGCCGTGACGGACATGCCCTGGGCGGGGCGTACGGACCGGCGCGGATTCCTCGGCGCCGGGCTGGCCGCCGGCGCGGCGCTCCTCGTCGCCGAGTCCGACATCGCCCGCGCAGCGCTGAAGGGCGCAAGGATCGCCAGCGGTGGCTGCCTGTGGGCGTTCGACGCTCCCGTCCTCTCCCTCGCCGCGAGCCCGACCGAAGCTGTGCTCGTGTCGGGAGCCGGCGGTTCCGCGGGCGCCGTCAAGATCTGGGGTCTACCGCAGGGCAATCTGATCAAGAAGCTGACGAAGGACAAGACTCCGACGCTGGCCCTGGCCGTCGCGCCCGACGGTGACCTGTTCGCCACCGGAGAGGGCAGCTCGAGCGGCAGCAAGGGCACGCTCAAGCTGTGGGACCTTCCCAGCGGCGCGTTGGACGAGAAGCTCGGGGCCAACCAGGGCAGTGTCTCCGCGCTGGCGATCAGCGGCAACGGGGAACTGCTCGCGTCCGTCTGCAGCGTCTCTGACAGCGTTGTGATCTGGAGCCTCCCCGCTGGGACTCAGGTCACCACGCTGAGCAGCGGCCTGGCCTACGCAGTGGCGCTGAACTCCGCCGGCAGCCTCCTCGCCGCCGGGGGGAGCGGCGGGTTCATCAAGCTCTGGAGCCTTCCGGGCGGAACGTTGCTGGAGACCGTCGCTGGGGACGCCAGCGAAGTCTTCGCGCTCGCGATGAGCCAGGACGGCACGACCCTCTACTCCGGCGGCATGGATGGGACGATCAGGTGCTGGAGCCTCCCCTCACTGACCTTGACCGCGACCCTGACCGGTCACACGGCGGCGATCTCGGCGCTCGCGGTCAGCCCCAGTGGCGCGCTACTCGCCTCCGGCAGCTACGACCAGGAGGTGAAGCTCTGGAATCTCCCGAGCGGATCCCTGGACACGACCATGACGGGCCACACCAACTGGGTCTCCTCGGTCGCGTTCGACTCCACTGGAACGATGCTCGCCTCTGGCGGCTACGACAAGACCATTCGGCTGTGGGACGTCCAGACGGGCCAGATGATCCGCTGCCTCGTCGACATGAAAGCGAACCCCCACAAGAAGAAGGGAACGACGGTCACAGGGACGACCGCAACCGGGCAGACCGTCAGCTGGACGCAGCCTTGCGGCGCGGCGATCCCGGCCGGGGCCGTCTGCACCTGCAACTGCGTTCCCGGTGGAGTTTGCTCGTGCGTGGGTCACCATGCCTGCTCGTGCGTGGGTCACAAGGCGTGCACGTGTAACGCCGTATGCACGTGCCAATCCGTGTGCACGTGCGTCTCGTTCAGCAGCCACTACTGGTACCCCAACTAGCCGCGCGGGAAGCTGGATGTTCGAGCGAAGTAATCCGACTACAAGAGGGGTGCTCCTGTGAGCCCTGCCAAGCCTGAGTACAAGCTGACGCGCGTTCCGCAGGGCGATGGCAGCGGTGCGACCACCGAAGCGCCCGAGATAATCGCCGTGACGGACATGCCCTGGGCGGGGCGCACGGACCGGCGCGGATTCCTCGGCGCCGGGCTGGCCGCCGGCGCGGCGCTCCTCGTCGCCGAGTCCGACATCGCCCGCGCAGCGCTGCAGAGCGCAAAGGCGGCCAGCGCCGGCGGCTGCCTGTGGGCGTACGACGCTCCCGTCCTGGCACTCGCCGCGAGCCCGACCGGCGACGTGCTGGTGTCGGGAGGCGGCGGTTCCACGGGCACTGTCAAGGTCTGGCTGCTTCCCGAAGGCACCCTGGTCACGCGGCTGAACAAGGGCAAGTCTCCGACGCTCGCCCTTGCCATCACATCCAAGGGCCTGCTCGTCGTCGGAGAAGGCAGCCCGAACGGCAGCACGGGCGCGCTCGAGCTGTGGAGCATGCACGCCGGCGCGCTCACCAAGCAGCTTGGGGGAAACCAGGGTGATGTCTCCGCGCTGGCCCTAAGCCGCAACGAGCAGGTGCTCGCGTCCGTCTGCAGCATCTCCGACAGCGTCGAGGTCTGGAGCCTCCCCGACGGGAATCTGATGCGTACACTCCGCACCGGCCTGGCCCACGCAGTGGCGCTGAGCCAGAACGGCGACCTCCTCGCCGCTGGGGGACGCGGCGGCTTCATCCAGCTGTGGGATGTCCCGGCCGGGACATTGCAGAAGAAGGTCAACGCCGGCTCCGGCGACGTCCTCGCGCTCGCGATGAGCCAGGACGGCAAGACCCTCTACTCCGGCGGCAGCGACGGGACGATCAAGATCTGGAGCGTCCCCTCACTGACCTTGACCAAGACGCTGAAGGCTCACACGGCGGCGGTGTCGGCGCTCGCGATCGACCCCAGCGGATGGCAACTCGCTTCGGGCAGCTTCGACCGGGAGGTGAAGCTTTGGAACCTCCCGAGCGGATCCTTGGCCATGACGATGACCGGCCACACCGACAAGGTCTCCTCGGTCGCGTTCAACAGCGAGGGGACGATCCTCGCCTCTGGAAGCTACGACAAGACGATCCGGCTTTGGGACGTCGGGACGGGTCGAGTGAGTCGCTGCCTGGCCGACCCGCAAGCGAACCCCGCCCCGAAGCCTACCTGCACGTGCGTGGGACACCCGACCTGTACGTGCGTGTCCTACACGGCGTGCTCGTGCGTGGGTCACCCGTCGTGCTCGTGCGTGTCGTACACGGCGTACTCGTGCGTGTCGTACACGGCGTGCACGTGCCAATCCGTAGGCAGCAGCCACTACTGGTACCCCAACTAGCCGCGCGGGAAGCTGGGTATTCGAGCTAGATTGGACAGCACGACTTCAGCGGCCGCGAAGCTGAGTGGCCCGCTGCCAACTCCGCCCTATGAAGCGCTGGAGGCTGCGCAATGAGCAGGTTCGGGATCGAGCAGCATCCGCGGCAGCCCCTGTCGTTCAAGCTCACCCGCCGCGAGCTGTTCGGGTCGCTCTCCGTCGAGCTGGAACGTCGGGCGGTGAGCGATGGCGGCCCGGCCTACACGCTCACCACGCTGGGCGCTCTCCCCGACGACGACCTTGCGCGGATCGTCCCACAGCTCGTTCCCGAGTGTCAGCTGTCGATCGCCGACGGAGCCGTGTCCGCCAGTCTGCGGCCGGGTGCTCCATCCCAGAGGCTTTTCGCCGCCGCGCCCGCCAACCTAGCGGTGCTGGAGGCGATCGACGGGCAGAACTCCCTGGGTGCGATCGCCGAGCTGCTGCGTGCCAACTCCCCGCCAGCGGCCGATGACTCGTTCGCGCACGTGAGGGACCTGTTCCTCGAGCTCGTTCTTGCTCACGTGGCGACACCGGCGTGAGCTCGGGAAGGGGGCGGTTACCACGGACCAGACCACGGCCCCCAGCGGGTTCCTTCCACTCACCGCCCTTGGCGTCCCGATCTTCCGGCGGAATCGCGGCGGCCACGCCGTCTTCTACGCCCCCGGCTTCCTGGCCGTCTCCGAGGCGTCGCTCGCCGACGCGTTCGAGTCCCGACTAGGGGCCGGCAAGGCGAGCCAGGATCCGGTCGCTGCCGCCCTCCGCGATCACGCCGAGCGCGCCGACGCGAGCCGCTCGGCGGCACCGACCGCGCCGTTCGAGCCCGTGTGCCTGACGCTCTATCTGGGCAATCAGTGCAATCTGCGCTGCAGCTACTGCTACGCCGAGCCGTCCAGGGCGACGGCTCTGAGACTCGACTGGCCAACCATCCGGCCGGCTGGCGAGCGCGTCTTGACCAACTGCGAGCGGCGCAACGTCCCGCTCACGCTTGCCGTCCACGGTGGCGGCGAGCCGACGCTGTTCCCCGGTCTGATCGACCGCGTGCTCGACGAGCTCGAGCAGGCGGCCGCGTCGCGGGGCGTGCCGCTGGTGCGCTACGTCGCGACGAACGGCGTGCTCTCGGCGGTGCGGGCGCGTTGGCTCGCCCGGCGCTTCGACATCGTGGGGCTCTCCTGCGACGGCCCGGAGCCCTACCAGACGGCGCAGCGACCGACGTGGGCCGGAGGGCCGAGCACGCGTTTCGTGGAGCGCACGGCCAAGGCCGTCAAAGCCGCAGGCAAGCCGCTCCACGTCAGGGTCACGATCACGTCGGCGACGCGCCACCACCAGCCCGAGATCGCCCGCTACCTCTGCGAGCAGCTCCGGCCCGACGAGATCCACCTCGAGCCACTGTATCTCGGCGGTCGCGCCGGCTCGAGCGCTTCGCTGCGCCCCGAGCACGCCCCGGCGTTCCTCGACGGATTCCTGGAGGCTCGCCGCGTCGCGGCCGGCTACGGCGTGTCGCTACTCACCTCCGGAAGCCGGGTCGCCGAGCTCCACGGTCCCTACTGCAACGTGTTCCGCGACGTGCTCCAGCTCGTGCCCGGCGGCGTCGCCACGGCCTGCTTCAAGGTCGCCGACGCCGCCGCAGCGGACGCGCGAACGATGACCATCGGACGTCAGGAGGACGGCAGCGGCCTGCAGCTGGACCTTCAGCGCATCGCTGCGCTGCGGCAGGGCCTCAGTCGCTGGCCCGAGCGCTGCCGCAGCTGCTTCAACCGGTTCCACTGCACGCTCGGCTGCCCGGACTCCTGCCCCGTCGACGAGCGGGCGGGCCCCTCCGAGTTCCGCTGCCAGGTGCAGATGGCGCTCGCGCTGAGCGCGCTCGACGAGATCGCCGAGCCTGCCTGGGAGCAGGCCCGGCGAGAGCACCGCGCCGTCGGTGCTGAGGTGAGCGCTCCATGACAGCGCGGATCGCGGAGCTCGACCAGCCGTCGCTGGACGGCGTCGACGTCGAGAGCGTCCAGGCGCAGTGGGACGCCCTGGCGCCTCCCTATGACGTCGAGCGCTGGCTCATCCCGCTGCCGCTGTGGGCGACCAGAGACTACGACCACGATGGGCCGGCGGCATGGGATGTGCTGCGCACCGATCTGGCACTTGCCGACCCGGACCGCCCCCTGTGCATCTACATCCATGTTCCCTTCTGCTCGACCAAGTGCCACTTCTGCGACTCCTACTCGTTCCGGCTGCCGTCCACGCGCGACGGGGAGAAGCAGCGTTACGTGCGCCAGCTGTGCGACGAGCTGCGCCTCTGGAGCGAGCAGGGGAGCCTCGCCTCGCGCCCCGTCTCGACGGTTCATCTCGGCGGCGGAACGCCGACCTTCATCGGGACCGACCTGCTCGGCGAGCTCTGCGAATGTTGCCGGTCGCACTTCAACACCTCGCCGTCCACGGAGTGGGCGCTCGAGTCCACCGCCCACAGCCTGACGCCCGAGATGATCGACGCAATGGGGGAGTTCGGCTTCGATCGTCTCCACATCGGCGTGCAGAGCCTCGAAGATCCGGTTCGCGAGATCATCGGGCCGCGCTGTCCCGCGGATGAGGCCCTGGGCAGGATCGCGGAGACCCTGGGCCTGGGCTGGATCGTCAGCGTCGACATGGTCTGCGGGCTACCGCTGCAGACAATCCCCTCGTTCGCTCGCGACATCGAGACCCTGATAGCGATGGGCGTTGACGGCGTCTCGCTGTATGAGCTGCTGATCTACCCTCAGAACCGCCGCTGGGCAGCGGCGCAGCATCTCACCGGCCGCAGTCACCTCGTGAACTACCTGACGTTCCAGCTCGCCGCGGCGATCCTCGAGCGCAACGGCTACCGCAAGAACACGTTCAACCATTGGGCCGGCAGCCGAGATGACAACCGCTACTTCACCTTCCCGGCCCGAGACGAGGACTGCCTGGCGGTGGGGACGATCGCGGACGGCGTGTTTGGCGAGTACCACTTCCGCCATCCGCGGTACGCGGCCTACCTCCGCGCCGCGAGCGCATCCTCGCCAGGTCTCGAGGGCGGCCTCCGCCGGACGGCCTACGAGAGCGAGATGCACGCGCTCACCGTGGCGATCACGTCAGGCCGCATTCCCAAGAACCTGATGCCCTACCTGCTGGAGAGGGCAAACGGAGCGCCGCTGAGGGATAGCTGGGTCGCCCTGCGACTGGTGGCAGAGACCGACGACGGCGGTCTTTCGCTGCTCGCCAACGGCTCCTGGTTCGCCGGCAACATGATCAAGGACCTCACCGGGCTCTATCCCTCGACAACCAAGCAACGATGACGGCCACAGCAGACCCCGATCGCGCTCGACAGCCGATCTTCTCGCTCCCGGCAGGCACTGCGTCGCTGCTGTACGCGCCGCTGCACGCCTTCGCGGCGTTGGTCAGCAACGACGCGGCCCGTACGCTGCGAGCCGCCCTGGCGGGTGACGGTCTGCCCGCCGACGCGGCGCTCCGGGCGATCGCGGTACGCCTGCTCGGCCCCGATGCGCCGAGCCCCAAGGCCAGATCCGGCGCGCTCTGCGAGCCGTTCTTCCTCGGCATCATCCCCACGCGCGACTGCAATATGGCCTGTGGATACTGCGACTTCGCCGTCTCGGGGGACGCTCGTCCGCGGATGGACCTCGACCTGGCGCGTGCGGCGATCGACGCCTACCTCGCGCTGCTTGGAGCAGGCAACCACGAGCAGGGACAGATCCACTTCTTCGGCGGTGAGCCCTTCCGCGCCGCGCGACTGGTGGAGTCCATCGTCGTCTACGCGGCCGACCGAGCCGGCGCGCTCGGCATCGACCTGCACTTCGAGGCCAGCACGAACGGGCTGTTCGGCGCTGCCCGAGCCGAATGGGTCGCCGATCGCTTCGGAACGATCGTGCTCTCGCTCGATGGCCCTCGCGACGTCCAGGATCGGCAGCGACCGCTGGCCAACGGCAGGCCATCGTTCGACACCGTGTGCCGCACGGCGAAGATCCTCTCGGCTGGCGCCGTCGAGTTGATCGTGCGCTCCTGCGTGACCGCCGGAAACGTCGATCGGCTGCCCGAATGGGCGACGTGGATATGCGCGGAGCTGCGCCCGAGCACGGTGTGCTTCGAAAGCCTGACGGGCTCGCCCGCGTCGGCCGCCGCCGGCCTGGTCCCGCCGGACCCCTACCGTTTCGCGCAGCAGTTCGCGAGCGCGGCGCGGATCCTCGAACGGTCCGCTATCGACGCCGTCCAGTCGACGACGGACCTGCGCGAGTGCCGGATCAGCGCCTGCCCGGTCGGGCAGGATGCCCTGATCGTCTCACCCGACGGGACGATCGGCGCCTGCTACCTGCTCGAGAGCGAATGGGCCAGCCACGGATTCGACCTGCGGCTGGGCCGGGTCGACGTGGCCGGCAGGCGCTTCGAGATCGACGACGAGGCGCTGGACCGCGCACGCCGGCTGCCCGCACGCCCCAAGCCGCTTTGCGCCAACTGCTTCTGCCGCTACCAGTGCGCCGGGGGATGCCACGTCCATCACGCGACGAGCGGAGCGACGGCGGCCTATGACGACATGTGCGTCGCGACGCGCCTGATCACCGTCGACAAGCTGCTGCGCCGGCTCCAGCTCGACGACCTCGCCAGCGGAATCCTCGCCGACCCGGTCGCGGCCACGGCACTCGCTCGGCGCGCCGACGACCATCTGCTCGCCTTCACGTGACGCGACAGGCGCTCGCCGCCGCCCAGCGGCGCTCACGTCGTGAAGAGCCGCGGCTGCGCGCTGCGGTGGCCGCCCCCAAAGAAAAGCGACTCAGGACTCGCTCGCCTCGGCGCTGACGAGGATCGCGCCCTCGCCCGCCATGTAGGCGCGCTCGCCGTGCTGGACGATGTCCATGCCGAGCGCCTCCTCCTGCGTGGTGACGCGCAGCGGCATCACCAGCCCGATCAGCTTCAGCAGCACGAACGTCCCGAGGAACGCGTAGGCCGGGCCCGACAGCGCCGCGACGCCCTGCCACAGCAGCTCCGCGGCGTGCCCGAACAGCAGCCCGTTGGACAGGCCGTTCCACGACAGCTGGGCGAAGAAGCCGATGAACAGGATGCCGACGAAGCCGGCGACGCCGTGCGCGGCGAACACGTCGAGCGACTCGTCGATCCGTGTCCGCGGGCGGTACACGATCACCAGGTAGCTCGGGATCGCGGCCAGCGCGCCGAGCAGCATCGCCGACATCGGGCTGATGAAGCCGCCCGCCGGGGTGATCCCGACGCAGCCGACGATGATCGCGGTCGCCGCGCCGACCGCTGTCACCTGGCGACCGCGCACCACGTCCAGCAGCGACCACACGACGAGGCAGCAGGCCGGTGTCAGCAGCGTGTTGGTGAACGCGAGCACGTCGCTGTGACCGGTCGCGTAGCCGCTGCCGCCGTTGAAGCCGAACCAGCCGAACCACAGCAGCCCCGCCCCGAGCAGCACGTAGACCGAGTTGTGCGGCAGGAACGCCTGGCGGCCGTAGTCGCGGCGCCGCCCTACGACCAGCGCCGCCGCGAACGCCGACAGGCCGGAGCCCATCTCGACCGGGACGCCACCGGCATAGTCGAGCACCCCGTGCATCGCGAGCCAGCCGCCGCCCCAGACCCAGTGCGCCAGCACCGGGTAGATGAAGATCGACCACAGCGTCATGAAGATCAGGAACGCCTTGAAGCGCATCCGCTCGACGATCGCCCCTGACACGAGGGCCGCGGTGATGATGCAGAAGCCGGCCTCGAAGACCATGAACAGCAGCTGCGGGATGTGCGTGTTCGCCCGCGGGGCGAAGTCGACGCCGTGCAGGAACAGGTGGCCGAGCCCGCCGATGAAGCCGTTGCCGGACGAGAACGCCAGCGAGTACCCGACGAGCGCCCAGGTGATCGTCACCACGCCGAGCGCGGTGATGCTCATCATGAACGTGTTGAGCGTGTTCTTCGAGCGCACCAGGCCGGCGTAGAACAGGCCCAGCGCCGGCGTCATCATCAGCACCAGCGCCGTCGCGATCAGCATCCACGCCGTGTCGCCGGCGCTGATCCGGGCGGTCGCCAGGACCATCAGGTGCCCTCGCCGACCGGTGTCAAGGCTGCCCGGTCGAGCTCGCCGGTGCGGATCCGCACCGCGTGCTCGAGGTCGATCACGAAGATCTTGCCGTCGCCGACCTCACCGGTCTGCGCCGCCCCGCTGAGCGCGTCGATCGTCGGCTTGACGAACGGCTCGGACACCGCGATCTCGAACCGCACCTTGTCCGCGAGCGCCATCTTCACCGTCGTGCCGCGATACGTCTCGACCTGCTCCCATTCGGCGCCGTGCCCTTGGATGTGGCTCAGCGAGAACCCGCGGACCTTCGCGCGGTAGAGCGCTTCGAGCACATCGTTGGTCTTCTCCGGCCGCACGATCGCGATCACGAGCTTCACTGTCTGCGCCTCCTCCTCACACGAACCGCGCCGGACGGTAGCACCGCAAAACACGCGCGATCCGCCTCCGGTGCGAGTCTGCGGAAACCCCACCCGACTCTGCGGAAAACCCGCGACCGGGTGGCTGTTCGGGTTCTGGCTTTGGGGTGTGGTCGGCAGGCGCCGCCGCGCACTTCACGACGTAAGGTGGGGAGACCCGACGACGGCCACGGTTCGCCCGGGGCCCCGGGGGTGCGACTACCATTCCTCCCCAGGCGCCGGCGACGACTGAAACTCCTTCGGGCTCACGGGCACCGGGCCGAGGTACGTAAACGTTTCGAGCGCCGGGTACTGATGCGTGTGTGTCCCTAGCTCGGTGAGGAAGGCTGGGATGGTTTCGGCACGCCTGGCGTACAGCTCGGCAACAGCGTCGTAGCGCCCGATGGTCATGGCGGCTGACAGCAGCACGACGCTGTTGCGCACGTTCTCGCTGTGTGCCGTCCGCTTAAATGCGCGCACCAGGTCTCCTGTGTCGGATGTAGGGTCTGAGCGTTTCGGCGGCGGCGATGCCTTGCGAGCAAGGACGAATACGACGGCCCATACCCAACCTTCCGGCAGGTCCGTTGGCGGGAAGGTTGAGGTGAGACAGTCGTCAAGGTCGTCGCGAATCAGGATGGTTTCTGTGGAGTCGATCCCGCAGTGGGTAGCGTGGAGGGCATCTACGAAGCTGAGCACGTTGCCTTTGCTGGTGGTAAGCCGGATCACCACATCGCGGTCACCAAACACCGTTGTGCACCTCACCGCCGCCTGCTGGCTTCTGGCCAGGGGAAAGACTCGCTGGAGGACTCTCAGAGCGTCCGCCGGGGCGCGCACGAGGACAAGCGCGCGTCGCAGTGTCAGCGCGCTTTCGACAACGGGCGTGGGCTCGCGGACTTGCAGCTCTCCGGCTTTGAGGCCGGCCGCCGACTCAAGGGTCGAACGCTCGCTCCCGGACAGTTCCATGGCTGCCGCAATTCGAATGAGAGTCTTGCGCCGGGGCGCCCCGTAGCCCTTGGCGCCACGCAACACTCGCCCGAACCACCGTCGATCCAGTCCTGCCCGGACGCTCAGTACCGTCATGGGCGGATGTCGATCTCGCGCGTCGTATAGCTCTTGCAGACGTCGCGCAACATCCCCCGGCGGCTTGGTGGCGTCGAGCGTGGTCGTCATCCTTGGCACTATACCGCCCTCCACCAGCTCCGACTACCCCCCCTTTCTTGGGGCTTCCGCACGAAACAGCCCGCCTTTTAGCTCAGCGGAGCGGATGTACGGCCCGCAGCGACTTAGGGTCTGCTACGCTCAAACATGCGCCTCTCGTGAGGCGCGCCAGCGGCATCCTTGAGGAGGGGTTCCCATGACGACCATCAGTCGACGTAGCGATCGACGAGATAACGAGCACCTCGAGCGCTACCTCGCCGCGCGGTGTTTGGAGTTGCAGCGCCAATCGGAGTTGGACCGCCGGTTGGAGTTGGACCGCCGGTTGGAGTTGGACCGCCGGTTGGAGTTGGAGCTCCGGTTGGAGTTGGAGCTCCGGTTGGAGTTGGACCGCCGGTTGGAGTTGGAGCTCCATTAGCGCCGGACGGTCGAACAAGGGATGGCGGAGTAGCACCGGTGGCCGGACCCCTTGGGTTCGGTCCGCCGGGTGTGAGAGCTTCGATGACCCTGTTGAATGGGTTGAAGGAGCTATCGCATGTCGCGACGCAGGCACACGCCGGAGCAGGTTGTTCGCAAGC
>Ga0187860_1001758_pt1 | contig 18718 bp, 12 predicted proteins | sample June2016WEW_10_4_FD_132981 | JGI IMG/M metagenome (GOLD analysis project Ga0187860, IMG submission 132981) | Peatland microbial communities from SPRUCE experiment site at the Marcell Experimental Forest, Minnesota, USA - June2016WEW_10_40 | ecosystem: Environmental > Terrestrial > Soil >...
AATTAAAAGCCGCTCGTCCGCAGATTGAGCTTTAGTGTGCGCAGCATCCCCCTTTAGCGTGATGCTTCACAACTAAAAACGCATCCGCCGCAAACCGGCTGCAGTAAGCATCAATCATCTCACCAGACATCTTCTTTTCGAGGTGGCCCCCGCCGTTTCTTATCACCCTTTCGACGTCCGCGGGCCGCACGCCGTACATTGGAATATGCGGTTCGCCGCCCCGGTACTTAATCGCCCAGCAGGCCTCTGCAAACCAGCTTGGAAACAACGCTCGCCATCCATGGGAATGGATGGTCTGAAAGTAAGCGACCCCGCCGATTTTCAGCAAATCCATGAATTCAGCAATGTAGAGGAGCTGATCCTGGGGTGGAATATGTTGCAGCACTATTGCCGAATAAATGAAATCAAACCGGTTTTTCGGGAAAAGGCTCAGATCTGTTTTGACATTCAAATGATATTCAACCTTCTCCGGCCGCTTGTTGAATTCCTGCGCCTGTCGTATCATGGAGGCGGAAACATCCACCCCATCAACTCTTTCAAAATGTTCGGCCAACGCTTGCGACAACCTTCCCATACCGCATCCGAAATCCAACGCCGTTCCTTCTTTTAGGGTCACTCCGGCGTCCCGGATGGTGCAAAGAGCGCGGCTGACTTCCTCCCGTCCAGTCGCAAAGAATTCTTCCGGCTTCCACTTCCGCCCGCGTTTCTCTTCGGCTGTCAGTACGGCCCACATCGGATCGCTTTCGCCTATTTCGGTCCAAATCTTATGCGCTCTCTCAATATTCATTCTTTAACGGTACCGGAAACGAAGCCTGCCTGTCCAACTGTTTTGAAAAACGGCTCAGTCCCGCACGTTCGCATATTTCGTTTCTACGCCTTATCCGCCACGACGGCGCGGCACATCTCCTCGAGCATCCGGGGTAAATCGTAGGCATATTTCCAATGGGGATAATGCGCCTGGAATTTGCGCACGTCGCTGATCCACCAGACGTGGTCCCCGACGCGGTTCTGTTCCAAATAAGTCCACTGCAGTTTCTTGCCGCTGATGCCTTCACAAAGATCAATCGCCTCCAACATCGAGCAATTGCTATGGCGGCTGCCACCGATGTTGTAAACCTCGCCACACCGCGGGGCCGTGAAGAACTCCCAAAAGGCCTCCACAAGGTCGTGGCTGTGGATGTTGTCGCGCACCTGTTTTCCGTGGTAACCGAAGACGCGATACGGCGTTCCTGTCACGGTGCATTTCATAAGATAGGACAGAAATCCGTGCAACTCGGTGCCGGCGTGGGAGGGGCCCGTCAGGCATCCGCCCCGAAAACAGACCGTTGGCATGGCAAAATACCGGCCATATTCCTGAACCAAGAGGTCTGCGGAGGCCTTGGAAACGCCGAAGAGCGAGTGCATCGTCTGATCCACGCTCATATCTTCAGCAATGCCCTCCTGGTAACGATGACCACTTTTGATTTCCCATCTCTTCTCCAGTTCGACCAAGGGCAGACGATTCGGAGTGTCTCCATAAACTTTATTGGTCGATGTATAAATGAACGGCGCCTCTGGACAGAACTGGCGGGCGGCCTCCAGCAAATTCAACGTCCCGTTGGCGTTGACACTGAAATCGGCCTGCGGGTCGCGGGCCGCCCAATCGTGCGATGGTTGCGCGGCGGTATGCACTACGAGCACAATGTCTTTTCCCTTGGATTTGAAGATTTCAAGGATATTGCGTTGGTCACGAATATCGGTGTCGAAATGTTCGTAATGATCCAGAGTTTTGATGAGCATCTGGCGGTTTGCCAGCGTGGAGGCCTGTGGACCGAAAAACCGCGCTCGCAGGTCATTGTCAATCCCCATCACCCTGAATCCAGCCGAGGAAAAGCGCTTGGCGGTTTCCGAGCCGATCAGGCCGGCCGAACCAGTCACAACAACTGTCTTCATGTTCAAGGTATGAGACTATCAACAATCCAGAAAAAGACATCACAAAAGTTCGTGCCGGTTCGCCGCCTGCGGGAGTACGCAACGGACTATCCCATGCGCAGAAACGCGCGCGCCTTGACCAATAAGGGGATGGGACGCTTGCAGGTTTGCTGGCAGTCAATGTTGCAGTAGATCATTTCCTTGCGCTGACCGCCGGCGGTGGTGCCGTAATAAATATCGCTGAGGCTGTTTTTGTGAACGTTGCCAATGGCCCGCTCCAGGAAATCGCAAAAATGGACGTCGCCGTTGGCGTAAATGAACATCGAGCGCAACCCGATGTCGCAATTCCTCTTGGCGCCGCCCAAGTCGAAACGCCGCATGTTGCCAACTTGCGGGGGATCGGAGAAGTAATCAAGGAAGCCGGTTAGGGCGCGGTCGCTGGCGACGACCGAATAGCCTTGGCGCTGCAAATCCCGGATTTCATCGAGGACGCCTTTGAAGGCCTCGAGGTCCTTAATCCAGAAAGGTTTGTCGATTTCGCCGACATAGGGCTGGAAACTGATTTGGACCTTGGAGTTTTTCCCGAAATGACGCACCAAGGCGGGCAACCCGCTGTAGTTCTGCTCCATGATGGTCGGCTTGACGATGATGCTCACGCGGGAACCAGTGCGGTCTTTTTCGGCGAGCAGATTGTCGATCCCCTCCAGAGTGCGGCGGGTGCCGTCTTTCATGGGGCGGAGGGATTCGTTGATTTTGGGGTCAACGGATTCGAGGGAGACGTTGATGTTGAAGGGGTCGTAAGCGAGGAGTTTCTGGACGTTTCCATTGGTGAGGCCCAGGCCGTTGGTGGTGAAGCCGAAGTTGACGCGCAATTTTTGAGCCAGGGCCAGGGTGTCGTAAAGGGGTTTAAAGATCATCGGTTCGCCGCCGCTCAAGGAGATGTTGTAGCCCTTGCCGGAGAGTTCCTTGGTTTCGCGAACGATGCGGAACATGGTCTCGGCGGAGAGGATGGGATCGACCTCCTTGTAGATGGTGCAGAAGGTGCATTCGAGGTTGCAACGACCGCTGAAGATGACGTAGTAGGTCATGGGAGTTGCAAGCACTTTGCCGGTGCTCAGCGACAACCGGCGGCTCAACTCCTTTTGCAGGTAGGGCAAGCCGCGAACTGCCTGCTTTGCCATTCTCAATAAATCGGCCATAAAATATCGTGGTGAAGAGCGCGGTTCCTGTGTAGCGGCCATCAGAGGGCACAGTTGTTGGGCGCTGGCCGTGAAACAGGAAAACGCTCGCCACTTTCAGCCATTATCCGATTAGCGCGGCAAAAGTCAATGAAAGAAAGATGCCTTGCCAAAGGGGAGGGGCTGGGTATGATGGGCGCGTGAAGAGGACGAACGTTTGGCCGTTGCTTCTGATCGGTGTCTTCGCGTTGAGCCGATGGCCTGGGTTGATGCCACCCAATTTCAGCGCGGCTTACGGGCTTGTTTTTTGCGCGGGGCTTTATTTGCCGGGATTGTGGGGGTGGGTGATTCCGCTGGGAGTCATGCTGGGAAGTGATTGCTTGATCAGCTTGTTTTTTTATCACGGAAACGATTTTTCGTGGACGCGGTTTTTGGCCGAACAAGGGCCGAATTACGCGGCTTACGCGGGATTGATCGGGCTGGGGCGGGTGCTGGGCGCACGGCGCCGGTGGTGGGTGCTGTTGGGCGGCGGCATCGCCGGTGCGTTTATATTCTATCTGGTTACGAACACGGCGTCGTGGCTGGCGTTGCCTTATGCCAAGACAGTGGGGGGTTGGATTCAGGCGCTGACGACGGGGATGCCGGGGTACCCGCACACTTGGGAGTTTTTTTTGAAGACATTGGGCAGCGGGGGGCTGTTCACGGGGCTGTTTGTCGGGGCGATGAAGATGACGGCGGGAGAAGAGGCGCGAGAGCAGGAGGGAGAGAAAGAGGCGGAGGAGGCCGAACCGGAAGGGGAATCGGCCAAAGCAGAGAGTTGACATTGGGGGGCGCCATTGTCATACAAATGGACACCAGCGTTGGAGTTGAGAGGCGGCGCGCCGGGGGGCGGCGTTAATTGGTGCGCGAGTTGCTGCTTGCAATGGGCGGGATGATTTGCATATAAGAGAAACAACAGCCGTTTTGAACCGTGTCGCAGCTTGAATCAGAAGCAGGCGGGGTGGCTCGCGCGGGACGCGCGGCCCAAAACGGGGAGACAGGCGTCTTGCAACAGGGCCGACATAACGTATGCCGATTCAAATAAATCTATTGGCCGAGGCGCAGGCAGCGGAGGAGTTGCGCCGCAAGGACCCGGTCAAGCGAGGCATCTGGATTGCCGGCTTTCTGGTTTCGCTTGTGCTGCTGTGGATTCTCAAGCTGCAGTGCGACATCTGGTTTGGCCAAAACACGTACAACCGGCTCGAAAATGAATGGAAGAGAGATTTCGACAAGTACGCCGGGGTCACCAACCAGCAGGCGCGCACGGCGGAGGTGAACCAAAAACTGGCGGCGCTGGACAGCCTGGCCACGAACCGTTTTCTTTGGGCGCCGGTGCTCAACGCCTTGCAGAAGACGATGGTGGATCACATTCAGGTGACACATATCTGGTGCGAGCAGAGTGAAACGGAGGAAGCCGCGCACGACGTCGGCAGCGGCAGCAGCAAGATGCACGTGGCCGGGGGGATGGTGGAAAAGATCATATTGTACATCGAGGCGGAGGATACGAATCCCAAGGGCCGGAATTACGACAAGTATAAAGAAAGCCTTTGCAGTTCCGATTTTTTTGTGAAGAGCCTCAAGCGCAAAGACGGCTTTGTCCTGGACGGCACCTTGAGCGGCCCGGTGGCGGACCCGTCGGACCCGGGGCGGCAATTCGTCACGTTCAAGTTGAAGTCGATTTTTCCGGAAGTTGTTCACCAATGATGCCGCTTTCCAAAACGCAGAAAGACCAATTGGTGGCCATCGTCATGGCGACGGTGGGGCTGATGGGAGCGCTGTGGTATTTCGGAGTTCAGGCCAAAGAGAGTCAACTGATCGATACGAACAAGAAAACGGATGAGGTGGCCAGGAAGCTCCACACCGCGGAGGCGGCGCTGCTGAGCAGCAACAGCGTCTCCGGCCAACTGGCGGCGCGGAGCGAATTGATGGCCAAACGGGAGGCGGCGCTGGCCCCGGACCGGGATGCCTACGCGTGGATCATCAACACGTTCAACAACTTCATCCAGACGCGTCCGGGCGTGAATATCTACTCCTACACGCAGCCGGAGGTCAGCGACGTGGGCGTACTGCCGGGGTTTCCGTACAAGTGGGCGACCTTTCACCTCAAGGGCTTCGGTTATTATTACGAATTCGGTCGTTTTTTTGCCGATTTGGAGAACACCTTTCCCTACTATCAGGTCAGGAGGCTTGACATCACCACCGGAGTTGGTGCTGGGGGGGAGCCGGAGAAGCTGAACTATTCCTTTGATTTGGTTGTGCCCGTAGCCCCCAGTGATACAAAATGAAGATGCCTTTCACCACAGGCAAACGCGCCCGATTGCTGGCCGTAATCGGCCTGGCGGCGTGTGTCGTGATGGGATGCAAGAAGGCGGGCTCGCCCGCCGGCCCGGCAACTCACGCCGTGGTGGCCGCCAGAACCAATGCCGTGGCGGCCGTCAGCAATAGCGTGGACACGGCGTATATCTCGGTCTTTGAGGACCTCCCCCCGTCCCAGGCCAAAGATCCGTTTTTTCCACAATCGCATCGCCGCGAGCCGGCTGCCCCGTTGGCGGTACGGGGGCGCGCCGTTTCGCAGGGATCGTCCTCCGATTTAGTGCTCAAGGCGATTGTCCGCTCCGCCCGGAACCGGCAGGTGATCATCAATAACGAAATTCTTTCCCTGGGTGAAGAGGCGTTGGTACGGGTGCCCAGCGGACATCTTCACGTGACGTGCGTGGAGATCTGGGAGGATTACGCGATAATCAAAGTGGAAGGAGAAGGGGAACCGAAGCGGTTGGAAATGGACCAAAAGAAATAAAGGACGCGGCGGCGGATTGAACGGCGCCACGAGAAGGTTGAGATTGTAAAAAACTTTATGAAAACGGAAAACGTCTTCGCGGTGATGGTGGCGATGCTCGCCCCCTGCCTGGCAACCCTTGGCCAAAACCCTTCGCCGCCGCCGGCTCTCATCCCGCCGCTGGTCAGCCCGGAAGCGGCGGGGACCAATATCGCGGTGGCCGACGAAGTGGTCGAGTTGGTCGCCTTTGACACGGTGCCCTTGCCGGACGCCATCCGCACGCTGGCGTTGCAGGCGGGGCTGAACATCCAGTTTGACCCCAAACTGGTCAATGGCGTAGGCGCGGACGGGAAACCGATATCGCCGCCAACTGTGACGGAGAAATGGCACAAGGTGACCGCCATGCAGGCGCTGCAGGCGTTGCTGGATAACTATAGCTGGCAATTGCAATGGGATCCGCGCACTAAAATCGGGCGGGTGACGGCCAGGGACCTGGCGGCCAAGGAACCTCTGGTTGTGGCCGTGGTTGCGCTACGCTACGGAAATCCCACGAACATCATAAAGGAGATCAGCGGCACACTGTCAATCGGAAGCGAGATTACGCCGGACATGCGGACGCACCAATTGATCATTCGCACGACCGAGAAGGAACTGCCCGGTGTGGAGGCGCTCATCACAAAACTGGACACCGTCACGCGCCAGGTGTTGGTGGAGGCCAAGCTGATTGAAACGAGCAAAGACATTACTTCGGCCAAAGGAGTGGATTGGACCGGAACACTTTCGGCCCAGCACGTGAGCTTTGGCAACGGGCTGACCGGCGGATCGCAACAAACCATCATCCAGAACGGCGTCAACAGCGGCACCAGCTCCTCCACCACCCTGCCCAGCGGCAATAATGTTTCGGGGACGGGCACCGGCATCATGAACACTTCCAGCAACCTGGCGAATTTAACGACGACGATTCTGGGCGCGCCGGCATCGGCTGGAGGTTTGTCCGTCAATACCGCCCACGGCTTTAGCCCGGCCACGGCTTTTCTCAATGCCGACGGCGTCCAAGCGGTGCTTTCGTTCCTCAATACGGATAGCGACACCAAAACGATTGCCTTTCCGCGCACCGTCTCGCTTGACGGCGAGAAAACGGAATTGATGGTTGTGAACGACGTGCCCATTTTCCAGCAGACGCAGAGCGCGCCCGCGTCGGGGGCATCCCAAGGGCTGGCGACGATCCAGCCTAATTACAGTTTGGAGGTCAACGGCACGATTCTCAACGAAGTGGGCATCAAACTGATGGTGACGCCGCGCATTGCCGGACCGACCAACGTGTTGCTGGATGTGCGGCCGGAGATATCGGCGCAAGCGGGGGTCGTTTCGGAAACATTGAACGGCCAAGTCAATCAGGCGCCCAGTTTCAGTCGCAGCCGCATAGTGACTCAGGCGTCGGTGCCCAGCGGGTACACGTTGGTGCTGGGCGGATTGGATCAGGACGTTTTGAGCAAGAATTTCACCAAAGTGCCGTTTCTGGGAGATTTGCCGGGCATCGGGTACGCCTTCCGCAGCGATAGCAAATCTCATTCCAAGCAAACCATATTGATCTTTGTGACGCCAACGATCATCCGTGACACCGATTACCAGCCGGCCAACGATGCCTTTCTCAAACTGAAACCGGAGGCACCGTCGGGAATCAAGGAGCCGCCTTGGGACACGGGAGAGCCATACGATTGGACCAAGCCGAAGCCGGAAGTAGCGCCCGAGTATCAGCCTTAACCTTGTCTAAATTTATGAGTCTTACCCGCACAGATCAGCCACGCCGCCGGAGGTTAATGCCCGGGGTGGGCGGCGCGCTGGCCGGCCTCGCCCTGTTCATCCTGGGGGGCCACGCCCAAGCCCAGGTGAGCGTCAAGACCATAGCGGGCGGCCCGACGAACGAATGCGGCCACTGGGCCGGATTTGCCGGCGGCGACACCTCAACGGCAGCCCAATTCAACGGGCCATACGCTTGCGCGCTGGATGCGCAAAGCAACCTCTATGTTGCCGATCTTACCAATCGAGCCGTCGAGGAAATCAGCCTGGCGGGCAATCTCCTCAACAGCACGACATTTCGGCTGGGGGTGGTTGTCAGCAAGACATTGACCAATTATCAGTATTTCACCAACGTCAATGGCGTGGCGGTCGATGCGGCGAGCAACTTGTACATTTTGGAGCCGCGGAAGTTGTTTAGATTTCCGCTCACTTACTTGGAAGCCAGCAACCTGGCGACCCTGTCATTTCCCGCCGCCCAAGGTTTGGCGACGGCGCTGGCGTTGGATTTTAATTCCAACATCTTCGTTGCCTTTGCCACCAACGGGACCAACGGCAGCATTGTTCGTTATTCACAGGCCAACGGAGTCTTCCTGACCAATGGCGACCTGATCGTTTCCAATTTCACCTGGCAGCCTGCCGGAATCGCGCTGCGCGCCGATGGCATGCTGGGCGTCAGCGATACGCTCAATGATGCGATTTTCGTTGTCGCCACCAACTCCAGCGCGCCCGTGACGCCCGTGCTTCTGACCGGAGGCAACGGCGCCGGCTACGAGGAGGGAGATTCCCACCAGGCCCAGTTCCAGAATCCGCACGGTATGGCGGCGTCAGCCGACGGACGCATGGTCGTCTGTGACACCGGAAACAATCGAGTCCGCGTAATAGATACCGCGGGGAACACGTCGCTGCTTTACGGTACGGGCAGCAATCTGTGGCCGAAGTATTGCTGCGGTTGCGATCCGGCCCTCTACCCGGGTTGGGTGGACGGGGCGGCGGGATCGCTTTCCAACGATGCCACGGGCCGAAGCCCGATCAGTGTGACGGTGTCATCAGCCGGCACGTTGTTTGTCACAGAAGCCTATTACGATCTCATCCGCAGCGTCAACGGCAGCGGATTGACGGCGGTGAACCTGGCCGCGTTCCTGCCGGTGCTGCAAACACTGCCGGCGACGGACATCACGGCGACCAACGTGACAGTGAACGGGACGGTCAATCCCGGGGACGAGACAGCGGGCTACTACTTCGCCTATGGTCCCACCACCAACTATGGGAGCTACACCCCCACGAACCTGGTAACGACCAATGTGCCTGTTCCCGCCACGGTTTCATTGACGCTGACGAATCTAACGCCCGGCACCGTCTATCACTTCGAGTTGCAGGCGACCAACACGCTGGGCAGCAGCGTCGGGGGCGACCAGTCTTTCCTGACACCTCCCCTGCCCCCAACGGTGTACGCCGAGGCCTTTACCAATGTCATCACGACCAACGCGACCTTGACGGCGATCATCAATCCGAACGACGGGACGACCACGGTTTACTTTCAGTGGGGCACGACCACCAACTTTGGCAACACCACCACAGCGACCGTCCTGACCAATAACCTGGGCGCCGGCCAATCGGTGACGGCATTTCTACAGGACTTGCTGCCGGGCACGATTTATTACTTCCAGGTTGCGGCATTCAACAGCGCTGGAGATACCTACGGCACCATCCTGGCCTTCAGCACAGAGTCGCTCCCGGCGTCGGTGCAGACATTTCCGGCCAGCGGCCTGACGGCATCCAGCGCGATATTGAATGCGGAGGTCAACCCCGGCGGCGCGGTGATCACCAACTATTTCGAGTGGGGCCTGACAACCAATTACGGGAACTTCACCGCGCCCGTTGCAATTTTCACAAACCTGACGAGCACACAGCCGATGGTCGCGACGCTGACTAATTTGTTCCAGGGCGCCACGTACCATTTCCAGGCGGTCGCGATCTACAGCGCGGGGACCAATTACGGGGGCGACGAATCCTTCACCACACCGGTGGTGCCGACAGTGACCTTTGGCCCGTCGTCGGGCTATTTTCCGGAGTGTGTCACCATAATGGTGACCAGTTCGGTGCAGACGGTATATTACACGACCGACGGAAGCATCCCGACCACCAACAGCGCGTTGTTGATGCTGTCGCCGTTGACATCCACCAATTACACCAACAGCATCGAATGGTGCAATTCGCAGCGCGATCTGACCTCGTTGCAGATGATCGCGGTCTTCGGCACCAACTCCAGCGCCGCGGTCCAGGGCACTCCGGCAACGACCAATCTCATCGGATTCCCGCGCGGCACGCAGAGTGGCTCCGGCGCAACGGCTTACGTTCCCGTCGTAATTGACCTGCAGAGCGGCGGAGTGCTTGAGTCGCTGCAATTCCGCGTTGAAATCGCCCCGGTTGCGGGCGCCCCGATGATTTCCAACGTGACATTGCAGCCGGTCACCGCAAACGACTTTGTTCAGTTTATCGGCCCGGCTCCAGGCAACACGCCGGTCACTTTTCAAACCTACGCTTACACCAACAGTGTCAATAACGCCTTTGGCCTCGTCATTGCGACCGAGTCGGGTTCGGGTTTGAACATTCAAGGTTTCGGCGTGCCTGTTTTGCTGCGGGTGCCGGTTCCCAAAACCGCCGCCGTTGGCCAAAGCTACAGTATGAGCGTGATCTATCCATCCGGCACGTCCGACGGCGTGGCGGCCGAGGTGGGAATGACGAACATGCCGCAGCAGTTCTTGACGATAACGGACCCGGTTTACCTGGAGGGCGACACCGCGCCGGCCAACGGCTACAACGCCAGCGAGTTTGGCAACGGATCGCTGGATGACAGCGATGCCAACAATATTCTCTACGCCATCGTCGGCATCCGCAAGCCTTATACCGACAGCGATGCGTTCAACGCGATGGACGTGTATCCGGAAACCAACGGCCTGGCCAAGTTTGGAGAAGGTTTCCTGGTCTATTTGGACTGGCAAATCACCGTCTATCGCGGCGTAGGCTTGAATACCAACAATTGGATTCGTTTCTGGAGGAACGGCGCACGGTCCCACTCGGACGATTTCATTTGGACGCCCGGAGGAACCCCGGTCGTGCTGTCGGACGATTCCACCGCAATGGCGCCAGAGAAGCTGGCTCAGACTTCCACGCCTCCCGGGTTGGTCTGGTTCTGCCAGGCCTCGATTAACGCGGGGAGCGCGGTCTATCAGGTTCCGGGCAACACCTGTACCGTTCCCATCTCCGCCAATGTCCTGCCGGGCTACAGTCTTTCCGGCATGGACTTTCGCGCCATCGTCACGCCCGATGGCGACGCGCCGCCGGTCGGACAGATTCAGTTCAATCCCGCCCCCGGGATGCCCTCGCCGGAAGTCCTTCCGGGCCTGTCTTCCAACGACATAATTTGTGCCTGGTCCTTGCAGGCATTTGAGCCGCCGTTGCAGAACAGCAATTACATCGGCTCCATCACCTTCCAAGTCCCGGCGGGCGCGCGGCAGGGGCAATCCTACTCTTTGCATTTCATCGGGACCGGGGGCGCACCCGACGTGAACACGTTGTACCAGATGGAGAGCTTCCCTGGAACCGCCTGGGTCTTGTCCGGGGCGCTCCAGGCACCATCGATCACCTCGGACGATTGGAAGGTGGCCTTCTTTGGCAGCGTCACCAACGCGCTGGCGGCAGACGATGTCGATGCGGACGGCGACGGGGCGCCCAACTGGCAGGAGTACCTGGCGGGGACCGACCCGACCAACGCCCTTTCGTGCTTCCAGTTCAGCAGCGCCACCTTCAACACGACGAGCGGGCTGCCCGGCGTGGCACTGAATTGGCTGACGGCCCCCGGCAAGACCTACATCGTGGAATCACAGCCAGCTTTGGGAGAGGCGGGCTGGAAACCCGTTAACACCAACAGCGGCGATGGCAATTACTACCAATTGCTTATCACCAACTACAGCGGCAACGCCCGCTTTTATCAAATCCGCCTGCAGCCATGAAAAAAACAATTCATACCCCGATTGAGAAGACAAAGCCCAAGGCAATCTGGGGCGTTCTGGCCGCGGTTCTGATTGCCATTCCGCTTCCGGCTCAATACGTCAACACGCTGATTTCGACCAACCTAAGCCAGCCGTGGGGCGTCGCGGCCGTCACCAACGGCAACGTGTATTTGACGGATTCCTCCAGCGATCGCATTGTCCAGTACTCCGTTTCAGGTGGAACGAGCACGGCCCTGGCCACCATCCCATCGTCTCATCTATTGGGCATTGTAGCTGCGCGCGATGGCCTGGTTGTGGTGGATCAGGCCAACCAGGTGATTCGATTCGTCAGCTATTCCGGAGCGGTCAGCACCCTGGCGGGATCGATTGGAAACATTGGCACCAACGACGGCGCCGACGCCACGTTCAGCTTTCCGGTGGGCATCACCGCGGACGCCTCCGGCAACCTTTACGTGGCGGACTGGGGCAATGCCCTGATCCGGGAAATCGATACCAATAATAATGTCACCACCGTTCCGGCCGGCGGGTATCAGTTTGTCGGTCCGAAGGCCGTAGCGGTGGACAACGCTGGGAATCTGTGGGTCGCCGATACGGACAATCAGGTTATTTGCATGGTCAGCAACGGGGTCGCCACGGTTGAGGCCGGAACGCCGGGCCAAACTGGAACGGCTGACTTTCCCCCTGCGGCCAGCGCGCAATTCAACGCCCCCAGCGGCCTTCTGTGGGACAGCGTGGGCAACCGGCTGCTGATTAGCGACTCCGGCAACGCCACGATTCGCAGCTTGTTTTTGACAAACATAAACGGCTCCAACGTCTATGCCGTCCAGACCATCGCCGGCAGCGCCAACCAGGAGGGTTTGGTCGATGGCTTGCCGTCGGTCGCGAGGTTTGCTTACCCGGTTGGGCTGGCGGTGGATGCGGTGGATTCCGGCTTTTATATCGTGGACTCCGGGAACAATGCGTTGCGGGTCCTGCAGCCCAGCGCACCCCAGCCCCCGATTTCCGCGCCTGTCATTGGCTACGTCATTTATCCCGCCACCGCCAACCCACCCTATTCGTCGGTTTTCGTCCCGACGGTCGGCGGGACGTTCAATAATTCGTTGTCCCTGGTAATTGAGCAGGATGGCGGGCCGTTGAGCGGTGTAACCACTTACTACACCTTCGGCTCCCCTTCCTTGTTGGGAACCAACAGCCAGGCGGCAACCGTTTATCCGGGCGATGGGTACTCCTCGCTAATTATTGGCCCTTCGATCATTAATTTCCCCAACTCCTACGACGTGACGCTCTACGCAGTCAGCGAGGAGTCCGGTCGGCAGCCCAGCGCCGTCACCAACGCGCACTTCCTGTTCATCACTGCCAATCCGCAAATCATCGGCGATAACGCCGCCAACGTCCAGTTGACGGATGCGACCGATAACGCTCTGATCTACTACACAATCGACGGCACGACCCCGACAAACGACGGCAGCAGCGGTGTTGGCGTATCCAGCGGCGTCACGCTTCCTGCTCTCAATATTACCAACACTGTCACTCTCCAAGCCAGAGCCTTTGCCGCCGGCTTCGCACCCAGCGGCGTCGTTAACCAAGTGCTTTCAGTTTCCAATTTCATTGGGAACCAGGTGAGTTGGGGATTTGCCAGCGGCCCGGCATCGACCCATTTCATAACGGCGGCGAACCTGCTTTTCACGGCGCCGGTGACGTTTACCCAGTTAGCGGGGAGCCTTCATGAGATTTACGCGATGCAATTCGACTTGACGGTGACGAACAACGGCCCGACGCCGCCTCCGGTCCCGACGTTCGTATCGGATTTATTGCAGCCGGTTCCAGGGGTTCCAAACGCGTATCTGCCAATTAACCCGGCCATATTTCTCAATGGGGTCACCAATCCCGGTGTATTCGGCACGCAGGTTGACACGCTGGCGATCGGCTGGCTTGTCACCCCGCCGGTCACGAATCTGTACACCAGCACCGAACTTCTGCAGTACTCCGGCGCCGCCCAGAGGCTATTTGATCTTGACACCGACGGCGGAGTGGCTGTTTTGGGAGAGGCGCAGTTTGTCATCCCGGCCGCCGCCCCGCCCGGGACTCCTTACACGCTCGAAGTCAACTTTCCCTCGGCCAGTTCTTACGACGCGCCGCTATGCTGCGGGCCGCCGATCAACGTGCTGGTCCAGACGACAACCAACGGCCCGATGACCGGCACAGGCCCCAACGCGGCCAAATTGATCACTGTCCTGTCCAATAATTCCCCCGCCAGCGCGCATCTGGTCGGCGACGTATTTCCGTTCACATGGCATAACATCGGCGATTTTGGCGATTACACTTTGCTGGATGACGACGTCATAGAAACGATGGAATGGGCAGGAACCAGCAAATTTGCCAACAACCCTTTCTTTGACGCGATGGATTCCAACAGCGGCAGCACCAACAACTATTACACCGCCAGCGATTCGATCATTGACACCATCAGCACCGGAGACGGGCAAATCAATGTCGATGATGTCTATGTCACCTTCCGGCGTTCATCGGATTCAAGCCTGGTCAATTACACGCGCTATTGGTCGGGGTCCAACTGGGTGCCAACGGTTTACTCAAACGTTGTCCAATTGAGCGCCAAATCTTCCGCCAGCCCGCCTGCGCCAGTGAAGCTGGCTCTCAGCGGGCCGCGTTACATCACCGTCGCGGCCGATCAAGTTCAAACCGGCGGCAACCCGAGTGCCCAGGTGCCCATCCGCGTCTTGGCCGGGGATCCTTTGCCCGTCCGTGTGTTCATGCTCAACGTCGATATCCAGCCGCTGGACGGCTCCCCTGCCATCACCAGCACCGCCACTTTCACGCCCAGCACGAATTTAGGCGCCGCCAACTTCAACGTTTCACAAGGTGTCAACAATTATGCCGCTGCCTGGCTTGACTCGACCGTTGCCGGCGTCACCGGAACGAACATCATTGGAACGCTCTCGGTCACTTTGCCCTCCAATGTGACGGGCAATTCGGCGTACCGGGTCCACTTCAATCACTTTTCGGCGTCCCCCAACGGGATCGCGCTTTTCCACACGACGATTCAGGACGGGTTGATCACCGTCGGTGATCGCACCGGCTCCAGTTGGAACGATGGCATTCCGGACACCTGGCGGCTGCTTTACTTCGGGACGGTATCCAACGCCCTATCGGCCGCCAACGCGGACCCGGATGGCGATGGGGCCTCGAACTGGGAGGAGTACGTGGCGGGGACCAATCCTCTGGATGCGACGTCGGTCTTCAAGTTCCAGCCCGCGACACCTGTAAGCAGCGGTGCATTCACGTTGCAGTGGCCGTCGGTTGTCAACAGATCTTATTCGCTACAGTCGTCCCCCTCGATGTCCGCCGGGTGGACGACAATCACCAATCTCATCGGCAACGGCCAGACGCTGCAATGGACCGACACCAATTCCGCGTCTGGCGCGAAGTTCTATCGGGCGCTGGTGCAGTGAATGGGGATTCCGGGGCCTAATCTTGATCGTTGGGATTACGATTAAGATTAAGAATAGGATTAAGAGGCCAAGGGGGGCTATTGGATGGCCAGTTCCTGTTTGATCTGGAATTTCTCCACCCGCTTGCGCAAGGTGGCGCGGGTGATTCCCAGCAGCTTGGCCGCGCGCATCTGGTTGCCTTTGGTTTCCAATAGGGCCTGAATGATGAGTTCCCTCTCGACGGCCGGCAGGATTTTCAGCTTCGGGTTGTCCCTGGCCCAGAGAAAAAGCGTGCGCGCAACGGCCGCCATATCCGGAGGTTTGCTTTCCTCCGCCGCCCCGGCGGCCGTCACGGCCGACTTGTCCGCCGTCGGCGCGGCAACGTTGGAAATCAACGCCGGGAGGTCGCCCGGCAGGATCACGTCACCCTTGGCCATGACCTCGGCCCGCTGCATGACGTTCTCCAGCTCGCGCACGTTGCCCGGCCAATGGTAGCGCTCCAGCATTTCGACGGCCGCCGCGGCGATGGATTTGGGCGGGCGCCGCTGGAGCTGGCCGAATTTTTTCAAGAAATAGTTGACCAGCAGCGGGATGTCCTCCCGCCGATCGCGCAGGGGCGGAATGTGAATCCGCACCACGTTAAGCCGGTAAAACAAGTCCTCCCGAAACTCGCGGGCGGCGACGGCTTGTTCGAGCGGCTTGTGTGTTGCGGCCACGACGCGCGCGTCCACCTTGATCGGCTGGTTGCCGCCGACTCTTTCAAAGGAGCCGGATTGGAGAACACGCAGAATCTTAGCCTGCGTTGCGAGTGTCATATCGCCGATCTCGTCGAGAAAAATCGTTCCCCCGTCACACTGCTCGAATTTGCCGATGCGTTGGGCGGTGGCGCCCGTGAAGGCTCCCTTTTCGTGGCCGAACAATTCGCTTTCCAGGAGGTTTTCTGGGATGGCGGCACAATTGATGGCCAGAAACGGCTGGTCGCTGCGTTTGCTGTGATGGTAGATGGCGCGGGCGACCAATTCCTTGCCCGTGCCGCTTTCGCCGGAAATCAGGGCGGTGGCGTTGCTGCCGGCCAGTTGGCCGATGACCTTGAAGACTTCCTGCATGGCCTGGCTGCGGCCGATGATGCCGACGTCGTAATCCTCCGACTCCAGCAAAGGCTGGTAGGAAACGACCTGGCGCATGTCGCGGGCGGCTTTGAGGGCGTTGAGGACGATCTGTTTGAGGCGGGGCACGTCGAAGGGCTTGAGCAAATAATCGTACGCGCCCAGCTTCATGGCTTCGATGGCGGTCTGGGTGGTTCCGTAGGCGGTCATCATGATGACCATTTGTCTGGCATCGATTTGGCGCAGGCGCCGCAAGGTCTCCAGGCCGCCTATTCCGCTCATGCGCACGTCCATGATCACGAGGTCGGGCTTGAGGCGGGCCATCAGTTTGAGTCCCTCCTCGCCGCTGTTGGCGGTGGTCAACTCGATATCCGGCTGGTCAAAAATGCGACGAAAGGAGTACTGGACATCCGCCTCGTCATCAATTAAGAGCAGTTTATCCATAGCATCGTTTCCTTCTCTTTACCACTGATGGAGCGCCGACTCAATTCTCCTTTGTCTCCTCTTCGGGGCCCATTGGGCGGGTGACATCCGAGAGGTGTTCCTTGTCGCGCAGCCCCGCGTAAATGACCCCGCCGACCAGGCTCCAAAAGAGGCCCTCCGCCGAGGCCACCAGCGAGAGGGAGAGCGCCCCGCTGCGGGGCACGCCGATGACCGCGAGCATGAGGACGAAGAGGTTCTCCCGCACTCCCAGTCCATTGGGGGTGATCGGCAGCGCCGAGATGCAAAAGACAACCGGCACGATCACAAACAGCGCGACGGCGGAAATCGTCAAGTCCAGCCCCGCGCCCAGGGTCATGACTTGAAGCACCCAGAGAACATTGACAAAGAGGGAAATGGCAATGGTCTTGACAAGGAACCGGCGCTGGCGCCCGAACAGGCGGCAGGAATCCAGCGACCGTTCCAGGAATTCGCCCTTGGGCAGCCGCCGCAGTTGGTGGCGGGCGCGGGGAAAGCGTTTCGAGACCCCGCCCCAAAAGGCCAGACCCAGAACGACACTCAACATTCCGAACATGGCCAGGATGAACAGAGCGGGCAGGCCGAGATCACGTGAGGCCGCCAGCAGCCTGAGATTGGGCGCCATCATCAGGCCCGCAAACAAGAGCATCGCCCACAACCCCACCAGCCGGTCCACAAAAACCGTCGTCACCGCTTCGGTTTTTTTGTGGTGTGTCTCCCGGGCCGCGTAATAGGCCTTGATCAAATCCCCGCCGGTGGACCCGAGTAAAAACGAATTGAAAAACTGAGCGACGAAGGAAATGCGTGTCGCCCGCCCCATCGGCAAATCCAGCCCCTGCGCGGCCAGGACAATGCGCCAGCGGACCACTCCAATCCACAAGGCCAATCCGACCAGGAGGGTGGAGGCGATCAAAGCCCAGGGATGAATGAAAAGGAGCCGATGCAATAAGTCGCGCGGCCCGCGGGACCAGGCCAGCCGCCATTGCTGGGAGCGGGCCAGTTGGTCCCATTTCATCCCCTCGGCGGCCGCGGCCAGTCTCCCCTCGCTGAGGAAAATCGAGTTGAAAATCCACAGCAGCAGCAGCAGGCACACACCGAGCCGCCATGCCGCGCTCCAGCATGCCCTGAGGCTTCTCATTCCTCACCCCAAAGCTGCTTGATGTGCGCCACTCCCGCGCGGGCCTCTTCGGCGGAAAGCTTGGGGCTGAGTTCAAAGACCTTGATGTGCTCCGGTTTCACCATGGATTTGAGCGCCGCGAAATCGAGCATGCCGCTGCCGGGGGCGCAATGGTCCCGGCCCGGGTATTGGACATCATGGACATGAAAGCCGAGCAGGCGGGGCGCCAGTGCCTGGAGATGAAGGCGGTGGCTGATCAAACCCAGATTCTCCTTGATTTGCGCGTGACCGCAATCATGCCAATAGCCCACAGCCGGGCGATTGAATTGCATGAGAAGGAGATCCAAATCGCTGTCCAGCGGGATTTCCTCCAAGGCCTGGCGGTTCTCGATGCCGAGGCGCACGCCGTGCTGCCCGGCCAGGCCCGTCAGGCGTTCCAACATCCCGGCGGTATGTTCCATGTGTTGTTCCTTCTTTTTCTCGCGTTTTTCGAGCGCCTCTTCGAACAAGGAGCTGTACTTGGAGCTTTCCTTCTGGCCGCGCTGGATCATCTCCAGCAGGCGGTCGGTGTAATCCTTCATCTCGATGCGCCCCAGATGCAGGACGACCACCGAGGCCTTGAGGCGCGCCGCCGTTTCAATGGTCTTGACGCTGTGGCGGAAGGCGCTTTCCCGCTCGCGCGGGTCGGGTGAGGAAAACAAAAAAATATTTGGGGCCGCGTGGTTGACCCCCATTGGCAGCGGGCAGAAATTATGCAAGGAGGAGACGGACATCTCGCCCGCCTCGACGGCGTCGAAAATCCCCGGCAGCAAACTGATGCGGATGCCGTGGCTCAATTCGGCGCGGTCAAAGCCCAGCGACCGGATTTCG
>Ga0187860_1001759_pt1 | contig 18718 bp, 11 predicted proteins | sample June2016WEW_10_4_FD_132981 | JGI IMG/M metagenome (GOLD analysis project Ga0187860, IMG submission 132981) | Peatland microbial communities from SPRUCE experiment site at the Marcell Experimental Forest, Minnesota, USA - June2016WEW_10_40 | ecosystem: Environmental > Terrestrial > Soil >...
ATATGATCGCAGCATGACCCTCTCGTTCGCCATCATTGCTTCTATGACGGTGGCCGCGGCGGTGGCGGCGATGGGCCTGCGCAACATCGTGCATTGCGCACTGGCCCTCACGGTGGCGCTCGCGGGGCTGGCCGCGGCGTACCTGCAACTGGACGCCCAATTCGCCGGGTTCGCGCAAATTCTGGTCTATGTCGGCGCGGTGGCAATCCTGGTCGTGTTTGCGATTCTCCTTACGCGCTCCGGCGATCCCGCGCCATCCTCCGTCCTGTCGCCCGGCTGGCTTGCGGGCGCTGTCATCGCGGTCGCCGTGCTCGGCGTCCTGGTGTATCCGATCGCCAGAAGCCCCTCGATTCCCCGAACGCTGCCGCCGCCCGCCGGGGCCACCGTCCACCAGATTGGCGACGCGCTCATGGGGCGATTCGTCCTGCCGTTGGAAGTCACCGGCCTCCTGCTGACCGTCGCCCTGATCGGCGCCGTGATCATCGCGATGCGGGAAAAGGAGCCAAACGGAATAATCTCAAATTCCGGATCCGAAATCGCAAATCGCAAATCGCAAATCGCAAATTCCCCATGAGTCCCTTGCCCGGCTACCTGCTGCTCTCCGCGTTCGTATTCGCCATCGGCCTGGGCGGCGCGCTCATGCGCCGCAACGCGATCCTGGTGCTTGTCGGCATCGAGTTGATGCTCAACGCGGCGAACCTGAATTTCATTGCGTTCTGGCGTTTTGGCGCGCACCCGGAGGCGCTGACCGGAATGCTCTTTGTGATTTTCTCGATCGGCGTCGCCGCGGCGGAAGCGGCTGTCGGCCTCGCGCTGATCATCTCCATCCACCGTCATTACAAGACGACGAACGTGGACGAAATGAAGGTGTTAAAAGGATAATTTCAGCGAAATTAAAATGACCTGGATCGTCCGAAACCTCTGGCTGATTCCTGCGGTGCCGATGCTGGCGGCGGGCTTGGGCGCGCTGGCCAAACAGCGGCATCGAGCGTTCGCCGCGTCCCTGGCCATCGGCGCAATGGGCCTGTCGCTCCTGTTGTCGCTCTGCGCCTTCGCCCATGCGTTGAAGCCCGGTCCGGACCCGCGCCAGGTGGTCAACTTCGACTGGTTTCAAATGGGCGACCCGGGTGCGGCGGGCACGGTGGTGAAGCTGGGCTGGGTGCTGGACCCGCTGACGGCAGTGATGCTGGTGATGGTGTCGTTCGTCGGGCTGTTGATCTTCATTTACAGCGTCGGATACATGGCGCGGGACGGGAATTTCACCCGTTTCTTCTGCTTCCTCTCGCTGTTCGCCGGGGCGATGCTGGGCGTGGTCATCGCCAACAGCCTGCTCCTGTTCTTTATTTGTTGGGAACTCGTCGGCTTGACGTCCTACCTGCTGATCGGTTTCTGGTATCAGAAGCCGGCGGCCGCGGCCGCGGCCAAGAAGGCGTTTATCACGACGCGCATCGGCGACGTGCTGTTCCTGCTCGGCATCGTCTGGCTGTATTCACAGGCCGGCACACTTCTGTTCTACGATGGCAGCGGCGGCGGCTGTCTCGAACAATCCGCGCTGGACGCGCTGGTCGTCCGAACGACCGGCGCCGGGATGGCCGTTTCAACCGGGATCGGGCTCCTGATCCTGTGCGGCGCCATCGGCAAATCCGGCCAGGTGCCGCTGCATGTCTGGCTGCCGGACGCGATGGAGGGTCCCACGCCCGTCAGCGCCCTCATCCACGCGGCGACGATGGTGGCCGCGGGAGTGTTTCTGGTCGCGCGGGTTTATCCCCTGATGGCGGCGCATCCCGCAGGCGCGGCGGCCGGCACAGGCGCCCTCGAGGCGGTGACCTGGGTCGGCTCGATCACCGCGGTCTTTGCCGCGAGCATCGCGGTCGCGCAAACCGACATCAAACGCATCCTGGCCTACTCGACCGTTTCGCAGCTCGGTTACATGATGATGGGCCTCGGGGTCGGCGGTGTTGCCGTTGGAATGTTTCATTTGATCACCCACGCCTTCTTCAAGGCGCTCCTATTCCTGGGCGCCGGCTCGGTCATCCACGGCTGCCACGAGGAGCAGGACATCCGGCGCATGGGCGGGCTGCGGAAGTTCATGCCGGTGACATTCGCGTCGTACGCCATCGGCATGCTGGCTCTCAGCGGCGTTCCTCTCCTCTTCTCCGGGTTCTGGAGCAAGGACGAAATCCTGCACGCGGCGCGGGGCTGGAACGTTTCGCAGGCGCCATTCTATCTCGGGGCGATCGGCGCCATGCTCACGGCGTTCTACATGACGCGGCAGGTGGCGCTGGTGTTCTTCGGCTCGAATCGCGGCGACGGGCGCGAGTCCGCCCCGTCTTCCCAGGAGGCCATGCCTCAGGCGACACCGGAGCCGGCTCACCTTCACGCGAAGCAGGGCAGTCCGCACGAAAGCCCCGCGGTCATGACGATTCCCTTGATCGTCCTGGCGGTCTTTTCGATGCTCCTGGGCTTCATCGGCACGCCGGCATGGCCCTGGTTCCAGGCGTTCCTGAAGGGGGAATCGGCGTCGTTGAATTTTGCGCGATTCAGTGAAGAGGGTGTCCTGCCTCTGATGCTGTTCTCGACCCTCCTCGTTTTCCTGGGTCTCGGGCTGGGGTGGTGGTTTTATGGCCGAAAGCCGATCCGGAGGAGCGACGAGCCGGACCCGCTGGCGGTGCTTCGCCCGGACATTTTTGCGCTGTTGCGGAACCGCTATTTCATCGACGAACTCTACGACAATACCGTTGTTGCCTTCAACGCGTGGTGGTCGCGTGCCTGCGACTGGCTGGACAGGTGGGTTTGGAACGGGGCCGTGGAACTGGTTTCCTACGCCGTGATCGGGCTCTCCTGGGTGAACCGGTTTTGCGACGAATACGTGGTGAACCTCGGGTTTGACGAAGGGTGCCGGCGCCTGAGGCTCGGCGGCAAATTCCTGTCCAGCCTGCAGAATGGCCGCGTGCAGAATTATCTGCGCGTCATTGGCATCGCGCTTGCCGCGCTGGTGCTGTTCCTGATCTGGGGCTGCCGCGCGTCATGAACGGATTTCCCCTCATCACCACCCTCACGCTCGTGCCGCTCATCGGGGCGGTGCTGGTCGCCGGCCTGGGCAGGGACAAGGCAAGCGTTGCGCGCGGACTCGCGTTTGCCCTCGGCCTCTTCTCCCTCGCGCTGGCCCTGGCGATGTGGAAATCCTTCGATCCGACCTTCGGCGCGCTTCAATTCGAGGAGCGTCACGATTGGATACCGACGCTCCACATCCAATACCACGTGGCCGTGGACGGGCTCGGCCTGCTGATGGTGCTGCTCACGGCGGTGGTCACGCCCATGGCCATGCTCGCATCGTGGCGGGTGGAAGACCGCGCCCCGCTTTACTTCTCGCTCGTCCTTTTCCTGCAGTCGGGGTTGTTCGGCACCTTCACCGCGCTGAACTTTTTTCATTGGTTCCTTTTCTGGGAACTGAGCCTGATCCCCGCGTTTTTCCTGATCCGGCTCTGGGGCGGCCCCCAGCGCGCGCCCGCGGCGACGCAGTTTTTTGTCTATACCCTGTTCGGCAGCGTGGCGCTGCTGCTTGCGTTCCTCGCCATCTTTCTCGCCACGGACAAGGTGTCCGATTTCATCGCGCTCGCGGACGCCGCGCGACAGGGAACCCTGATCCCGGCGTTGTCGAAGACGCTGGGCTGGCAGGAGTTGACGACGCGCGGGCTTGCGACGCTCATTTTCATTGGTGCGTTTGTCGGATTGGCCGTCAAGGTTCCCCTGATGCCGTTTCATACGTGGCTGCCTGCGGCCTACGCCGAGGCGCCGACGGGGACGACGATGTTGCTCACGGGGGTGATGTCGAAAATGGGGGTGTATGGTTTTCTGCGCATTTTGCTGCCGATTTTTCCGGAGCCGATGCAATGGCTGCGGACGCCGTTGCTGGTGCTGGCGGTCATCACGATTGTTTTTTCGGCCGGCGCGGCGTTTGCCCAGACGGACCTGAAGCGACTGTTGGCCTACTCCTCCATCAATCACCTGGGCTATTGCATGCTCGGCATCTTTGCCGTCGCCACTCCCGGCGCCGGCGTGATCGCGCCCGCCACCCAGAAGGCCGCCGCGCTGAACGGCGTCGTCCTTCAGATGTTCAATCACGGCCTGACGGCCTCGACTCTGTTCTGGTTCGTCAGCCTGATCGAACGCCGCAGCGGAGGATTGCGCGGCTTGAACGACTTTGGCGGCCTGCGCAAAGTCGCGCCGGTGTTCTGCGGCCTGATGGGCATTGCGCTGTTCTCGTCGCTCGGTCTGCCCGGGTTGAACGGATTTGTCGGCGAGTTCCTGATTTTCAAGGGCGCGTTCCCGCTCGCGCCGTGTTCGGCGTCGCTGTCCGTGATCGGGCTGCTCGTCACCGCGATTTTCATCCTCACGCTCATCCAGCGCGTTTTCAACGGGCCGCTGAACCCGGCCTGGTCGAGGCTGCCGGACCTGACGGCGGGCGAGCGGGTGATGCTGGGGGTGCCCATTGCGCTGATGTTCGTGCTTGGCGTTTGGCCGCAACTGATACTTGGCATGATCAACAGCACGGTTGTGCGGATGGTCGAGCAATTGCCATTTTGAACAATAATGCTGGCTTGGACGATCTATATCTCGTTTCTAGGTGCGCTGGCGCTGATGCTCCTGCCGGCTGGCACTGCGCGCGCGGCGCGCGCGGTGGCACTCGTGACGGCGTTGGCCGGCCTGGGAATTGGCGTCGCCGGCTACGCGCAGTTCGAGACGGGCAGGATCGCCACCCTTGCGCGCGTGCCCTGGATTCCCTCGCTGGGCATCCAATACCATCTGGCGGCGGACGGGATCAGTCTCACGCTCGTGTTGTTGACCGGGGTGGCGGCGGTGGCCGGAATTTTGTTCTTCTGGAACATCGAGCATCGCGCAAAGGAATTCTTCGCCTTTTACCTCGTCCTGATCGGAGGGGTTTACGGCGTTTTTCTCAGTTTCGATTTGTTCCTGCTGTTCGTCTTCTACGAACTCGCAATCATCCCGAAATATTTCCTCATTGCGATCTGGGGTTCGACGCGCCGGGAATACGGGGCGATGAAACTGGCGCTGTATTCGTTTGTCGGCAGCGCGATGGTGCTGGTGGGTCTGATCGCGGCGTATGTGGTAGCGGGGGCGAGGACCCTGGACATCGTGGAGCTGGCGGGTTTTCCGTTCCCTCACAACTTCCAGATGTGGGCATTCCCCGTAGTGTTCGTGGGATTCGCCATCCTGGCAGGCCTGTGGCCGTTTCACACCTGGGCCCCAACCGGTCACGTGGCGGCGCCGACGGCGGCGTCGATGCTGCTGGCCGGTGTGGTGATGAAACTCGGCGCGTACGGCTGTTTGCGGGTGGCCATGACGCTCTTCCCGCAGGGACTGGAGCCATGGGGATTCCACGTGCTGGGGTTTGCCTCGTGGGGCGACGTGTTCGCGGTGCTGGCCGTCACGGGCATTGTGTATGGCGCGACGGTGGCGCTGGTGCAGACGGATTTCAAATTTGTGATCGGTTATTCCAGCGTCAGCCACATGGGGTTTGTCCTGCTGGGGCTGATGACCCTGAACCAGGTGGGTCTGAGCGGCGCGGTGCTGCAAATGTTCTCGCATGGTGTCGTCGCCGGGCTGCTGTTCGCGGTGGTCGGCCGGATGGTTTACGATCGCACCCACACCCGGGATCTGGCGGCGCTGCAGGGCATGAACCTGAGCAAGACCATCCCTTTCGCCGCGGTGACGTTCGTGCTGGCGGGTGCCGCATCGATGGGCCTTCCCGGGTTCAGCGGATTCGTCGCCGAAGTGCAGGTGTTGGTCGGGGCGTGGGCGGCGTTCCCGACCCTGGCCGTCCTGGCCGGAGCCGGCATCGTGGTGGGGGTGGCCTACACGTGGCGCGCGATGCAGAAGGCGTTCTTCGGTGAGGTCACCCCAGCGGATCCGGGGCCGCCCCCGAAGCAGTTGGAGCGCATTTCGGTTCACGAACGATTGGGTGCCGTGCTCCTGATCGGCATTTCGCTGGTCATAGGACTTTGTCCGGATTTATTGCTCAGGATCATCGTGCCGAGTTTTGATTCGCCGTTGTTCGACTGGCTCAGGACGGGAGGGCCGCGATGAGTTATCTCGACCTGCTCAAGCTTGCGCTTCCGGAAACGATCGTGCTCCTGGGGGCTCTGGCGGCGCTGGTGGCCGACTCGACGATGCGCGGGCTGGAGGTGCGATTCCGGTTTATCATCGGGGGCCTGATTGCCGCCGTCGGGTGCGCTGCGTCCATTGCCTGGATGTTGCTCGCGCCCGGCCTCGGGACCGCGCAGGGCGGCATGCTGGTTGTCGATCCATTGACGCAGCTCGTCCAGATCGCGCTTCTGGTGCTCACGATCTTCACCGTGTTGATTTCCATGGAATCGGATTTCACGGAACACGTCGGAGAATATCTCGCTCTGATTCTGCTGGCGACGGTCGGGATGATGTTCCTGGTCGGATCAGAGGACCTGCTGATGGTGTTCATCTCACTCGAGCTGACGAGCCTTTCGCTTTACATCCTGACGGCGTTTGACAAGCGGAGCATCCGGTCCGCGGAAGCCGCGCTGAAATACTTCCTGTTTGGGGGAATGTCGGCGGCCTTCACGCTGTTCGGTTTCAGTTTGATTTACGGGCTGTCGGGCTCGACGAATCTGCGTGAGATCGCCGTTGCGATCGCCGGCAAAGGGCTGGATCCATTGCTGATCGTGGGGCTCGTCATGGCGGTGATCGGCTTTGCATTCAAAGTGGCGGCGGCGCCGTTCCATTTGTGGGCGCCCGATGCGTATCAGGGCGCCCCGGCCCCGAGCGCGGCCTTCATCGCATCCGGTTCGAAAGTCGCCGGCTTTTTCATATTCGCCAAGGTGCTGATGCTGGGGTTCGCGGGAGCGGAAGGCAACGGCGCGTGGCGGGATTACGCGCCGGGATGGACGCCGGTGGTCGCCGCCATCGCGGCCCTGTCCATGTTGCTGGGCAATCTCGCGGCCATTGTTCAAAGCAGTGTGCGGCGGCTCCTGGCGTATTCGGCAATTGCGCACGCGGGCTACATGCTGCTGGGGGTGATGCCGCACAACGGGCAGGGCTTCGCTGCGTTGATTTACTATGCGGTGACGTACGCGCTGACCACGCTCGGAGCCTTCGGCGTGGTGGCGGCGGTGGAACGCGGGACGGGGGATGAAACGCTCGCCGGCTTTGCCGGGATGAGCCGCCGCGCGCCGGTGATATCGTTGTGCATGTTGATTTTCATGCTCTCGCTGGCGGGCATACCGCCCCTGGCCGGGTTCTTTGGAAAATTCTACGTGTTTTCGGCGGCCTTGAAGGGCGGCGCGCCCGATCTCGGCCTGCTTTGGCTCGTGATCCTTGCGGTCGGGACGAGCGCCGTCTCGCTGTATTATTACCTGAAAGTGGCCAAGCAACTCTATGTAGCGGACCCGCCGGCGGGCAGCGGGGCTCTTCAGGTGCCGATCCTCAGCCAGATCACCCTGGTTCTGCTGGCGGCAGGTGTCGTGGTCCTCGGCTGCGCTCCTGCGCTGATCCTGAACCTGATCCAGGATGCCGTGCAATTTGCGAGGTTCTAAAGCCGCATTTTGCCAGCTGGCGATCCCGGCGCACCCGGCCGCCCGGAAGCCAGCCTCCTGAACCGAAATCGGCGGCGCGGGCAGGACATCCTCTGAAGTACGGGCAGCCCCCTTCCTTCCAAGCCAGAACATGCGGGAATGACACGAATATCGAGGGGGTCCCGGGCACGCAGCCGCGACGCTCGAACTTCCGCACGCGGTTTCAATGCGATTTCCGGCTCGCAACCCCACTCTACGCCCTGGTTTGACTTTGAGCACGATTCCTGCATACTTGAAGCTGATTTTTGGCAGAATCAAAACTGAAGGGCGAGGGTGTCGTCAGAATGATCTTGGAACAATCCGGCAGGCTGGTACGTCATCCATTGAAGCCCGGTTTCAAGCTGCATCGCATCTCATGCTGAAGAGTCACATCCGCCGGTTCGGCTGGATTTTCGGGTTGATGATCGTGAGCGTCGCGATGGCAGGACCGCACAAATGGCGGGTGAGCGATCCGGCACTCGCCCGTTCCATTCTTGCCCGGGGCGGCAGGCTCATCGCCGACTACGGCAGTTTTCAAATTCTCGAAAGCGATCAAGGGCCGGCTGCAGGCGCAGGTTTGGAAGGAGCGCAACCCGAGGACGATCTTGATTTAATCCAGCTCAATGCGCGGGTGCTGGACACCCGCGACGCCGGAATGCAGGCGTTGCGCAAACCGGTCACGCCTTTTGCAGGAAAGCGGCTTCGGCTGGTCCACTTCGCAGGTCCGATCAAGCCGGAATGGGTCGCGGCGTTGCGGCAGAGCGGCGTGCAAATCGTCAGCTATATTCCCCAGGATGCCTATCTGGTTTATGGCGATGCCGGCGCGGTTGCGCGCATGCAATCCTGGGTGCGCGGAACCAACTGCGTGCAGTGGGACGGCGATTACATCGGGGATTACAAGATTCATCCCGCAGCCCGGCCGACGGACAGGAAGGGGCGCAAGCTGCATCCGGGCACAGATCGGTTCACCGTACAGCTCCTGGACGACACGAACGCCAATCCGGCCACGCTCGCGCTAATCGATCGATGGGAGCTGGCGCCCGTGGAAAGGGAGTTTCGTGCGTTGCATTATTTGAACGTGGTTGTCCGGTTGCCCGCGGAGCAATTGGCGGAAATCGCCGGCCAGCCGGACGTGGTTTCCATTCAACCGTATTTCGAAGCCGGGAAACTGGATGAAAGCCAGGACCAGATCCTGGCGGGGAACCTGACGGGCGGATCGCCTTCGGGTCCGGGATATCTTGCCTGGCTGGCGGGCAAGGGATTTACGCAAAGCCAGTTCAGTGCGTCCGGTTTTGTGGTGGACGTGTGCGACAGCGGGATTGACAACGGAACAACGTCGCCCGGCCACTTTGGCCTTTATACGCTGGGCAATCCCGGGCAGTCCAGCCGTGTCGCTTACAACCGATTGGAAGGGACACCGAATTACGGCAGCACGTTGCAGGGTTGTGATGGGCACGGGACTCTCGACGCGCACATCGTCGCTGGCTACTGCGCGATGGCCGGATTCCCCTTCGCCGATTCCTCCGGGTTCGAGTATGGGCTGGGGGTGTGTCCGTTTGTGCAGATCGGTTCATCGGTGGTTTTCGATCCGAACTATTTCACCAATCCCAATTTCGCCAACCAGCAGTCGGACGCGTATCACAGCGGCGCGCGGATCAGCGTGAACAGTTGGGGGTACTACTATTCGAACGGCGCGTACGACGCGAACGCGCAGGCGTACGACTCACTCGTCCGCGACGCGCAGCCGGCCGGCTCGACGTTCGCCACCAATGGCAACCAACAGATGGTCATCGTGTTTGCCGCCGGAAATATCGTGCCCTATTCACAGACCGTCGAGTCTCCCGGCACCGCGAAGAACGTCATCACCGTCGGCGCATCGGAGAGCGTGCGCTCGCTTTCGCCCGCCAACCTCGGCAACGACCCCTCGGGAAACGACGGCTGCAACACGCCCGATTCCCAAGCCAACAATGCGAACGACATGGCCGCCTATTCGGACCTGGGACCTTGCGCTGATGGGCGGATGAAGCCGGATCTCGTTGCCCCGGGCACGCACGTCACGGGCGGCGTGGCGCAAAGCGGTTCTGCGGGCACGAACGGATTGGGCTTGGCCCTGAGTTGTTTCAATGCCGCGGGTGTGGCGGCCCTGCCGGGGGCCGGGGAGTGCTACGGAAGCCCTGCCACTGGCGACACCAACAACTTCTTCCCGCTCGGCCAGCAGTTCTACACGGTGTCCTCGGGCACAAGCCAGTCGGCGCCCGCCGTCGCCGGAGCCTGCGCCCTACTGCGTCAGTATTTTATCAATCATAGTCTCACCCCTCCCAGCCCGGCGATGACCAAGGCGTTTTTGATGAACTCGGCGCGGTATCTGAACGGCGCCGGCGCGAACGACTCGCTTTGGTCCCCCAGTCAGGGAATGGGGTCGTTGAACCTGGGGATGGCATTCGATGGCGTGCCGCGGCTTCTGCGCGACCAGGTGTCGCAGGACCAATTCACCAACTCAGGCCAGACCCGTCTGTTCACGGGCACGATTTCCGATCCGACGAAGCCGTTTCGGGTGACAGTGGCCTGGACCGATGCGCCGGGAAATACCACTGGCAACGCATGGAACAACGATCTCGATCTGACCGTGATCGCCGGCGGGAACGTTTACAAGGGCAACGTTTTCTCAGGCGCCTCCTCCGTCACGGGAGGCGCATACGACAAGGAAAACAACGTTGAGAGCGTGTTTCTGCCGGCGGGATTATCCGGCAATTTCGCCATCAGCATCACCGCCGCCAACATCAACTCGGTCGGCGTGCCCAACGCCGGCACGTCTCCCAACCAGGATTTCGCGCTGGTGGCCTACAATGCCGTGCCGGCCCCGGTGCCGGTCTTCACGCTGAACAGCGCTTCAATCACGGCCGAAAACTGCAGTCCAACCAACGGGGTGATCGATCCGGGCGAGACTGTGACGGTGGCGTTCGCGCTCGAGAACTGGGGATTGGCCAATACCACTAATCTGGTGGTGACGCTGCTCGCGACCAACGGCGTTGTCTGGCCGAGCGGCCCCCAATTCGACGGTGTCGTCGCTGCGGGAGGCTCGGTCGTCACACAGTCATTTTCGTTCACCGCCTCCGGGGCTTGCGGCGGCACGATCAGTCCCGTGCTCCAACTGCAGGACGGTGCCGGCACCCTCGGCACCCTCGGCACCTCCTTTTACCTCGGAACCCTCACGATCGCCAATCCGTCTGCGACGAATCCCGCCAGCATCCAGATTCCCGCCTCTGGCACCATGGGCCCGGGAGCACCCTATCCGTCCACCGTCTTGGTTTCCGGCGTCGTCGGCACGATCACCAAACTGACCGCCACCCTGATCGGCCTGTCTCACACGTATCCGGCTGACGTGGGCGTGCTGCTGGTGGGGCCGACCGGGACCAATGTCGTCCTGATGTCCGACTGCGGCGGCGGCGATAGCATCAGTAACGTGACACTGACTTTCGATGGTAGCGCGGCTTCCTCACTCCCAAAGTCGGGACAAATCATCTCGGGTACTTATTTGCCCACGGACCTCAACGCCGGGTCGGAGAACTTTCCTTTGCCTGCGCCGCAGGGTTCTCTCGGCCAGACCCTTTCCGGGTTCAATGGACAGAACCCGAACGGAACCTGGTCGCTTTACGTGCAGGATGAGGCGCTGGGGGATACGGGCAACCTGGCGCAAGGCTGGCAACTCAACATTACTACGTCCAATCTGGTTTGCTGTTCCGGCGCGCCCCTGCCTCCTCCGCAAATCCAGTCCATCGCCACTTCGAACGGCATCGTCACCGTCACGTGGACCGCCTTCCCCGGTCAGGCGTACCGGCTGCAATCCACGACCAATCTGAGTGGAGGATTTTGGAACAGCCTGACACCCGACGTCACCGCCACCAATTTGATCGCCAGCAAAACCGATTCTCCCGGCCCGGTGACGCAAAGCTTTTACCGCGTCCTGGTTCTTCATTGATTCCAGGCGTGGTTTCTGCATTCTCTGAGCCATGAGTTTGCGTGAATTAGCGGCTGCCTTCAGATGAACGTCTTCGCTGCTCGGGGCAATGCGCTGCGGACTTCCCTTACCCGTACTGACCAACCCGTTCCCAAGCCCGCCCCTCTGCGCGAATGGCGGCTCCAGCCTGAACGATGCGTCTTCCGATTCGCCGGACTCGCCGTGTTGCTGGTCGCCGGCACCGCCCTGGCCGCGCCCCATAAGCTGCGCGTGACCGATCCGTCCCTGACGCGATCCATGGTCGAGCAGGGAGGCAGGCTCGTGGCGGATTATGGCGCATTTCAGATCGTTGAAGCCAACGCGCTCCCATCGGGAAATACCGCCAACGCCCGTGTCGAATCCGTCGATCGATTCAATTTCATCCAGCTCAGTGCAAGATCTCTGAACACCCGGACGTCGCTGTTGCAGTCGCTTCGCCACGCGTTGCGCCCATTCACCGGCCGGCACCTGCACCTCGTCCAGTTTGCGGGCCCGATCAAACCGGAATGGCGGGCGGCCCTGGAGCAGACGGGGGCGAAGATCGTCAGCTATATTCCGCAGAATGCCTACCTGATTTACGGCGATGTGGTGGTCCTGGCGCAGGCCCAATCGTGGGCGGGATCTGAAACTTTCGTGCAATGGGAGGGGCCCTACCAGGACGATTACAAGATTCATCCAATGGCCCGCACCGAGGATGACAACGGGAAACCGCATTCCATCGGGACCGACACCTTTGCGATCCAATTGGTCGCCGATGACGAGGCAAATTCTGCGACACTGGGCAAGATCGATCGATGGAAACTCAAGCCGGTCCGGAGCGAGTTCCGGATCCTGAACTACCACAACCTCATCGTTTCCCTGCCGGCGGAACGGCTGAAGGACCTCGCCGCCCAGCCGGATGTGATCTCCATCCAGCCTTATTTCGAACCGAAGAAAATGGACGAGCGCCAGGATCAGATCGTCGCCGGCAATCTGTCGTCGGATTTTCCCAGCGGCCCTGGCTATCTGGCGTGGCTGGCAGGCAAGGGATTCACCCAGGCCCAGTTCGGCGCCTCGGGTTTTGTGGTGGACATGAGCGACAGCGGCATCGACAACGGCACGCTCAAGCCGGGCCATTTCGGACTTTATCCCCTGGGCGACACGTCGAAAAACAGCCGCGTGGCTTACATTCGGCTTGAAGGCACCGCCACCCCCAATCCCCCCAGCACGCTGAAAGGCTGCGACGGCCACGGCACGCTCAACACCCACATCGTCGCGGGCTACGACGACCTGGGCGGCTTCCCGTTCGCGGACTCGACGGGCTACAGCTACGGCCTGGGTGTCTGCCCGTTCGTCAAAGTCGGGTCTTCGGTGATTTTCGATCCGGACACGTTCACCAGCCCGGATTATACCACGTTGGAAACACAAGCTTACGACAGCGGCGCCAGGGTCTGCAATAACAGTTGGGGAGCGACCAATGGCGCGAGTTACGATCTCGACGCCCAAACCTATGACACCCTGGTCCGCGACGTCGGAGCTTCGTCATTGGAAAGGCAAATGGTCATCGTGTTCGTCGCGGGCAATGGAGGACCCAGCGCGCAGTCCATCATTTCACCCGGCACCGCGAAAAACGTCATCACCGTCGGCGCCGCCGACAACGTCAGGTCGCTGGCCCCGGCGGACGGTGGCAACAGTCGTTCCGGCTCTGACGGCTGCGGCAACACGGATTCCGACGCCGACAACGCAAACGCCGTGGTCGGTTTTTCCAGCCAGGGACCGTGCTCGGACGGACGCATGAAGCCGGACCTTGTCGCTCCGGGAACGCACGTCACAGGAGGCGTCCCACAGAGCGGCAGTGCCACCACCAACGGCACCGGCGCGGCGCTCTCGTGCTTCCTCGCAAACGGCGACGGCATCTGCGGTGTCCCGGGCAGCAGCACCGCCGACCTCTTCTTTCCGCTCGGCCAGGAGTTTTACACCGTTTCCACCGGCACGAGCCACGCCGCGCCTGCGGTTTCCGGCGCCTGCGCCCTGGTCCGCCAATACTTTCTCAATGACAACCTCGTGGCGCCCAGTCCGGCCATGACCAAGGCTTTCCTCATGAACTCCGCCCGTTACATGACCGGCGCCAATGCCGGCGACACACTGTGGTCTCCCAGCCAGGGCATGGGTGAATTGGACCTCGGCGGCGCCTTCGATGGCGTCCCGCGCATCTTGCGCGATCAGGTGGATAGATTCACCGCCACCGGCCAGACGCGCACCTTCACCGGAACGATCACCGATTCAACCCAGCCATTCCGCGTCACCGTCGCGTGGACCGACCCTCCCGGCAGCCTTGCAGCGGCCAGAGCCCTGGTCAATGATCTCGACCTGACCGTCACCGTCGGCGGCGAAACCTACAAGGGCAATGTCTTCAGCGGCGCCACCTCCGTCGCCGGTGGAACCGCGGATTCGCTGAACAACGTCGAAAGTGTGTTCCTGCCCGCGGGCACCTCGGGCAGCTTCACCGTGACCATCACCGCCGCCGACATCGCCGCCGACGCCCTGGCCATCGGCGGATCCATCCCGGAACAGGATTTCGCGCTGGTCGTCTATAACGCCAATCCAACCGCGCTTCCGTTTGCTTCGATCGCGGCGTCGTATCGAGGGCTGTTCTATCCGGCCGGCGAAGTCGAGTTTCTGCAATCCGGGGCGTTTTCGTTGACCACGGGAACCCGGGGCGGGTACAGCGGCACCCTGCAAATGGGCGCGAAGCTCTACGCCTTCAGCGGACACCTCGACTCTTCCGGCGCAGGAACCAACCTCATTCACCGGACTGGCACCAATGCCCTCGCGCTCGCGTTCCAGATGGATTCCACCAACTTCAACGGCATCACCGGCACAGTTACGGATGGATCGTGGCTTGCCGAACTTCAGGCGGAGCGCGCTCCATTCAAAGCCGGCAACTCCACACTGCTGGCCGGCAAATATACGCTTGTTTTCCCCGGATACGCAGACGGTGGCGCCCTCGCGCCGCAGGGGGACGGTTATGGCGCGGTGACCGTGACCAAGCCGGGCCAGATTCTACTCAGCGGCGCGCTGTCCGACGGCGCGGCGCTCTCAAAAACAGCGCTCCTGGTCGGTACCGGAGATTGGCCGCTCTATGTTTCCCTCTACGGCGGCCGGGGACAGATTCTCGGCTGGCTGACGTTCACGAATTCGCAGAGCCTGGGCGGAAGGTTCAGTTGGATCAAACAGCCGATTCCCAAAGCCGCGCTCTATCCGGGTGGATTCGACATCGAGACCAATGCTGTCGGCTCGTCGTTTCATTCGCCATCCACTTCCGCGGGACCGATCCTGGACTTCATCACTGGCCGCGTGGTCCTGAACGGAGGCGATCTCGCAGCGCCGATCACGAACAATGTGATAATCGCCTCCAACAACAAGGTCACCGATACCACTTTCACCAACAAGTTGACCCTCACCCTGGGGACAGGACGGGGGCTCTTCAGAGGAACCGTGCTGAACCCGGCGACCGGGAAGAAGTTCGGCTTCAACGGCGTCCTCCTTCAAAACCAGGGCGTCGGCCTTGGCTATTTCCTCGGCACAAACCAAAGCGGCAGCGTCTTCCTCGGCCAGTAGTTGTTTCCGCGGGAGGGAGGATCAGAAGCCCGGCTGCATGAAGAACAGTGCTGTCCAAAATAGCGGTTCTTGGACGGGGGAAGCCCGAGTTTTGTTGGGGGATTTAGGTTTCATTTCTCCTATTTGAAAACCGGTTGGTCATCCCGCTGTGCGGATGCTGTCCAAATCGAGTACCAGTTGATCCCGGGATTATCTACTTGACGCATTGATGTGGTACTGTTAATTCACGCCGATATGCGCGAGTTTTACGAATCGTTTCAAAAAGAGCTAGGAACAGGAGTAGCGCGATTGTTATTACTAGTACTAACAGCAATACTTTTAACGGGGGCAAAGTTCCTTCCAGTGGATAGGACAGCAACACGGTTAATCCTGTTATGTTTATCAGGATGTGCGCTGTTATTGTTATTGGTGAGTCTTTCATTTCTGATTTGGAGAGTGAGAATTTACAAAGCAGTCTATGCCACATGCAATGTGGCCAAAGATGTGACAGAGGTTGTTCGGAAGAAAGTTGAGGAACAGGGCGTCCGAAACATTCCAGTCACGAATGAGTTTCTTCTTGGCCCTGACAAAGATATTCAATTTGGAATGCCCAAAACGCTCACGGTAGAATATGTTAAGTTTGGTCGGAAACGTACAAAAAAAGCACAGGAGTTTGACCGTCTCCAATTGTAAGCACGGGCTACTTGGAGCAGGGTTTTGTCGCTGACCTGTTAGAGTCTTGCTTTGCTGCTTTTTTGACATGATGAATTACCTCTTTAGGAAAGAGCCTTCGTATTGCGTGGCGCGTTTTTAGTTCCGTTGGGTGTTTTTTGGGTGCCATAATCTGCGTTCGTTAATTGTTCGTATGTGAGTTTATCAGCGGACACGAGTTTCATCAAGGCATCCCGGAAGGCCCAATCATTGCTTCGATTGTTGAAACGGAACTCCAATTCATCAAGGTAGGCGTCCAGATGTTTGACGCTGATTTTGTGGTATGCGCCGATGATGGAGCGTTTAAGCAAACTCCACACGCTTTCGACGGTGTTGGTATGGACTTTCCCGTTCACCCACTGTTCGGCGCTGTGGTTCACTGTTTCATGGCGGGTGTCCTCATCGGCAATGCCGCGATAGGCTTTCAACTCATCCGTGTAAATCGCTTCGGTTTTAGGCAGGGTGTTTTGGTGAATGAATTTGTGCAAGGTCTTGCGATCTGCGCGGGAAATAAGCTGTAGCCGGAGCGGGCCGGCTCGCTGGATTGCGCCGACAACGATTACCTTATTGCCCTTGTATCCGCGTCCTCTGTATCTGGCTTTCCCGCCAACCCATGTTTCATCCACTTCCACGGTTCCGCGCAACGGCAATGGGTTTTGCTCTCTCAACGCGGCGCGGATGCGATGGCAGAGGTACCACGCCGTTTTGTAGGACACGTCCAGGGTGCGTTTAAGCTGGTTGGCTGATATGCCTTTCTTGGATTCAAGCATCATGTAGGTTGCCAGAAACCATTTCCAGAGCGGCAGGTGGCTGTCATGAAAGATCGTGCCGGAAGTTACGGAGAATTGATACTGGCAGGCATTGCAGTTGAATTGATCGCGTTCTTTGACGGGCACGACTTCCTTTGATTTGCAGTGTGGGCACTCAATGCCTTTGGGCCAGCGCAAGCCTTCAAGATATTCCCGGCATTTTGCCTCGCTATTAAATTCCTCAATGAGCTTGATGAGGTTCATTTCGGACACTTCCGGCTCCGGTATGGATTTCCCGTTTTTCATTTGTCGTTTTTCAAATCTATTTCAGAGCGCAGATATTCCAAATAGTCTTTGTCGGTCAGACACATGACGACTCCCGCCTTTTGCATTTCGATTTTTGTCACGTCATTGAAGAGAGGTTTGATGTTTTCAAAATAGGTGGCGTCTTCTTTTTGAGCGTCGGAGATATATTCCACACTCCCTTGGTAGTAGGCGGCAATGTCGTCGTAAAAGTATTGGTGAATCACGTCCGCACTTATGCGTCCATGTTGTTCGTCGTACCCAAGGTCGTCAAAAAAACCCAACACTTGGTCAAGCCCGTCTGTGCTATTGGTGGCTAAATCCCAATTGCCTTTTTGATAGCATTCTTTAAGGGCGGTCGCTGCCAACACGCGCCACTTAATCATTGGTCTTTTGTTGAATTTCTCGTCATAGTACTTCGCAATCGTTGTGTCAAACTCGCCAGCATCATTTGTTAAAGGCTTGGCGGGAGCAGGCGGGGGAAATCGAACTGCGTCAGCGGCATTTTCATGCTTCGTTTGTAAATTTTGTATGGTGGCGTCTTTTGCGGGAATGACGAAGGTTTCAAAAAGCGCCCGCATTGCCACGCCACCTATTACAATCCCGGCAATCACGCACAGGAAAAATGAATACTTGGCGTTTTTCACTTTTGGCCACTCCTCTTGAAAATGATTGAACGGCCACGGCCAAGAAATTCTGGGTTTTGGAAGCTCGTCTTGCATCCTGCAACCCTACCCTTGCCAGTTATTGCGTCAAGTAGATAATCCCGGTTGATCCGGAGCCAGCGGTGGCGTTTCAAAGGGGCGATTGAGCCATTCCCAGAGGTTGCGGTAGCTAAAGAGATTCCAGCGCAGCAACGCCACCAGGTTGGAGAGGGCCCAGCGGAAGTGGGACCGGAACTGCAGGTAACGCACCACCAGAACCGCGATCAATGCTGTCCAAATCTGGATGCGCACGGCATTGGCACTGGTGCCCACGAAGGTTTTGATCTTGAGCTGTTGCTTGAGCAGCTTGAAAAACAGCTCAATCTGCCAGCGCTCTTTGTAAATGGCGGCGATCGTGGAAGCGGCCAGATCAAACTTGTTGGTCAACAGCACCCACTCTTCCTGTTTGTCTTCCAGCCAGACGACGATCCGGCGCAGGTCCGGCAAGTCCGGACGACCCGCCATAAAGGGATTGAGCCGGATGATTTCATCTCGCAGCACATTGCTGTTCTTGGGAACCGGGAGTGACTTCACGCGCACGACATCGGCGTTGGCTTTGAGCCGGGTGACAAAGAACACTCCCTCTCGGATCCAGCGTGCATAGAGCTTGTAGTCGGTATAGCCCCGGTCCAACGCAACGATGCTTCCCCTTGGAAAATCAAGGGTTTGCGCCACTTTCACGTCGCCGACTTTGCCCTCCCTCACATGTCCGAACACCGGCAGGTAGCCCGCATGATCCAGCAGCAGGTGCAACTTCACTGCCCCCTTGGTCTGACGCCAGTGGGCCCAGTCAAACATGCTCGCGCACAATTCAATGGTCGTGCTGTCCAGGGTCAAGAGGCGGTTTCTAAAACGAAATTTCTTCTGCGGGCTGATCGCCTGGCATTGCGCCAGTAGATCGTAGAAGAGCCGCTCAAAGAGTTCCCAAGGCCGGTGCGCGTTGGCCTAGCAGCCCGTTAAAAAAGTCGGTTGAGTAATTGAACAAGTTGGAGGATGGAACGTCCGATTTACATGGCTCTCGGAAAACGCAAACCCAAACAGGACGAACTGTTCATTTCCACCGTGAAA
>Ga0187860_1001761_pt1 | contig 18706 bp, 18 predicted proteins | sample June2016WEW_10_4_FD_132981 | JGI IMG/M metagenome (GOLD analysis project Ga0187860, IMG submission 132981) | Peatland microbial communities from SPRUCE experiment site at the Marcell Experimental Forest, Minnesota, USA - June2016WEW_10_40 | ecosystem: Environmental > Terrestrial > Soil >...
GAGGCGGCCAGGACCGGAGCCGCTGAGGGTGGTTCGGTCAAGGCCGCCCGGCTCAGAGTTATTCCCCTCTAGGCCAGGATTCCTTCTGAGCCGAACGCGACGGTAGAGGACTTCCACCTCCAAGCTGTCGTTCATGCTCGGCACACCAAGAAAAAAGGCCCGGCCCCCAGCCGCTGCGCGCAACAGCCCCGGCGATCGACGTCCACCCGGTAGCTCCGCAACAGCCGTCGCGGCCACCGCCCGAGCTCCATCCATTTCACGAAAAGGAATCGGCGCCGGCAGCGGGTGTCGTTCGGCGCGCGGCCGCGCTAAGGGATAAAGTCCACGATCGCGGCAGCCGGAAATTCGGGAGAGAGAGCACGGCGTAGAGGCCGCGGCGGCCGCTCCAGCGTTCGCCCCGAATTTTGTAAAAAGAGAATTTTGTAAAAAGATAAAAAGAAATGGCCGAGGTCGGTCGGCAGCCGCAGCGCGGCCCAGGCGGCTCGAGCAGGTCGGTCTTCGGAATTCGCGAAAAAGAATTGCCGACGTCGACCTCACGCCTCGCGCACGCGCGTGAACGCAACTAAGCTGGTTAACGCGAGTTGCGAAAATCTAGAACGCTGCAGGTCGCGGCCGACGCAGCGTCGATATCACGCGCGAACGGTCTATCGCGACGGCCACGCGCAACAATCAGTGAGCAGGAGATTGCGGTGCGGAAGCGCTCGACGACGGAACATTGCGCAGCAGCGGCACCAACAAGGTGGCGACAATGAATGCGATCATAATGGCGCGGAAGGCGTCCGCATAAGCGAGCGTCGACGCTTCGCGATACGCAATCTCCCATAGTTGCTTCAGCGCGGCTGCATGGCCAGACTGCAAACTTCCGGAGATCGCGCCATAGCGCTGCGCCATCCCGTCCACCAGTCTCGTCATCGCTCCATTGGTGGGCGTCAGGTTAGAGGCAATCGCCAGAAAGTGAAAATTTGTTCGAATATTCAGGATGGCGCTGCATACGGCGATGCCCACCGCTCCGCCGAGGTTCCTCATCATGTTGAACAAGCCGCTGGCGTATTTTAGCCGCTCGGGCGAGAGGCTGCCGAGACCAAGGTTGACGGCGGGAGCGACAGCGAAGACTTGTGGCAACCCTCTGAGTATCTGCGGGAAAAATAGCTCGTTCGCTCCCCATTCATGCGTAATGAAGCTGAAACTCCACATCGCTAGGCCGAACGAGGCCAACCCGATCATCATGAGCCATCGCGTGTCGATCCTGCGCGCCAAAAAGACGTAAAGGGGCGTTCCAGCCACTGAGGCAGCGCCCGTCGAGAAGATCGCGAGGCCAGTCTGCCATGCACTAAATCCACGGACATATCCGAGAAACAGCGGCGTGAGATAGATCGTTGAGAAGATGCCGATGCCGGTAACAAACGACAGAAAACACCCAATGGCGAAGTTGCGATCCGTAAGCGCGCGCAGATCGACCGCCGGATGCTCGAAAGCCAGGCTTCGAGCGACAAAAAGCGCGCCGCTTATGCCAGCAATAACGGTGCAGGCCTCGATGGTTGAGTCATCGAACCAATTCCAACGCGTGCCTTCTTCAAGCACGTATTCGAGCGTTCCGAGACTGATCGCCATCAGAACGATACCGGGATAGTCCGCTTCCTTGAAAAGCCGCAGATCCGGCTTGTCTATATCGACAAGGAGCGGAATTAACATCGTGACCGCCAAACCCGGTAGGACATTGACATAGAACAACCAATGCCAATTCAATGTGTCGGTGATCCATCCGCCAATTATTGGACCGAGCGTCGGGGCGATCGACGCTATCGTCCCGACGACTGCCGCCGAATAGACGCGACGCGTTCCTTGGAAGTAGTGGAATGACGACGTGAACATCGTCGGCACCATCGAGGCGCCCAATGCGCCTTGCAGGGCGCGGAACAGGATCATGCTGTGAATATCCCAGGCGAGACCGCATAACATGCTAGTCACTGTGAAACCCGCGGCCGACGCTGCAAAGAGCCATCGCGTCGAGAAGACGCGCGTCAACCAGCCCGAAAGCGGGATCACGATGATCTCGGCGATCAAGTAAGCAGTCTGTACCCAGCTTATTTCGTCCCGAGCCGCCGACAGCCCGCCACCGATATTTTGGAGGGACGACGCGACAATTTGGATATCCAAAAGCGCCATGAAGCCGCCGAAGCAGATCACCACGAAGGGAAGCAGGCTTCGCCACCAGCCGCCTGTTGATTGCTCGCTCATTGCCGTTGCTCCGGTTGAGATCGTGTGTCCACCGTTGCGATGATGGAGATGCCCGGCCTGATCCTGCCAAGGGTTGCGTCGCCGTCGTCGAGCACGATGCGTACCGGAACCCTTTGCACGATCTTGGTAAAATTGCCGGTGGCGTTCTCGGGGGGGATCACGCTGAACACCGCGCCCGTGGCTGGAGCAAGGCTCGATAGATGACCGTGGAAGACGTGATCTGGCAACGTGTCGGCGACGATCGTCGCAGGCTGCCCAGGCTTCATGCGCGCAAGCTGATCTTCCTTGAAATTCGCATCGACCCATAATCTGTGCGCGGGAACGACCGTCAGCAGATAGGTGCCTTGCGATACATAGGTGCCGACTTGGGCCGCGCGATTTCCGATATAACCATCGATAGGAGAGCGGATTTCGGCATAGCTGATATTGAGCTGCGCGGCTTGGAGATCGGCTTCTGCTTGTTCGACGGCGGCATTAGCCTGTGCTATTTCCGCGTCCAAGACGCTGAGTTGCTGTTTTGCCGCGGATAATCCGGCTTGAGCCGAGATAACCCCAGCTCGCGACTGCTGATCGAGGGCTGACGTTCTTTGTTCATCCTGCCGAGAGCCTGAGTTTGTAAGGGCAAGGGTGCGGTAGCGGTCGGCATCTACCTTCGCAAAATCGGCCTGTGCCATCTTGGCGTCTAGGTCCGAAACGGCCTGTTGGATAGACAATTGCTGCTGCACATATTTGGCGCGCAAACACGTCAGCATCGCTTTTTGCTGGAGGAGTGCGGCTTCGGCATGATTGGCAGCGGCACGGACATCGCGGTCGTCCAGGCGGATCAACAATTGACCTGCTTCGACCTCCTGGTTGTCAGTGACCGCAATCTGCGCGATGAAACCGGAAATGTGCGGCGAGATAGCAGTGACGTCGCCGCCAACATAGGCATCGTCAGTCTTTTGGAAAAAGCGATCAAATGTCCACCAATAGTAGCCGTAGCCGAGCGCGCCTATGGTAAGCGCGGCCGTCAGGCCTAGCAACGCAAGCTGCTTGGACGTGTACGTCGGCTTCGTCTTTGCGGCCCGCGTTTCGCTCCATTTGGTGAGTGCGTCCATGATGGACTCCCAAATTCTTGTACGAGTATAAAAGTTGCTTCATGGATCCGGCTGGGTTTTCAGGTGCGAAAGGCGCGGCGGGCTAGGCGCGGAGCTTTTCGGGGTGACGAACGTTGTAGCGAGGAGCCGGGATGACGCTCGAAAGCTTGCCCGACATGAAGCGGCGCGCCGCCTCATAGCGATCCCATTCCGCCTCGTTGGCCAGCGACGGAATGGTCACGATCTCACCAAGGTCGAGACCAGCCAGAGCGGCGTCGACCATGTCGTCGGCCAACATCACGATCTGCGGCGGAAGCTGGTGAACCGGCACGCCGGCGATGTCCCAGAATTCGGTTGCCGTGGCACCCGGCAGCACCGCTTGCACACGGACGCCCTTGTCGGCGAGTTCGTGAACGAGAGAGTGCGACAGCGCGAGCACGAAGGCTTTGGTACCGCCATAGACGCCATTCAGCGTCTCCGGCGCGATCGCAACGATCGACGAAATATTGATGACCGTACCGTTGCCGCGAGCGACAAATCCCGGCACCGCCGCATAGGTCAGGCGCGTCAGCGCGGTGACGTTCAGACGGATCATGTTGTCCATCTTGTCGACGTCAGAGGTGACCAGCGGTCCGGTTGCGCCCACGCCCGCGTTGTTGACCAGCAGGGAAATGCCCGCATTGGTCCGGAGGATGTCCTCGACGCGCTGCAGGTCCGCTGGGGAGGTGAGATCGGCTTCGACCGTCTCTACGTTCCGGTTTGTGTCATTGGCGAGCCGGCGCGCCAGCGATGCGAGCCGCTCCTTGTTGCGGGCGACAAGAATGAGATCGTGGCCGCGCTTCGCCAGACGATCGGCATAGACCGCGCCGATACCGGTCGATGCGCCGGTGATAAGGGCCGTGCCTTTGGCTTCGATCGTTTTCATGTCCGTCTCCGTGCGGTTGGTCAAATCCGTTGCTTCCACCTCGCAAGTAGACCCTTCCGTAAATGTTGAGTATCCACCAAAATCGAGATATACCCTTCCATAAAATGGAAGCATTCATGGATCGTCTCGAAGCCATGTCGATGGTGTTGGCGGTCGCCGAGGCCGGCAGCCTGTCGGCCGCGGCGCGCAAGCAGAAAACGCCGCTCGCCACCGTGAGCCGGAAGGTGTCCGAGCTCGAAGCGCACCTGCAAACCAAGCTGTTCAATCGGTCGAGCCGCGCGCTCGTCCCGACGGACGCAGGGCGCTCCTACATCGCCGCTTCAAAACGAATCCTCGCCGATGTGACCGAAGTTGAGCGCGCTGCGTCCGGCGAGTACACGACACCGCGCGGGGAACTGAATGTGTCAGCCCCCGTCGCCCTCGGCCGTATGCATCTGCAGCCGGTTCTGGCGGAGTTCCTAGCGACGTTTCCGGAGGTTGATGTTCAGCTCAGCTTGCAAGATCGGGCGGTTAATCTTCTGGAAGAGGACGTCGACGTCGCACTTCGCATCGGGCTCCTCGCCGACAGCAGCCTGATCGCGGTGCGGATCGGGGAAATTCGCCGCGTGGTCTGTGCCAGTCCGGCGTATCTGAAATCTCGCAAGACGCCAAAATCGCCGGACGACCTCTCCGCACACGACTGCATCAGCTACGCGCCAATACAGTCGCCAACCACGTGGAGATTTAAACGAGATCAGACTGATTATCTCGTGCCCGTACGATCGCGTCTCGTTGTGAGCAATCTTGAATCGGCCTGCGATGCCGCGCGCGCGGGCATCGGGATTACTGTTGCGTTTTCCTATCACGTCGCCGAATCGATTAAATCCGGAGAGCTCACCCCGTTGCTGCAGGATTTTCAGCCGCCGCCGCTACCCGTCAGCTTTGTATACTCACCAAATCGTTTCATGCCGGTCAAATTGCGCGCTTTCCTGGATTTCGCGCTACCGCGGCTTCGAAGACGCCTCGGAGATCTGCCGAAGAGTATAAGTCCGCGGGGACCGATCAAGGCGCGGTGACTATGTCCAGGCTCGAAGCGCCACTGAGATCGGCGAATTGCACGCTCACGTTTCGCCGAAATACGCTGCGGTGTAGGGAGCTATAAAAAAGCTAGGGGTGGCGCGCTATCTCAAAATGAATGGCCGCCGCCGCTTGATCGGCTCGATGGTCCACGGCTCGATGGCGAACGCCATGCCGCAGGCGATCGGCGCGCAAGCCGCGTTCCCCAGATCGCCGGGGCGCCAACGTCAAACGTGAAGACGGCATCCTGCGCCGCGTGGTCGTTGATCAGCTTGGTCAGATATTGCGGGTGGATGAGCTTGCTGCCTGGCATGCCCGTCGATAGATCGTCGAGGCCCTCGCGCGCCTTGCGATAACGGGCGAGGCTTTGGTCCAAATGCGATCGGTCCGCTTTGACGGTGAGCTGCGGTCCCCAACCACGCCAAGATCGAGTCGCGTGTGGCGCCCGAGATTTTCGGGCCGCAGGTCGACCTGAATGATCTTGGAATCGGTGGGGTAGAACTCACGGTACGGAAAATCCGTACCCAGCATTAACAGCGCGTCGCAGCCAAACATCGCGTGATAGCCGGAACTGAAACCAATCAGGCCGGTCATACCGACGTCGAAGGGATTATCGTATTCGACATACTCTTTGCCGCCGAAGGCATGCACGATAGGTGACTTCAGGGTGTCGGCAAGCTGCATTAGCGGCTCATGCGCGCCAGCACAGCCTCTGCCGCAGAGCAGCGTGATGCGTCTGCCTGCATTGAGAAGCTTCGCCAGTTCTCCCAAATTGCGCTCGTCGGGCGTTACCCGCGGTGCGTCGATCGCAATCGCCTGTCCGACAGAGGCCGCCGCCGATATCTCTTGCAATGCGACGTCGCCCGGAATCACGACGACCGCGACTCCCCGACGGCCAACGGCTGTCCGCATCGCGGCTTCGAGCACGGCCGGCAGTTGCGACGGATGTGAAATCAGCTCGCAGTAGTGGCTGCACTTGCGAAATAACTGATCTCCTGGAAATAGCCGCTACCGATCTCAGCGCTCGGAATCTGCGCAGCAATCGCGAGGACAGGCACGCGCGAGCGATGCGCGTCAAATAAACCATTGATCAGATGCAGATTGCCCGGACCGCAACTGCCGGCGCAAACAGGAGCGCACCGGTCAGATGCGCTTCAGCACCGGCTGCAAAAGCTGGGGCCTCTTCGTGTCGCCTGTGAATCCAATCGATATCACCACGCTTGCGCAGCGCGTCAGTTATCCCGTTAAGGCTATCACCTACAACGCCATAGATTCGGCGGACGCCTACTGAATGAAGAACATCAGCAATGAGGTCGGCTACTCTCTGCGTTTTCATGATGCCTTTCCCACGGTTTACATCTCACCTGATGACGTTTGTTGCCGGTACATTTAGGACGAGTCATGAGCGCACGAAGAATGGACAGGTCTGCGTTGAAGGTCTCGGGATCGACCTGAGCGAAGCCATGGCTGCCGCCCTTCTTCCTCGATTAATAGCTCCAGAGCTGCCAGCCGACAGCAATCGCCACCAGCACCAGGACGAGCGTGAGCAGCGCACGCCCGAGAGAGGCAAAAATGTTCATCGTCGCACCCGATTTTCACATCAGCACCCTCACGCAAATGTAAAATGCGCGCGGCTGCTGCCGTGACGACGCCAAGCAAAATCACATAGAGCTCCAGGTCGAACAGCGCGCGATGCCAGACGAAGCGATAGATTCCGTGCGCATCCAGAAGCCGCTTGACCGCAAGCTGAAGTACAAAAACGATCGCGGCGAAAACGGCAAAAGCCCGAAAATACACGCCATGGATATCGAACTCGCCAACCACGGCATGCTCCTTCATGTGACGCGGGCGGCCGCGCTAGGGCCCGACTGTGCCCGGCGGGGCCGCTGCTATTTGCATCGGCTGATGTTGCGGCGCATCCGGGTAGAGCGTCCGCCGCAAGCCGACAACCGCAGCCACACAAGCGTGGGTCGCTGCGGCGCAGGCTGCTATTTCGTCGAGCGCAATATCGATCTTTTGTAATAAATCGTCGCCAAGCGGCGGCACCCGGCCGTGCGCCAAGGAGCGGAAGAGCGAAGCGACCCCGGCAAACAGCGGGCCCCAGGGCCTGTTGTGCTCGCTCTGACATGCCGGACGCCATGGATTGCGTCTCGATGATGTTGACACCGAGCCGCAGATCTTCGAGCGCGCCGGCGAATCGCTTTTGGCTGTGTGCGTTCCGATCGCAGCAATCAGCTACGGGGTCATCGAACAAAGATCGAAAAATCTGCGCCTGATGCCGGCAACCTATCGCGAGATCGGCGACCTTGCCGATGGACGCGTGTCGTGCTGTGGGTGCGGCTCAAAGCGCGGTTGGCGATACATCGCTTGGCGTCTGCGCCGGGTCGGCGAGATAAGCGGCAAAGTCGAGGCAAGCGTGCCAGGACTCGATCAGTTCGATCAGGCGCACGGTCAAGTTGACTGTCACGAGATCGGCCCAGCTTGATTGCGGACCGACGGTGGGGGTCGCGGCGACACAGGCTTCCTTGAGCTCGGCCGTGCGACGTCGGTCGCCCGGCGGTTTCAGCCCTAGCCAATCGTGAACGCTGGCCACCGCCTGCGACAGCTTTGTATCCAGCGGCCCAAGACGCCGCAGCACGGTCAGCCGATCCGCAACAGCGCTCAGCAGCGGCAGGAGCGCCACGATCTTGCGATCGAGCGCGCGAATGAGGCCGACGTCCGGACGATGCGGCGAGGTGTCGAAGCGCAAGCTTGTGCCAAGCAAATAAAGCTCGGTAATATCAGCGGCGATCCGGAGCCGTTCCATTTCGGCCTGTGGGTTGCTTGCCGGACCAAGCCATCAGCAAGCCAACGGCGCGCATTGGCCGTGGCGCTTTTCAACTTGTCTGCGAAGGCCGAAAACGCGCTTTTAGGAAAGATGAGACTGTGAACAAGCGCGGTGCAGACGACACCGAGCGTGATCTCCTCGACGCGTGACACTGCGGTGTCGAACACCGTGCCAGGCGCAAGCACGCTGGGAAAACCGATCAAGGCCGCGGTATAGCCGGACAGCACGAACATGTAGGATCGCGGCGTGCGGTCGAACAGCGAAACGAAGACGCACAGCGCCACCCAGAGAATAATCGCAAGCGTTGTAAGCTCGGGCGCGTCGACCAGATTGGGAACGATGGCGATCATGACCGCACCGCCGATGAATGTGCCGATGACGCGATAGACGGCCTTCGCGCGCAGCGCGCCGGACAGCGGCTGGCTGGTCAGATAGACCGTGGTCATCGCCCAGCCTGGACTCTTCAAGTCCAGGCTGAAGGCGACGAACATCGTGAGGATGGTCGCGATATAGCAATTGACAGAGAATATGATCGGCCGAACGCCAATGCGCCGGATCACATCAGGTCCACTTCGTGGGCCGAGGAGCTGCAGAAGGCGCTCCCACGCGCGAACGTGGTCAAGGCCAGAACGGACTTCATAACTCGCTCGGGGCAGAGCCGCCTGCAGCGCTCTACCGGCCTTGCCGGATCCGAGAATGGCGATCTTCTGGCTCATTTGGACTCCCGGTCCACTGAGAGGCTAACAACTGGAGCCGGCGGCCGTTCCTGCTCATCGGATTGCGGCAGTGTCGACCGGCATCTTTCGCAAGCGCTTGCCGGTTGCCGCAAAGATCGCGTTGCTGATCGCCGGAACGATGGCCGAAGTCCCGCACTCGCCTATGCCGCTTGGCGGCTCGGAGCTCGCGACGATGTAAACCTCGACGGCCGGTGCCTGGTCGATACGAAGCATTTGGTAAGTATCGAAGTTGGCTTGCTCGACACGGCCGTTCTTGAGCGTGATCTCGCCATAAAGCGCGGCCGTGATGCCGAAGATGATCGCGCCTTGAATTTGCGCCCGTACCGTATCGGGATTGACCACGGTGCCACAGTCCACGGCGCAGACAACGCGCCGGACATGAACCGCGCCATTCTTGGCGACTTCGACTTCGGCAACCTGCGCCATATAGGTCCGGAAGACGAACTGGAGGGAGACGCCGCGGCCGGCCCTTGGCGGCAGCGGCTGCCCCCAGCCGGCCTTCGCCGCGGCAAGGTCGAGAACAGCTTTGGCACGGGGCGATCGGTCGAGCAGCGCCCGCCGATAGGCGACCGCATCTTGCTCCGCCGCGGCGGCGAGTTCGTCCATGAAGCTTTCGGTCACAAAGACATTGTGTGACGGCCCGACGCTGCGCCAGAAGGCGGTCAGAATGCCCGGAGGTTCCACCCGCAGATACTCGACGTGCATGTTCGGAAGGGCATAGGCCAAGTCGATCGCACCCTCGGTCGAGTCCAGGTCGAGACCATTCTTGAATGCCGGAGGCAGCCATCGCGCAATCACCGAGGAGCCCGCGTAGCGATGGTTCCAGGCGACTGGCTTGCCAGTGTTGTCGAGGCCAGCGGAGATGCGGTCGAGCCAATAAGGCCGGTACATGTCGTGCTGGATGTCTTCCTCACGAGTCCACACGACCTTCACCGGGCCGTCCACGTGCATGGCGATCTGAACGGCGCGAGTGACGCCGTCGACATCGAGCCGGCGGCCAAAACCGCCACCGATCAGGTGGTTGTGGACCACGACCCGATCCAACGGCAGCCCCGTGGTTTTGGCCGCCGTGGCTTGGGCTCGCGTGAGCGCCTGACTGCCGACCCAGACTTCGCAGCCGTCGTTACGGACATGCACCGTGCAGTTCATCGGCTCCATTGCCGCATGCGCAAGGAACGGCACCTGGTAGGTCGCCTCGACCTTGGTGACGGCGCTCGCCATCGCCTTGTCGATGTCGCCGATGTTTTGCGCAACCGGTCCCGAATTGAGCGTCGCCTTTTCGAGCTCAGCCACGATGTCGTCGGTGCTGAGCTTCGCGTGCGGGCCGTCGTCCCATTCGATCACCAGCGCCGCCAGTCCTTTCTTCGCGGCGCCCATGTGGTCGGCCACCACGGCAACGGCATCGTCGAGCCGCACGATCTGACGCACACCCTTGACGGTTTTGGCCGCCGCATCGTTGACGCTTTTCACGCGGCCGCCGAAGACGGGCGATTGGGCAAGGGTCGCGATCTTCACGCCCGGCGGCCGCACGTCGATGCCGAAGACGGCCGTGCCATTGACCTTGGCCGGCGTGTCCAGCCGCTTTACCAGCTTGCCGATGAGCTTGAAGTCCTCCGGGCGTTTCAGCGCCACGTTCTCCGGGACCGGCAGGCGTGCGGCCTCGGCGGCAAGATCGCCATATCTGACCCTTCTGCCGGTGGGCGCGTGAAGCACTTCCCCGCTTTGCGCCCGGCAGGATGCCGGATCGACATTCCAGCGTTTGGCCGCCGCCGATACCAGCATGGTTCGCGCAACCGCGCCGGCCTGGCGCAGCGGCTGCCACGCCCCGCGTATCGCGTTCGAATTGCCGGTTGCCTGCACGCCCAACAACGGATTGGCGTAGCGCTTTTCGTCGGGCGGCGCATGTTCAAGCCGAACTTGTTCCAGGTCCACTTCGAGCTCTTCGACGATCAGCATCGGGATCGCGGTGTAGGTGCCCTGGCCCATCTCGACATAGGGCATGGTCAGCACGACCGGCCCATCCGGCGCGATGCGAATGAAGGCGTTGGGCACAAAGCCGTCAGCGCCGGCCGCTGCGACATCGCGGCTGGCAAAGGGCAGATGTAGACTGAGCATCAAGCCGCCGCCGGAGGCGGCCCCAGCCAGCAGAAACCTGCGGCGGGAGACGCCGTTCGCTGCGGTGGTCTGTTCTGGCTCCGGGGCCCGGTAATCGATTTGCGGGAGGGTCATTGTCGGTCTTCCTGTTCGCTTCGCGGATGATGTGCTGCATGCTCGGGCGAAAACCGCTTCTCGGGATCAAGCCCTAGGCAAGGAAAGGCACGAGCTCGGCATTGATCTCTTCCGCCCGCGTCCAGGTTAAGCCGTGGGAGGCTCCCTTGAGCTCCACGTACTTGACGTTCTTGATCATCTTCGCTTGCCGCCTCGCCGTTGCATCCACCGGCAGGATGCGGTCGTCGTCGCCGTGGATGATCAGGGTCGGCACGTCGTTCTTGGGCAGGTCCTTGCGGAAGTCCTCGATCCAGGCGTCGATGCACGCCAGGGTGCCGATGGGCGACGCGCCGATGGCGACCGTCCAATTGGCCTGAATCACGCGCTCGCTGACCAGCTTTCCGTCAGCGCCGCCGACACTGTAGAAATTCTTCAGAAAATCCATCAACGCGACCGGCCGGTCCGCCTTGATGCCGGCGCGAGTTGCGCTGAACACGCTCGCGTCGACGCCCTCCGGATTGTCCGGCGCCTTGACCAGGTAAGGGCCGAGCGTGCCGACCAGCACGGCCTTTCGTACTCGCTTGGTGCCGTATTTGCCGATGTATCTCGTGATCTCACCGGTGCCCATGGAATGTCCGACTAGCGACACGTCCGTGAGATTTAGGGCGTCCAACAAGACATTGAGATCAGCTGCGAAAGTATCGTAGTTGTAGCCGACACCGGGCTTGCTGGACCGGCCGAAGCCGCGGCGATCGTAGGTGATCACGCGATGGCCCGATGCGAGCAGCGCGGCGGTCTGCTTTTCCCATGCGTCGCCGTTCAACGGCCAACCGTGGATGAGCACGACGGGCAAGCCCGAGCCGTGATCCTCGTAATAGAGCTCGATGGGTGTCGAGTTTTCCTGTCCGACCTTGACGAAGTCCATGGGGCTACTCTCCTTCCTGGTTTGTGCGAATGCGAATGTCGGCAGCAGCGGGGCTGCAAGACCTCCGGCGCCTAGCATCGGACAATCGCGCCAGGTGGTTCTGCTCTCCGATGCCGACGGTTCGCCGGTGTCGGTGGCGGGGTGAGCAATTCGATCGAGGGTCATCGTGGGCCTCCCTGGTCGCTCTATTGCGCGGCCTGCTTTATCGCTTCGCGAATTCGCACATAGGTTCCGCAACGGCAGATGTTGCCGGACATAGCCGCGTTGATGTCGGCATCGCTCGGGTGCGAGTTGCTCGCGAGCAGCGCCGACGCGGACATGATCTGGCCCGATTGGCAGTAGCCGCATTGAACGACCTCGCGGTCGAGCCACGCCTTCTGGATCTTGGCGCCGGCGGCCGTCGCGCCGATCGCCTCGATCGTTGTGATCTGCGATTTGCCGACGCTGTCGATTGAGGTGATACAAGAGCGGGTGGCGACGCCATCGACGTGCACGGTGCAGGCGCCGCACAGCGCCATGCCGCAGCCGAACTTGGTGCCGGTCAAGCCCAGCACGTCGCGCAACACCCAGAGCAGCGGCGTGTCGCCATCGACATCGACGCTGTGCGCGGTCCCGTTGACATTGATTATTAAAGCCATGGTGCTCTCTCCTTTTCCATCAACTACGTCGCGTATCCGGAAACGGCAGCATTCCTTTTCGATTCGCCTGCACCGTCACATCGCTGCCGAGGATGCCTCTGAGTTCGTCCAAACCGGTTCCATGAGAGACGGCGATCGATTGCCATTGGCAGCATCCGGCGGGAGTCTTGACGCCGAAGATCAGTGCGGCTTGGTCTTCGGTGCGTCCGGATGCGAACGACAGTCCGGCAACGATGGCTGCAGCGATCGCAATTGCGAGCACCAGAATTGTGAGCCATTTCATGGCGCGTCCTTTCCGAGAGAGACAGGTTCAGACCAAGTTGATCGCAACGTCGATGTTGCCGCGCGTGGCTTTTGAGTACGGACAAATCCGGTGCGCTTCGTCCACCAGGGCCTGGGCTGCTTCGCGCTCCACACCAGGCAGGCTGACGTTGAGGCGAGCGCGGAGGAAGTAACCGCCGTCCGCCAAGTTCAGGTCCACTTCGGCGTCGATCGCCACGTCAGCCGGCAAAGTGATTTTCCTGTTGCGGGCCGCAAGCGCAATCGCGCTCTCGAAACACGCCGACCAGCCGGCGGCGAACAATTGCTCCGGATTGGTGCCGATGCGCGCCGAGCCGGGAGTCGAAAGCCTGACATCGAGGCGGCCGTCAGAGCTGCGCGAGACGCCGTTCTCTCTCCCGCCGGTGGTGTGAGTTTTTGCCGTGTACACGACTTTTCCGATTTGGTTCATTGCGTTTTCTTTTCTCTCGTTTCTTGCCCGACGGCGTTCAGGTCGGAATAGCGCCCTGCGGACTGGGTTTTTCAGTCCGCAGGGTATGGGAGTCGATCAGACTTCGGCGACATCGATGATCGCTTCGGCAAAGGCGCGTGGGGCCTCTTGCGGCAGATTGTGCCCGATGCCGCCCGTGATGGTCCGGTGCGAATATTTGCCGGAGAATTTCATGGCGTAGGTGCTGGGCTCCGGGTGCGGCGCGCCATTGGCGTCGCCTTCCATAGTGATGGTGGACACGGTGATGACCGGAGCTGCGGTAAGCCGCTTTTCCAGATCGTCATATTTCGCTTCGCCATCAGCCAGACCGAGCCGCCAGCGGTAATTATGGATCACGATTGCAACATGGTCGGGATTGTCGAAGGATGCCGCGGTGCGACCGAACGTGGCGTCGTCGAAGTTCCACTTCGGCGAAGCGATCTGCCAGATGAGCTTCGAGAAGCCGTGCCGGTATTTGTCGTAGCCGTCGCGGCCGCGGTCGGTGGCAAAATAATATTGGTACCACCATTGCAGTTCTGCCTCCGGCGGCAGCGGCGTCTTGCCGGCCGCCTGGCTGCCGATCAGATAACCGCTCACCGAGACCAGCGCCTTGCAGCGCTCCGGCCACAGCGCCGCGACGATGTCGGCCGATCGCGCGCCCCAATCAAAACCGCCGATGGTGGCTTTTTGGATCTTGAGCGCATCCATCAAGGCGATAACATCGAGAGCAACCACCGACTGCTGGCCATTGCGGGGCGTGTCGTTAGAGAGAAAGCGCGTCGTGCCGTAACCGCGCACATAGGGGACGATCACGCGGTAGCCGGCCGCCGCCAGCAGCGGGGCGACATCAACAAAGCTGTAGATGTCGTAGGGCCAGCCGTGCAGCAGAATGATCGGGGGGCCGTCGGCGGGGCCGGCTTCGGCATAGCCGACATTGAGAAGGCCGGCATCGATCTGCTTGAGCGGACCGAACGAAGTGTGCGTTCCCGGCTTGACCGCGGGCAGTTCCTTCGCGCTTGCCTTGATAGCCTGTGCATTTGCCGAACCGATCATGCCGAATCGGGCGGCGGCAAATGTCATGGCAATAGCGCCGAAAAAACGACGGCGAAGATGATCAATGTCTGCTGACGTTTTGATCTTATTCATGGTGGATCTCCTTGGTTCGATTGTTGCGTTGCGGATCAGCCGAACGTGAACGAGAAAGCCTCCACGCCCGGATCGAAAAACTCGATTTCGAACTGTGGATCGGCGATGGGCTGCGGTTGTCGGATCAGCTGGTACACCCGCTGTTCGGCAACTGTGCCGTCGCCTTGTTCGTCAACGTCAACTCCGTGAGCCGCGCCTAGCGGCTGTCTATCGATGAGAACGCGAAATCTCGCGGATGTTCCCGGCGCTGCCGGGCCCATGATGAGATGAAGATCGCGAGCATGAAAACGGTACGCGATGCGCTCATTGGGCTTGTTCAGCACGGCGACCTGCCGCTTCGCCGTCCAATCCCCGGAAAGCGCCCAATCGTTCAGGTGCAGTTGCGCAGGGAGTACGTAGACGCCAGGCCGGTCCACGACCGTACCGCCCGGCGACGTGAAGTTCTGGGCGCGCCCGTACCCGACATAGGTTTCCGGAGACTTCAGGTCGCTCCAATCGGCGGCCGCTTCAATACCGCGGGCATCCGCCGCAACCGGTTCACGACTGACGTTGCCCGCTCCCGCCTCGGCCAATAAATTTTGAAAGACCGTTTCCGACTCTTCGTAGCCGCCTTCGCCCAAATAATGATGCCGAACGCGCCCCTGCGAATCGATGAAATACAACGCCGGCCATCCTTCGTTGTTAAAAGCCCGCCAAATGACATGGTCGTTGTCGACCGCCACCGGGTAATCGATCCGCATGTCTTTCACGGCCCGGCGGACATTGTTCAGGTCTTTTTCAAATGCGAACTCCGGTGCGTGGACGCCGATCACCACCAAACCCTGATTCCGATATTTTTGGTCCCAGGCGCGGATATAGGGTAGCGTGCGCAGCCAGTTGATGCAGGTGTAGGTCCAGAAATCGATGAGGACGACTTTTCCGCGTAGCGCCGGCGCTGTCAGGGGCGGCGAATTGAGCCACTCGTCCGCCCGCTCGAGAGAGGCCAACCCGGTTTGATTGGGTAATTCCTCCACCAAGGCCGCGATCGGAGCCCCGATCGCGCCGGCGAGTACCGCGGCTGCCAACAGCTTGTTTGTTTTCATCGATGAATGCCCTTCAGGATTCCGAGCAATGTTGACGCGCGTGCACTGGGCGCGGCGCGCACGCACTGCGCGTCGCGTTTTCTCAAATCGACTGACGCAGCGACCTGAACGCGGCTCGGAGCTCGGCACTGAAGAGTTCAGGTTGCTCCCATGCCGCGAAGTGTCCGCCCTTGTCGACTTCGTGGAAGTAGGTCAGGTTTGGAAAGGCGCGGCGGGCCCATGTTTCCGGGGCTCGATAGATCTCCTCCGGAAATACCGTGATGGCCACCGGGATCGAGATTTCGGCGGTCTTCAGCGCCACCGCTGACAAGATGTTGCTGTGGTTCTCCCAGTAAAGCCGCGCCGATGAGGCCGCGGTGTTCGTCAGCCAGTATAGCGTGATGTCGTCCAGCATCTCGTCTTTGGTGAGCAAGCGCTCGGGCTCGCCGTTGTTGTAGTCATAGATAAAGGCCGCAAGCCCCGCGGGAGAATCCGTCAAAGCGTAGCTGATCATCTGCGGCCGCGTATTCATCATCACCGAGTAGGCCCTGTTCTTTTTGGTGAACGTGTCGAGCGCTTCGAACGCCGCGCGCTCCTTCTCGGAAAGTGCCGCCGGCGCAGGCCCGCCGGCGGCAAGCACCGCGCCCACCTCGGGCGGTATCGTCGCCGGCAAGTTGACGTGAATGCCGAGTAATCCGGCCGGCGCCTGGCGCGCCATCGCGGTGGAGATAGGGGCGCCCCAGTCGCCGCCTTGGGCGACGTAGCGGGTGTAGCCGAGGCGCTTCATCAGCTCCGCCCAGGCTCGCGCGATGTGGTCGGGGTCCCAACCGGTCGTGGTCGGTTTGGCTGAAAACCCGTAGCCCGGCATCGACGGGATCACCAGATGGAAAGCGTCCGATGCGCTCCCGCCATGCGCCGTGGGATTGGTCAGTGGATCGATAATCTTCAGCTGCTCGATGACCGAGCCGGGCCACCCGTGGGTGACGATGAGCGGCAACGCGCTTTCATGTTTCGAGCGGACGTGGATGAAGTGAATGTCGAGGCCATCGATCTCGGTCATGAACTGCGGCAAGGCATTGAGACGCGCCTCCACCTTGCGCCAGTCGTAGTCCTTGCCCCAGTAGCGAACGATCTCCTGGATTTTTGCCAGCTGCACGCCCTGGGACCGATCGTTCACGGTCTCGCGCTCGGGCCACCGCGTCGCCAACACGCGGCGACGCAGGTCGGCGAGTTGGTCTTCCGGAATGTTGATATGGAATGGACGGATCGAACCGTCCTCAGCCGCTGCCCGCGCAGACGTGGCGAACAGGGCGGAGGCACCAATGGCTGCCGTGCTGGCAAGAAACTCGCGTCGGCCGAGCGATGAGGATATTGCGGACATGATAGTTCTCCCTATTGGCGGCGCGACCTGCGATCACCAGCTGATGCTCCGGCCGCAATCCGCTTCTGCTCCAAGCATTTTGTGCAAAGCCGCGGGAAATGCCCGTTAGGTGTTGTGATGAGTTGCTAGCCGTTGCCGGCGTTGGACCCGCCTAAGGAGCGGCATTGCGGTCGGCGCGCGCCGCCATCGCGCGCCGAAAAACGTTTGGGACGGCAAAGACTAGGTCTTCCGGGCAAACAGTTGGCACCAGCCGCTAGGGCTAATGTCGCCTTGGACGAATTTGCACGCATTCGGCGGTTGGAAGTTGACGCAGCCGTCGCAGTGCTGGTCGCCCTTTGGAGTTCCCTGATATTTGGCGTCCGCCTGGCTGATCTTCTGCTGCGCTGCCGCTTGCGAGACCGCCGTAGCGGCTGCCGCCGTGCCGAGTGCAAGCGCGGTGCCGGCGAGCACCACGCGGCGTGAGATGCGTTGGCAATCGTTCCCACGGCTATTCATGATCGACTCCCATCAGGCTTTCGCTTCGCCGAGTTCGACGGCTGTGGTGGCGGAGACATCGGGCGGACGATGATAATCCTGTTCGCTGTTCGCCGTTCACCGCTTCCCGTACTCCGTGAAAACATAATCTCTTGTCTTCACTATTGTGTGGCACGCGACCCCGCACTTGGCATCGTTCGCCTGCGGCGGCTGGTCAGATAAATTGCCGGGTCTGAACGTCTCGGACGCGGGGTCATACTCGAACTCGGCATATCCCCATCCGCCGCCGTCCGCGAACCTCTTGCTATCCTTCACCATGAAGTCCACGTCATGCAGAGTGTCCGGCACCATCGTCGGAGCGGGAGCCGTCTCGCTTTTTTTCTGGGCCCAATGGATTTTCGCCATCTTGGCGCCGTCGGGGAAAGGCTTACCGTTGCCGGGAATGCCCGCCTGGTAGGCGTCGATCATCACGGGATTAGCGAGGATCAAGGCGAGCCTTCCGGCTTGACTGATGGCGACAGCCTGCCAGCTTTCGTATCCCCTGAACTCAGAGAACGCGAGCCCGCCCCGGACTTGCACGGTGAACTTGTCCTGGGCGGAAATGGCCCTGTCGCCCAAGCCGACGAGTACTACCGCAATGGCGGCGCATGCAGCGACGGCAAACATCGCTGCGGTGCTCCCGCGGCGATCACGATTGATGTCTTCGGAGGTTGTGGTCGTACGCATCGGTAAATCTCCTTGCTTCGACGGCCGATCGGAAATCGCCCATTTCAGGTTGTTCGAGGCCATCACAAACATCTTCAGGTACGGTGACTGCGCGTTGGCTCGGCCTCAATTGGCTTCCTGGCCCAAACGTTTACGCCGAGATAGCACGAATGACCCGTTATGAGTTGTGAGGCGTTGTTAGCGGTTGCCAGCGCTGCCAAATTATTGAGCACGTTTGCATCTTGCCGAACTGGCGCAGGTTCCAGCGGCTGCTGCGGTCTATGGCGTGGCGCCGAACCTTGACGTAAAATGCAACGCGGGGGTCAGGCGGCTACAAAAGACGATGCCATGGTGACACCGGCGGCGCAGACCAAAGACGTAATGTCGTTTGGTCCGTTTAGTTTGGTCGCGAGCGAAAGGCTCCTCACCAGGGACGGCGCCCCTGTCGAATTGGGTGCGCGAGCCCTCGACATTCTAATTGCTCTGGTGTCCCGTCCCAACGAAGTTGTCAGTAAGAAAGAGCTGTTAGCTCGGGTCTGGCCCGACGTCACCGTAGAAGAA
>Ga0187860_1001764_pt1 | contig 18684 bp, 21 predicted proteins | sample June2016WEW_10_4_FD_132981 | JGI IMG/M metagenome (GOLD analysis project Ga0187860, IMG submission 132981) | Peatland microbial communities from SPRUCE experiment site at the Marcell Experimental Forest, Minnesota, USA - June2016WEW_10_40 | ecosystem: Environmental > Terrestrial > Soil >...
CGTCGACCTGCTTGGCTTTGACGGCGTCGGCAATGTTCTTCGGATCAATCTGGGAAACTTGCACTTTGTCGAGCGGGATGCCGTAATGTTTGAACACGACATCCAACAAATCGGTTGTCGCCACGTTCCCCGTCACGATGCCGACGCGATGACCGGCGAGCTGCGACACTTTTTCAAGCTTGTTGCTGCCGGCGGCGGCGTCGCCGCCGCTGCTGTCATCGCTGGCGTCGGCGTCCTCGCTTTTGGCCGTCTTCGTCGTCTTGTCACTCTTTGCGTCCTTGGCGTCCTTGGCCACCTTTGTGCCCTTGTCGCCCTTGGTGCTTTTTTCCTTCTTTTCGGGGGCGCTCGTCTCTTTCTTGGCCGGGGCGCTGGTCTCTTTCTTGGCGGTGATGCTTGCTGCCTGCGCGGGAACGATGAACGCAATCACATTCTGTCGCAGGATGGCAACGACCGGCCAATCCGGCGAGTTTCCTATCGTGCTGGGCAAAATGGCAATATCGGCGCTGTTATCGGTTATCGCTTCCGCGCTTTCCTTGGGTCCTCCGGTGGGAACGAAACGCAGCCGGATTTTGTCGCGTTCAGTGGAGAATTTCTGCGTGAGCATCTCGACAAGCTTCACGTTGGCGCTTCCGGCTGGCCCAGCGGCAATCCTCATCTCGGTCGGCGCAGTCATGAAGGAGATTGCCCACCAAACAACGCCGCCGATGATGACTGTCCCCAGCATAGTCACGAGCCATGTGTGCCGCAGGAACGTTCTGACTCGATTGCGAACGACGTGCTCGAGCGACTCGATATTCATGGCTTTGCGCAATGCGTGGCCCGGCGTGGCCGCGGACGTATCCGTGTTGTTCGTCCAGCCGAAGCGCCGAGAAAGCCAGAGCTTCATGGCGAGAGGCGGACGATGAGGTAATCCCGCAGGCATGGTTAATCTTACCACGGCTTGCCCGGGTTGCCTCTACGGCGCTGCGCCGGGTTCGCGCGCCAAATGCTCGTCTTAGTTAATCACGGGCAGCGGCGGAAATTTGACCACCGCTTCAAATAGCTATCCCGCGCGTCTCTGATGTTTGCGGCTTCCGTCTTAAGCGGCGCTGCGGCCGGAAGATCCCCACGGCCCGAACCGAACGCCGGTCGGCAGCGCCTCATGCAGCATGAGCATTTCGCCGATGGTCTCGGACGTCACCAATCCCACCAACCGGCCCGACGCATCGACAACACCGACGGCCGGCACCGATTTTTCCTGGAGCAGCCGGAAGGCTTCATCGAGGCAGCGATTTTTGTCGATTGTGGGGATGTGGACAGTCATGGCGTCAGCCACGCGCGCGTCCGGACCGCGCTCCTTCAGCGCGCGGATAACGTCGTTGCGCCCCAATACACCCAGTGGCCGGCCGTTGTCGTCCACCACCGGGAATTCGCCCTGGCTGGTACGTAACAGTGTCTCGACCGCGGCGTCCACGTGCTCGTCCGGCGTCAGTGTCGCGAACTGCGTCACCATCGCCGCGGTCACCGGTACGCCACGCGACATGGCGCGGGTCGCCACCAGATGGGCTTCCGCGGAGGCGGCTAGGTAAACGAAGATCGCGATGAAGATCAAAATCGGATTGCCGAACAGGCCGAGGAAGCCGAGTACGAACGCGACCCATTGTCCGATCATCGCGGCGATTTCGGTGGCGCGGACGAAGCCGAGCCGGCTCGCCAGCAACGCCCGTAGCACGCGCCCGCCATCCATCGGAAATGCGGGTATCAAATTGAACAGCGCGAGGAACAGATTAACCGCCGCGAGCCGGTCGATCATGCTGAAATTCGCGCTCTCAAGCGCGGCGAGGTGGTCGGCGGAAAGATTCGCGCCGCCGATGAACACGAGCAGCAGTGCGATGACGACGTTGACGGCGGGCCCGGCGATGGCGATGAGGAATTCCTCGCTCGGTTGTTCCGGTATGCGTTCGAGGCGCGCCACGCCGCCGATCGGTAGCAAAATCACGTCGGGGGTCCTGACGCCGAAACTGCGTGCTGTGAAGATATGCCCGAACTCGTGCAGCAGCACGCACAGGAACAGGAGCACGATGAACAGGAGGCTGCTCCAGGCTGCCTGCGGCCCTCCGGAGATATATTGCACGCCGAAAATCCAGGCGAGGAACAAGAGGAAGGTCACGTGGATGCGCACCGTGGTGCCGGCGACCGATCCGATGTTCAGAGACCAGGACATGGTATCCTCTCGGTAATCTCGCGCGTTGGCGCGCAGCCTGCTAGGTAGTGATGTTAGCGTCTATTTACGAGAGCGGCATACGCCGAGATCGTTTTCGCAGATGAGGTCCGCAAATGGCGCAGAAGCTTTCCGCCGATGCTCGCGGCCGCGCGCTGGCCCGACTCAATGGCTGGAGCGAGGTCAAAGGGCGCGACGCGATCAGCAAGAAGTTCGTGTTCGCGGATTTCAACGAGGCTTTCGGCTTTATAGCGCGCGTCGCCTTGATGGCTGAGAAGCTCGACCATCATCCCGAGTGGTCGAATGTCTACAAGACCGTCGACGTCACGTTGTCGACCCATGACGCTGGTGGCCTGACCGAGCTGGACATCAAGCTCGTCGAGGCGATGGACAAGTTCGCCAGCTGATCGAACGGCCTCATCACGGCCGCAGCACGATCTTGCCCATGACCTTGCGGTCGGCGATATCCTTGAGCGCCTTTGCGGTTTCAGCCAGCGGATAGGCGGCGTGCACATGGGCGCTGAGTTTCCCTTCGGCGCACCAGCGCACAATGTCGTTCATCAAGGCGCGCTGGCCTTGCGGCTCGCGCAGCGCCCACGCACCCCAGAGCACGCCGCGGATGTCGCAGCTCTTCAGCAGGACCAGGTTGAGCGGGATTTTCGGTATCTCACCGGCGGCGAAGCCGATCACGAGATAGCGACCCTCCCAGCCGAGCGAGCGCAAAGCGGGCTCCGCGTGCGCGCCGCCGACCGGGTCGTAGACCACATCGATCCCGCGCGCGCCGCCGAGGCGCTTGAGAGCGTCGCGCAAGTCTTCGCTGGCATAGTTCACCGTTTCATCGGCCCCGTGGGACCGGGCGAAGGCGAGCTTTTCCTCGGACGAGGCGCAGGCGATGACGCGTGCGCCCATGATCTTGCCGATCTCAATCGCGGCGAGCCCGACGCCGCCGGAGGCGCCGAGGACGACGAGCGTCTCTCCCGATTTGAGTGCTCCGCGGCCCCGTAGCCCGTAGAGGGTCGTGGCATAGGTTACGGTGAGGCCGGCGGCGCGTTCGAAATCGAGATTTTCGGGGATCTTCACCAGTCGGTCCGTCCCGGCGGCGAGGCTTTCGCGCGCCGCGCCCCAGCCCGTTGAGCCCATCACGCGGTCGCCGGGAGCAAACTCGGTTACGCCTGCGCCGATGCTCTCGACTATTCCCGCGAATTCCGACGCGGGTGAGAACGGAAACGGCGGCTTGTGCTGATATTTGCCGGCAATGATCAGTAAGTCGAAGAAATTGAGTGCCGCGGCCTTGACCCGCACGACGGCCTCGCCGGGTCCGGCTACAGGCCGTGGGATGTCGGCAAGCTCGAGCTCATCGGGCGTACCAAAATGAGTGCAGAGGATGGCTTTCATGGCGATCTTTCATTCGGAGCGCGTCAATCACGCTAGCCCGGAATCCGTAAGCATGGAACACGCGGTGATTGGAAGTAGGTGACGGGGACCGGATGATTTCAGGTTGGCGGCGTCCCGGAACGACGGATTTATCCCGCGACCCGCGCTTCGGTCACGCTGGCATCGAGCAATGAACGACGCAGGCGCGCACAGGCGAGCCGGAGCCGCGACTTCACCGTTCCGAGCGGCAGGTTCAGCTGCCGCGCGATGGCGCTGTGTGACAGCCCCTCGAAGAAGGCGAGCCGCACGAGCGTGAACTGCTCGTGCGGCAGGCCGTTAAGCGCGACGCGCACACAATCCTCGCGCTGGACAGCGTCGAGGCAATCATCGCAGCCTTGGGCGGGATCGGGAATGGCAAAGAAATCCTCGGCTGCGAAGTTGAATTCGCGGGTGCGCCGTTTCATGTCGATGCGGCGGTTGCGGGCGATTTGAAACACCCAGGTGATGGCCGCTGATTGCCGTGGATCGTAGAGATGCGCCTTGCGCCAGATCGTTTCCATCACGTCCTGCGTCAAATCCTCGGCCGCGGTTGGAGCGAGCCCGAGGCGGACCAGCTGTGCCTGCACGCGCGGCCGAAAGTGATCGAACAGGACTGTGAAGGCCTTGCCATCGCGCTGCGCGCCGACCGCGATCAGGAGATCGTTCAGCTCGCTCCTTCTCGCCACCGGGCATTTTCGCCGGTAGGGGGGATCGTCGGTTTGCACCCAGGAAAGGCTCACGGGATTCTTCCAGCGCCACAGCAACACCGGCAGTATTTGCAATCCGCCGGTGGCCGGCTGTGCTGGTCGTCACGTTTTACCGGCCGGTGGTCTCCGACGCCGGCGGGTCGCGCGCCCCTTGGGTCCGCCTTGTCGTTGCCGAATTCGTTCCCTACTCGCCAGAAATGGGTTAAACTTGAAGGGTTTGGATTTAACCTGAGCGCCGTAACCAGCGAGGCCAGATGCACATCTATCGACGATGGCGGCTTTTCCTATCGCTGCTTGTTGCGATGGCGTACGCCGCTCCCGCGCTCGCACAACAACCGGCGGCGACGGACCCGTCGGCTCCGGCCGCTGCCGCACCCGCCGCCAAAAAGCCTCCCAAGCATAAGCCATCGGCCGCGCCTGCCTCGACCGCGGAGCCGGCTACGGCCGTAGCAGGTGGGGTAAAGCCGACGCTGCTTGGGCAGTATGGTGACTGGGGCGCCTACGCGGCCTCACCCGGCGGCAAGAAGGTCTGCTTCGCAATCGCCAAACCCGCGACCTCGGAAACCAACCCGCCGGGTAAGTCGCGCAATCCGTCCTACATGTTCATTTCCTCGCGGCCGGGGGACAAGGTAAGCAACGAGGTGTCGATCATCATCGGTTATCCGTTCAAGCCGAATTCAGACGCGACCGTGGAGGTCGGGTCGACCTCGTTCGCGCTCTACACCCAGCAGGACGGGGCCTGGATCAAAAATGCCGCGGAAGAAGCCCATCTGATCGAAGCCATGCGTAGCGGCCAGAACGCGGTATTGAAGGGGATGTCCGCGAAGGGCACGCGATCGACGGATATTTTTTCCCTCAAAGGTTTCGGCCAAGCCCTCGACCGCACCGGCCAAGACTGCAAATAGCTGCAAATAGCGGGATTGCTGCTATAGCCTGTCGCGGGCCGGGCGCCGCTCCTGTCAGGCGGGCAATATCCGCCCCATCTATGCGTCAGGTCTGCCGCACCGGCGCGCCTGCCCCATTTGGATTGACCATGACTGCTCCGCTCGCCGCCACCCAGCCGGAGGACATTGCAACGGCCGCTTCGATCGAGAAGCGGCCGCTTGAGCGTTACGTCGCGCCGGCGAAGCCCTCGCTCGTCGGGCTATCGCGCATCGCGCTCGCCGAGGCTCTCGGCGTGGCCGGCGTACCGGAGCGGCAGCGCCGCATGCGCGTGCAACAGATCTGGCATTGGCTCTATGTTCGCGGCGCCAACGACTTCGACGAAATGTCGACCTTGTCGAAGGAGCTGCGCGCGGAACTGGCACAGCATTTCACCTTGGCGCGGCCGGAAATCGCCGCCGAGCAAATTTCCGTCGACGGCACACGCAAGTGGCTGTTGCGGCTTCCGGGCGAGTTCGAAGGCCGCCCCCATGACGTCGAATGCGTCTACATTCCGGAAACCGATCGCGGCACGCTGTGCATATCGAGCCAGGTCGGCTGTACGCTCAATTGCTCGTTCTGCCATACCGGGACGCAGCGCCTGGTGCGCAATCTCACGCCGGGCGAGATCGTGGGTCAGGTCGTCCTGGCGCGCGACCGGCTTGGCGATTGGCAACGTGCGGCGGGCACCAGCGCGGAACCCGAGAAGCGCCTGATCTCCAACGTCGTGCTGATGGGAATGGGCGAGCCGCTCTACAATTTTGACGCCGTGCGCGACGGCCTCAACGTCGTGGCCGACGGCGATGGTGTGAGCATTTCCAAACGGCGGATCACGTTGTCGACTTCGGGCGTCGTGCCAAACATCGCGCGCGCCGGTGCTGAGATCGGCGTCATGCTCGCGATTTCGCTGCACGCTGTTACCGACCAACTGCGCAACGAGCTCGTGCCGCTCAACCGCAAATATCCGTTGCGGGAATTACTTGACGCCTGCCGCAACTACCCCGGCGTTTCCAACGCGCGGCGGATCACTTTCGAATACGTCATGCTCAAGGGCATCAACGATTCGCTCGCCGACGCGCGGGCGTTGGTGCGCCTCGTCAAAGGGATTCCCGCGAAGATCAACCTCATCCCGTTCAATCCCTGGCCGGGAAGCAAGCACGAATGCTCCGACTGGGAGCAGATCGAAAAGTTCTCCGAAATCGTGTTCAATGCGGGCTACGCCTCTCCGGTGCGAACACCGCGCGGGCGCGACATTCTGGCTGCCTGCGGCCAGCTCAAGAGCGCGACCGAAAAGCTCTCCGCCCGCGAACGGCTGGCGCTGCGGGCGATGGCGATGACGGATTGACGCCGTTCCATGGCCGTCGTTCTCCGTATCCTGGTTATGATTTTTGCCTACGGCCTTGCGTGCGTCGCCGCTTCCATCGTGTTCACGATCGGCATGCTCACGCCGCACTGGGACGACCTCGCGTCGTCGGGCCTTCCGCCGGTAGCGCTTGCGGTGATGGTTGTGGTCGGCGCTCCGATCATCGGAGTTGTCGCTTTTCTGCCGGCGATGTTGATCATTGCGCTCGCCGAAGGGTTCGCCTGGCGTTCGGTCGTCATCTACGCCGCGCTGGGCGGCGCGCTGGCGCTCGCTTTATCGTACGGTATTGATTTGACTGGCGACATCGGGCAACCCGAAACTTATTTCGCCCGCGAGCGCGAGGTGCTTGCCGCATCGGGGATCGCCGGCGGTCTCGTCTATTGGCTGTTCGCCGGCCGCAAGGCCGGCGTGTGGAAGTGATGATATGAACCGGACCGGGCTTGCTATCGCGCTGGCCATCGCGGCATTAGTCGGCGGCGTTTTCGCCGTCTATCCGCAGCTCGACCTCAAGCTTGCAGCATTGTTCTATGACCCGGCGACACACGCCTTTCTGGCTTGGAATTCGAACTGGGTCGAATATGCGCGCGACGCGGCGACTTGACTGATCACGCTTCTTGTGGCGCCGGCATTCTTCGCTGTCCTTGGCAAACTTATCGCGCCGCGTCGGTCCATGCTGATCAGCGGCCGCGCCGCGTTGTTCCTGATCGTCACCTTGGCGCTCGGGCCCGGCGTGCTCGCCAACGGCATATTGAAGGAGTATTCGGCGCGAATGGGTCCGGAGGACGTCACTCAGCTTGGCGGCACAGAGCGCTTTACGCCGTGGTAGGATCCGCGCGGGCCATGCCCGGAAAATTGTTCGTTCATCGCCGGCGAGCCGTCCGGCGCGTTCTGGACGCTGCGCCTGCCGCGCTGACGCCGCCGCAATGGCGTCCGCTCGCCTACGCGGCTGCGCTCCTGTTCGGGGTCGCAATGGGCGCGCTGCGGATGGCCGGCGGAGCGCATTTCTTCACCGACGGCGTGTTTGCCGGCGTGCTCATGTTCTTGGTGGTTTGAGCCTTCCACGGACTCATTTATCGCTGGCGGCCGACACGGATGACCAATGCGGCGATCGAGCGGGCCCTTGAACAGGCGGGAAAGGCTATTCGCGATGCGATGGCCGCGTTGGGCCGACGGGTAGGTGGGGGCAAAAGCCAGCGCTCCTGAATGGCCCGGATGACGCCCGGTCGCTCAGCGTCGACGGCTTGCGTCGCTCCAACGCCCGCCTATAGTCCGCGCGGATTTCGGGCGACTTTGTCGCCGCGCGCAGGATTTCTTCAAATGTCCACGGATGATGCGAACAAACGTGACGTAAAAAAAGTCGTGCTGGCCTATTCCGGCGGCCTCGACACATCGATCATCCTCAAGTGGCTTCAGACCACCTATGGCTGCGAAGTCGTCACCTTCACGGCCGATCTCGGCCAGGGGGAGGAGCTCGAGCCGGCGCGGCAGAAGGCGCTCATGCTCGGAATCAAGCCGCAAAACATCTTCATCGAGGATTTGCGCGAAGAGTTCGTGCGCGACTACGTGTTTCCGATGTTTCGCGCCAACGCGTTATACGAGGGTCAGTATCTGCTCGGGACGTCGATCGCCCGGCCGCTTATCGCCAAGAAGCAGATCGAGATCGCGGAGAAAGTCGGCGCCGACGCCGTCGCTCATGGCGCCACCGGCAAAGGCAACGACCAGGTGCGGTTCGAGCTTGCCTATTATGCGCTGAAACCCGACGTCAAGGTCGTGGCGCCTTGGCGCGAATGGGACTTTCGCTCGCGTGAGGCGCTGCTGGCTTTCGCCGAGCAGAACCAGATTCCGATCGCCAAGGACAAAAGAGGCGAAGCGCCGTTTTCGACCGACGCCAATCTCCTGCACACTTCATCCGAAGGCAAGGTGCTGGAGAATCCCGGCGACGAAGTGCCGGGCTATGTCTATTCCCGCACCGTCGATCCCGAACATGCGCCGAATGAGCCGGCCTATGTCACGATCGATTTCGAGAAGGGCGATCCGGTCGCAATCGACGGCAAGACAATGTCGCCCGCCGGAATACTCACCCACCTCAACATGCTCGGCCGTCAGCACGGCGTCGGCCGGCTCGATCTGGTGGAAAACCGCTTCGTCGGCATGAAGTCGCGCGGCATGTATGAGACGCCGGGCGGCACCATCTTGCTCGCCGCCCATCGCGGCATCGAATCGATCACGCTCGACCGCGGCGCCGCTCATCTCAAGGACGAGCTGATGCCGAAATACGCCGAGCTGATTTATTACGGGTTTTGGTTCTCGCCCGAGCGCGAGATGTTGCAGGCCGCGATCGACCGCAGCCAGGAATTCGTCAGCGGCCGGGTGCGGCTCAAGCTCTACAAAGGCAATGTCGGCGTGGTCGGGCGCGAGAGCAAATATTCGCTCTACGATCAGGACCTGGTGACGTTCGAGGAGGGTGCGGTCGCCTACGATCAGCGCGACGCCGAAGGCTTCATCCGCCTCAATGCGCTCCGCCTGCGCACGCTCGGGCAGCGCAAGCGGAAGCTTAAGCTGTAGGGTCAGAGCTGTCTCGTAGAAGGCGTTCGATCGGGTGTAGTCAGCGACCGGAAATCCGGCATGATCGAGTATCGCGAGCTCCGGAGCTTGAACCGCTCACCGGATAACCGACCAGCGTCATGCCGCTTGCCGGTCGAGAGTTCGCAAAAGTTTCCGCAGCGCTTCTTTGACATCATCATCCAGACGGTCAACCCAACCAGGTGCGAGGTCGCGGCGATGCGCAACGGGCTCTGGTATCGTGCGTTTGCGTGCGATGGTACTCCAGACCGGCTTCCGCCGATCGGGGCGGACTATACGCCGCCGCGCAAATATCATTCTCACGATCTGGCGTACGCATATTCCAGCAATCACCAATCCGATTGCCAAGGCTAAAAGCATGCCGTCTGGCATCTCATTGTCAGAAACCGCCGTCTCGGTTCGTTCGCTGACCTGCCTATCTCCGGCGGCGCCGTTTCCTTTCACTTTGTCAGAATTCTCCGCCGTCGCAGGCAGCTCTTGCTTCTGGCTCGCACGCTCCGCCGTAGCGCCCTGTGTCGTGCTAACGGCCGAAACGGGAGGGTCAGGCCATGCCACGTTGCCGGCCCCGGCTGGAGATCGAGGATCGGGCCACGGCACTGGGCTGTCTGCCGCTTGGCGGCTTACCTGACCATTATCTTGGGTACTCCTCCCACCCAAAGCGGGTCGCGCCGCCCGGAGCGGTGGAAGTTGCTGGGTTTCTGAGCCCGTTTTTGGCGTTGCCGCTGCAGGCAACTTCGCAATGACACCTGTTTCGGGCTTTTCCTGCGCCCCTGGTTTTTGTATCGCTTCGCCTTCTGTCCGCAAATACCAGCACTTGCTTTGTTTGATCGGGTCCGTGCGATAGTACCAATGGCTGCCCTGCGGCGGCCGTCCGCTTGGCGCGGCGAGGCAATTTTCTTCCGCGCGCACGGAAACGGCACTCAAACTCTCGATCGCGAGAGTCATGAGCAACACGGCGACAACTGGAATCAATCCGATTTTTGCCAATTCCCCCTCGTCTCCGCAGGCAATCACGATCCCCACTATAAACGCGCAGGCTCGCCTCTGGTTCCGGAAAGTTTCGGAAAAATCTTGCAGCTAAGATGCTGTTCCGGCCGCGGTGGTTATGATTCCGGGTTCGCTGCAAACGCAGCGTGCCCCGGAATGACGCATTCACACCTGCCGCTCGACCATCATGTGCTTGATCTCGGCGATTGCCTTCGCCGGATTAAGGTGCTTCGGACAGGCCTTGGTGCAGTTCATGATGGTGTGGCAGCGGTAGAGCCGGAACGGGTCTTCCAGATTGTCGAGCCGCTCGCCGGTTGCCTCATCGCGTGAATCCAAGATCCAGCGGTTGGCCTGCAGCAGCGCCGCAGGCCCGAGAAAGCGGTCCGAGTTCCACCAATAGCTCGGGCAGGCGGTCGAGCAACACGCGCAAAGGATGCACTCATAGAGCCCGTCGAGTTTTTGCCGGTCGTCGTGGCTCTGCTTCCATTCCTTCTGCGGCGTCGGCGAAACGGTTTGCAGCCACGGCTTGATCGAGGCGTGCTGGGCGTAAAAGTTGGTGAGGTCGGGCACGAGGTCCTTCACCACCGGCATGTGCGGCAGCGGGTAGATGCGCACCGCGCCGCTGACGTCGCTCATCGCCTTGGTGCAGGCGAGCGTATTGGTGCCGTCGATGTTCATCGAGCAGGAGCCGCAGATGCCTTCGCGGCAGGAGCGGCGGAAGGTCAGCGTCGGGTCGATGTTGTTCTTGATCCAGATCAGCGCGTCGAGAACCATCGGTCCGCAATCGCCGGTGTCGACGTAATAGGTGTCGACGCGCGGATTGTGGCCGTCGTCGGGGCTCCAGCGATACACGCGGTATTCTCGTTCCGCTTTCGCGTTGGCCGGATGCGGCCAGGTTTTGCCTTCGGTGATCTTGGAGTTTTTCGGCAGCGTGAACTGGACCATAGAAATCCTCAATAGACTCGCTTCTTCGGCTCGACATAAGCAACGTCGTTGGTCAGCGTGTAGGTGTGCACCGGCCGGTAGTCGATGGTGACCTTGCCGGTATTGCTGTCGAGCCAGGACAGCGTGTGCTTCATCCAATCCTTGTCGTCGCGCTCGGGATAATCCTCGCGCGCGTGGGCGCCGCGGCTTTCGGTGCGATTGGCCGCGGAGTCCATCGTCACGACGGCCTGCTCGACCAGGTTGGCAAATTCGAGCGTCTCGATCAGGTCCGAGTTCCAGATCAGCGAGCGGTCGCTGACGCGGACGTCGGCGATGCCGTCAAAAACCTGGTGGATAAGCTTGGAGCCTTCCTGCAACACCTCGCCAGTGCGGAACACGGCGCAATTGCTCTGCATCACGTGCTGCATTCTGGCGCGGAGTTGTGCGGTCGGCGTGCCGCCCGAGGCATGGCGGAACTTGTCGAGCCGCGACAGCGAACGCTCGGCGGAATCCTTGGGCAGTTCGGCGTGTTTGTTGTTGGGCGTGAGAATTTCGGCGCAGCGTAGCGCCGCCGCGCGCCCGAACACGACGAGATCGATCAGCGAATTCGATCCCAGCCGATTGGCGCCATGGACGGAAACGCATGCGCCCTCGCCCAGCGCCATCAGGCCGGGCACGACGTGGTCGGGGTTGCCGTCTTTCTTGGTCAGCACCTCGCCGTGGTAGTTCGTGGCGATACCGCCCATGTTGTAGTGAGCCGTCGGCACGATCGGCACCGGCTCGCGCGTGAGGTCGACGCCGGCGAAGATGCGCGACGACTCGGTGATGCCCGGCAGCCGCTCGGCGAGGATTTTCGGATCGAGATGATCGAGATGCAGGAAGATGTGGTCCTTCTTCGGCCCGACGCCGCGGCCTTCGCGGATTTCGATGGTCATCGCGCGGGACACGACGTCGCGTGACGCGAGGTCCTTGGCGGACGGCGCGTAGCGCTCCATGAAGCGCTCGCCTTGCGAATTGACCAAGTAGGCGCCTTCCCCGCGGGCGCCCTCGGTGATGAGCACGCCGGCGCCATAAACCCCGGTCGGATGAAACTGCACGAATTCCATGTCCTGGACCGGCAGACCAGCGCGCAGCACCATGGCGCTGCCGTCGCCGGTCTGCGTGTGGGCACCGGTGCAGGAGGCGTAGATGCGACCGTAGCCGCCGGTGGCAAGGACGGTCATCTGCGCGCTGAAGCGATGGATCGAGCCGTCGTCGAGATTGAGCGCGATGACGCCGCGGCAGCGGCCGTCGTCGTCCATTATCAAATCGATGGCGAAATATTCGATGAAGAACTCGGCCGAATGGCGCAGGGCCTGCCCATACATCGTGTGCAGCATGGCATGGCCGGTGCGGTCGGCGGCGGCGCAGGTGCGCTGCGCGGTGCCCTTGCCGTAATGTGTGGTCATGCCGCCGAACGGGCGCTGATAGATCTTGCCGTCTTCCCGGCGCGAAAACGGCAGGCCCCAATGTTCGAGCTCGTAAACGGCCTCCGGCGCGTTGCGGCAGAGATATTCGATCGCGTCCTGGTCGCCGAGCCAGTCGGAGCCCTTGACGGTGTCGTACATATGCCAGCGCCAGTCGTCTTCGCCCATGTTGCCCAGCGCCGCGGCAATGCCGCCCTGCGCCGCGACCGTGTGCGAGCGCGTGGGGAACACTTTGGTGATGCAGGCGGTCCGCAAGCCCGCTTCGCTGCAACCGACGACAGCGCGCAACCCCGCGCCGCCGGCGCCGATGATGACGACGTCGTAGGCGTGATCCTCGATCGGGTAGGCGCGCCCGTTGATGGCCGGAGCCGCGCCACCTCCGTTAGCTCCGCTCGACGCCATGCTCACACTCCGAACGATAGCTTGAGGATGCCGTAGGCCGAGGCCAGCGCCACGGCGATGGTGAAGAACGCATTGGCCATGATCAAAACGAGTTTGGTGGTTTCATCGTGCACGTAATCCTCGATGATCACCTGCATGCCGATTTTCATATGGGTGGTGATCGAGGCGATGAACAAGAGCATGATGATGGCGACGAGCGGCGAGCCGAGAATCTGCGCCGCGGCGGCCTGATTGCGGCCGAGCAGCATGATGATGATGATCACCACGGCAATGGTCAGCGGAATATTGGCGACCGCGGTCAGGCGCTGGCGCCAGAAGTGACCGGTGCCGGATCGCGCCGCGCCAAGGCCGCGCACGCGCCCCAGCGGCGTACGGATGTGCTTTGCGGGGGTCTCGGTCACCGCGGTCCTCCCATCGCCAACAGGCCGAGGATCCACAACAATACGGTGATCGCGATCGAACCGATCAGATTGGCGGCGGCGAGCCACTCGCGCTCGCTCGGCCCAAAGCCGTGGCCAGTATCCCAGATCAAGTGGCGGATGCCGCCGAGCATGTGATGGATGAGTGCCCAAGTGTAGCCAAACAAGACCAGCCGGCCGACGATCGAGCCCGCGAACCATTCGAACTTCGCGTAACCGTTGGGTCCGGACGCGGCGGCCAGGAACCACCAGGCCAGCAGCAGCATGCCGAAATAGAGACCAAAGCCGGTGATGCGATGGACGATCGACATCATCATCGTCAGCATCGGCTGGTAGATTTGCAGGTGCGGCGACAGCGGCCGTGCGACAGGGGCCTTGGTTTCGGCCATTGTGTTCATCCGAATTCGCTCGACGGGCGCCAAGCCTGGCCCCCGTTCCTATCCAATGCGGCCGAAGGCCGCAATCCAGACAAATGACATCAAGCGCAACCACGCGGGCAGGCTTCGCGGAACGCGAAAGATTAGCATTGAACGATAGCGGTACAATTGGCATTATTCAAAGTCTGAGTTCGTCAAACACGAAGGCAGGCGCGTTCCGTGAGATTCGACCTCGCCGATCTCAGTTTGTTTCGCCATGTGGCCGAGGCGGGCAGCATTACGCACGGCGCCCAACGCGCGAACCTTGCGCTCGCCGCCGCCTCGACGCGCATCCGCAACATGGAAGAAACGCTCGGCGTAGCCCTGCTCACGCGCGGGCGCCAAGGCGCAACCCCGACACAAGCCGGCCGCACGTTGCTGCAACATGCGCGTGCGATCCTGCGCCAAGCCGAGCGCTTGCACGAGGACCTCGGTGCTTACGGCGGTGGCCTCGCCGGCCAGATCCGCGTGCTGTCGAATACCAACGCGCTGACCGAGTTTCTGCCCGAAGCGCTCAGCTCGTTTCTTGCCGCGCATCCGAATGTCAGCGTCGATCTGGAAGAGCGCTTGAGCGACGAGATCGTCGGCCTGATCGCCGAAGGCGTCGCCGACCTCGGCATCGTGGCCGGAACCGTCGATGCGCGCACGCTCGAGACCTATCCGTTTCGCCGCGACCGGTTCGTACTCGTGGTCGCGCGCGAGCATCCGCTCGCCAAGCGGGCGAAGATCGGTTTTGAAGAAGTGCTCGAACACGACTTCGTTGGCCTCGATCGTGCCAGCGCGTTGCAGCGCTTCCTCGCCAGCAAGGCGGTGCGCATCGGACGGCCGTTGCGCCTGCGGGTTCAGTTGCGCAGCTTCGACGCCGTCTGCCGGCTGGTCGAATGCAAGGTCGGCATCGGCATCGTGCCGGAGACGACCGCGCACCGCGTCGCCAAGGCCATGGCGATTGCGGTCGTGCCGCTCACGGATTCCTGGGCGGAGCGCGAGTTGACGATCTGCACCCGGAACGTCGACGAACTGCCGCTCTATGCGCGGCAACTGGTCGAGCATTTGCGCCGGCGGGAATGAAGAATTGTCGTGGGCTTGAGTTGCGCAACGCTCATGCTAATCGAGATGGGAGGCGTCGTGCGAGTGCCACGCCGCAGTCAAATCGTATTACGACAACCTGAAAAAGAGATAGTCGTTGGCCGGGTTATGCGACGGGTGCGAACCTCGCGAGCTATGAGCGGCGTACGCAAAAAATCCGGAGTGTTTCGACATCGAGAATGCTCGGGTCTATTCCAGGCGCGCGACCGCGATATCCGACGACGTTCTCACCGCGGCATCAGCACCCAGTAATCGAGATCGAGCAGGATCGAAGGGTCGTAGTCATCGCCGTTCTTGAGCGGAAAATCGGCGCACGGCCGGTCGCCGGCCGCGACGGTTCGCAGCCGCAGCGCGCCGACATCTTGCCGGCCCGGCAGCTCGGATTTTGCCAGCACTTCCGACCACGCAAACACGGTGCCGCCGGCGAACAAGGGAGCGACGTGGCGCCCGCCATTGATCGCGGCGATGTGAAACGCGTTGGCGAGTCCGTTGAAGGACAGCGCGCGTGCGATCGAGATGACGTGGCCGCCGTAGATCAGACGCCGCCCAAATCGGCCTTGCTTGGCGCTGAACAGGTCGAAGTGAATGCGCGCCGTGTTCTGGTAGAGCCGCGTCGCGGTCGCGTGCTCCGCCTCTTCGACGGTGATACCGTCCACATGATCGATGCGCTCGCCGACTTGGTAGTCGGCGAAGCGATAGGCGCTGCCGGCAAGGGCGAAGTCATAAGCCGGCAAGTCGATCGGCGGGCAGGCCTCGCTCAACACTTTAGGTTCGAGCACGGTCGGCAAGCGCGGTACGTGGTCGCCCGGCGCGGGCGCGGCCTCGTCGCGTTTGCGCACCATCACCCAGCGCACATATTCCAGCACCGGCGTGCCGTCCTGCTTGTATCCGGTCGTGCGCACGTAAACGATGCCGGTTTTGCGGCTCGAATTTTCCTTCAGTCCGATGACCTCGGACAGCGCGCTGAGTGTGTCGCCGGGGAAAACCGGACTGCGGAAATAGCACCCGGCATATCCGAGATTAGCGACGGCATTGAGCGAGACGTCCGGAACAGTCTTGCCGAAGATGATATGGAACACGAGAAAGTCGTCGATCGGCGCGCGCGGATAGCCAATCGCCTTGGCAAACTCATCCGACGACTGCACCGCGAATCGCGGCCCGAATAAGCCATTGTAAAGGGCGACGTCGCCCGTCGTCACCGTGCGCGGCGTGGCGTGACGGATCACCTGGCCGACGCGGAAATCCTCGAAACAATTGCCGGGACTGGTCTTCGACATTTGGCAAGTCCTTTGGTCAACCGGCATTAAATGGGCGCTTCATACCTGAAGCAAGGTCGCGCGAAAAGCGGCGGAGCTCCCTTGTCGCGCAGCATCCTTTCGAAGTCTGGCGAGCCTCAGGGCAGGGTTTTTCCGGATCGTCCGCTCCGTTCACGCAGCCGTGAGAAGCCGGGTGAAACCCCGCCAGCGCGCTTTCGTATCTCGATGCGATGGCGCGGCCCTTCGCGTCTCGCCGGCGGTTCGCCGGCAATCTCGATGGCAACTCTCTGCCGCAAAATATATGGAGCTCCTCATGTCCAAGCGTTTCGCCTTGATCGCCGCCGCCGCGGCTCTCGCCTTAACCGCCAGTGCGGCCGCCCCGCTCTCCGCGGAATCGATGTCGGAGAAGACCGTCAATGTAGGCGGCGCGCCGATGTATCCGTCGAAGAACATCATCCAGAACGCGGTGAATTCGAAGGATCACACGACGCTGGTCGCGGCGGTAAAGGCCGCCGGTCTCGTCGATACCCTCCAGGGTCCGGGCCCGTTCACCGTGTTCGCGCCGACGAACGAAGCCTTCGCCAAGTTGCCGGCCGGCACGGTCGACAACCTGCTCAAGCCCGAAAACAAGGCGACCTTGACGAAGGTGCTGACTTATCATGTCGTCCCCGGCCGTATGACCGCCGGAAATCTGATGAAAGCAGTCAAGGACGGCGAGGGCGAAGCTAAGCTGAAGACTGTCTCCGGCGACTGGCTGATCGTCAAACAAGCCGGCCCCGGCAAGCTCACCGTCACCGACGCCAAGGGTGACGTCGCCATGGTCACGATCGCCGACGTTCTGCAGTCGAACGGCGTGATCCACGTCATCGACACCGTGCTGCTGCCGTAATGGCCTGCTTGTGCGCTCAATTACGTGGTTAAGCCTGCCCCTCTCCCCGTTCGCGGGGAGAGGGTTTCGCTGACACGAATGTGACGCGCGCGTGCTCGAATATTTTGCTAGAGGTCCGCGCGTACGGATGGATGCCATGACGATTGAAGCGACAGCCGGTCCATCGACGCTGCCTGACACCGCCACCGGGCCGGTTATTCACCCGTGGTGGGTGCGCGTGACCCACTGGATCAATGCGCTGGCGATGCTGCTGATGATCGGCTCGGGCTGGCAAATCTACGATGCCGCGCCGCTGTTCGGATTCGAATTTCCTCGTCAGATTGCTCTCGGCAATTGGCTGGGCGGCGCATTGCTGTGGCACTTCGCGGCCATGTGGCTGCTGGTAATCAACGGCCTTGTCTATGTCGCGCTCGGCATTCTGACCGGCCGCTTTCGCCGCAAGCTCTTCCCGATCCGTCCGCGCGAAGTCCTTTACGATCTCCTTGCCGCGCTGCGCGGCAAACTCTCTCATGACGACCTTTCGATGTACAACGCGGTGCAGAAGCTGCTCTACCTTGGCATTCTGCTTACCGGGGTCGTGATCGTGCTGTCGGGCCTGTCGATCTGGAAGCCGGTACAGTTTCACACCTTGACGAGTTTCTTCGGCGGCTACAACACGGCGCGTTACGTGCACTTCGCTGCGATGACCGCCATCGTGACATTCCTGGTCGTGCATGTGACGCTCGCCATCCTGGTGCCGAAGAGCCTCCGGGCGATGATCGTCGGCCGCTGAAAGTCGAGGAGAAAATATGCCCCGTCAGCGCAAACCAATACCTGGCGTCGATCCGAAGCTCCTGATCAAGGACGCCGCCAAGCTTTTGCCCGAGCCGTCGCGGCGGCTGTTCCTGCGCGGGGCCGCGAGCCTCGGCGCGCTCGCGGTGCTCAGCGGCTGCGATATCATCGACGGCGACACCTCGGAGAACGCGTTGCGCGTCATCTCGACTTTCAACGACCGCGTCCAGGCGTTCCTGTTCAATCCGAACACCCTTGCACCGGAATATCCGGAGAGCATGATCACGCGGCCGTTTCCGTTCAACGCCTATTACAGCGAGGACGAGGCGCCTGACGTCGACGCGGATAAATACCGGCTCGAAATCGGCGGCCGTGTTGACAACAAGCAGCCGTGGACGCTTCCCGAGCTATACAAATTGCCGGAAGTCTCGCAGATCACACGCCATGTCTGCGTCGAGGGCTGGAGCGCGATCGGCTCGTGGCAGGGCGTGAAACTATCCGAATTTCTCAAGCTGATCGGCGCCGACTTAAGCGCCAAATATGTCTGGTTCCAGTGCGCCGAAGGCTATTCGAATACGATCGACATGCCGACCGCGCTGCATCCGCAGACGCAGCTGACGCTTAAATTCGATCACCAGATCCTGCCGCGGGCCTACGGCTTTCCGATCAAGATCCGCATTCCCACCAAGCTCGGCTTCAAAAACCCGAAATACGTCACCGCGATGTGGGTGCAGAACAACGATGGCGGCGGCTATTGGGAGAACCAGGGCTACAACTGGTTCAGCGGCCTCTAACGGATTCTCCGCGCATCATTTCCCGTAGCCGTGTTCGTGCAGGATTTTGGTGAAGCTTTCGGCCGTCTCACGCTGCAAGTCCTGCAG
>Ga0187860_1001775_pt1 | contig 18607 bp, 17 predicted proteins | sample June2016WEW_10_4_FD_132981 | JGI IMG/M metagenome (GOLD analysis project Ga0187860, IMG submission 132981) | Peatland microbial communities from SPRUCE experiment site at the Marcell Experimental Forest, Minnesota, USA - June2016WEW_10_40 | ecosystem: Environmental > Terrestrial > Soil >...
AGGTAGCCGAACGGCGCCGAAATGCGATATAGAAGCTGAAGAAAACGCCGCAAAATAGCGGCTTTCCAGGTATCGAAGAAAGATGAACTGGATCTCCAACGTCGTGCGGCCGAAAATCCGCGGCATGCTCCGCCGCGAGGTGCCGGAGAATCTCTGGATCAAATGTCCGGAGACCGGTCAGCTCGTGTTCTACAAAGACGTTGAGGCGAACCAATTCGTCATTCCCGGCTCCAACTATCACATGCGCATGAGCGCCAGCGCGCGCCTCAAGTCGATGTTCGACAATGAGACATGGTTCGACATCGCGCTTCCGGAAGTACCGGTCGATCCACTGAAGTTTCGCGATGAACGCCGCTATATCGATCGGCTCAAGGATGCGCGCAGCAAGACCGGCCTCAACGACGCGATGAAGCTTGGCTACGGCAAGCTCGATGGTTTGGCCATGGTGCTGGGGGTGCAGGATTTCGACTTCATGGGCGGCTCGCTCGGCATGGCGGCGGGCGAAGCGGTCATCAAGGGTCTCGACACCGCGGTCGAGAAGGGCTGCCCGTTCGTGCTGTTTGCGGCCTCGGGCGGCGCGCGCATGCAAGAAGGCATTCTTTCCTTGATGCAAATGCCGCGCACCACCATCGCCGTGCAGAACCTGCACGAGACGCGCAAGCCCTATATCGTCGTTCTCACCAATCCAACCACGGGCGGCGTCACCGCGTCTTACGCGATGCTTGGCGATGTTCACATCGCAGAGCCCGGTGCGCTGATCGGCTTTGCCGGCCCGCGCGTCATCGAACAAACGATCCGCGAGAAGCTGCCGGAAGGCTTTCAGCGGGCGGAATATCTGCGCGACCACGGCATGGTCGACATGGTGGTGCATCGCCGCGACTTGCGCGCCACCATCGCCCGGCTTTGCCGGCTCTTGCTGAAGGCGCCGGCCAACTCGGCGAAAGCGCAGTTCAGCCTGCCGGCGCCGGCGTGAACACGCCGCGTCCCGGCCCGAAATCGATTGGCGCCATCCAAGCGCGGTTGCTGCAGCTGCATCCCAAGCGCATCGACCTGTCCCTCGATCGCATCGAGCGCATCCTCGCCGCGCTTGGCCATCCGCAGCGGCATCTGCCGCCGGTGATTCATGTGGCCGGGACCAATGGCAAGGGCTCGACCATTGCGTTCGCGCGCGCGATCCTTGAAGCGGCCGGCAAGCGTGTGCATGTCTACACCTCGCCGAACTTAGTCCGCCTCAACGAACGTTTCCGTCTCGGCCAAAAGGGCGGCGGCAAATTCGTCGAGGACGATGAGCTCGCCGATGCGCTGTCCGAATGCGAAGCCAAAAACGGCGACGCGCCGATCACTGTGTTCGAGATTGAAACAGCCGCTGCGTTTCTGCTGTTCACCCGTCATCCGGCCGATCTTGTTCTGCTCGAAGTTGGGCTAGGCGGCCGCCTCGACGCCACCAACGTCGTCGAGCGACCGCTGGCGAGCGTGATCACGCGCCTGTCGCTCGATCATGGCGATTTCCTCGGCGACACGATCGAGGCGATCGCCGCCGAGAAGGCAGGAATACTCAAGCCCGGTGTGCCGGCGGTGGTCGTGAGCCAGGCGCGCGATGCGCTTGCGGTCATCGAACGGCAGGCCGGGCGGGTCAAGGCGCCGCTCCTTATCGCCGGCGAGGATTGGACGGCGACGGAGGAGCGCGGGCGGCTCGTCTATCAGGACGATGACGGGCTCCTCGATTTGCCGGCACCGAAGCTTTACGGGCGGCACCAGTTCGAGAACGCTGGCGCAGCAATTGCAGCGTTGCGCGTGGCCGACCTGAGACTGCCAGCTCCGTCCTTCGAGGCCGGCATGACTCGGGTCGACTGGCCGGCGCGTATGCAGCGGCTGTCGCAAGGACCGCTCGCCGCTTTGCTTCCGCCGGAGAGCGAACTTTGGCTCGACGGTGGCCATAACGCCGACGGCGGCCGCGCCATCGCGGCGGCGCTCGCCGATATCGAGGAGCGTGTATCGCGGCCGCTGGTGCTGATCGTCGGCATGCTGTCGACCAAAGACAGCGAAGGCTTCTTGCGCAATTTCTCCGGACTGGCGCGGCACGTCATCACCGTGCCGATTCATCAGGACAAGACGCTGCCCGCGTCGACATTAGCGGACATTGCGCACGGCATCGGTTTTCCGGCGATCGCGCGCGACGACGTCGAGAGCGCGCTAGCAGTCGCCGGCAAGCTCGAACTTGAACCCGCGCCGCGCGTCCTCGTCACCGGCTCGCTCTATCTCGCCGGCGAGGTTTTGGCCGCCAACGGCACGCCGCCGGAGTGATAACCGGCCGTCATTGCGAGCAAAGCGAAACAATCGAGCGCGGTGACGAAGTCTGGATTGCTTCGTCGCTTCGCTCCTCGCAATGACGTCCAAAGCAAAGCTCAGCGCGCGACGATGTTTTGCATCTCACCTTGCCGGCCGGCAAGGAACAGCCGCGTGTTCTCGACGACGAGCGGCATGATCAGCTCTTCGTATTCACTGGTGTAACCGCCGAGATGCGGCGTGATGAAGACGTTCGGTAAATCCCAGAACGGACTGTCGGCCGGCAGCGGTTCGTTCTGGAAGACATCGAGACCGGCACCGGCGATGCGGTGCTCGCGTAACGCGGCGATGAGCGCCGGCTCATCCACAGTCTGGCCGCGGCCAGCGCTGATGTAGTAGGCCGTCGGCTTCATCGCGGCGAACACCGCGCGGTTGAAGAGAAGCGTGTTGTCCGCGTTCGCCGGGAGGACGTTGATCAAAAAATCGGCGCGGCCAGCAGCTTCCTCCAAGCGTTCGGTCGGCATTGTCTCATCGAAACCTTCGACCGCGCGCGGCGTTCGCGTGACGCCGATGATGTGCATGCCGAACGCCTCGAGGAGCCGACCGATGGCAATGCCGACGACACCGACGCCGGCGATCACCGCGGTCTTGCCATAAAAGAGACCCCAAAAACGCCGGTCCCAGACGTGCGCCTTCTGATCCTCGACCAGAGCCGCAACGCTGCGGCTGATCCCCATCATCAGATAGACGACCGTCCCGCGCATTGGCGCGCCGTGAATGCCACGCCCGCTAGTGAGCAAGACATCGGGCTTGAGTGAGGGACATCGCAACACATGATCGACGCCGGTCGCCAGGCACTGAATCCACTTTAGGTGCGCGGCGCGCTGATAAAACTCATCCTTCAATTCGATGGCGAATGAGATCAGGACATCGATGCCTGAGAGATCTTCGGGCAATTCGGACAAGCCGTGCGCGAGCGCGAATTGCAGCTGCGGAAATTCCGCTTGCAGCCGATCGCGGTAGATCTCGGCGTGGCCGTCGAGAATGAGGATTTTGCTGTTCATGGGGCGTTCTTGCAGAAGGGCGGCAGATCAACGTGAATGTCCTCGTCAGAGGATACTTACTACCCACCCGGAAGCGCAGGGCAAGAGCGCGACTGGCGCCGCTGCTTGGGCTTCACCAGCAAATTGACGGTCATTCCCAAACGGGTATTGTCCGCGGCAGCATGCAAAACAACAACTCTTGGCCGAAAAGTATTCAGCCGAGGCTGGGGGGACGGAAAATGATCAAGGAGTTTCCCAAGGAGCGCGAGGCCAAGCGGAAATTCCTCCTCGACGGCGTCGAGCGCATCGGCAAGACGCTGCAGGAGTCCGGGCCAAGGAGTGAAGAACTTGGAACGCTCGCCCCGGAAGCCGTTCAGGCGTTGCGCGATGCCGGCATGTTCCGGCTGAAGCTCCCGGCTGTCGCGGGAGGCGCCGAGGCCGATCCCGTCACCGAGATGCTGGTCCTCGAAGGCCTCGCCTATCACGACTTCACCAGTGCGTGGTGCACCATGGTCGGCGCTACGGGCATCGCGTCGCTCGGCGCGTTCCTGCCGCAAGCCGGTCTCGATCGGGTTTTCGGCAACGGCCAAATTCCGACCGCGTCGATCTCGTTCTTTCCAGCTGGACGCGCCGTGCGCGAGCCGGGCGGCTACCGGCTCAATGGACGCTGGCGCTTCAACAGCGGCATCCAGCATTCCGAATGGGTCCTTGGCGGAACCGTTGTAGAGGGGACCGAGGCGGAGAATGACGGCCGCCCGATCGTCATATTCTCGGCGCTGCCGGCCAAGGATGTGACGCTCTACGACAACTGGGGCGGCGTGACCGGGCTGCGGGGCACGGGAAGCTGCGACTTCTCAGTCGAGAACTATCATCTGCCGGAACACTTCACGTTCGTGTGGGATTTGCTCAAACCAAAGCCGCGACGCGGCGGGCCGTCTTATCTGCTGCCGCCGTTCAGCTATGTCGCCAAGGAGCATGGCAGCGTGGCGATCGGAGCAGCGCGGCGGGCGCTCGACGAATTGATCAAGCTCGCCACGACCACGCGTGGCACATTCCGATCGTCAAAGCTCGACGAACGCCAAGTCGTGCATCGCCAAATCGCCGAAGCCGACCTCAAGCTGCGGGCGGCGCGGGCGCTCATGCACGAGCGCTACGAGCAATTGTGGCAGAAGGTGAATGCCGGCGAATTGCCCGACGGCGCCGACATCGCCGATGTGCGAGCGATTTGCGTGCATGCCACCGATATGGCGATCGAGACCGCCACCATGGCGTACCATTTCGCCGGCAATACCGGCCTGCATCATCCACATGTCATCGGCCGACTGCTGCGCGACCTGAACACGGCCGGTATCCATCAGGTCATGAGCGACACCGCCTACGAGAACCACGGCAAGTTCCGACTCGGGCTGCCTGCCGACCCGCTGGCTTAGCTGAAAGCGCGGCGAGCCCTATTGCGGTATCGGCAGCCCGAAATTGCGAGCGGCATTCTTAAACGCGATATCCGCGCGCACCGGCTCGGACAGCGGCGTCGCGTCCAAAAACTCGCCCGCCTCGGGCGCCGACTCGAAGGGATAATCGGCGGCGAACATCACGCGGTCACGTCCGAGCGCGGCAATCGTGCAGTCGAGCGGCTCGGCCGAGCACATGCCGGACGTCGTCACCACAATATTCTGCTTGATGTAGTCGGATGGTTTCTTCGCGAGCTTCACGCCGTAAAGCTTGGCGCGGCTATCGAAGCGCCAGAGCAAAAACGGCAGCGTCTCGCCGAGATGGCCGAGCGCCAGCCGCGCGCGCGGAAAGCGATCGAACAAGCCGGAGAAAACCAGCCGCAACGCGTGCGAGCCGGTTTCAAAGCCCCATTCCCAGGTGGCGCGGCGCAAGCCGTCAATTCCCGCAAGTGCCGGCGAGGGAGCGATCGGATCGGTTGGGTGGATGTAGATCGTCGCTTCAAGTGCCTCGGCGCGCTCCCAGAACGGATGCAGCGAGGGATGATCGAGATACTGGCCGTTGGTGTGGCCGTTGATCATGGCGCCGCAGAATTTCAGCTCGCGCATGCAGCGCTCCAATTCGTCCGCCGCGGCGCGCGGGTCCTGCATGGCAAGATGTCCGAGCCCGGAATAGCGATCGGGCCGCTTCCCGACCTCGCACGCCAAAAAGTCGTTCGCCTCGGCGGCCCGGCGCCGCGCCGTCGCGACATCGCGTTCGTTCTGTACACCGGGCCCGGCAATAGAGAGCACGGAGCGCGTGATGCCTGCACGGTCCATCGACTCAAGCCGCATCTGACCGAAATCGGTCAAACGCGCGAGCAGGCCGTTCACCGCTTTCGGATCGACGCCGACCATGGTGGGCAGCCAATATTCTTCGAGGCTGGGACACAGGAAGTGCTCTTCGAGCGCGATCTTACGGATCATGTTTCCCCCGGCCTTGGCTCACTTTTGCGGCATCTTCTGTACCGCATGCCGGCGATCCTGTATCAAAGTGCAAATCAAGCAGCAAGAATGCGTACAAAAGAGCAGGGACAGCGGATGAAGGCGATCGGCGCGCGGGCTTCGAGCGACAAGACCCAGGCGAATGCGCCGGTTCAAGGTCAGGCGCAAAGCCAGGTGCAGGTGATTGCGCGGGCCGCAGCGATTCTGCGCGCGCTCGAGGACGAGGCAGCCGGCTTGAGCCTCGGCCAGATCGCGCAGCGTGTGAACCTGGCACGCTCCACGGTGCAGCGCATCGTCGCCGCGTTAGAAGCGGAAAAATTCCTGATCGCGGCCTCGCCGAATGGCCGGGTGCGGCTCGGACCGACCATTCTGCGGCTCGCCGCTTCGGCCCGGACGGATTTCGTCGCCGTGGCGCGGCCCTATCTCATGCAGCTTTCGCAAGAGCTTAAGGAAACCGTCGACCTTTCCGTCGTCAAGAAAGATCACCTCGTATTCATCGATCAGGTGATCGGCTCGCAGCGGCTGCGCACCGTCTCGGCGGTCGGCGAAACCTTTCCGCTGTACTGCACCGCCAACGGCAAGGCTTACCTCGCCGGGCTCGACGATGCCGCGATCGCGCGGCTGATCGGCACGAATTACGAGGCGCGCACGCCGCGGACGCACACGCGGCTCGACGGCCTGCTGCGGGATTTAAAATCCGTGCGCAAAACCGGCGTCGCCATCGACCGCGAGGAGCATACCCTCGGCATTTGCGCCGCGGGCATTGTCACCCGCGACCCAGCCGGCAATTTTGTCGCCATCTCCGTGCCGGTGCCGGGGCAACGCTTCTATAAGCACCAGCGCCGCATCGTCGCGGAGCTGCGTGCCACCAAGGAGGCCCTGGAACAGCACCTGCTGGCGGCGGCCGCCTGAGGGGCAAGGCCAGGCGGCTTGTCGAGCCCCCCGGAATCCGATACAGATGTACCATATCCCGGTACATAGGTTCCGGAAGTAGCATTAGGTCCGAACGCCACTAAAGCTGGCGGGAGACCAGAGGAGACGTGGAGGGTCGCGTGGCGAAGAAAATTCGCGGGGTTTCGTTCGAGGAGAACGAGAACAACGCGATGGGACTTTCGTTCTACAATTTGTCCCATCGCTTCGGGTATCAGTCGCCGAACTGGCCCTATTTCGAAGACGTCAAAATCGAACGCATCCACTACATGGCGAAGTCGGGCGTGCTGTCGCAGCGCATCACGACCAGCATGCACAACACCACACATATCGACGCGCCGGCGCATGTCATACAGGGGACGCCGTTCATCGACGAGGTACCGCTGCCGCATTTTTTCGGCTCCGGCATCGTGATTTCGATTCCGAAGAAGAAATGGGAGCCAATTACCTATGACGACCTCGAAAAGGCCGCCGGCAAGATCGTGCGGCCGCGCGACGTCGTGATCGTCAACACCGGCTGGCACAAGAAGTACGAGGACAGCGAGGACTATTTTTGTTACTCGCCCGGCTTCGTCGCTTCGGCCGGCGAGTGGTTCGTCGAAAAGAAGGTCAAGGTCGTCGGCCACGACACCCAGGCCAACGATCATCCGCTGGCGACTGCCATCGGCCCGCAGCGCAATGGACCGCTGCATCCGCATCTCGCCGAGGAATACAAAAAATGGTCCGGCGGCCGCGACTGGAAGGACGATTTCCCCGATTGGGAGCCGGTCCACCGCATCCTTTTCAAGAACGGCATCCTCGGCATCGAGAATGTCGGCGGCGATATCGACAAAGTCACCGGACGGCGCTGCACCTTCGCGTTCTTCCCGTGGAACTGGGACCGCGGCGACGGCTGCATCATTCGCCTAGTCGCGATCGCGGATCCGAAGCAAGCGTACCGGATCGAAAAAGGGGAGAAGTTCTGATGCACGTCAAACGCTTCCCCGATGCCAAGGCTTACGAGGCACCCAACCATCGCGGCTGCGCGACGCTGCGCCTGTTCGGCGCGGAGGCCGGCGGCTCGCAGAGCTTGATCGTCGGCGTGTCGCATTTCCTGCCCGGCGGCGGCGCTGGACCGGACGCTTCGCCGCCGGAGAAGGTCTATTTCGTGCTCGCCGGCGAATTGACGGTGATCATCGGCGGCAAGGAAACAGTGCTGAAGAAAAACGATTCCTGCTTCATCGGCCCAAACGAAAGCCGCGAGATCGTCAATCGCAGCAACGAACTGTGCTCGATCCTGGTCGCCATCGCACCGGCGCCGAAGTGACATATCCGTCATCCAAAGGCGGCCGCGAAGCGGTCCTCGAAGGATAGCGGCCGAGGCCAGCCGAAATCGGCATTTTCCGATTTCGGAATATTGAGTGTCCAAGTCGGCAGCAGCCGACTTGGACGGCGTCGCCCTTCGAGGCTCGCTGCGCTCGCACCTCAGGGTGACGGTTCGAAGAAAGAGTAAGCCATGTCCGAAGATTTCATCAAGAACCCGCTCTCGTTGTTCGACGTGCGTGGCAAGACGGCGGTCGTGACCGGCGCAACCGGGGCATTCGGCGCACTAGCCGCGCAAGTGCTCGGCGGCGCGGGCTGCAATCTCATCCTTGCAGCCGGCGGCGCCGAAGCGCTGAAGAAAATTGCGGCCGAATGCGAGAAGCTCGGCGCCAAGGCCGAGGCCGTCAACATGCGTCCGAGTTCGGCGGTGAATTGCGAAAAGATCGTCGAGGCGGCGGTAAAGCGCTTCGGCGGTATCGACATTCTCGTGCTGGCTTCCGGCATCAACAAGATATCGAAGATCGTCGATCAGCCGCCAGAGGCATTCTCCGAGGTAATGGATGTCAACGTCACGCAGTCGTGGCTGATGGCGCGCGCCGCCGGAAAGCAGATGCTGGCCCAAGGCCGCGGCGGCAAGGTGGTGTTCATGTCGTCGGCGCGCGGACTGCTCGGGCATCCGGCCGGCTATTCCGCATATTGCGCTTCGAAGTCGGCAATTGACGGGATGACCAAGGCCTTGGGCTGCGAATGGGGCGACACCGGCATTACCGTCAATGCCATCGCACCGACGGTTTTCCGCTCGCCGCTTACCGCCTGGATGTACGAGAACGACGAGCGTGCGACCACCGTGCGCAAGGGTTTTATTGCCCGCGTGCCCAAGGGGCGCCTCGGCGAACCGTCCGACCTCGCCGGCCCGCTCCTGTTCCTTGCCTCGAAGGCCTCCGACTTTTACACAGGCCACATCCTCTACGCCGACGGCGGCTACACGGCAGGCTGAGAATGGCCAAAGCGCGCATCTCCGTTATCGGCGCCGGCCTCATGGGTCACGGCATCGCCCAGGTATTTGCGATGGCCGGCCATGAGGTGACCATCACCGATGCGGCTGCGCAAAGCCTCGATGCCGCGACTTCACGCATCGCCGCCAACCTCCGTGACCTCGGCGAAGACGAAAATGCCGTCGCGCGCGTGCAGCCTTGCGCCGATCTGGCCGGCGCGGTGCGCGACGCCGATTACGTAGTCGAGGCAGTCTCCGAAGATTTGCAGCTGAAACAAAAACTTTTTGCCGAAATCGAGCGTCATGTTCGTCCCGACACGATCCTCGCGAGCAACACTTCGGTCATCCCAATCACCTCGATCATGCAGGGGCTCGAAAAACGCGAGCGCGCCCTCGGTACCCACTGGTGGAATCCGCCCTTCCTGGTGCCGTTGGTGGAGGTGATCGAAACGCAATGGACTTCGGCGCCGACGGTCGCGTGGACAATGCAGCTACACGAAGCGGCCGGAAAGAAGCCGGCGCACGTGAAAAAGGACGTACCTGGCTTCATCGGCAATCGGTTGCAGCATGCACTCTGGCGGGAGGCCATTTCGCTCGTCGAGCACGGCATCTGCGACGCGCAGACGGTCGACGCGGTCGTCAAGGCGTCGTTCGGGCGCCGCCTGCCCGTGCTCGGTCCGCTGGAAAATGCCGACCTTGTCGGCACCGATCTGACGCTCGCCATCCACAATATCGTGCTGCCGGCGATCGACAGCCGGCCCGAGCCGTCGCCCTATCTGCAAAAGCTCGTGGCCGACAAAAAACTCGGTTTCAAATCCGGCGAAGGCTTTCGCAAGTGGAGCGCCGGAGAGCAAGCGGCGTTACGTGCGAAGGTGATGCAACATCTCAAATCCATGCAAGATCTCTAAAGGGAGGATGCCATGAGTGACGATGCGAAGATCAAAAATCAGAAACGTGGCGGCGTCGATCGTCGCACTGTAATCGCGGGCGGTTTGGGCGCGCTTGCGGCCCCGGCGGTTCTGCGCGTCATTCCCGCCAATGCCCAATCGAAGGCGATCAAGATCGGCATGGTCAGCCCAAAAACCGGCCCTCTCGCCGGCTTTGGCGAAGCCGATGCCTTCGTCATCGAGCAAGTGAATAAAATTCTGAAGCCCGGACTGGCGGTCGGCGGCAAGACTTATCCGGTCGAGATCATTTCCAAGGATAGCCAGTCTACCAGCACACGCGCATCCGAAGTCGCCTCCGAGTTAATCCTGCGTGACAAGGTGGATCTCATCCTCGGCCAGGCTGCGCCGGACACCACCAATCCGGTCGCCGATCAGGCGGAGGTCAACGAGGTGCCGTGCATCACCACGAATTGTCCGTGGCAACCTTACTTCTTCGGACGCAACGGCGATCCCAAGAAGGGATTCAATTGGACCTACCATTTCTTCTGGGGATTGGAAGACGTCATCGCCTCGTATCTGCCGCTATGGAACGGTGTATCGACCAACAAAGTGGTCGGCGGCCTGTTCCCCAACGATGCGGACGGCAACGCGTGGGGCGATCCGCAGCACGGCTTGCCGCCGGAACTGACCAAAGCAGGCTTTAAGCTGCTCGATCCAGGCCGTTATCAGGTAATGAACAACGACTTCACGTCGCAGATTTCCGCGTTCAAGAGCGCCGGCGCCGAGATCGTCGTCGGCAACATGATCCCGCCCGACTTCGCGACGTTCTGGTCGCAGGCGGCGCAGCAGGGTTTCCACCCCGAGATCGTCACGATCGGCAAGGCGCTGCTATTCCCCTCAGTCGTTGCTTCACTTGGCCCGCGCGGCAATGGGCTGACGACGGAAATCTGGTGGACGCCGACTTTCCCGTTCAAGTCGGGCCTGACCGGCCAGAGCGCGCGCGAGCTCACGGACGCCTATGTCGCAGCCACAAAGCGGCCTTGGACCCAGCCGATCGGCTATGAGCACGCGCTGTTCGAGGTAGCGATCGACGTGTTGAAGCGCACCAAGACCGTCGATCCGAAGTCGATCCTCGCCGCCATCACCGCGACCGACTACCACTCGATCGTCGGCCCGGTGAAGTGGGCCGGCCAGCCGGTGAAGAACGTCAGCAAGACTCCGCTCGTCGCCGGCCAATGGCAGCGCAAGGGCAGCGAGTTCGAACTGGTGATCACGGAGAACAAGTCGGCGCCGGAAATCCCGGTTGGCGGCAAGACCGAGGCGCTGTCGTAGGAAAGTGTTGTGACCGGGCCGCGTCACTGCGGCCCGGTCATCGCCAAAAAAGCCTGCTCGATGGTCGCCGTACCGGCGCTCGCGACGAACTCTGCGGGCGTCGTGTCGGCGAGCACCTTGCCGCAATGAAGCACGATCACGCGGTCGGCATAGGGTACCTCGTCGCATAGATGCGTCGCCCAAAGCACCGCGACCGAGCGCTCCGCGCGCAAGCTCAAAATCAGCTTCAGGAGCTCGCTGCGGCTCCCCGGATCGAGACCGACGCTCGCTTCATCCATCAGCAGCACGCGCGGCTCGTGTAAAAGCGCGCGCGCGAGTTCGAGGCGCCGGCGATTCCCACCGCTCAGTTGCGCGGCCTTGTCGTGCGCGCGTTCGGTCAGCCCGAGCCACCTCAGCTCTTTCTCGATGCGCGACCTGGCGACCGCGCGCGGAATTCCATGCAGCCCCGCATGGAACAGGAGATTACCGGTCACCGAAAGTTCGAGATCGAGCGTGGGCTGCTGAAATACGATGCCGAGCATCGCCAGAGCCGGCACCGGATCGCGCCGCATGTCGTGCCCCATGATCGCGATGCGGCCGGAATCGGGCACGAACAGCCCGGAAAGAAGTTGGAACAGCGTAGACTTGCCGGCGCCGTTGGGGCCAAGGAGCGCGACGAACTCGCCGCCAGACGCGGCAAAGCTGACCCCGTCCACCGCGCGAATCGCGCCGTAGGTCTTGACGACGTTATCGAGGAGTAGCGCCGGCGCGCGTTCTTGCGTTGCCATTCGTCCCCCGCCTCGTGCCTTGCCCGCGCCCCTTAATAAGCTTTAGCTTAGCAGCGATGCAATGAAAGCGATGCGATGCGTGGATTTGCCGTGGTTATTCTCTGCGCACTTGCGTGCGCTCCGGCTGCTGCCAAGGATACCGGGCTGATTTTCGTCAGCAATGAGAAGACCAACAACATCATCGTCATCGATCCCAAGACCTACAAGGTCGTCAACGACATCAAGGTCGCGCGCCGCCCTCGCGATATGCATTTCAACGCGGATCACACCAAGCTCTACATCGCCTGCGGCGACGACGACGTGATCGACATTCTCGACGTGGCGAAGCAGCAAGTGATCGGCAGGCTCAAAACCGGACCGAGCCCTGAAGCCTTCGGCATGGACGAGAAAAGGAGCCGCATCTATGTCTCGGACGAGGAGGGATCTTCGCTCTCCGTCATCGACATGGATCGCAACATCATCGTGCAAGAGCTGCCGACCGGCGCCGAGCCGGAAGGTGTGCTGGTCAGCGAGGACGGCAAGACCGTCTATGTCACTTCCGAGGCCGGCGATCTAGTGCATGCGATCAACGCCGCCACCGGCAAAGTCGTGCGCGACGTGGTCGCGGGCTTGCGTCCGCGCCGGATCGCGGCAACGCCGGACGGCAAGGCATTATGGGTGACCGCGGAGCTGGCAGGCGAGGTCGATATCATTGACCGCGCTAAATTTGTGGTCACCGGCAGCATCGCTTTCCTGCCGCCGGGCATGCGCAAGGCCGACGTGACGCCGGTCGGCCTCACCATGACAAAAGACGGCAAGACTGCCTTCGTGACGCTCGGACACGCCGCCCATGTGGCGATCGTCGACGTGCCGGCACGCAAAGTTCTGGGCTACATCCTGGTCGGCAAGCGCTCGTGGGGCATCACGCTGCCGCACGACGAGAATACGCTCTACGTCGCCAACGGCCTCGGCGATGATGTCACCATCATCGACACGAAACGCGCAAGGCGAAGTGCTCCGTGCCGGTCGGCCGCGTCCCCTATGGCGTCGTCGTCGATGAGTAAAATGGCGCGATGGGCGCTGGCGCTCCTGCTTTTTATTGGCGCTGGCGCCGGCGTTTCGGCGCAGGACGCCGTACCGCAGCAACACGTGAAGATCGGCTTCGTCGAGATCGCAAACGATCCGCGCTACGAGCCGATCCGCGCCTATGAACACATCATCCTCAAGATGCGCGAGCACCCATTTGCCGGCGCGGAGGTCGGCGTCGATGAAGCGGCGGCGCTGACGCGAGTGCTAAAGGCGGATTTCACGCTCGATCGCATCACGGCAAAATCGGCGGCGGATGTGGCCCCGGCCGTGCTCGCAGCGCTTGATGCCGGCATCCACTTTTTCCTGATCGATGCGCCGGCCGAAACCTTCAAGCCGCTCGCCGCGGCAGTCCGCGGTCACGACGTGCTGCTCTTCAACGTTTCCGAGCCGGACGATTCGCTGCGCCGCGATCTGTGCGCGGCGGAGATCGTTCACGTTTATCCGAGCCGCGCGCAGCTCATGGACGGTCTCGTGCAATTTGCCGTCTTGCGTAAATGGCGCGACCTTCTCGTGTTCGAAGGCCCCTCGCCCGCCGACGCGGCCACGACTGCGTCGTTCGCCCGTTCAGCGCGAAAATTTGGCACGCGCATTGTCGCGGATCAGCGTTTCAAGCCCGGCACCGACCCGCGCGATCGCGAAGAAAATAATCCAGCGCTGCTCAGCGCCATCAACCGCGATTTTGACGCCGTCTTCGTCGCCGACGAGGCCTTCGATTTCGCCCGCATCGTGCCGTACCACCTAGCGAGGCCGCGTCCCGTCGTCGGCGGCATCGATCTCGAGCCCGTGGCCTGGCATTGGACCTGGGAACGCAACGGCGCGCCGCAGGTGAATTCGCGTTTCGACAAAAAATCCGGCGGCCGGCACATGACGGGCCCCGATTGGGCGGCGTGGGTCGCGGTCAAGATGATCGTGCAATCGGCGCTGCGCACCGGCTCCACCGATTTCGCAAGTCAGCGCGCCTTTATTCTCGGCGACGGCAGTTTCGACGGCGACAAAGGCCTCGCCTTGAGTGTACGGCCCTGGGATGATCAGGTGCGGCAGGCTATTCTGCTTGCCGCGCCCTATTCTGTCGTCGTCGACGCGCCGATCGAAGGTTTTCTCCACCGTACCAATCAACTTGATACGCTCGGCGACGACGAGCCGGAGTCGCCATGTCATTTGAACCAATGAAACAAGATCCGCACACGCCGCCGCCCCTCATCCACATCCTGCGTGCGTTGCGCGCGGTCACCATGCGCGAGATGACGAAATTCGTGCGGCAGCGCGGCCGGCTTCTGTCGGCGCTGGTACGCCCGCTGATCTGGCTCGCGGTGTTCGCCGCCGGCTTCTACAACGTATTCGGCGTCTCGATCATCCCGCCGTACAAGACCTACATCACGTATCAAGTCTACATCGTCCCGGGCTTGCTCGGGATGATCCTGCTGTTCCACGGTATGCAATCTTCGCTGTCGATGGTCTACGACCGCGAAATGGGCGTGATGCGGCTCCTCTTGACCGCACCGCTGCCGCGCTGGGTGCTGCTGGCCTGCAAGCTCGTGGCCGGCACCGCGTTATCGGTGATCACCTGCTACGTGTTCCTCGCCGTCTGCATCCCGTTCGACGTCTCCTTCGATCCGATCGACTGGTTTGCGGTGTTGCCGGCGCTAATCATCTCCGGCCTGATGCTCGGCGCATTGTGGCTATTCCTGTCGGTCTATATTCAGCAGGTGGAGAATTTCGCCGGCGCGATGAACTTCGTGATGTTTCCGATGTTCTTCTTTTCCTCCGCGCTCTATCCGCTGTGGCGGTTGCGCGAGGGCGGCTCCGAGCTTCTCTATTATGTGTCGCTCGCCAACCCGTTCACCTATGCAGTCGAGCTGATCCGCTTCGCGCTTTATGGCGCATTCGATCCAATCGCCGCGCTGGTCGTGACCGGCGCTACGGCGTTGTTCTTCTTCCTTGCGGTCATCGGCTACGATCCGCAGCGCGGTCTCATTCGCCGGGCGCAGCAAGCGCAGCCGGTGTGAGTGTCCCCTCATGGCCGAGCATAGCCGTTCGAAGAACGGCGTCGCTTCGCTCGCCTGTGTCCCGGCCATACCGCTCAGGAAGGCACGGTGTCTACTTAAGCGTCAGAACTGTTACTTGATAAACGTTCCGGCTCGCAGCTCGGTAAACGCCTTCTGCAACTCGGCTTGCAAGTTCATCACGATCGGACCGTACCACGCGACCGGCTCCTTGATCGGCTTGCCCGAAACGAGAATGAAGCGGACTCCTTCCTCGCCGGCCTGCACGGTAACCTCGTCGCCGCTGTCGAACAGGACCAGCGAACGATTGCCGGTCTGTTCGCGGACCAAAATCTCGTTCACGCCGTCGGTCTTTTCGGTCAGCACGCCGAACGGCTGCGACGCAGCACGGAAATTGCCGGAACCCTCGAACACATAGGCGAAGGCATGCCGCTCGAGCTCCACCGGAAGTGTCTTGCGCTTTCCCGGCGGCACCCAGACGTCGAGATAGCGCGGATCGGCAGCAACGCCCTCGACCGGCCCTCGCTTGCCCCAAAAATCGCCGCAGATCACCCGCACGCGGGTGTCATCGTCATCGGTGATCTCCGGAATCTCGGGGGCCTTGATGTCCTGATAGCGCGGCGCTGTCATCTTCAGCGACGACGGTAAATTGGCCCAGAGCTGAAAGCCGTGCATACGGCCCTGCGCGTCCCCCTGCGGCATTTCCTGGTGGAGTATGCCGCGCCCGGCCGTCATCCACTGCACGTCGCCGGAGCCGAGATTGCCGCGATTGCCCAGGCTGTCGCCGTGTTCGACGTTACCCGCCAGTACATAGGTGATCGTCTCGATGCCGCGATGCGGGTGCCAGGGGAACCCGGCGAGATATTCCTCCGGCCGATCGTTACGGAAATCGTCCAGCAACAGGAACGGATCGAACTCGGTGGTGTCACCAAAGCCGAAAGCACGGCGAAGATGTACCCCCGCGCCCTCCATCGTGGGTTTCGATGAAACGATACGTTTGACAGGTCGGATGGACATGGTTGAACTCTCTCGAGCCGCCGCTGGGGGCCTTCTATCATGAGCGATCGCCGCGGGGCGATGGCTTACCAGAATAAATGGCGGCCCGCGCGGCGAGAGCAAGAAGGCACACGGGTGATACTAAACGTGTTGAGTGAACGGGAGGAGCCATCGTGAAAGCTGCCGTTGTCGGCGAGAAGGGCGTCGAGCTTCGCGACGTACCGAAGCCTGCGCCTGGGCCCAAGGAAGTCTTGATCCGCGTTCGCGCGTCGAGCCTCAATCGCGCCGATCTGTTGGTGGCCTTGGGCCATCAGCACGGCAGCACCGGCGGCGCCGGTGCCCGATTGGGCCTGGAATGTTCCGGCGAGGTCGAGGCGGTCGGCAGCGAGGCCGAAGGTATCAAGGCCGGCGACCGCGTCATGGCGTCGGCGCCCGGCGGGTATGCGGAGTACGTCGTCACCGACGCGGCCCGGGTGCACCGCATCCCCGGAAACAACATGACCTACGAGCAAGCGGCGTGCTTTCCCGTCGCGCTGCAGACCATGCACAACGCCGTGGTGACTGCCGGCCGTTTTAAGCGCGGCGAAACGCTGCTGATGCAAGGCGCAAGCTCGGGCGTCGGCCTGATGGGCATGCAGATCGGCAAGCTGATGGGCGCGTCGCTGGTGATCGGCACCTCGACGAATCCGCAACGCCGGGCGCGTCTGCACGAATTCGGCTGCGATCTCGCGCTCGATACCGGCGACGCCAATTGGCCGGACCAAGTCAAGAAGGCGACCGGCGGCAAAGGCGTCGATCTGATCGTCGACATGGTCTCGGGTGGTGTCGCCAACCAAAACCTCGAGGCGGCGGCGGTGCTCGGGCGGATCGTGAATGTCGGGCGGCTCGGCGGCAGGACGGGCGAGTTTAACTTCGACCTGCACGCGCTCAAGCGCATCGACTATATCGGCGTCACCTTCCGTACCCGCACGCTCGATGAGATCCGCGAGATCAACCGGCTGATGCGCGCCGACTTATGGGCGGCGGTCGAGGCCGGCAACCTCGCCTTGCCGATCTACAAGACCTACTCGCTGGACGACGTCGCCGAAGCGCTGTCGGTCATGCGCGCCAACCAGCACTTTGGAAAGATCGTGCTCGTCGTATCGAAATGATGCGCAAACCGATTAATGATCGGGCACCACGTCGTGAAACTTGGTGTAGTCGAGCAAAAAACGGCCTTCCGGCGAAATGCTGGTGATGTCGCGATAGCGGTGCTGCCAGCGGATATCGTACCAGGGATAAACGCGCCGAGCGTAAAGCTGCTGCGCGGAACTGTCGTCGAGGCCGCCGACGTTGAGCACCAGCAAGGCATCGCCCTGCTCGAGCTCGGCGGGCGTGGTCCCGTATAACGGGCTATCCTTGTCGATGATGTGGAACAGCATCCAGCTCAGCACGAACATCGGATGCTCGCCGCGATCGAGTTTCAGCTCGTAAAAACGGCGCAACTGATCGCCTTCCTTGGTGCGTTCCGCGCGAATGATCCAGAGCCGCGCGTTCGCCCGCGAAATGGTGTTGTGCCGCGCGTTGGCCATGCGAACCATCAGGGTATTTTGGCCCTCGTGCACCGTGACCACCGGATGGTTGGCAAAGACGAAGCGGGCGCGCGGGCGCGAGAACCTGGCGAAGATCAACCCTGTCATCACCGCGAGAAAACACATGCCGGTGAAGATTTCGACGGTGGCGACAAGATGCCCGTAGTTGGTCTGCGGATGCATGTCGCCATAGCCGACCGTCGCCAACGTCTCGATCGAGAAATAGAAAAGCTCCAGCGGACTTTTGCCGCCGGCATTGGCGATCGGGCCACTACCGAGGAAATAGAAGAAGGCGAAGATGGCGTTGAGAACGACGAAAACCGCCGCAGCGGTGCCGAAAAACACCGGCCAGTAAACGGTCATCGCCCGGTGGTAAAGATCGGTCCAGAAGCCTTGAGCCAAGCCAAGTGTCTCGATCTCGCGGTGGCCGAACCTGACGAGCTGGGATTTGCCCTCGGACCGCTTTCGTCGAGCTTTTGCCAATGCGCTGAAACCTAAACTGCCGCCTTCGCCGGCGCCTTGGTCTTAAGGCGGCTAAAAACCCGACGGGCATTGCCTTCGAAAATTTTGTGCCGCTCGGCGTCGCTCAGCTTCGGCGCGCCGTCGACGTAGCGTTTGGTGTCGTCGAAGTTAAATCCGGTCTTCGGGTCGATGCCTTTGACCGCACCGACCATTTCCGAGGCGAACAAAATATTGTCGACCGGTACCACCTCAGTGAGCAGATTGATGCCCGGCTGGTGATAGACGCAAGTATCGAAGAAGATGTTGTTCTTCATGATGTCGACGAGCTCGGGGCGTCCGTTATTCAGCGCGAGGCCGCGGAAGCGGCCCCAATGGAACGGCACCGCGCCGCCGCCATGCGGGATGATCAGCTTGAGCGTGGGAAAATCCTTGAACAGGTCGGAAAGAATCAGTTGCATGAACGCCATCGTGTCGGCGTTGAGGTAATACGATCCGGTGGTGTGCATCGCCGGATTGCAGCAGCCCGACACGTGGATC
>Ga0187860_1001777_pt1 | contig 18599 bp, 17 predicted proteins | sample June2016WEW_10_4_FD_132981 | JGI IMG/M metagenome (GOLD analysis project Ga0187860, IMG submission 132981) | Peatland microbial communities from SPRUCE experiment site at the Marcell Experimental Forest, Minnesota, USA - June2016WEW_10_40 | ecosystem: Environmental > Terrestrial > Soil >...
ATAAAATGTGCCCTGATCCGGTATGGAATTGGAATCGATCGGCTGGATGTTGGCGACCGAGATTTGCAAGTTGCCGATTTGAGCCGTCTGCGCGTTCATCTGGGCGGGCAAGCCGGCACCCAATCCCACTGCTGCGATGGTAAGAATTGCCAACGCTGCTTCCTCGATGGTTTTCATGATTCCATGTCGTTGAGTATTCTCCATATTTCCCGTTGAACCTCCCGACCAAGCAAGTTTCAAATCAACACCTGCGCTTATAGATCGTTCAAAGAAGAATGCAAGCAAATAATTGAATCTATAGGTTCTAGTCGGTTATTGGGCTTCCTGTACTTGTAACGGGTCGTGCCGCCCGTTCCCAAATACCGCCATGCGCTTGGACATGCGATCCGCGTTCATCGCAAACGGGTGGGTCTGAGCCAGGAAAAACTGGCGGAGAAAGCTGAACTGCATCCGGTGTACATCAGTGCCGTTGAGCGCGGTGCAAAGACGATTTCGATGGACGCTCTGATGAGAATTGCCAGCGCCCTGAAGGTGCATCTCCGTGATTTGGTTGACCAGCTCTGACAATGATCGGGTAGACCTCTGGGAGATTAGATTTCGGAAAACCGAGCCCACCGAAACAGCGATTCTCAAGAGTTTCATGATCGTTTCAACTGTTCACGGTGAAACCAGCGGCCTTTAGCTCCTCAATAATCCGTTGATGTTGGTGCGGATGCACCAGGAATTCGGTGTGTCCAGTCGCGTTCTCGGTCATCAAATGGCAGCGCCGGTGCAGCCATTCGGAGGCCCGGCGGTTTCGTGGTTTAAACAGTGCCGTTTGGTTGATGAAGCTCACGATCACGTCAGGTTTCATTGCTTGACTGCATCCCATTCAGGAGCCTTCAGCGTTTCAAGCCTTTTGATCCTTCGTCTCATAACTTGCCCTTAACTGCTTCGGATCAGTGCATTTCCTTTCATCCATACGCCTCAAGACCTGTTCATTTTTGTCAGAGTTCACTAATCTCAAATTTGTAGCTCCGCTGATATTTTGATCGCCGTTTGCTGATCGAATTGACGCGTACTTCTCGATAAGCGCCGTGAAGCTCGCTGCATGCGGACGAAAAAACGCCTGTTCCTTGTAACTGGTTTCATAACCCCGGTTGCTTCATAATGTGTCCCGCCAAAGTTTTCCGTCTCCATTACCATTTGACCCGACACCCGAACAAAACCGCAACTTGGTCCCTCGTTACCCTACCTGACAAAGCAGATTACGGCGCATACGCCGTTTCTGTCAATCGGAATTTTAACGACAAGAGATATGTGTCGAAATCCAAAGCAGTATCGTCGTCACTCAGGCAGTTGGGCGGAAATATTCGGCGCGAGCGCATGGCAAAGGGCATGACCCAACAGCAACTTGCTGAATTCGCCGATCTCAACATCCGCAACTTGCAACGAATCGAAGCTGGTGAACTTGACGTCCTGTTCAGCACTGCGGCGCGGATCAAGAAGGCCTTGGATTCTTCGTGGGAAGAACTGCTTCCCAAAGACTGGTGTTGAGCGTGGAAGGAGCTTGCGTGATGCTCAGGACGGAACCAATTCCTCGAGTTTGTCGTACGCGGAATTCCAAACGGCGGCGTGCGGGGTGATGGTTTCCGTTTTGAAGGATTGCCTGACAAGTTCCTGCGCCTCGTCCAGCGATCCGATATGGCCGAGCGCCAGAGATTGCACGATCACATTGCCGATCCCGGTGGTGTCGGGCGAAGCCACGACGAGCGGAATCTGCAGCGCGTTGGCGATGAAATGATGCAGGAGGTTGGGGCTCGATCCGTTGAGCAGGAACAGCCGCGTGAACCTGCGCCCCGTCAATGTTTCCATTTGCTGGAGCGTTTTCCGGTACAACAACGCCATGCTTTCGAGAACGCAACGCAGGATCGGTCCCGGCTTGCGGGGCACCGGTTGATCGGTCTCTTTGCAGAACGCCTGGATCTTCAGCGGCATGTCGCCCGGCGTCAGAAACCGGGGATCGGACGGATCGATCAGCGACTCGAACGGCGGGGCGGCGATGGCAAGGTGTGTCAGCACGTCGTCGTCGAGTTCACTGTCCCTTTCCTTCCAGAACTGTTTGCACTCCTCGAGAATCCGGAGACCCACCACCTGCTTGTAGAAGTGGACCGATCCGCCATAGCCCATCTGGTTGGTGAAATTGGACTCGCCGCCCGCCTCGTTGATGATCGGGCCGATGAGCTCGGTCCCCATCAGCGCCCAACCGCCCGAGCGGAGAAACACCCAGTTCTCGCCGCGGCTCACGGGCAGGCCGGCCAGCGTCGCAGCCAATTCGTGCGAACAAGAAGTGACGACGTGCGCCTCTTCCAGCCGCGTTTCCTTGAGGATTTCCGGCCGCAGGACGCCGAGCTTCGTGCCCGCCGGAACGATGGCCGGGAACAGCTCCGGCGGCAGCCCAAGCGCCTTGAACAGGCGATCCGACCAGGCCCGGGTGACCGGATTGTAGAGTTGCGTGGCACTCGCCAGCGACATTTCAATGCGGGGGACACCGCTCAGCAAAAAATTGAAGCCGTCGGCGATCGGCATCAACCGGCTGCGCCTCAGCCGACGGGACTTTTCCGCCCCCAACTGAAAAAGGGTATTGCCCGGCATCTTGCGAACACCGGTTTCCTCATAAATGGTCTCCCACGGCACTTTGGAGAGAATCTCCGCCATCCCCGCCTCCGTGCGCGGATCGTTGCGATGATACGTCGGGGAGATCAGAGAATCGTCCGGGCTGAACAGGAGGTAATCGGAATCCCAGGAATTGCAACTGACACTGTCGATCGGCTCCTCGTACACGCTGATCTCGCGCAGAGCGGTCAGTATCTCCTGGTACAAATGTGGGATGTTCCACTGCAGCGAATTCTTTTCTTCGAGGGGCGGATTCTGGAACCGGCGGACTTCGCTCAGGGTGAGCTTGTCCTTGTGAAGGGTGCCCAGCATGACACGACCGGTCTCGGCACCCAGATCGCAGGCAACATAAAATCTATTCATAATCCTTGGCCCTCGTGACGCAGATGTCGTGCCCTCTGACCCTGGAAACGCCCGGCCTTTGGAAGAAATCACTGCAGGCGGGGGTTCTCTGCGGCCGGACAGCGCCGCCCACGGTCTCCATCACATCGAAGCCCCATCCAGGACCGTCCGCTGTGTACCGAAATGGAGCAGCGGAATGGCCGGGTTGCCGCAGGATGACGGAAGCAATCCGCGGACGCGTTTGTGTCCTTTCACGTTACAGAAAAACCAGGCCGCATCCCGGAGTCCTGGTTGCCGCTCCCGCGCTGAAGATTAAATCTCTCCGATCTGATCCCACAGGGGCTGAAGATCAGGATTGTTGAGCACCATCTGCTTGACTTCCTGTTCGTTGGCGAGGTGGACTGCTTTCTCCAGCCATTGAAATGCATCCTTTAAATCTCCGAGATGGCAGGCATAGCACGCGAGACTGTATCGCATGAGATACTTGTTCGGGAATTTATCCACAACCGACAGCAGAACATTCCGCGCCTCCTGGATGCGGTTCAGTTCGTAAAGCGAATAGGCCCAGTCAATCCAGCCGAAGGGATTTCCGGGATCCAGCACGGTGATCGACCGCGCCATTTCCGCAGCCATCCCCCAGAGATTGGCCGCTGCATAGACTTGAAAACGGGTCTGTAACACCATGTGGTGCGTGCAGAATTCAAGACTGATCTCGTCCAATTCGTGGTTCGCGGACGCCCAGTCGCCGAGGCCGAGCCAGCCCTGGGCGGCATCCAGATGATGACTGTCCGGTGGGTTCAATTTGTTCATCGCTTCAACTCGGTTCGGATCCTGGCCGCTTCACGCCACACCATGGGGCACGGCACATCCTTGAAACCTTAGCACGGGCGATGGCTCCCGAAAATCCGGGGCAGACTGGAATGGGTCCGAGGGATTCACCGGGTCTTGAAACCGGGATGCCGCCCGGTGAAACTCACCGCTGGCAGCGTGGACAAAGCCCGAAGAATTCCAGCTTGTGCGTGACGGTGGCGAAACCGTTGCGCGCGGCAATGTGCTCTTCCAACTCGCGTATCGAGCATTCCTCGATCTCCACGACTTCGGCGCAACGCGTGCAAACCAGGTGATGGTGATGACCGTCGTTGTCTTCGCCCACCAATTCAAACCGCGCCGCGCCGTCGCCGAAATCAAACCGCTTCACCATGCCCATTTCCTCCAGCAGATGCATCGAACGGTAAATCGTGGCCAGATCGCACCGGCCTCCAGGCAGGGCGGCGAAGATTTCCTTGGTGGTGAGCGGATGCGGATGCCTCCGCAGAATCTCCAGAATCGCCTGGCGCGGACCGGTGATCTTGCGGGTGTGTCCCCGCAAACGACTGGTCAACGCGGACAATTCCTGCCGTCGCGACGAATGGGGATGGGCATGCGCTTTCATGATGCTTGAGCCGCATTCCTGCGCGAACGCAGCCAGCCGGCGGCCAGCGACAGCAGGAACATCGCGATGCACGTCAGGACAATCGTCGGGCCGCACGGCGCGTCGATTTGATACGAAAGCATGATGCCCCCAAGCCCGCCAACGAGGCCGACGAGGACGCTGAGCGTGATGTGCTGGCGGAAGTTGCGGCTGAGCGACCGCGCCGCGGCCGGCGGGATGACGAGCAATGATGTCACCAAAATGATTCCGAGCAGGTGGATGCTCATCGCCACCACCAGAGCCAGCGTCAGGACGAACAGGTAGTTCAGACGCTGCACCGGCACGCCGCAAACGTGCGCCATCTCCTCGCTGGCCGTCAGCAGCGCGAGCGAACTCAGCCGGGCCAGGATGCCCACCCCCACCACGACGAACAGCGCGACCGTCCACGCCACGTCCTGCGGGCTGACGGCCAGGATGTCACCAAACAAATACCGTTGGATCTCGCCCCGATAACCCTTGAGCAGGCTCAACAGAATGATGCCGAAGGAGACCGAGCCGGAAAGCACCACCGCCAGGATCGTGTCCGTGAGCAATTCCGTGTTTTCCTTCAGCCACAACACGGCGACGGCCACCAGAAGGCTGAATCCAACCATCGGCAGGGTCGGGTCCGCCAGCCCCCACCAAAAGCCAAGCGCCACCCCGGCCAGCGCGCCGTGGGAAATCGTGTCGCTGAAAAACGCCAGCCGCCTTGCGGTGACGAACACGCCGAGCAGCGCGCACAGCGGCGCCAGCAGCAGCGCCGCCAGCAGCGCCCGTTGCATGAAGGGCTCAGTGAACATGATGATGATGGTACGGTGAAACGTGGATGCCGTAGGCCGCCTTCAATGACTCGGTGTTCATCACCTGCTCCGGCGAGCCTTCGCAACAGATCACCCCGTTCAGCGCATAGACCCACGACGCGTGCCGGTAAACCATGGATAAATCGTGCGAAACCAGGAGGACCGTGAGCTGGTGGCGCCGATGGATCTCGGCGATGAGTTCGTAAAACGTCTGTTCGCCCGGCGTGTCCACACCCGCCGTCGGCTCGTCCAGCAACAGCAGTTCCGGCTTGCCCAGCAGGCTGAACGCAATCAGCACGCGCTGCAACTGGCCGCCGGAAAGCTGCGCCAGCGGGCGATCCAGCATCGGTTCCACGCCGATCTCAACGAGCGTCTCGCTCAGGATCCGGTCGATCACGCGATGCGGCCGCCAGAACCAGTGCCGCGTCCGGCGCAGGCGCAGCGACAGAAACTCGCGGACGCTCAGGACGAAACTTCGGTCCAGGGCCAGCCGCTGCGGAACGTAGCCGACGCGCGGCAACGCCTCTTGCACATCGGATTCACCGAGCAATTTGACCTCGCCGGCGTCCACCCTTTGCAACCCCAGCAGACAGCGCAGCAGGGTGGTTTTCCCCGAACCGTTCGGACCGATCAACGCCACCAGTTGGCCCCGTGGAATGCGAAGATCCACGCCGCGAAGCACAGGCTGGCCGTCGAAAGACACCCGCACATCCTGGACTTCGACCGCCAGGTCCGCAGCGAAATGACCATGGGAGGCGGGCATCAGCGGAGATGGGTTTCGAGCACCTTCAGGTTCTGGCGCATCTCGTCCTCGTAAGTGGACCCCTTCAGCGGGCCGATCTCTATGGTGTTGAGGGTGGCGACCGCGATGCCCAGGTCGGAGGCGATCTGCGAGGCTTCGCGGGGCGGTGTGGGCGGCGAGGTAAAAATGACGGTGATCCGCTTCGCCTGCATTGCCCGCTCCAACCGCACCAGTTGTTTTGGCGAGGGCGGAACTTCGTCCACCTCCTCCACCACACCGACCACGTTCAACCCGTACCGCCGCGCGAAGTAGGGAAAGGCGTTGTGATCCGTGACGATGTCGCGGCGGGTGAACGAAGCGGCGGCGGCTCTGATGTCTTCGTCCAGTTTTTGCAGCCGCAGGACGTAGGCCCCGGTGTTGCGCGCGTAAGCGGCCGCATTGGCCGGATCAGCCGCTTGCAGCGCCCGGCAGATGTTCGTCATGGCATGCTCCGCCAGTTGCGGGTCCAGCCAGAGGTGCGGATTGGCAAAGCGGCTTTCCATCGCCGGATGAAATTCCGCAGGCTGCGCCCAGGGGGCGTCCGCGTCGTAAATCAATTCCCTGGCGCTCAAGCCGCCTGCGAGCTGGACGACCCTCGGGAAATGTCGTCCGCCTGCGGACTCGATCGCCTTGTTCAGCCAGCCTTCGAGCGAAAGGCCGTTGACAACGACCACGTCCGCCTCGCCCAGCTTGACCAGGTCCTTCGGTGCGAGCTGATAATCGTGCGGGTCCACATCGGCGGGCAGGAGATTCTCCACCGTGGCGAGATCGCCCGCGGCGTTGGCGGCGAAACAGTAGGCCGGTACAAAACTGGTCACAATTTTCAGCGGGGCGGCCTCCGCCGTCCGCCCGAGCCCGAAGCCGCAGGCCAGCGCCAGGCACAGCCCCACTTCTCGAATGCTCTGTTGCATCACGCAATTCATAACCCGGCCCGTTTGTTTTTGCAAATCATTTGCAATGAGAATTTCCAACTTCCCTGCCACGTCCTCTTCGCGGGGAGCCCGCCCGGATTAACCCCCAACAATACAGTTGGAAACCACGGATAGACCCAGCGCGGCAAAGAGAGGGACTAATTCGCCGGGCAATAATTGGCTGGCCGCGCCATGGGTGTTCCGCGCACACTGGCGGAGTCTCAAATGATGAAAACCAATCTGATGTTGCTGATGGCTTCCGCCCTCTGCCTTCGCGCGGCGGACATTCCCCAAACCAATGCTCCGGCCGGCGGAACAAACTCACTGCCCGCCGCCAGGCCTTTCGAGTCGGTGATTCCCGACGCGACGCACAAGCCGGTGTTCACGACCAACACGGTCCGGATCGCCGGCCGAAACGTGAGTTACGTGACGGAAACGGGAATGCTCCCGCTGCTTAAACCTGACGGCGCCTCGCGCGGCTCGGTTTTCTATGTGGCCTACACGCGGGCCGATGAGACCAACAAATCCTCCCGGGTTGTCACGTTTTGCTTCAATGGCGGACCGGGATCGTCGTCGGTCTGGCTGCACCTCGGGGCGCTCGGTCCGCGTCGCGTCAAGATGAACGAGGACGGCACGCTGCCCAGGCCGCCGTTCGGGTTGGTGGACAATGAGTATTCCATCCTGGACGCCAGCGATCTGGTGTTCATCGATCCGATCGCGACCGGGTTCAGCCGCGCCGTCAAAGACGAGAAGCCCGAGACCTTCTTCGGACAATCCGCGGACCTGGATTCCGTCGGTGAATTCATCCGGCTCTGGACGACGCGGCACGAGCGCTGGCTTTCTCCGAAGTATCTTTGCGGCGAGAGCTACGGCGTCTTCCGCGCGGCGGGACTGGCGGATCATTTGCGGTCCCGCTACGGGATGTATCTCGATGGGCTGATCCTTGTCTCCGGCGTCCTGGACTTCGCCACGATCGAGAGCGGGCCAGGCAATGATTTGCCGTTTTATCTATTTCTGCCGGGCTACACGGCCGCGGCGCATTTCCACCACAAACTCCCGCCCGACCTGCAAGCCGATCTGCCCGGGGCCCTGGCCGAGGCGCGCGAATTTGTCCGGACCCGATATACGGCCGCGCTCGAGCAGGGCGCCTCACTGCCCGCCGCGGATCGAAACAGGATCGTCGCGGAACTGGCGCGGATCACCGGCCTGACGCCCCGGGTGATCGAAGATAACAAGCTGCGCATTGACCCCGACGTTTTCCGCAGGCAGTTGCTGCAGGATCGGGGACTCATTCTGGGCGGTTACGACGCCCGCATCACGGGCCGCGACGACGATGCGGCGGCGCCATCGCCGGATTTCGACCCTTCCTACGCGGCAACCTACGGACCCTTTTCCGCGGCGATGAACAGTTACGTTCGCGAGGAGCTGAAATTTGAGGACGATTTGCCTTACGAAATCATTGCCGGCGTGCAACCGTGGAATTATGGAGCGCGCAACAGCTATCCCCGCGTGGCGCAGCAGCTCGCGTCCGTGATGAACCAGAACCACTACATGCGGGTGCTCGTGCTCGGCGGCCGGTGTGATCTGGTCTGCCCGATCGACACGATGCGCTACAGCCTTAACCACATGCAGGTCGATGCCGCCTACCGCACCAACATCACCTACGCCGAGTTCGACGCCGGGCACATGATGTATGTGAATTTGCCGGACTTGAAGAAACTGCAGACGACACTGGAAGATTTCGTGAAACCCTGATCCGCCACCCGGGACCGGTGTGCGTTCGACCGAACACGCTCCGGAACGCATCAATCCATTTGCGCTGCCATGAGAAAGCTTTCCCCGCTGTTGCTTGCCTGCGGATTGTCGCTCGCTCACGCCGCCGAACACAGGCTGGAAGGCGTCCGCCTCGGCGGGCAGGACTACATCCCCCTTGCTGACTGGGCGCGCGCGAACGATCTGGGATGGCGCTGGTTCAACCGCGACAAAACGGTCGAGGCCACCAACCGCACGACGCGGCTTCGTTTCGATGCGGACTCGGCGCAGGCGGAAATCAACGGCGTCCGGGTCAGGCTCTCGTTCCCATTCGCCGTCGTGAAATCCCGTCCTCTCATCGCGCAACTGGACCTCGACACGGTGATTCGTCCGCTGCTGTTCCCTCCGCGTTTCGCGGACGCCAGGCCGGTCCGGGTGATCTGTCTCGACCCCGGCCATGGAGGCAGGGACTCCGGAAATCGCGTGTGGTGGCGCCAGGAAAAGAATTATACGCTGCCGCTTGCTCTCGAACTCCGCGACCAACTCCAGAAGGCCGGATTCAGCGTCGTTCTCACACGGAGCACGGACACCACTGTGGCATTGCCGGATCGCCCGGCGCTGGCGAACAGACTCAAGGCCGATCTGTTCGTGAGTTTGCATTTCAACGCAACCGTGGCCGGGCGCGATGAGGTGGAAGGACCGGAAACCTATTGCATCACGCCCATCGGCGCGAGTTCCAGCAACGAGCGCATCGAAAACACCGAATACGGCCCCACGGTTGGCACCGGCCTGACCCTTGCCAATCGGAACGAGCAAAAAAGCCTGTTGCTGGCGTATCAGGTCCAGAAGGCTCTCGTGCGAAACCTGGCTGCGAACGACCGCGGCGTGAAGCGCGCCCGGTTCGCCGTGCTGCGCGACGCGGCAATGCCGGCGATCCTGATTGAAGGCGGGTTCATGACGCATCCGGCCGAAAGCAAACGGATTTACAACGCGACGTATCGACGTCAGATGGCGCAGGCGATCGTCAAAGGGATCCTGGCTTATCAACAGGCCACCGCGCCGCCGGCGACAAAACCGTCGCGGTGACTCAATGAATCCGGATTTCACGGAGGAATGCGCGTCCCGCTGCCGTTAGTCAACGCACAGCAATCCCGTCACCGATTTGTCCACCCGTTCAGCTATCCTGATTGCATCCCGGCGCGCGGGAGGAACGAGGCCATCCTTTTGAGATAATGGGGTTGTGATGCAATTCAGCGCGGCAGCCGCTTGTTCCAAGGCAGCCTGGCAAGCAGCAACCCCATGCCGCAGAAATCCGTGACGCCGGCAAAAACCAGGCCGGCCCCGACCAGTGCCGACAGGGCAAAGAAGCCGCGATGGACGAACCAGCCAAGCAGCGCGCCGGCCAGGACCAGCGAACCGGCTGCAATGCGAACCTGCCGTTCGAGGCTGATGACTTTTGCAGCGCCGCGAACCACCGGCAGATGGGCGTCGATCCAGGCCAGCGTGCCGCCTTCGACGACCACCGGCTCGGCGAACCCTTCCTTCGAGAGCAGGTCCGCCGCCTTGGCCGCGCGCTGGCCGCCGCGGCACAGCAGATAAACCGGCCGGTCTTTGTGCACCTGATCGGAACCCGCCAGCGATGCCGGGTTCAGTTCATCCAAAGGAATGCTGCGGGCCAGCGCGACGTGAACCTCGGCGAATTCAACCGGCGTCCGCACGTCCAGGACAGGGGTGTTGGGTTGCGCCGCGAGAACGTGTTGCAGTTCGACAGGAGAGATCGTTTTCATGCATCAGTATTCAACTCCGACTCAACGAACGCAAATGCCTTTATTCCTGAACCACCAGCCGATAGCCCACCGTCGGCTCGGTGAGAAACAACTGAGGCTCGGTGGGGTCGTTCTCCAACTTCCGGCGCAGGGCTGCCAGGTAAACGCGGAGGTATTCCAGTTTATTGATCTTTTTCGGACCCCAGATTTCCCGCAGGATTTGCGCGTGGGTCAATACTTTGCCGGCGTTCCGCACAAACAGATGCAGGAGCGAGTATTCAGTGACGGTCAGCCTTACAATCCTGTCATCCACTTTCACCGTGCGCCGGGTCAAATCCACGCTCAGCACGCCGGCGCGAAAGACGACCGGGTCGTCTGACGTTTGGGTGTGCCGTCGGGCGGCCCTGATGCGAGCCAACAACTCGCGCATGCTGAAGGGTCTGGTGAGAAAATCATCGGCGCCTTTGTCCAGTGCATTGACCTTCTCGGTCTCATTGTCGCGGACCGACAGGATCAGCACAGGAACGTGACTCCACTCGCGCACGCGCTGGAGCACCGCCATGCCGCCGGCGCAGGGGATATCCAGGTCCAGCAGGATCACGTCAGGGCGACAACTAATGGCCGACTCCATCCCTTGCTCGGCAGTGGGAACTCCCAGAACCGAGTAGCCTTGTCCTTCCAGGCACGTACGTAGCAGCCGGCAGAGTTCGGGTTCGTCTTCAATCACCAGCACCTTCGTCTGTTCAGTAAACAGACCGCTCATATAAACTTTCCTGGACCGAGATATAACGGTTTTGGGCCGGCCGCGCTCCGATATTGCTACTCGGTCCCCCTCGCGCGCGACCGGCCTGGCGCTATAGGCCTGCCTCGGAAGCGAAGATCGATCCGCCGTCCTTCCAGAACCCTCCATCACCCCTCGATCACACGTCGTAATAGAGGAAGAACTCGTAGGGATGGGGACGGAGCCGGATGGCATCATGCTCCTTGCGTTTGGCGCTGATCCACATGTCCAGAAAGTCGCTCGTGAACACGTCACCCTTGAGCAGAAATTCATGGTCTTTCTCCAGAAGGTCCAACGCTTCGCTCAAGCTCCCCGCCACATTGGGCACCTTCTTGAGTTCTGCGGGGGACAACTCGTAGATGTTCTTGTCCAGCGGCTCACCGGGCTCGATCTTGTTCAGGATCCCGTCCAATCCCGCCATCAGCAGCGCCGCGAAGGCCAGATACGGGTTGGCCGCCGGGTCCGGCGGGCGATACTCGATCCGTTTGGCTTTGGGATTCTCGCTGTAGGTCGGTATCCGCACCGCCGCGCTGCGATTGCGCGCGCTGTAGGCCAGATTCACCGGCGCCTCATACCCCGGCACCAGTCGCTTGTACGAGTTGGTCGTCGGGTTGCAGATGGCGCACAGTGCCTTGGCGTGCTTGAGCAGTCCCCCCACATAATACAGGGCCAACTGGCTCAACCCGCCATACTCCTTGCCCGCGAAGAGCGGCTTGCCCTTCTTCCACAAGCTCTGATGCGTGTGCATGCCGCTGCCATTGTCGCCGAACAGCGGCTTGGGCAGAAACGTGGCCGTCTTGCCGTGCTTTTTGGCCGTGTTCTTGACCACATGCTTGTACACCATCATCGCATCCGCCGCCCGGACCAGCGTCGCGAACCGATAGTCAATCTCCGCCTGGCCTGCCGTGGCCACCTCGTGGTGCTGCCGCTCGATCTTCACCCCCAATTGTTCCATCGTCAGCACCATTTCCGTCCGGATGTCCTGCTGCGTATCGGCTGGAGCGACCGGAAAGTACCCTTCCTTGTGCCGGATTTTGTAGCCCAGGTTCGGCATCTCCTCCCGACCCGTGTTCCAGATGCCTTCCTCGCTGTCCACAGAGTAGAAGGTCCCGTTGCTTTTGCTGTCGAACTGCACGTTGTCGAAGATGAAGAACTCCGCTTCAGGCCCGAAAAAGGCCTCGTCGGCCGTCCCCGTCCCAATGAGATACTTCTCGGCCCGCTGGGCAATGCCCCGCGGATCCCGCGTGTAAGGCTCCCGCGTGATGGTGTCCGCGATGGTGCACGTAAGGCTCAGGGTCGGCACCGCGCAATACGGATCGATGAACGCCGTCTCCGGATCGGGCATGGCCAGCATGTCGCTGGCTTCGATGCTCTTCCAGCCCCGGATGGACGAGCCGTCAAAGCCCAGTCCATCGTCGAACGATTCCTCGCTCAACTCCGCAACGGGAATGCTGAAGTGCTGCCAGGTGCCGAAGGTGTCCACAAACTTGATGTCCACCATTTTGGCCCCTTCCTTCTTTGCCAATTCCAATACGCTTTTGGGTGTGCTCATGGCATGGTTTCCTGATCAAAGATAAGTGTTGATAAGTGTTGGTCTCACATCCGGACTTCCGTTTCTAAGCGGGCTTTACCGTGAGAATAACCGCTTTGCCTCTCGACTTGCTGTTCACGGCAAGGTAGATGGCTCCGATCACGATCCAAACGCCGGCCACACCGAGCGCAATATAAGGTTCCTTGACACTCATGCCAGCGACACTAAACGGGCCGACCAAGTAGAACAACATGCAGCCGAAGTTGGCCAGTAGGCCGAACACCGGGACGAACATGTGCTTGAACCCGTGGAAACTGTGGTGCTCGCGGAAGGCCACGATGGCGACGATGCAGGTGGTCATGTAGAGCAGAAACGTCCCGAAGTTGCTGATCAGCGTGATGATGAGCATGGAGTTGGGCAGCCACGTGTAAGCGTGCGGCGAGAAGATGCCGATGCTGTACCAGAAATTGTGCTTGTCCAGGGGCGCCATGTCCGCGCTTTGGCCGCCCAGATAGATCGTGGTCGTAAGGATGCCAAAGATGATCGAGATGAACACCAGGAACCAGATGGCGCGATGCGGCGAGAGGGTCCTGCCGTGCAACATGCCGAACTGCGTGGGGACTTCCTCATCGCGGCCCATGGCATAAGTCACCCGCGCGCCCGTGTTCATGCAGGAGAGGGTCGTGCCAACCAAGGCCAGGAATACCGTGCCGGCCTGAACCAGCATGAACGCCCTGCCGGCCGCATAACTCCCAAACACCCAGGTGCCGACCAACACCATCATGTCGCCAAGGGGCGCGCCGGAAGCGCCGGCATTGGACAAGGTGTAACCGCTGTTCAGGAAATAATTCGCTGCAAAATACTCGAACAAATAGCAAACAGCGCCTTGAATCGCCAACGAAAGCAGGACGGCGCGCCCGATGTCCTTCTTCGGATTCTTAGCCTCTTCACCCATGGCCGTGACCGATTCAAAACCGACGAGCAGAAGAATCGCCACGCACGCCTGGACCAGAACGGCGCCGAACGAATGCGGCGCCACGACGGACGCGGCGTTCGTGTGGAAATTAAACGTCTTGGGGTCTTGCGCGGTCCCCGCTCCACTCAGGGAGTCGGCGGGCTTGTAGCTGAGGATGAAGGGGTCGGGGGTTTCTTTGCCATCTTTGACAATGACATTGCCCTTGTCGTCTGCCTTCCAGGCTGGATAAGGGTCGCCCACACCCAGGCCAAGAGCAGTCAGGCTGGCCAGTTCAATGGCGTTGCTGTTCTTGGTTTTGTCCAAGTCATCCGCCGTAACCTGGCGGTCCACCGTGTTCCATACCGGCTGCTTTTTGTCATCGACCTTGAGATCGCCGTTGGCCCAGGTGGCCTGCACCGGTTTGTTATTGGCGTCCGTTTGGTTGACTTGGGCCACATTGTAATTGACCGGAGTCCCGTTGGAAAGGTGCCAGCCAACAGAGCCGTCGGGATGGCTGGAGCGATAGGCGATGGCCATAATGGAGAAGACGACCAGCGCAGTAATCTGGATGATGTTAATCGCCATGTTGACAGCGGTCGTGCCGTTGACGCCGCGATAGGCGATGTAGCCAACCCCGATGGCGAACACGACGCAGAAGAGCCACATGAAAATCGGACTATTGTAGGTCCCGCTGAAGGTGTTCGGCATCAACTGGCCAGCCAGCCAACCGGCGAGAATGGCGGTCACACCGACCATCAGTCCCGTGTAAATCCAGTAATACAAGTGGCTGTTCCAGCCGGTGAAAAACTTGACCAAGCGCGCCCACTTGAAAGCCTTCGTTTTGCCCAGAAAAGCCTGCTCGGCGTAAAGATAGGAAGATCCGGCACCGGGATACAGTTTTGACAACTCCGCATAGCTCATGGCGGTGGCGAAGCACAAGACCAGCGCGAACACGATCCCGATCCACATGGCGCAGCCGGCAACCGGCGCGCCATAAAGCGCTTGTTCCTCATAGGTCAGCCACAAGAATGCACCCGGTGCAATCAGCGCCATGGCGTTGATGGTTAACCCTGTTAAACCCAGGGTCGCTCGACTGGTGGTGGCAGGATGGCTGCCGCCTCCTGATGGTGTTGATCCGTTTGACATAATTATGGGTTTTGTTGACTGTTTTTACTCTGCTGTTTTTTGTTTTGTTCCTGGTTTGGTTTCTAAATGGCTTGCTCCCCCGTCTCTGCAGTGCGGATGCGAACGGCGTGTTCGATCGTGGCCACGAAGATTTTTCCATCCCCGATTTTTCCCGTCCTCGCGCTCTTGACCACCGCGTCTATCGCCGCCTGGGCGCTCCCATCCGCAACCACCACTTCGATTTTGACTTTGGGCAAAAAATCCGCGGTGTATTCGCTGCCGCGAAAAATCTCCGTATGACCTTTCTGACGCCCGAATCCATGCACTTCCGTCACGGTCATTCCTTCAATCCCGATTTCGGCCAGAGCGTCTTTGACCTCCTCGATCTTGAACGGCTTGATGATGGCTTCAATTTTCTTCATAAACGACTGTGTCGCTTGACCATTGACTCCGCGTTGGCATGCGCGGCCGGATCCAATCTCAAATCACCTCTGCCCGTCTTAATCCTGTTTCGCGCCCGACAGAAATTCTCTTGGAGACGGGCACCCTCCTTAAGCCTCGGCGGCCTGCAGAGCCCAACCGAGTTGAATCAGGGTGATAAATAAGCATGCGGCGCCTTTTGCATGGCGAATGCCAAGGTGAGTGAGATGCGTTAATATTTATTTAACACTCGTAATTACAACATATTAATTTCAACGAAGGCGTGGGCTGAACAAATCCTGACAGCATCTCCCTGTGTCGAATCGAGCAGGCGGGCGTCTTTTAACCAGTCCACTGATCAAATACGTGAGAACAATCCAGCAAAACAAGGATTCTGTTCCAGCTTGAACTTGCAACTTCAGAACTGGGTGGAGAGCTGAGAATCTCTAAGAGCCACGTTTCGACCCGTGCCAAACGAATGCTTGAGATGATACAGAAAATATTAAAATAGGATCAAAATACTCGGATTTCCACCCAGTCTCGAGTGCTGTTTAGGGACGAAAGGATCTTGCCGGGGAAATTGCAAAAGCAGTGTTTATTATTTTGGCCCGCAAGGCAGGCACGCTGGACTCGGGCACTATCCTTCCAAGCTGGCGGCATCGCACAGCCGGATTTGCCGACGCCGACGCCTTGAAAACCCGGCATCGCCGCGCGCTGCGCGAACAGAAGGCGCATATCCCTGTCACATTTAGTGCTCTTTGGACCACTTATAGGTATAATGCAGACCAACACGTCCATGTTTGACGCGGATTCCGACGACACGGAACTGGTGGGCGCCTGTCTGAGCGGCGATCGCGACGCCTTCGCCCAAATCGTCGCTCGCTATCAGGCTCTCATCGCGTCCATCGCCTACAGCGCCACCGGCAACATTGCCCAAAGCGAAGATCTCGCCCAGGAAACTTTCCTCGTAGCGTGGCGGCATTTGAGAAACCTGCAAGAACCGGGCAAATTGCGCGCCTGGCTCTGCGGCATCGCCCGCCGCGCCACCGCCAACGCCCTCCGCCGCCAGCAACGCGAACCCTCCCAACACGCCCACCCGCTGGACCAGGTGATGGACTCACCCGCGCCGGAACCCATTCCGGCAGATCATGCGATCAGCCGTGAAGAAGAGGCGATTCTCTGGCGTTCCTTGGGGCAAATCCCGGAAACCTACCGCGAGCCGCTGATTCTTTTTTATCGCGAAGATCAATCCGTTGAGCGCGTGGCCGAAGCGCTGGAGCTCTCACACGACGCCGTTCGCCAGCGGCTGTCGCGCGGGCGCAAACTGCTGGAGGAACACGTCGCATCTTTCGTCGAGGGCGCCTTGCGCCAGTCCGTCCCCGGCCGCTCTTTCACCGCAAATGTCATGGTTCTGATCCCGGCGCAAATCGCCACCGCCGGAATCGCGTCCGTCGGCGCCACCGCAGCCAAAGCAAGCGCCACGAAAGCAGCAATTCTGTTCGCAGGCCTCACCACGCTGGTGAATTTCCTGCCGGGAGGAGTCGCTACCTATCTCGGGTACAAAACGGACATGGCGGACGCCGGTTCCGACCGGGCCCGCCGGGCGGTCAGGCGTTTTTATGCCGGCCTCGCGGCGACGGTGTTGTTGCCCGTCCTTCTCATTTATCTTGTGGTCTATTTCCGTCAACTCGCGCGGACCCACACGTCGGTTTTTGCCGGCATCGTCATTGCGATCGGCCTTTCGTGGATTCCGGGAGTTGTCGTTTTGTGGACGCTTCTGAAACGGAAGTTCAGCGCGGCGGCCGCGAATGCCGAAGCACCAACCTCTGCTCCGGTGCTCGAGTATCGCACGACGGCGCAGTTTCTCGGCCTTCCGTTGTTGCACCTCCGTTTTGGCGGACCGCCCGCCACGCGCTGCCGTCCCGTCAGAGCCTGGATCGCCTTTGGCGACGTCGCTTTCGGCGGTCTGTTCGCCTCAGGCGGAGTGGCCATCGCCCCAATCTGCTTCGGCGGGTTCGCCCTCGGCGTTGCTGTCCTCGGCGGGTTTGCCGTCGGAGCGTTGACATATGCGGGTTATGGACTCGGGATCTGGGCCGTCGGCGGTTTTGTGATGGGCTGGTGGGCTATCGGCGGATGCGCCGTCGCCTGGACTGCTTCCCTGGGCGGCGTCTCGATTGCGCGCGAATTTGCCCAGGGCGGAATTGCGGTCGCCCTTCACGCCAATGACGCAGCCGCCAACAGTTACATTGTCCATAGCGCGTTCTTCCGCATCGCCTTTTCGCTGGTGACAACCTGGCTCTGGCCCACAATGTTGGCGGCGACCGTCCCGTCCATCCTGATGGCGATTGCCAGGCAGCGAAAGCAAAAGAGCCCCAAGTAAACCGCAAAGTTTAATGAATTGTCAGAACGAACCAAAATCTCTATGAGAACCCTTTCCTTCATTCTCCTTCTTTGCGCCATGGCCGCCGGCGCGTTGTCCTCCGGCTGTTCAAAATCCAGGAACGCCGCGACTCCATCGGGAAACAGCGCCGATTCCAGCGCGGTTTCCCCCACGGCGGATGGTCCGGCGGAAATGGGGATCAAATGGGAGGTTGGCAAGAAATATTCCATGCGCATGGAGTTGGATCAAACCGTCAAAACCGAAGTGCCCAATCAGCCACAGCCCGTGATACAAGAAGTGAAACTCACCCAGGATTTTAATATAACAGCGCTCAAGGAGCTTGATAATGGCGGCCGGCAACTGGAGCTGACATTCGAAAACCAAACAATCAATGTCTCTCTGGGGAACCGCAGCGTGTTGAGTTTCGATTCGACACAAACTCCGGAGCAGGACGCCGTCAATTCCGCCGCGCCGATACTGCGCACAATGATTGGCGCGCGGATTCAGTATCTTACCGACGCAGCTGGCAAGGTTGACAAGGTGGAGGGTGTGGATGAATTGCTGAATCGCCTTGCGGCGACCGGGAGGCCGCAGGAACAAGCGATGCTCAAGCCCATGTTCACCGAGGACACACTCCGGCGATACGTCTCATTTGCCGAAGCAATGCCGGGCCACGCGGTCACTGTTGGCGATAGCTGGCCGCTGAAGATGGACGTATCCAGTTCCATCGGCGTTTTGGCGTTGAACCTGAAATACACTTTCAAGAATTGGGAACAGCATGGCGGCCGCAGATGCGCGCACATTGAAGTTAAAGGAGATATTTCGAGGTCAGCGACCTCCGGCAAAGCCGGAGGCTTGAGATAGCGTGAACCGCTCAAAGCGGTTGTTTGTTATCGTGAGGCGCTCAAAGCGCCATCATCTCTAGTTGTTCGAGGCGTCGATCTTCTTTC
>Ga0187860_1001778_pt1 | contig 18598 bp, 15 predicted proteins | sample June2016WEW_10_4_FD_132981 | JGI IMG/M metagenome (GOLD analysis project Ga0187860, IMG submission 132981) | Peatland microbial communities from SPRUCE experiment site at the Marcell Experimental Forest, Minnesota, USA - June2016WEW_10_40 | ecosystem: Environmental > Terrestrial > Soil >...
CATGTCGATGACGCTGGGCAGGAAGATGCGCTGCACCCCGGCCTTGAGAAGGTCCAGGAGGTGGCCGTGGGCCACCTTCACCGGATAGCAGGGCTCCGCCGCCAGGGCCTCCACCCCCTCATTGATCACCGACTTGTTGGTCTTCTGGGAATAGACCACGGTGAAGTCCAGGTCCTCGAAAAAGGCCCGGAAAAATGGCATGAGCTCCTGGAAGAACATAGCGCGGGGGATGCCGATGGCGCCCTGCTTGCCTTCCTGGGGGGGCTCGGGCCCGTAGAGCCAGGCTTCCCGCTCTGCCAGCAGGTCGGGCAGGTCCACCTTCTTCTGGGAGGCGGCGACTTCGTATTTCTCGCAACGGCTGCCGTAGTACAAGGGCTGTTCGCCTTCGATCTGCACCTGGCGAATCTCGCAGTGGTTGGCGCAGCCATTGCACTCAAAGGAAGTTATGCGATACTGGCGGTCGGCCAGGTCGAAGCCCTTGAATTTGGAGGTTTCCCAGTCCCGCTCCCGCATGGCCAACAGCGCCGCGCCGATGGCCCCGGTGACGTCGTGGTGGGGCGGCACGGTGATGGGCTTGCCGCAGACCTGCTGGAAGGCCGCCACAATGCCGCGGTTGGCCGCGGTGGCTCCCTGGTAGAAGATGCGTTTGCCGATGGGGCGGTCCTCGGCCACCTTATTCAGGTAGTTCTGGACAATGGAGTAGGAGAGGCCCGATACCAGGTCCTCCTTGGCGGCGCCCCGCTGCTGATGATGGACGATGTCCGATTCCATGAATACGGTGCAGCGTTCCCCCATGCGCAGCGGGTTGTTGGATTGCAGGGCCAGGCTGCCAAACTCTTCCCGGATGGAGATGCCCAGTTTCTCCGCCTGCTCCTCCAGGTAGGAGCCGGTGCCCGCGGCGCACACCTTGTTCATCATGAAGTCGACGATGGCGCCATTGCTCAGAGAGATGAATTTGGAGTCCTGGCCGCCGATCTCGAAGATGGTGTCCACCTCCGGGTCGATGGCCGCGGCCGCAGTGGCCTGGGCGGTGATCTCGTTGCGTACCACGTCGGCGCCGATGAAGTCCCCGGTGAGGTAGCGACCGGAGCCGGTGGTAGCCGCCCCCAGGATCCGGACCCGGTCCCCGATCCTGGCGCCAACCCGGCGCAGGCCCTCGGTGATGGCCTCCAGAGGCCGGCCCGCGGTCATCAGATACTCCCGGGCCAGGACCCGGCCCTGGGAGTCGATGACCACCACGTTGGTGCTGATGGAGCCCACGTCGACACCCAGGTAGCCTTCCGCCACCCGGCCCGGCGGGATCTCCTCCACCTGGTAGTGGTCCGGCCCCAGGAGCGGCGGCGGTGAGAGGGGCGGAAGATGCCGGGTCGGCTCGGATTCCTCCTGCAGGTGCCGGCGCAGGGGCGAAAGGTCCAGGGTGAAATGGGGCGGCGGGTTTTCCCGGGCCACCAGGACCGCGCCCACCGCGCCCAGGCTGCAGAAGTGGGGCGGAATGAGGAGGCCGGTTTCATCCAGGCCGAAGACCTGGCGGAAGGCCTGGCGCACCCCCAGGTTGTGGGCCACTCCTCCCTGGAAGGCCAACGGCGGGGTGATGGTTTTGCCCTTGCCGATGTTGCTTTTTAAATTGCGGCCCATGGCCCGGCAGAGGCCGGCGATGATCTCAAAGTCCGGGGTGGCCCCCTGCTGCAGGTGGATCATGTCCGTCTTGGCAAAGACGCTGCAGCGTCCCGCCACTCGGGGCGGGGTGGTGGACTTCAGGGCCAGTTGGCTGAAATCCTCGATGCTGTAGCCCAGGCGATGGGCCTGCTGATCCAGAAAGGAGCCGGTGCCCGCGGCGCACATGGTGTTCATGGCGAAGTCCTGGATCACCAGATGGCCGTTAACATCGGCCACCAGAACCATCTTGGCGCTCTCTCCCCCAATGTCAATGATGGTGCGAGCCTCAGGCAGGAAATGATGCGTCCCCCATCCCAGGGCGATGACTTCGTTGACGAAGAGGCCGCCCAGGATCCCAGCCAGGACCTTGCCGCCTGTGCCGGTGAAGGCGGCCAGGCCGCAGCGCCCGGCCGGAAACTGAGCTTCCAGGGATTCCAGGAGGTTAAGGGCGCTGCGGTAGGGGTCCCCCAGGTGACGGCAATACTCTTCCAGAATCACCTGCCCTTGACCATCCAGCACCACCAGGTTGAGGCTAACCGAACCAACGTCTATTCCCACATCGAATCTGTCCACCATATTCGAAACCCCCGAAGGCGCGGATCGAAACTGTTTTCTGTTTTCTGTTCTCTGTCTCTGCCAGGGGGCCTTTGAATTTGATTTTGCCTTTCACAGAAAACAGATAACAGATAACCGAAAACTGCCTTAACAACCCGGCATTACAAGCTGATAAAAATCTTGGTCATGATAGCAGGTGCAGAAAATTTGGCCTGCTTGCTCCAGGCGCTGGAGTTTCTCTTGCACCAGGGGCAGGGGCAGGGCCAAGACCCCGGCCAGATCGGCGGCGGTCATGGGCCGTCGGGCCAGCATCTCCGCCAGAGTTGCGTCATCCGGGGCCGCGGCCGCCTGGCAGGCGCCCCCATAGGAGGCGATCACTTCCACCTCGCCCTCCAGGCCACAAGCGATGGCCGCCAGGGCCTCCAAAGATAATGGCTGGGCCTGTTTCAGCACCCCCGGGCGCACCGCGGTGTTGAGCTGCACTTTGTCCGGGGCCAGGGTCCGCAAGGCCCGGCGCAGGGCCTCCAGATCCTCCGGGGAGTCGTTGAGGCCCTTAAGCAACAGCACCTCCAGCCAGATAGGGCCCGGATATTCCCGGCGGAAGGCCTCCAGTCCCTGCAGCAGCCGGCTGAGGGGATAGCCTGGCAAGGGGCGGTTGACGGCCTGGAAGGCCTGGTCCCGGGCGGCGTCCAGGGATGGCAGCACCAGGTCCGCGGCCTTAAGCTCGCGGCGCACCTCCGGGAGGTGGAGCAAGGCGCCGTTGGTCAGCACCGCCACCGGGATGGCGGTCAACTCTTTCAGGCGCCGGATGATGCCCCCCATCCCCTGGTTCAGGGTGGGCTCGCCACTGCCGGCCAGGGTGATGAAATCGAGTTCCGGAGCGCTGCCCTCCAGGTAGGCGCCCAGCTCCGCCACTATGGCCTCCGCCTCGTAATCGAAGCGGGTTTCCGTCTGGTGGCTGGTGGGGCCCACCTCGCAATAGATGCAGTCAAAGGGACAGGTTTTCCGGGGGATCAAGTCCACCCCCAGGGACCGCCCGAGGCGGCGGGAAGGCACCGGTCCGAATAGATGGGAATGGGACATGCTTAAAAACAACCCAACTGGCAGAGCTTGATTTTGATTCCGAGTTCGTTCAGGAGCTTTCCCATTTCCTGAGTGGAAATGGACAATTCCTCGGCCAGGCGAAAGGCCGCGGCGCAGGGAATGTTGCCCTGGGGAGCCGCGAGCCGGATTTCCGCCTCCAGTTCCTCCGGGCTCATAGATCGTCTCGTGGACCTCATTTATAGAATATAGCCGCAGGGATCATAGAAATCAAGACATTCAGGGAGGAGGAGCCCCAGGATTTCCAGCCGGGCGCCTCCCAGAAGCCCTAATCTTGTTATGGTATAGGGGCGGACCGCGGTGTCCGCCCTTGGGTGGGCGCACGCCTGGGTGCGCCCCTACCACAGATTTTTCTATGTTTGACGGCAACTTGGTAGAGAGTGGCGCGGATGTTCTTTGGGCTTCCAAGATAATCTCTCTAAATAGGAATAAAAAAGCATCTTGGAAAAGTCATATTCAATAGCGAAATCAACATTAATGACTTGTTCCCTCCCCCTTGAGGGGGCGACACCGGGAGGGGGTGATGAAAGTAGTTACGCATTATCCAATAGTTACCAACGACTGACGCCCCCCTCCCCCTAACCCCCTCCCCCCGTGGGGAGGGGGAAAAGACGCCTTAACCGGTTTAACCTGACTCTTGCAAGACTTTCACAAGAAATACGCTGCCTGTCAGGGAGGCAGACCCGGCAAAACTCCCAGCAAGATTTCCGGGAACCTGTCCATGCCAACATATAAGGCGGGACGGGCCGGCGTACCGGGTAGGACGCGTCTTACGAGTCATTAAGAATGGATGCGACGCACCCTTACTTTGACTTTCCGGTGCGGGCTCATTAACTTGTTTATGAGGCGTGGGCACTCCCTGCCATAAGTTGGCCCGCCGGTTGGATAAGGTGGGCCAGGCCCACCTGCGTGACGTACCAACTTGCAGCATAAAAGCTTTGGAGGGGCCCCATGTTGGAGGTTATGCCGGAAAGCGAAGGCCCGCTCCTATGGCTGCGGGCCAGGGAGCGGCTCACCGTCCAGGATTACCGGGAGGTCTTCGTTCCCCGCCTGAGAATGGTTATCCGGGAGCACGGCAAGGTGCGTCTCTTGTTTCATCTGGACCCGGACTTTCGTGGCTGGACCCCGGGGGCCTGGTGGGAGGATGTCAAGCTGGACCTGAAACACCGGGGCGACTTCGAAAAGGTGGCGCTGGTCGGAGCCTCTTTTTGGGCCGACGCCTTGCTGAAGTTATTCGCCCGTTTCATGACCGGGGAGGTGCGCACCTTTTTGCGGGAATACCTGGCGGAAGCCTGGATCTGGATCCAGGAGTGAGGCAGGAGCGTAGAGGCTGCCGCTAATCTTTAATCACGTTGATTTTGCAGCTCTGCAATGGCATCCAGTCTCTGATACTGGATCATGAGACTTCCTTTGATCAGTGATTCAAGTTCTCTAAAGCTTTGGCTCTTTTTATCCTGCCGGTCCCGGTCCTCGATTTTGCCGGCCCTGGGGTGGTCTTGCCTGGCCTGGGGCTGTGCCTCAGACACGCCGGCCGGCTGCGGCTCGCACCTCGGGCTCCCGGGATTAAAGGTCAATAGCGCCAAAATGGCTGCGGCCAGGGATATCTTAATAATATTGGTCGGGGTTTTCATAAGACGCCTCCTTGAATATGATCCGGCCTTGCTAAGAGGGAACCCTGGGGGAGCCGATGGCCATTCCCTCATGTGTGATAAGATAACGAAAAGATAGCTCCCTCTGCCATTGGCAAAAATACCTATTTCCCTATAGGCAAAAGTGCCCAATTGCTATCAGCAGTAAGCGGTCAGCAGTCAGCTAAAGGCAAAAGCAAAAACCCATAAAATCCAAAAGCTGACGGGTTACCGCGGTAAGCTGACAGCCGCCATCGCCAGGGCGCCCCAATCACAGGCTGGAAGCCTGTGCCACTGGCGCCCCGGGGGTGGCGGCCACAGGCCGCCCTATCTGTTTTCTGTTTTCCCTCCGTGCTCAGGGGCCTTTGAATTTGCTTTTGATTTTCACGGAAAACGGAAAACGGAAAACCGCCTTTTTCGGGTTTTTCAGGGCAGTAGCAGGGCCGGGCTCAACCGCCCAGGCGTGACGATAATTTATGGGGATTGCAAGGCTTGTGCCACGAAAGGGCAGGGGGGCGGGCGTAATAGCTGTCAGCTATCAGCCATCAGCACTCAGCTAAAGCAAAAATCTGAAAGCTTAAAGCTGAAACCTCACAACTAATGTGACCTTAGCAAAGGGGTAGGTGTCCTGGCCAGAAGAAATGCCGCAGAAGGAGAGGTTGCCCTTTCCGATTCTAAAAAAGTGGCTGAAGATTATTGATACATTCACAAATTAGTAGTGGAAAGATATAATCCACACTGTCTTGATAAACTATGATTGAGGGTAGTGATTGGTACGGGGCATATATATCAGACCTTATTCCCCTCCGGGTGCATCCCTCAGTGTAAGGCCATCTCTGCCTCTTCAAAATGATAGTTTCATACTTCTTGGGACTTCTCAGCGGTTTGTTTTTGGGCTAATGGGACATCATCCTGGTGCGGCTGGAGCGGGTTTCACCCCGGGAGGACCAGATCAAGGTGTCGCTGGCCTAAGGTAACCGTGAGCAAAGGCCGGACTTTCCTTAACGACGAGCCCGCGCTCTGTACCAATGAGTGTTTCGTATGACCAGGTGACCTTAATTCTCCCAGGCAATCTTGCATGGGGTAAATTATCCTGACTGAGATCAGGTGGCTTTCTTCTTTACTAACGGTGGACGGAGAACACCAGGACCGCGGCTGCCCCTTCTGTTTCATTAACCAAGCGCAGCAGATAATCCCGCAGCCGGTGTTCGTAGCTGGGTTGTTTCCCCAGATAAGTCAGGTATCCCGGGGTCGGCTTTTCAGGTAGCTTGGGTTCATTCGCCGGGTGTTTAATGATGGTCATGGTGGAGGTAGCCTGGAACTGGATTTCATTGATAAGGTCGGTGGTTTCCCAGTCCCTGGGGGCCGGGAGCGCGGCCTGGAGGAAGCTCTTGGCGATGTCCCGGGCGAAGACTCCGTCCCGGGGGTCATCAATGAAGGACCGGGCCAAAGCCATCTCCAGGGCCAGGATGCGGCTGGCGCCGTCAGTGGTGACCTTTATCGTCACCAGGGGGCGGAACTTTTCGCCGGTGGGCTTGAAGGCAGTCACGGTGCTGCCATCGCTTTTGCTCACCTGGCTCTGCTCCAAGTGAAAAAAACGGAAAAATTCCGTTTGTTTGGCCTGCTCCAGGGTCTCCCCCAGGTTTCCGAAGGATGCCGCGGCCAGGGGCGCGGCCAGACCCAGGGGAAGGAGCACCATGGATAGAATGCGGCGGAGTTTGCCCAGACTGTTGCCCATCTCTCCTCTCCTTTCCCTCGCAGGGCTCCGCCTCATCTGCCCTGATTGTCAGCCACAGGTCCCGCGTGGTCTTTAAGGTTGCACCACCTGAACATTGGAGAAGGCCACAGAATTTTGCCCGGCCGCTCCTGAAGACCCTGCAAATCCGATCAGGCTGCCGCCTTCCGGCGGTTGGCCAGGGAAGCTGACAACCTCTTTCCCATTTATGAAAATCGTGGCCTGATTGCCTTTGGTGACCACCTTGACCTGGTTCTCGGCCCCTTCCCCCTTCTTGAGAGCGCCCTCCTCGTGCCAGGCTCCGGGATACAGCCAGGCTAATAAGTATGGGGCAGAGTAAGGCGGCGGGCACAGCCCGCCCGATAAGCGGTAGGGCCAGGGGATTTTATAGGGCGGCCTGTGGCCGCCGGGCCATCCACCAAGGAGGCAATAGCTTAAAAGCAAAAACCCAAAACCCAAAACCCAAAACCCAAAACCCAAAAGCTGATAGCTCAAAGCTAATCGCTGACAGCTAATAGGGTTTAGGTCTAATTTTTCCTGGCGTGTTCCCGGATGAAATTGATGATGTCGCTGGTGTTTGTGCCCGGGGTGAAGATGGCGGCGATCCCCACCTGTTTCAAGGGGGAAATGTCCTCTTCGGGGATGATGCCGCCCCCCATGACCAGGACGTCTTGAATGCCCTTTTCCTTGACCAGTTCCATCACCCGGGGAAACAGATGGTTGTGGGCCCCGGACAGGACGCTCATGGCGATGACGTCGGCGTCCTCCTGGACGGCTGCCGAGACGATCTGCTCCGGGGTCTGGCGGAGGCCGGTGTAGATCACCTCCATCCCGGCGTCCCGCAAGGCGGCGCAGATCACTTTGATTCCGCGGTCATGGCCGTCCAATCCGGGTTTGGCGGCCAGCACCCTGATTTTTCTCTCTTCCGGCATCACGGATCTCCTTATAGTTAGTTCAAAGTTCGAAGTTCAAGGTTCAAGGTTAAGAGCTCTGAGCCCTTCTCTTTTGAACTTCGAATCCTAAACTTTGAACTTTTAACTTTGAACTAAAATCTTAGAACAGGGCCGGGGCTTCGTATTCGCCGAAGACCTCCCGCAGGGTGTCGCAAATCTCCCCCAGGGTGGCCAGGGTCCTCACCGCGCTCAAGATAGGAGGCATGAGGTTGTCGGCGCCCTGGGCCGCAGTCTTGAGTTGGGCCAGGGTCTGGCGAACCATCGCGTTGTCCCGGGTCTGCCTCAGTTCCTTAAGGCGGGCCTTTTGTTTATCCTCCGTCTCGGGGGCCATCTTGAGGAGGGGAATCTTCCCTTCACCTTTCACCTGGAAGCGGTTCAGCCCCACTACCACCCGCTCGCCTTTTTCAATCTCCTGCTGGTAGCGGTAGGCGCTGGCGCCGATCTCCCGCTGCACAAAGCCCTGTTCGATGGCGGCCACGGCTCCTCCCAGGCGGTCGATCTGGTCGATATACTCCTGAGCCTTGATTTCGATGGCGTCCGTCAGGTTCTCCAGGTAGTAGGAGCCGGCCAGAGGATCCACGGTGTCGCTCACCGCGGTCTCATAGGCAATGACCTGTTGGGTGCGCAGGGCCACCTGCACCGCGGTTTCAGAGGGCAGGGCCATGGCCTCGTCGAAGGAGTTGGTGTGCAGGGATTGGGTGCCGCCCAGGACGGCGCTCATGGCCTGGAAGGCCGTCCGCGTGATATTGTTCAAGGGTTGCTGGGCCGTCAGAGAGCAGCCGGCGGTCTGGGTGTGGAAGCGCAGCATCAGGGAGCGGGGATCCTTGGCCCCGAAGCGCTCCTTCATGATCTTGGCCCACAGCCGCCGGGCGGCCCGGAACTTGGCCACTTCCTCCAGGAAATCGAGATGGGAGTTGAAGAAGAAGGACAGGCGCGGGCCGAACTCGTCCACCTTCATGCCCGCCTTAATGGCCCCCTCTACGTAGGCGATGCCGTTGGCCAGGGTGAAGGCGATCTCCTGCACCGCGGTGGAGCCGGCCTCCCGGATATGGTAGCCGCTGATGCTGATGGTGTTCCATTGGGGGACTTCCCTGGTGCAATAATCGAAGATATCGGTAATCAGCCGCATGGATGGCCGGGGCGGGAAGATGTAAGTGCACCGGGAGGAATACTCCTTGAGGATGTCGTTTTGCACTGTACCCCGCAGCTTGTCAAAGGCGACCTCTTGTTTTTCCGCCACCACCAGGTACATGGCCAGGAGCACGGCGCAAGGAGAATTGATGGTCATGGAGGTGGACACCTGGTCCAGGGGGATGCCCTGAAAAAGGCGCTCCATGTCCCAGAGTGAGTCGATGGACACCCCTACCTTGCCAACTTCCCCCCGGGCCAGGGGGGCGTCGGAGTCATAGCCGATCTGGGTGGGCAGGTCGAAGGCCACCGAGAGGCCGGTCTGGCCGGACTTCAGCAGAAAGTGGTAGCGTTCGTTGGTCTCCTCGGCGGAGCCGAAGCCGGCGTATTGCCTCATGGTCCAATAGCGGCCCCGGTAGGCGGTAGGCTGCACCGCCCGGGTGTAAGGGTATTGGCCCGGCACCCCTAATTTCTGCAGATAGTCGAAATCCGCCAGGTCCAGAGGGGTATAAACCCGGGCGATGGAGATCCCGGAGGTATTGACGAACTCCGCCTTGCGCTCCGGCATCTTGGTCAACACCTTGGCCACGGTCTCGTCATACTTGGCCTTAGCGGCCTTAACTTCTTCTAATTTATGGGGATCGCACATGCCGCCACCTCACTAGAAAATGTTTAAGAAAATCATTCAGGGGGTAAGAGGCCACGGAAAAGGGTTGGAGCCACCGGCAGCCGGACCAGCCATTAACAACCCTTCTCTAACCGAAGGTATCCTTCGCCAGGATTACTTAAGGGCTCCCCTCTCAGGTTTTCCGCTAATTCTTGCCTGCCGCCCAGGATAATCCAGACCGGGGCCACCGTAAAGCTGCGCCTCTCAACGGGCATGGCTGCCAGGCAAAGGTGAATAGGTAAGGAAATTCTGCTCATTTCCCCGACCCCGCTACCGGACCCCGCCATGGTAATGGGTGCAGTATAGCGGATCGCCACAAGGCTGAGAATCCAGGAAATTGTGATTCTCTTGTCAAAAAGATTTTTACAGGGAAGGACCATTATTAGCGGTCTGCGGTCAGCGGTCAGCTTAAAACAAAACCTCGTTTGTCTTTTCCCTTAGCTGACAGCTATTACTGCTGACCGCTGACCGCCGAAAGCTATTATTAAGGGGAGCGGAAAAGAGATTAAATTCCTCCTCACCCGGTGTCGTCCCCCATTGGGGGAGAGGGGATAAAGATGGAACCCCTTTCATGCTTCCGTTAATAAATTCAGCTTTCCTCCTCCTGCTCCAGCTTGGCCAGGGCCTCAAAGCGGATATCCAGCCCCAAGACGCCCTGGACCTCTTCCTGGTCGTTGAGCACCGGCACGCTCACCGTGATGCACAGGGCCCCGGTGAAGCGGGAGGTGTAAAAATCGGAGACAAAGACCTTGCCGCTCCTAATGGGCCCGATGAACCAGGAGCGGTTGGATAAGTCTTCATCCAATTTCATCTCCGCATATTTGGCCCGGTCAACAATATGGGTGATGTTCCGGGTAACCTTGCGGCCTTCCGTGTTGGTGACGTACATGAACTGGATAAAGGGGAAGAATTCCAAGGCCTCTTGCAACACCGGCTCAATGGCCTCCGGACTCATGGATCTGATCTCGGGCCGCTGGGCCAGGTCTTCGGCCAGGTGGGCCGCCAAGGTGTGGGCCTTGGCCTTGAGCTGGTCGAACTCTGAGACAAAGAGCTCCGGGAGATACTTGCGGGTCAGCTTATCCATCTCCTCAGTGGAGATGGAGGTGCAGCGCCCCTCTTCATATTGTTCCATGATGCGCTTGTAGATACTGGCCACCCCCGGGTGGTTCTTGTCCACGGCCCGCTCCCCGGTCAATTCGAGCCGGGAATTGATCCAATGGACAATGCCGGATTTGCCGGATTTATCGGTGAGGGTGATGGTGACGGGCCGGTTTAAGATCCTGGCGGTGTCAAAGGCGTTATAGATTTCTTCGTTTTTCAGCAGACCGTCGGCGTGGATACCGGCGCTGGTGCTGTTGAAGTTCTTGCCCACAAAGGGATAATTGGCGGGGATGTGGTAGCGCAGCTCCTTTTCGAAGTAATCGGCGATCTCGGTGATCACCCGGGGGTCCATGGCGTCGGTGGTGCCCCGCAGGGAGATGTACTCCATGACCATGCCCTCGATGGGAGCGTTGCCGGTGCGCTCCCCGAACCCCAGGACCGCGCCGTTCACCGCGCCGCAGCCGTAAAGCCAGGCAGTGGCGCTGTTCACCATGACTTTGTGAAAGTCGTTGTGGCCGTGCCATTCCAAGAGGTCGCCCGGAACCCCGGCGTCGTCAATCATGGCCCGCACCAGTCTGGGGACGCTGCGGGGCAGGGCGGCGCCGGGATAGGGAACTCCATATCCCATGGTGTCGCACAGGCGCAGCTTGATGTCGATGCCGCTCTCTTGCCGCAAATTCATCAACTCCAGGGCAAAGGGCACGCAAAAGCCATAGACATCCGCCCGGGTGATATCCTCCAGATGGCAGCGAGGCTTGATCCCCATCTCCAGCGCCGTCTTAACGATGCCCAGGTATTCGTCCAGGGCCCGGCGCCGGTCCCAGTTGAGCTTGAGAAAGATATGATAATCGGAAACCGAGGTGAGGATGCCGGTTTCCTTGAAACCCATCTCATCCACCAGGGCCAGATCTTTGGCATTGGCCCGGATCCAAGCGGTGATCTCCGGAAAGGCATAGCCCCGCTGCCGGCAGTACTCCACCGCCTCCTTATCCTTGTCGCTGTAAATAAAAAACTCGCTCTGCCGAATAATCCCCCTGGGCCCGGAAAGGCGATGCAACATGTCAAAGATATCCACGATCTGGCGCACCGTATAAGGGGGCCGGGCCTGTTGTCCGTCCCGGAAGGTAGTGTCGGTGATCAGCATATCCTCCGGGGGCGAGGGCAACACGTATTTATAATCGAAATCGATGCGGGCTACCTCGGTGTAAGGAAAGATATCCCGCATCAGGTTGGGCTTCTCCACTTCCTGCAGGCGGTATTTCGAGAAGGCGGAGTGCTCGTGCTCCAATAAGCGGCGGTCGTTGTTCCAGCGTACCATAATTTAATCCTTAGCTGTCAGCTTTCAGCTTTCAGCATTTTTTAGCTACAGCGTTCAGTTGTCAGCTGTCAGCTTTTGGGTTTTGGGTTTTGGGTGCTTTTAAGTAAATTCAATTAGGGCCTTCATTTGTGGATCTAGCCATTAAATATATCATCCGGCCTTAACATTTGCTATTATCCATCAGCTGGCGGCTTTTCAGCTTTGGTTTTTTTGTTTCTGCTTTAGCTGACTGCTGATCGCGGACAGCGGACAGCTGACTTATTCCAGCCTTAATCCCAGCTCCAGCAATTGTTCCGGGTCCACCCGGCTCGGGGCTTTGGTCACCAGGCAGGCGGCTTTCTGGGTCTTGGGAAAGGCGATCACCTCCCGGATGGATTTGGCCCCGCAGAAGATAGCTACCAGCCGGTCGAAACCGAAGGCCACCCCTCCGTGGGGCGGCGCCCCATATTCCAGGGCCTCCAGCAGGAAGCCGAATTTCTCTTCCGCCTCGACCGGGGAGATGCCCAGGGTCTGAAAGACCTGCTGCTGTATATCCCGGCGATTGATGCGGATGCTGCCGCCGCCGATCTCTACCCCGTTCAGCACCAGGTCGTAGGCCCGGGCCCGCACCTGTCCCGGATCGGTGGCCAGTAGCGGCACATCTGCATCGACGGGCGCAGTGAAGGGATGGTGCATGGGCACCCACCGTCCCAGGCCGGCGTCATACTCCATCAAAGGGAAGTCGCTGACCCACACCAGGCGATGGACTTCTTCCCGGATCAGCCCTTCTTTCTGCCCCAGGTGCAGGCGCACCTGCCCCAAGGCAGTGCAGGCCGCCAGCGGGGCGTCGGCCACCAGGAGAATCAGGTCCCCTTCCCGGGCTGCCAGGCGCAGGTTGACGGCGTCCTTAACGGACTCCGGGAAATATTTGGCCAGGGGAGATTGCCAGCCGTCTTTCTGGATCTTGACCCAGGCCAGGCCTCGGGCCCCGTAAACCCCGGCCAGGTCGATGATCTCGTCCAACTCCTTGCGGCTGAGCCTGGAGAGGCCCGGGCCGTTAAGGGCTTTCACCACCCCGCCCTGTTCCACCACCTCGCGGAACTGGCGGAACTGCGTGTCCCGCACCAGGTCCGTGAGGTCCTGGAGTTCCAGCCCGAATCGCAGGTCCGGACGGTCCAGGCCAAAGCGGTCCAGGCATTCCCGGTAGGTCAGGTGGGGGAAGGGCAGGGGCGCCTCGACCCCCAAAAGCTCCCGAAAGAGTGCGGCCATCATACCCTCCACCACCCGGTAGACGTCCGCCTCGGTGATGAAGGCCATTTCCAGATCGATCTGGGTGAACTCCGGCTGGCGGTCGGCCCGCAGGTCCTCATCCCGGAAGCAGCGGCAAAGTTGATAATAGCGATCGAGCCCGCCTATCATCAAGAGCTGTTTGAAGAGCTGGGGCGACTGGGGCAGGGCGAAGAAATGCCCCGGCTGCACCCTGCTGGGCACCAGGTAGTCCCGGGCTCCTTCCGGAGTGCTCTTGGTGAGGATGGGAGTCTCTACCTCGATGAACCCCTGGCCATTGAGGAACTGGCGCACCACCTGGGCGGCATGGTGCCGGAAGAGGATGTTCTTCATGACGCTGGGCCGGCGCAGGTCCAGGTAGCGGTACTTCAGGCGCAGGGCCTCGGAGATGTCCATCCGGTAGTCTTCCAACTCGAAGGGGGGGGTCTTGGCGCTGTTCAGGAGGCGCAGTTCGCTCACCATGACCTCGATCTCCCCGGTGGGCAGATTGGGGTTGACCATTTCCGGGGGCCGCGGATTCACCACCCCACGCACCGCCAGAACAAATTCGTCCCGCAGCACTCCGGCCTTGTTATGGGTATCCGGGTTGACCTCCGGATTGAAGACCACCTGGGTCAGGCCGCGGCGGTCCCGCAAGTCCACGAAGATGAGGCCGCCGTGGTCCCGCCGCCGCTGCACCCAGCCCATCAGCACCACTTCGCGACCGGCGTCCCCAAGGCGCAATTCTCCGCAGGAGTGGGTCCGTTTCAAACCTTCCAAGGTATCAAACATTTGTTTCCGCCAAGGTTTTATCCTTCAACAATTTAACATGGTCAGGCACTTCGTTAAAGGGAACCGGTTGCTGATAGGCGGTCGCCATGTCCCGGACTTGCGCTTTACCATCTTTTAATTCCATTTCTCCAATGATAATTACGCAAGCTGCCCCCAAACGGTCTGCCTGAGATATCTGAGCTTTTAGTGAGCGGTTACCAAAATCCATTTCCGTGGCCAGATTATTCTCACGCAGTTTCTGCAACAAGTTTAAACACCTTTCCTTGGCGGCCTCGCCCAGGGCTACCAAGAAAACCTTGTACTCCCGGTCCCTGCCCAAAAGCTCCCGGGGCAAGACTTCCAGGAGGCGATCCTGGCCGATGGCAAAGCCCAACCCGGGCAGGGCCGGGCCGCCTAGTTGCTGGGACAGGCCGTCGTAGCGGCCGCCTCCGGCCACCGCGTCCTGGGCCCCCAATCCCGGGGCCACCACCTCAAAGGCGGTGCGGGTGTAATAGTCCAGCCCCCGCACCAGGCGGGGCTGATCCTCGTAGGCCACCCCAAAGCGGCGCAGCAACTCCAGCACCCGGTCGAAATGGGCGGCGCAGTCGGCACACAGATAATCCCGGATCATCGGGGCGTCTTTTAAAATCTCTTTGCAATGCACCGACTTGCAGTCCAGGACCCGCAAGGGGTTGGTGGTCCGGCGGCGCTGGCAGTCTTCGCACAGACCCTCCCGCCTGATGAGAAACAGGCCCAGGGCCGCCTTGAACTTCATCTGGCACTCGGGGCAACCCAAAGAATTGATTAACAAGCGCATCTCGCCCAGCTGAAGGCGCTTCAAAATATCGAGCAGGAGCAGGATGACTTCGGCGTCCAGCTCCGGGGTGTCCACCCCGAAGGCCTCGCCGTTGATCTGGTAAAACTGGCGGTAGCGCCCCTTCTGGGGCCGTTCATAGCGGAACATGGGCCCCAGGGTGTAGAGCTTCTTGACCCCGCCGCCCTTGTCCAGGCCGTTTTCCACGACCGCCCGCAGCACCGAGGCGGTGGCCTCGGGGCGCAGGGTCAGGGATTCGCCCTTGCGGTCCGGAAAGCTGTACATCTCCTTGCTGACGATGTCAGTGTCGGCCCCGATGGAGCGGGCGAAGAGCTCGGTGCGTTCCAGCAGGGGCAGACGGATCTCCCGGTAGCCATAGAGGGCGAAGACCTCGCGGGCCACCTGCTCCACCCATTGCCACCGGGCCGTTTCCGGGGGCAGCAGGTCCCGCATGCCCCGAATCGCCTTAATCATCCCCCACCTTGGTGAAACCTGTTTCAAAAAGAAAATTTAACCCGCCAGGGGGCCTGTTGTCAAGGCGATTGAGCGGCTGGGTTTGGCGTGATCACTTGTGACCATTCCCGGCTGCGGGTCTTGACAAAGGGCCCCTGGCATGCTAATGATAAATTTTATAAGAACTTCCAGGCAATCCGGAACCCGGTGCGAATCCGGGGCGGTCCCGCCGCTGTGATGGGGGACGGAGGAAGCAAGGCTGAGGCCGGCCACTGACGGGGATTTACCAAAAACCCCGGCGGGAAGGCTGGCTTCCTCCGGCTGATCCCAGAGTCAGAAGACCTGCCTGGCGGTGATTATCGGCTACTCCTGATGGTAAAGGGAGTTCCATCAATCGTGATGGGACGCCCTTTTTTGTTTCAAGAGGAATGGGTGGGCAGTGCCCACCGTACATAAGTACCGGCGGGACGGCGGTACCACCCCCTTATGAGGGTTGGAGAGAGGGCAGGAGCCACTTAAACAAAAAAGCCCCGGGCTCCCTCCCCAAGAATCACATTACACCAAGCTTTCCCCCGGCGGCCGCGAATTCGCTGGCCTGGCCGGTAAATCACCGGAGGAAGGAGGACCCAATATGGCAAAAGCATCGAGTAGTAAGAAACCCATCAGTATCCGCTACACCTGCGCCCCCAACGGCGACCAGGTGGGCCTGTCCCACTACCTGATGGCGGACGCCAAAAAGGCCAAGTAGGGCCATGGCGACCAAAACCCCAAACCTTGAGGGCCCGTCCCTGGCCGCGGTCAACGCCGGGGCCGGGCCCCATTTCGACGTCCTGGAGGTGGGCCATCCGGACTACGTGGCCCTGATCAACGCGGACACCGCCTTTTGGGTGCTCTCGCCCCGAGAGGAGGCCCTGGATTACCTGCTGGGGAGCGAGCTACCCCGGGTATTCCGGGAAAAAGAGGCCAGGCTGGCCGCGGACCTGCACAACGTCCGCTTCGGGTTGCTGCCCTCCGCAGTCTATTTCAATCCAACGGAGCGCTGCAACCTCGATTGCGGCTACTGTTATCTACCCCGGGAGGCCCGGCGGACCGGCCGCGACATGGAGCCGGCCAGGGTGCTGGAGGCCCTCTCCCTGCTGCAGGAATTTTTTAAAAAGACACTGCCGGCCGGCGCCAGACCGCAACTGGTTTTTCATGGCAGCGAGCCGCTGTTGGCCAAGGATGCGGTCTTTCAGGGCATTGCCCGGTACGGCGGTTACTTCCGCTTCGGGGTGCAGACCAACACAGTGTTGCTGGACAAAAACGCCCGGGATTTCCTGATGGCCCAGGGGGCCGGCATCGGCATCTCCTTAGATGGGCCTACCGCCGAGATCGCGGACCGCAGCCGGCGCACCTGGGGCGGCCGCGGCGTCTTCGCCGAGACCGTCAAAGTACTGGAGGAATTGCACGACTACCCCGGGCTCAACGTCATCACCACGGTTACCAAAGAAAATGTCCGGCACCTGCCGGAACTGGTGGAGTTTTTCCACCAGAGGGGGGCGGGCAATGTCCTGCTCAACCCGGTGCGCGGCACCCAGGCCGGCGGGCGCTCGCTGATGCCGGACCAGGAGGAACTGGCGCATTTCTTCTTCCAGGCCCTGGACCGGAGCTATGAGCTCTATGAACGGACGGGTCGGAAATTGGTGGTGGGCAACTTCGCCAACCTGCTTCTGGGGCTGGCGGCGCCGGGGGCCCGGCGGCTGATGTGCGACATATCCCCCTGCGGCGGCGGCCGCTGCTTCTTTGCAGTGGGGGCCGCGGGCGAAGTGGCCCCGTGCAGCGAGTTTCTGGGGCTGCCCGAGTTCCACGGCGGCAACCTCTTTGAGACCCCGGTCACCGAGCTGCTGGCCACCCCGGCCTTCAAACAGGTGACTGGCCGGGCAGTGGAGCAGTTGGACCCCTGCAACCGCTGCGCGGTGCGGCATTTCTGTGGGGCCCCCTGTCCCGCCGAGGTCTATGCCATTAATGGGCAGCTTCAGGCCCCGGCGCCCAATTGCGACTTTTACGCCTCCCAGGCTCGCTATGCCTTTCGGGTCATCGCCCAGGGGAGGCTGGACGCCTTTCTCTGGGATGCCTGGAAGGATGGCCTGGAAGAGATCCTGGTGATGTAGGGCGGCAGGAATTCCGGGTGGAATTGGCGTAGGGGCGGGTTTTAAACCCGCCCCTGAGTTTTGGCCCCAGTAATAAGCGCGGCCCGCGGCCGCCCTTGTGTTGTGCTTCGTAAATAGTATAGCATTAAATCAAGAAATAAGTTCCCCTTATGGGGGTGTGGAGGGGGGTTGGGGGGAGGGCAGGGGCCACTTACAAAAAGCCCCTGGCTCTCCCCCCAAATTACTCTTTCTTTTCTTCCTTGCGGCTGGCCAGGAGACGGCGAATCTCCTCCATGAAGTCGGTGGCGTCGGTGAAGTGGCGGTAGACCGAGGCGAAGCGCACGTAAGCCACTTCATCCCATTGGCGCAATTGCGCCATTACCCGTTCGCCGATCCAGGTGGAGGCGATCTCCCGCTGGCCGCCCTCCAGCATCTCCCGTTCCAGGCCGTCCAGGAAATTCTCGATGGCGTCAATGGAGACCGGCCGCTTCTCGCAAGCCTTAATGATGCCTTCATATAACTTGGACCGCTGAAAGGGTTCCCGGCGGCCGTCCTTCTTCACGACCAGGGGCATGGACTCCTCCACCTGCTCGTAGGTGGTGAAGCGCCGCTGGCAATGGAGGCACTCCCGGCGGCGCCGGATGGCATTGGCCTCCCGGCTGGGGCGGGAATCGATCACCTTATTGTTGGTGCTGTGGCAGTAAGGGCAGCGCATGGTAAAAAACAGTTTTCAGTTTTCGGTTTTCAGTTTTCGGTTTTCGGATGCGACTAAACGGAATGAAGTATGGTCCGCTGGACGAAAGAGCTGATACCGAAGCGCCTTAGCGGAAACCGCTAACCGAAACCGAAAACCGTCTTATCAGACCTCGGTCCATTCCTCGGCGAACAGGGGAAACTCGGAGCAGAAGTCCTGCACCTGGTCCGCCAGTCTGGCCAGGAGATGGGAATCCACGGGGGAGCTAAGGGCCTGGTGCATAAAGTCGGCCGCCACCTCCATCTCCTTCTCCTTCATGCCCCGGGTCGTGAGGGCCGGGGTGCCCACCCGGATGCCGCTGGTGATGGTGGGGGGGCGCTGATCGAAGGGGATGGCATTTTTGTTGACCGTGATGCCGGCCCGGTCCAGGGCCTCTTCCGCCTCGCGCCCGGTGAGGCCGGTGGCGTTCAGGTCCACCATGATGAGGTGGGTGTCGGTGCCGCCGGCCACCAGGCGGTAGCCCCGGCGGATAAATGCTTCCCCCAAGGTGCGGGCGTTGGCCACGATCTGCGCCTGGTAGCGCTTGAAGGACGGCGCCAAGACTTCCTTGAAAGACACGGCCTTGGCGGCAATGATATGCATCAAGGGAC